>JAEIGA010000105.1_pt1 | contig 114171 bp, 192 predicted proteins | sample 9270691 | NCBI WGS metagenome assembly JAEIGA01 (sample SAMN17057246, study PRJNA624740) | gut metagenome | biome: biome; isolation source: fecal sample | host: Bos grunniens | place: China: Xizang | collected 2019 | reverse complement strand
TTATGTGTTCAAATTGCCTATGCCATTGGTATGAAACAGCCTGTCAGTATTATGGTGAATACATATGGTACAGCAAAACATAACCTGACTGATAAAGAAATTGGTGACAAATTAACCGATATCTTTGATTTCACTCCATATGGTATTACAAAGCACTTGAATCTGTTAACCCCTTGGTATAAAAAAACCGCCAGATACGGGCATTTCGGTGTTGTTCCTAGAGGCTACCAGCCATATCCTTGGGAACGGACTGATATGGTTGACAAAATCAAAGCCTTTTACAATTTAAAATAAAAAGAGTGGATTAATTTCCACTCTTTTCATATGATCTTATAAACTTTAAATCAGTCTTTTTTTCTGTTTTATTTTTGTCCCAATAAAACCATGCATATGCTTGAACAGAACTTGGTTTAATTGAAAAATCACCATTCTTATAACAAGCAACTCTATCTACATAAACCCAGACATCTGTTGGTGGATTATCAATAAAAATTTTTTCATAGCGCGCTATTGACTCTAAAAACTGAAGTCTACCAAACATAAGTACGCCTTTCTTTGCGATGTTAAGCGAATGTTGGACAAAAGGAATTATAACAGAAAAAGGTGGATTCATAATTACATAGTCACATTCTTCAACGGGATAGTCATCAGAAAGAAAATCATATTCGTTACCATAATAATAAACTGAATTTGTTTTCTCTTTTAAGCCTTTAATTAATTCCGTTGTTCTATCTTTAATATCAGTTCCAGCTAAATGAACTCTTGGAAAATAATCTACAATTCCCTTCATCATATGACCTCCGCCACAAGCAGGGTCTAAGACATAATCTTGAGCAGTTATTTCCAATCCCATAGTTTTTAAAATATTATATACTTCCTGGGGTGGCGTCGCGTAATAATCAAGCGCATCTCTTTCTTTATTATTTTTATCATATCCAGCATACATACCTTTTTTACTATATTGTCCCATTATTCCCAACTCTCCAATCGTGTAGTTTGTTTTTTCTTTTTGTTTCTATTACCTTGTTCACTAATGCACCACACCAATAGTTTTTTAGCTCTGGTTGCGGCAACATAACATACTCGTCTTTCTTCGTCATTACCAAAATTTACGCCAATAACTATAACATTTTTTGCTTCAAGACCTTTTGCTGAATGAACAGTTAGAACTTTAACAGTATTAGCCTTCATTCTTTTTGAAAATTCTCCCGAAGATAAATCGCCCTTTTTGAAAGTATCACAAGGAATTCCTCTATCTTTTAGATAATTCATCATATATTCTACCATACTATTGCTACGGCATAAAACAAACCAATCTCCAAAACTATCATTACTATTAACAATATATTCAGCAAACTTATATGGCGAGAAAGTACTTTCATAAACCCTACCTGTTGTTTTACACATAGCCACAGAATTATCCACATAATCTCCGCCCAAACGATTTATAATACGCTTGGCAAATTCTAAAATATATAATCCATTACGATAATTTTCATTTAAATCATATTTGGTTACATCAGATCTGTGACTAAGTCTGAGAAGCATATCGGGGCGACCACCAGCAAATCCATAAATGGACTGACGAGCGTCACCAACGATAAAAAATGATTTTGGATTAATAATATCCAATATAAATTCAAATTGATTTTCATTACTGTCTTGAGCCTCATCTAATAATAAATAGTCTACTTCTTTTACACACTCTAAATTTTCTTTAATTGTTCTAAAGAAATAATCAAAATTTTCTTCAACAGCATATCCTACAGCTTCATCAACATATCCGCCAAGAAGCAAAAGACGAAAAGCATAAGAATGGATTGTACCAATAAAACAGTCTTTTCCAATATCTCCAATTCGTTCTCTCATTTCTTCAGCAGCTGCATTAGTGAAAGTTATAACTACTAATTTATTGGGGTCGGCGCCGTGTTCAAGAAGATATTTTACTCGTTCTGTTAATACACGAGTTTTTCCCGAAGCTGGTGCAGCAACCACAACAACTTTTTCTTTATCTGTTTCTACAATTTCTTTTTGAATTTTGCTTAACAAATTATCCACCTGCTTTCTCGTTTAATCCATACTCTTTAGTTTTATAAAAATTAATCCAATATTTTTCTCTTTCTGATAACTTATCTTTTGGCACTTCTTCAAGCAACTGGAAACTAAAATTCCAAATACCTTCTTTTGCCATTCGTGTGTGAAGTGTTGAATGAGCAATTGTACCTATATTAAAACAGCTCTTACAATGTTCTTGCCAACGTTTATCTATTGATACCGCGCGACCTATATAAATTTCATTTGTAAGTAAATTAGTGATCATATAAATACCCGAAGGAGATTTCCCTTCCAATACTCGTTTAATCATTTCGTTCATAGGTTTTTTAACAAAGGCATCGAAAATTGCTCTATTAAGAACTTCTTTATTATGAAGCTGTTCACCAAATTGCGATATAATTTTCATATCCTATTGGTCAAATTCACTTAATACAATTCGGTAAAAATCAGCTTTTTCTTTTTGTTCACGCTCCATAAGAATTTGTTTATTAATTACTTCTCTTTTTTTTTCATAGTCTTTTATTTCTTCAATAATGAGATCTAATTCGTCTTTTCGTAATTTCTACTAAGCCATCATTTGTTCTTCAAATTCATTATTCATTTTTTCTCTGAAGGCTCTATAATCATTCATTTCTTGATTTATCTTACTTTTTGCGTGTCTTTCTTCTTCGTCTAATTTGCAAATTAAATCATTGAATCTTTGTTTTTTATATTCTTCTAATTCGTTTTCAATACCTTTTTTAACCAAACTTATTTTTTCATTGTATTGTTCTAAATATTCTGTAGTTTTTAAGTATTCTTCTTCTAATCTTTTCTTTTCATTCTTATAATAGTCTTCAACTTTATAATATTCTTCTGTTAATTCTTTTATTTTATCTGCTGCTAATTGTCTCATTGTTACATTACTTAAATTTATTAAATCTTTTTTATGTTTATTTTTTAATATAAGAATGATAACAATAAAAATTATAAGAAGAATAAATGATAATACATAACCCATATCATTATCCTCCATTATTCATTATATAAATTATAACATAAAATTATTCTTAAAGCAAATTTTAAGAGGGTAGACTTTCGTCTACCCTCCTATTATTCATCAACTACTTCCCAGCTTAAAACTTTTGGAGCAACCATATCATCTATATAATGGTTTCCTTTTTTTGCTTTGTAATAAGAATAAAGTTTTAAAAATTCTTCCTTCATTCTATTGGGAATTTTTTCTTCGTCCTTATATAGCTCATAAATTTGAACTAACTCTGAACGAATTAAAGCAACTTGGTTTTCATCAAGCTCTTTTAGAATTTTTTCATTATTTTCGTTAATTGCATCAAATTTTTCGGTGATTGGTGGAACATATTTATCCATATATTTATCAGTTAAGTCATCGTGCATTTTAGCTAACTTATCTGAATATCCATCGAAAAACTTGTCAAATAAAACTTTTAGTTTTTCTTCTTCTTTTTCTTTTTTCTTTTGCTATTTTTTTGAGAACCAACCAACGTTTTCGCATATTTTTGGCCAAGCCATAGTAAGACCATATATAATAATAAGTAAACCGCTGATTGCAGATGTGACATCAGTAAAACTAATATCAGATAAATTCATAAGTAATCAACTCCAAACTTTTCTTTTCAAAGATAAGTAGGAGAAATTCTTAGTGAATACATTATTTTGGGATTTTTAAATTATCATTAAACCATTTTGTTCGCACGTGAAATTTTGACTATATAATATCTTTAAAACATTTTATATTCTCTATTTCCCAATAAGGAATACGATATAAAGGAATTCCATTTGCCAAGGCATAAGAATTTTTTCTTCTATCGTGTTCTTTCGTTTTTAAAAAACCTTGACGATTTTTATGAAAATGTTTTACTAATTCAAAGTGCTATTGTCCATCAACTTCAATTAATATCGGGCCGCCCCGTACATTGGGCAAATAAAAATCGTAGCGATATTTTCCGCCACGCAAATCCGAAAAAGTTTTTTCTCTTTCAAAAAAAATCTTTTCTTTTTTTAATATTTTTAAAATATGTTCTTCAAGTCCGCTCATTTCTATTTTCAATTTCCTCTTGAATAAATTTTATAATTTCTTGAAGTTGCTCTGTGCTATATTCTTTGAATTCAATATTTTCTGGAATACCAAAAAAAGTTTTTTGAGGAAATCTTCTTTCTAATGCGCGCATAATATTCGCACATTCGTGGTATCCCATATCTAAAGCCTCTTTAGGGAAGACGACAATATAGTCATCTCCCCTAATTTCATTTATCTTAATTTTATCTAAAATACTTGCCATATTATTCTCCAAATACTTTTTCCCAAGTACAATCTCTAATTGTTAAGTCGGGACGGAAGCCAACAAATTTTGGATGACGAAGACCACCAGTTTCCATAACTTCCATTGCATTTACTTCAATACAAGCACCTTTATATTTTTCGTGATTAAGTTTTATTTCTTCAGTAAGTCCACTTAAGTAACCAATAGGAACAACCTTATCGCCCTTTACTACACCAATCTCAAGACTTCCAGCCATACCCATAAAATATGATTTTGTAATTGGTTCATAGGGTAAACCAAGTGAATATTCCTTATAAAGAAGCTGCTCAAGTTTTTCGCCAGTTCTTAAATCAATCCAATACTTCCAAGTTTCAATTTCTTTTCCAGTATATTCTTTTGCAGGAGCAGTGACCGCGCCAGTAAAGAAACAGTCAATTGTATTTGATAATTCTTTCTTAATCTTAATCGTCATTCTTGCCGGTGTGCGTTTAAAATAAACGGGACAATCTTCACGGGTAATTACTGCACCTTCATTACCAGCGGCAAGATATTCACCAATTTTATTCCAAAGTTCTTCGCCACAAAAATATTCCGCAAATTCTACAAACTTAAATTTATTTTCATAATCTGTTGCTATATTTGCAAGAACATCTATTCTTGTCTTAAAGGCTGAATTAGTATAATCAACTCCACCATAAGTCATAACATCAAAAATATAAAAATAAAGAGGGGTTCCCTTGTTCTGTCGTTCAATTGCTTTTTCTTTTAAACAACCAAGAATTGTTGTTACATTTTTTGAACACTCATTATCAGGAAGATAAACTTCTCCAATAAATACGGTTCCATTAGGAAGTGAATCAAAGAAAGGCTGGAGTTGAGGCACCCACTCAATTTTATTAACAGCCTCGCCCTTAACATTTTTATTTCTTGCGATCATAAACATATTACCATCTTCGTCTTTAACAAAACGCTGATAATAACCATCTCTCTTTAAAGCGCCCCAATAACGACCACTAAAAATATAATTTTTTACTTCTGCTTTTGAATCTTTTTTATAAGATTTTGCATAAGACCAATATTTCATAGCTTCTGCATTAATCCAATTAATTCCATTTACATAACCAGTCATTATTCTGACTCCTTTCCATTTTCAGCTTCATAAGGGGTAAGATTTTCTTTGCTTTTATTGGTAAGCTTAACTGATTCAATAAAAGTTATAGCTTTCATTTCTAACTCTTCAAGAGTTCCGTCATTATTTATAATATAATCATAATTAAAATTCATTACTTCTGCATCTGAATGATTAGACTGTTTTCCTTCAACTTCTTCTCGATCAATAAGAACGGTTAGTGCGCCATATTCTTTTTGAAAGCGTTCAATTTCTTTTGGTTCTCTTGAATGAATAAAAAGGAAAAAGTCGCTATCTCTTAAACCATACTGAAAACATTCAATTTTAATTGATTCAAATACTTCTTCAACTTTTTTCCAAGGAACATCGTTCCATTCAGTAAGTAAATCCTTAAGATCACTTAAAAATTTTCTGTTTTCTGGGGTTTTACTTCCATCCCAACCACTTTGTGCAGCCAGATATTTTACAAAATCCACTGTTGAAACTGACACTCCAAAAGCACCAAGTTTTTCTTTACAAAAATTTACAAAGGTATCCTTACCACTACGCGGATATCCATTAACAACTATTACATTAACCATTTATCAGCTCTCCTGTTCAAATATTAAATCTTCCCATTTAAATAATATCCAAGTAATTTTTTCCCCGCTAATCGGCACATTAAAGTTTTCTTGATTTTCAGCAGCACCCTGAGCGAGTGTATCAACCATTTCATTATATTCTATCCCAACATGACCCGCAACTTTTTCAAAGCTGAAATTAGGATTTTCAAAATAAGGAATAAGTTCTTCCCAAAGTTCTCTATTCTTAACTTTTTCTCTTTTTGCATTTTTCCAACCATTTTTTCGCCAATTGTCATACCAGCGCTGAGCACGGCAATTTAAAACATAAGCGGAATCAGAATATACAGTAACTTCAACATCATCACCATAAAAATCAGTAATGGTTTTAAGACCATTAATCATAGCCTTCATTTCCATAATATTGTTTGTTGTTGATTCTTCTCTGCCGCAGGCTCTAAATTCGCCTTCCATTTCTTTATCAATTATAATTGCTGCCCAGCCGCCATATGCACCTTTCTGACCATTCTTTTTGCAAGAACCATCAGTCCACAATTGTAACTTGTTCTTCATTGTTTTCTTCTTCCTTTCTTTCTGTCCAAAATGTTTTGTTTATGTCTTCAAAAATTTCTGGATAAGCAAATTCTTTATGGTAATCTTCAACGAGCTTATGATAATAACAAGGTCTTGAAGAGAAGGGGCCTGGCTTACCAATAAAGAGTCGAGGTTGAATTGCCTCTTTTTTAACTTTAATTTTAAATTTAATAAAGGAAATAAGATCTGTTTTTAAATAGATAGGATAAGTTTTTAAAGCATTACATAATTTTGCTACTTTGTATAAGAACATACAGTCATCACTGTTAATATCAAAATTATCTAAAACAATTCTTTCCTTTCCTTCTTTAAACATAAGTTCACTCATATAATTCATAGAAGAGGCAATGATCTTATCATACTCTTTCTATAATAAATATTGAGTATATTTTTCATCTGTAATTCTACTATTCATATATTATAATTCTCCTTATTCTTTTATATATAGATTATATCATAATTCTAATTTTATTTCAAATTTTTTGAATATTATTAAAACTTGAAAAATTTTAAAAATATTTTATTTTATAAAATAAAAATATTACGCGTGCGCGATTTTATATAATGTAATTAATATATATAGTAAAATTTGAAAAAAATTTAAAAATACCATATAATATATATGTAAATTAAAGAAAGGAGAAAAGAGCTGATGAGTGATTGTGTAAAAAATGATATGCGTTTTGGGTTGGCAACAGTTCGCTTTTTGGATAATCATAGTATGCCTCGAATGCCAGATTATCGTTACATTGTAACAAAAAGTGTTTTTGAATTGGTAGAAGCTTATAGTTCAACTGGTCATCCCTTTGTATATAATATAGAAAACGAACACGGTTATAATTATCGAGACGGCAGAGTTGTTTTTATTGAGCTTGAAGAGATTAATGGAAGCACCGAAGAAAAGATTGCAAAATATGAAAGTGAATTGGTGAAATATGATAAACTTAAAACTATTGTTCGGGAAACAACAGAAGCCGATCAAAGTTTGCACGCCAATGCTCACGTAAAACCCACAAAAATACTTCGCAATTATAATAAGTCTTTAAATGATTCTTTGTCCGATCTTTCCGATTCTTTTAAAAAGATTACTTGTCAAATAAGTGGTGAAGATTTAGAAAGATTAAAAAGTCCAGTATATGGCGCCGACTATATTCTTGGTACAGATTCTGTTCCCTATTCAAATGAACTACTACACAACAATAAAACAATTATTAATCCAGACAAAAGTCTTTTTTTATCACCAGACGGCTGTCGATTTGAAATGAAAATTCCAGATGAAAATAATTATAAAGAAAGAGGTAATAATATGTTTAACTTTTCAAAAATGTTTCCCAACTTTAAATGCGGCAAGGTAAGTAATTCAGAGGCAGTTCTTACACTTTATGGTCCCGCTTTCCCCTCTGTTGAAGATCAGAACGCAAGTAAGATCTGGATTGCATATGATGCAAAGACAGGAGAATATATTGATGCCTCAGCTTTTATCCTTGAAAATGTTGATAATATGTGTTATCAGCTTCCTATCTCCGCGAGTGAAGTAAAAGTCAATGACTATATCAGACACGGTGGTCAGTGGGTAAGAGTAACTGATGTTACTGGCGAAGCTGGTAAGATCGAAGTTGAAAATCCCGTTAAGAGAACAGTTGAAACAATCTTCCCTGCAAAGAACGCTTTTGGTTTCAACTTCTATACAAAGCTTTACTCTTTCGGAGCAGATATGTTCGCTGGCTCTGCTTCAGAAAGCAATCCCTTTGGCAATCTTCCTTTCTTCGCAATGCTTATGTCAGAGGGTAAGTCAGATATGAAAGAAATTCTTCCTCTTATGATTCTTTCACAGAATCAGGGTTCAGGAATGGATATGACAGCTCTTATGTGGCTTTCAGTTTGCTCGGGTAATAAATCCGATATGGATTCGCTTTTTCCTCTTATGATGATGGCAAACGGAACAAATCCTTTTTCAAATCTTATGAAGCCGCAGTCAGCAAAAGAAAATGGTGAAATTGAAGAATAAGAAAGGATGATAATGTGGCTCGCTTAGTTGTAACGCAAGATTTAATAATTGAAATGAATGAGCTTTATTTAAAGATAGGGACTTATGCAGGAGTTTCAAGAGCACTAGGCGGGTCACCGTCCGCGGGCACCGTAAAGAAATATATAATTCCAAATTATAGTCCCCAACTAAATTTGGAAAAGAAAGTTTTTATAGAAAGTCCGAAAGAGATTGATGAAAATCATATTTTAATAAATAATACTAACTGGGGAAAGTTTTGTACTTTATCCACAGAAGAGTTTGAAGAAATTAAAGAACTTTGGAAGGAGATAGCAATATGAATAAAAAATATTTTATTTATGAAGAGTCTCCTTATAACCCCGGTAAATATGTAATTCGTCTAGTCCACGAAAATCTTCCTTTGGGAATAGTAAATGGAAGTTGTAACGTTATTTGTGCCAGAATAATGGGATTTACTTATGCGAATTATTTGAGATATTGCAGAGATGTGTTAGGTGGCGAAATAGTTGGAAAGAACGAAAAATATCCAATTGTTTATTTTAAGAAAGATAAATCGCTTACTGGTTTTGTAGAATTGCTTAATAAAAGAGCAAAAGAAATTTTATCTCGTAGTAATTAAATATGATATTCTATTTTGAGAAAATGAGTCGGTTGATACTGACTCATTTTCTTATATTTTTTTATATATTTCTTTTACTTTTTATTGAACAGAATATGTAAAGGAGGAATATATTATGTATCAATTAACAAAACAAGGAACAGCGACAAACACTCCTGTTCACGAATACATCTGTGATAAAGAAGATGATATTAAAAGTTTACCCAATGCACCAATGGGTAGTTCAGCTTTTTGTATTAAAGAAAAAACTGTTTGGATGAAAAGCAGCGATAATACTTCTGGAAAATATGAAAATGGCTGGAATCAATTATAAGGTGGTGAAGTAGAATGGATATAACTACTTTAGCACTTGCGAAAGCCTATACTGACGAAGAAATTAAAAAAGTTGGTACTGGTGGAGTAGATTTAAGTGGTTATGCAAAACTTGAAGATATTCCTACCATACAAGATATTATAAATGCTCTTCCAAAAGCAGAGGAGGAGGAGCTTTAATGGCTAAACACGAATATTATGTAGTTCAAGGGAAAACTTTGGATAATATAGCAGGAACTATGAAAACAGTATTAGGGGTAGATAAAGATACTCCTATTCGTTTCGATGAAATTACTAATAATGAAAAAGCAGAGCAGGTAACTGAAAATGTTGATGCTTAGGCTGAGGTTATTGAATAGATTAAGGCTGCGCTGAATGGTAAAAGTAGTATTGGCGTAAAGGAAATTATGGATATTATTGACCAAAGCGGAGTTCTTAACAGTACAGACGGAACGGCAGTTGAAAAAGTTGAGCAGTTGATTGATTTGGCAGAATTAAAACCTATTATTCAAGATACAATTGATACAATTGGCGGTCCAGTTTTTCAAAATTGGCAATTGACAACGGAACAAGTTGGTTTGTTTGATTTCTCAAAAACGCCCTCTATGTCGGGTACATTTCGTAATAATAAGGTAATAACAAGTCTTTTTATTAACGCTCCACAAGCTACAGCTTTATCTATGATGGTTAATGGTTGTTCCAATTTGAAAACAGTAGTACTAACCGATACAAGCAAAGTGGGGGAGTGGAGCAATTCTTTTGTGGGAGCTACCAATATAGAAAGTATCGAAACGCTCAACTTTATTTCGGCATATTCGTGGTTAACTGGTGCTTTTGCTAATCTACCTAATCTAATAACAATTAAAATAGTGCCTGAAACTATACCAACGAATATAAGTTTTGCTCGGTCATCAACGTTAAATGACGAAAGCATACAAAGCATAATTGACGGGCTTGCAACAGTTGAAACGGCACAGACTTTGACACTTCACGCAGATGTAAAAGCAAAACTCACCGATGAACAGCTTGCAACAATCACGGGCAAGAATTGGAACTTGGCATAAGGGGGTATAACAATGAAACTTGAAACAATCAATAACATAAGAGTTATTACTCCCGAAGCTGGTATGTGGCTTTATAACGAAAAACATAGAGTAATAAGTGAAGATAATAAAGTTTATCTCGGTGTCAACGCCGACGAAAACGATTGGTGCGATATAACCGAAGAAGAAAAGGCAAACTTTGAAGCTTTATGGAATAGTGAAACCCCAACCGAAGAAGAGGTAATCGAAACTTCAAATTACGAAAAAATAATAGATATACTAACTGGTAATGAGGAGGAATAAAAATGAGTATAATCAAAAATACCGAAGAATTAAATAATTTACTCGATGCAGTCCAGAAATTGCCAGTAAAAAAAGACGAGCAAGAGAAAATCGTTAACATTACAGAGAATGGTACGACAGTGGTTACGCCTGATGAGGGTATGACCTTGAGTGGGGTTACTGTTAATGTTGGGGTTGAAAGTGGTGGCGGTGAAGATACATTAAGAGCTATGCTTACAAATACTTTAGCTGAATATACCATTATGGATGAACTTGATTTGAGTAATCATAGGTTGCCTTCGGCTTACAGGAAATTTATTGCTCCAAATCTTACTAAAGTAGGTAATTATACTTTCTACAGTTGTGGTTCATTAAATCATTTAGATTTGGGTAGAATTACGTCTTTATCCCACCTGATTATATCAGGTAAACATAGACTCAATGCTCTCGTGTTAAGAAATACAGAAAGTGTAGTACCTTTATCGGGTGCCTTCTCTAATGCTAATAGTATTTTGAATGATGATTATATTGTTTCAGATATTCATTACTATTGCTATTTCTATGTGCCTAAGGCCTTAATAGAAGATTATAAGGTTGCGACGAATTGGAGCGATTATGCAAACCGTTTTAGAGCGATAGAAGACTATCCCGAGATCACAGGAGGGGTTATATGATTATCACGGAGTTTTATAGGACAAGAGATGATGGCACAAACCTTGTTCGTACATATTCTAACAAAGGTTATATGATTGAGCGTGATGGAATTTTCTATGAAGAAGCAATTGATCCCGAAAATAGCGGTAGAATATACACTGAGGTTGAAAACACTGAAGTAACCGAAGTTTCAAACTATGAAAAAATAATAGACATCCTAACGGGTGAAGGAGAATAAAAGAGGTGATACAATGAGCGAACAAATTTATACCATAAAATATGAAAGTTTGGTTGAATTGTTTGATAAATTAAGAGAAGCCAATGGTTTTTCTAATGTAGGAGAAAAAGAACTTTTTTCTTTAGATTAGGCCAAATTTTTATTGGAAAAAGCCGGAGAAAATCGTAGAGATTATATAGCACTTTTAAATAAAGCCAGTGGTAGTACTTTATTTATCCCACGAGAAATTGAAACAATTTCTGGTTCTTTTTTGCAAAAACAATTTCCTTGGGTAGAATATTTAAAATGGGAGTAGCCAAGATAGGATTTAATTTTATAGAATGACGCTTTTTATAAAAGTAATTTAATATCAGTAGAAATACCAGAAGAAACTTCTAGTATGGGTTCAAGTGTTTTTAGCGGAAGCTCTAATTTAAAAAAAGTTGAGTGGAATTCTTCAAAAATGAAAACAATTGAAGCTGAGTCATTTGAAGATTGTATAAAATTAGAAGAAGTATTTTTTTCTGAAGAGGCGGCTAATAATATAGTCAGAATAGGAGCTAGTGCTTTTAAATTAGGAAAAAGTAGCTCAACTGTAAATTTAAAAATGAATTTTAATAATTTTATAAATTTAACTAGCTTAGGAATGAATGCATTTTATGGTAGTAATTTAAGTTTAATAGATAATATGGGCGATCCTATATCTAGATTAATAATTCCAAGGGGATTGGTTGATTTACCTTCGTACGCATTTGCTAATTGTAAATTTACAGAAGTGTTTTTCCCTAATACTTATTTAGGAACAGAAAAAGGTACTTTTATTTTTTATAGCACTCCATTAAAGGTAGTAGAATTTGAAAGTGGATTAACTAATTTAACAATCCCCGGCACCTGCTTTGAGTACTGTCCTTTAGAAACAATAATTAATAGTGATTGTATTAGTATTTTAGGAAATAGCAGTTTTTATGGGGCAGGAACGACGGATAGTTCTATTGAAGAATTTAAGAATGTTGAAGAATTAGGTTATAAATGTTTTGGCAATGCTTACTTTTCTGCTCTATCTTTTCCAAAATTAAATAGGATTAAAGGAGTAAGTGGTGCTACTGAAAATTTTTATAATTCAAAAATAAAAACTCTAACTTTTGGAACAGATTTTGGCACTGAAAAGAGAGAAGAGGGCGTCTCTTATGATACAAGTTACTACTATATTACAGATTCTTTTTTCAAAGGTTCTAATATAGATACTATCAAATTTTTAGGAACTATAGAAGAATGGTGCTCAAGAATTATAGCACCCATCAACAAAGAAAGAGAAGATTGGAGTGGTTGGCCATTTGCGAAAACTATTACCAATGGGGATGGCACAACTAGTGGTGGAAGATTATTTGTTTATAACAAAGATAATGAATTAGTAGAATTCAAAGGAACTTCAACCTCTCCATTTAAAATAGATGTTGAAACTATAGAGGCAAATGTTTTTGCAAATTATAAGAATTTTGGTTACGTAGAATTTTCTGATAAATTAAAAACAATAAAAGAAAATGCTTTTAAAAATATAACTACTACAACTGGAAAAGATGAAATATATTTTAATATGCATCCATATCAATATTTAGAATTAGAATTTGAAAATGAGTTTTCTTCTCCTTATGGATAGAATGTTCCAATTAATACTGTAAAAGCTAGAAATATAAATGGTGGTAATAAATTAAATATGGCTTCTCTTAAAGATAATATGTTTAAAAAATATGATGAAAATGGAATTGCCTAGTTTTAGACCAATATTACAATACCAGCAAATGCTTACGCATATATAGTTTCTGGTACTATAGATTTAGGTAATAGTTACTATTTTCCTAATGGAGAAATGGAAAAAATAATCATAGGAGAAAAAGCTTTTTATAAATCTGGTATTGGTAACGCAGCTTTTGGTATCGCTTAGCAAGTAATAATTGGTAATTAGGCTTTTTATGGTGATGAAAAAATATCGGGTCTTAAAGGAGATACTAGTTTAGAAAGTTATCCTAATATTATTGAAATTGGTATAGAAAGTTTTTATAATTGTATTAAATTAGTACACACACGTAGTTCAGCATATCCTTTTACTCTTCCAATAATAAAAACTATAGGAGATAGAGCTTTCTATGGATGCACCTAGCTAACAGAAATAGTTTTAGGCTCAGAAAATAATCCAGTTGAATCTATTGGAGCTGACGCATTTTCTCAATGCACAGGAATAACAAAAGCAACAATTTATTATGATAATTCTTTATATACAGAAGATACATTTAATACTATGCCAAACTATCCTTGGGGATTAACTGAAGCCACCATAGAAGGCATAGGAACAACAAAAGCAAATATGGAGGGATAATGAATGAAACAAATAAAAGTCTATAAATATAGTTCAAGTCATGGTACCATAATTACCCCTATTAATTTAGAGATGGGAGAACCTATAATTTATTATAGATTAATTGCTGATGCAAAAAAGATTTTAACTAATGGGATTATTAGAACTGAAGTTAAAGAAGTAATTGAAGACGATATTAAGCTTTGGGAAGAAGTAGATAAAACAGAAGAGGAACTTGCTCTTGAAGAGAATCTTGGAAATCACGAAGAAATAGAAGAAGAAGGAACTAATTATAAAGAACTTCTTGACATAGTAACCGGTGCGGATGAAACTGAATAAGGGGTGATATAATGGGACTTGATGTAATAACTTTAGCAGCAGCAAAAAATTATACTGATGAAAAAGTAGGTAGCGGAGGAAATAGTGGTTCTGGTTCTGGACTTCCTCCTGTAACTGCAGCTAATAATGGTAATTTTTTACAGGTTGTTAATGGAGCTTGGGCGGCTGTGAGTCTACTTTCTGCCGAAGAAAATAAATTTTAAGGAGTTGATATAAATGGCAAAAATTAGAACAATTGAAGAGGCTCGTGCATTTCGAGCAAAAATTGAAGGAGCTGCTCTTCATCTTCCAGAGAAAGAAGCCCTTGAATCAGTAGAACTTTTTCCTAAATGGGAAGCAACCAAAGACTATGAAATTGGTGCAAAAGTTCGCTATGGCGAAAAACTTTATAAATGTTACAATAGAATTTCTGCAAATCCAACTTGGACTCCAGATGTTGTTCCGGCTTTTTGGGAAGTAATTGCAAAACCTTCCGAAGAAGGAACTCTTCAAAATCCAATTACTGCAGAAGTTAGTATGAGATATTTCAAAGATAAATATTATCTTGAAGGAGAAGATATTTATCTCTGTATAAGAGATGACGCTAACGGTGCGGGCACCATTCTTCATTATTTACCTTCACAACTTTTAGGTAATTATTTCGCTAAGGTAGAATAATGAAGAAACCCAAATTTTTAACAATAATGGTAATACTCTCCATAGTGAATTGTATGTTCTATGGAGGGGTAGCCATTTATTATCAATATATGACCGGCACCGAGCTTTCTCCAACTTTAACTCAAGAATGGTTTAAACTATTTGGAACTGAAATAGTTGGTACAATCATTCTTTATTTAGGTAAAAAATTCTTTGAAATAGGTAAAATACGAGATAAAATAGGTTATATAACAGAGCTAGGCTTTAAACCAGAAAAAGAAGATATTATTAAAGCCAACAGTTCTGACTATGATTTTGATTATAGTTATGAATATGATGGAGTAAACGGATAAAGAGGTGAGATAAATGGCAACTAATATCACAAGTAAAATAAAAGTTAAAGTTTTAAGAAAAGGTTATCATAGAATGACATCAGACTTCGGGCCTCGTTCAAGTGGTTTCCATAAGGGAATTGACTTAACTGGTAATCCTTCGGATAATTAGGGGTATGATTATATCCTTGCTTTTGCTGACGGTATAGTTATAGGTGTTTGTAATACCTATTCAAAAACTGGTAAAGTTGGTGGTACAGGTGATATGGGTAACTATGTAATTATTGACCATGGCAATGGATATAAAACACGTTATATGCATATGACAAAAGGTTCTGTTAGTGTAACAAAGGGAACAAAAGTAAAAGCAGGTCAAGTGATTGGTTATATGGGAAATACCGGTAATAGCTCTGGGCGCCATTTACATTTTGATATTTCGATTAACGGTGAATATGTAGATCCAAAACCATATCTTTATGGCGAAAAGAAATTTAATGGAATCACAAAGGCCCCTACGACTCCAACCCCAACAGAAAAACCAGCTTCTTCTAAATATACTACTGGGACTTATATAGTAAAAGAAGCGGTTAATGTAAGAAAAACACCTAAAGTTGCTTCTAACAATAGAGTATATTTTAAAGATTTTACAAAAAATGCGAAGGAACAAGTTAAAAAACTTGCTGGAAAAGAAGTAAGTTATTTTCCAAAAGGTATTACTGTTTCGATTTCTCAAATTAATGGCACTTGGGGAAAATGTCCTTCAGGCTGGATTAGTTTAAATTATTGTACAAAGAGGTAATTTAAAATGAAAGAATTTTTAATAGAAATTGCAGTTGCTGTCGCTGTAACTGTAGCAACAATAGTAAGCAAATATTTAATTGATTGGCTTAAAACAAAAATTACTGAAACAAAAGCAAAAACTGATAACGAAACAGAACATCGAATTCTTGACGAAGTAAATGAAGCAATTAGCGATTCTGTTTTATGTGTATCTCAAGTTTTTGTTGAGGCTTTAAAGAAAGAAAATCTTTTTACAAAAGAAAAACAAAAAGAAGCATTAGAAATGGCTTTAAATAAAACAATTGATTCTCTTTCAAAAGAAGCAACAGAATTTATTACTGAAACCTATGGTGATTTAACAAAATGGTTAGTCACAAAAATTGAAGCACAAGTTAAGCTTTCTAAAGTGGTTTAATCGTCGAGGGTGGCTGCGGCCGCCCTCTTTTTAAATTTGAAAAAAATTAAAAAATTTATTATAATTATTATAGAAAGTTTAAGAAAGGTTGTGAGAATATGAGTTTTGAAACATTCATTATCGGAGATACGCATTTTTTCCACAAAAATATTATTAAGTATTGTAATAGACCTTTTGAATCTGTTGAAGAAATGAATGAAATTCTTATTCAAAATTGGAATAACGAAGTAAGAGAGCAGGATAAAATTATCGTAAATGGTGATTTTGCTCTTGGCGGAAAAGAGCAGATTATTGAAGTCGGAAAAAGACTTAAAGGTAGAAAAACTTTAATTCTTGGTAATCACGACGGTGCCTCGCTTAAAACATATTATGAAGCAGGTTTTGAAATGGTAATTGATTATCCTATTATGGTTGATGAATTCTTTATGGTTTCTCATATACCGCAGTATGTTCAAAGTCACGGCGTGTATGCAAATATTTTTGCTCACGTACACGATAATCCGATGTATGCTTCAGTAAGTCCTCGTAGCTTTTGTACAAGCGTAGAAAGAATTGGTTATACACCTGTTAATATTGAAGAAGTAAAACGATTTATTAAAATTTGTGAACAGGAGGCGAATTCCAATGGCTAAGAAAAAGAAGACCTCTAAAACAGACCCCGTCGAGGCAGTTCGTGCTTCTCGTGGTTCTTGGTTCGGTGTTAATCCCGTAACTAAGGTAATTCCCGATAAGACCAAATATTCTCGAAAGGAGAAACATAAGAATGCCAAGTATGATTGGTGATTTTTTCTCTAAAATTAAGAATGATATAAAACTTAAAAATCTACAAAGAAAAATAAAAAAAGGTTATATCTGTGGTTCTTGTGAAGATTATTTGAATCGTTACCATACAAGAAATGTTGAAAATACTGGTTTGAATGATTATAATTGCGGCGGCTACGCTTTAAAGACCTTTAATTGGTATCAACCCACACGTTTTGCGCCCGGTGAAGTTTATAACATAATAAATGAAATGGGTTATAGTGGGTATCATTGTGAAGAAATTCACGACTGGTATCTTGAACAAGCTAAAAAACAGATGTTAGAAGATTTTCCTTCTTTAGTTGAAGTTCCTTTTTATTATAAACCCAAACAATATGAAAGACTTATTGCTTTTAGAATGGGTCTTACCTATGATGAAGAGGAAGAAAGTTGGGAATATGATTTCCATTATCGTTTTAAGGATTATGACAAAATCTATTGGGAAGAAAAACGAGGTTCAACAATGCCTCGAATTTGTGAAGGAGATGTTGAAGATCCTTGGGACTGGTGGCGAGGAGTTTATGATAGCAAAATTTTATATTTTTGTTTACCTATAACCCCTTAAAATTTGAAATTTTTTGAATTTTTTGTTATAATATATATGTTAAAAGTTTTCTTAAAGATAAGAGAACATTCAAAATTTGAAAAATTTTTAAAAATCTGATATAATATATATGTAAGGTTGAGAAAGAAAAGTTCTTTATTCCTTTCAACTAAATTCTTTCTCAACCCGTTAAAAGATGTAACTGCACCAGAGGCTGTCCCAAGTCAGCATAAAGCAGGAGGGCATCTTATATGGGGATGTGGCGGAATGGCAGACGCAGGGGACTTAAAATCCCCTGTCAGCAATGACGTGTGGGTTCGAGTCCCACCATCCCTACCAATAAAGACACATACAGCAATCTTACTACAAATAATAAAAGATAGAATTAAAATTATTTTAATTGGTGAAAAGCCAAATAGGTTAGACCCAAATAGTTTAAATTGCTTAGATCTGAGCGTTAATGGAATGTGGATTATGTGTCTTGTATATATTGCGGGGTAGAGGAGAGGTTCCTTGTTGGGTTCATAACCCAGAGACACCGGTTCGAATCCGGTCCCCGCACCCAAGACGCGAGTCTATAAAATCGGGTCCGAGAGAGGATGGATTTGTCGGTTAAACTACCACTGGCAGACGCTACGAAAGAAGACCGTAGACTGATATGTGGCTTAGTCATTTGTATTCGGACTGAAATATAAAGAAAACGAAAGTAAACCGAATACTTTATTTATGAGGTTGATTTTATGGCTAATAATAAAGCAGGCAGTTTTGATTCAGTAAAGAATTTAAGATAGTGGCTAAATGAGCAACTTGATAGTGATAATACTAAATATCTTTACAGAACGACCCCAAATGGTGAAGAACAGTGTTATAATGTTTCATTAATGTGGGATGGCTCTAATTATCATATCGCATATACAGATGAAAATGAAACAAAAACTTATATTTTACCATTTACATATACCGATGAAATTGTTTGGTATATAAAATAATTTTAAGAAAGTTAGGAGATTTGTTAAATGAACAGAGATATTCTTTATTATGAAAATCGAATTCGTCTATTGGAGTCGAAAGACGCTACAGCAAATCGAGCAATTATCAATAAGTGTCAGCGTAAGCTTCGAAAACTTAAAGAAGCACAAAACTAATACTTAACGGTAATTGTTCTGGAGAGTTATTCTCTAAAATAGTTACCGTTTTATTTATATCCCAATAGCTCAGTTGGAATAGAGCAACGGGTTTCTACCCCGTGTGTCGTGGGTTCGAGTCCTACTTGGGATGCCAAAAAAAGAAAGGACTGATAGATATGGCAATTGGTGTTGGTTTTGCTAATGATGAATATGAAAAGTCTGTTGAAGACTATTACGCCGAAGAGTTATACGATTCTCCTATGGGTGCAGGCGGCTTCGTTAAAGACATCTGCTACGAAAGAGCAGTAGAACGATGTAATGCCGAATGTCAAGTGGGAGAAAAGGAACAAGGTTTTATCTAAAAGTTCTTTGACTTTAAAAAAAGGAAGGTGTTTATTATGCTATAAATCTTAATTTTGGAGATGATGTATAATGAACAACAGACACAAGTATTTTAGAAATCTTCGTTACAAACAGAAATTAGAACGTCAATATGAAGCACGTCGTTACGAAGGCATTTATTTCTACACCAAAGAACCCGATCCTCGTTATGAAAGAGAACACTACCATTGTTGGTATTGGCGCGGTGATGAAAAAATGCGTGGTCACGATTATTATCTTTATTTCGACAGACCTGAGGTAGAGTATACTATCTATGAAAGCCCAAGAGGAAATTATAGATCAAGTAAACAATATTTCAAAAAATATTCTAATAAATGCGTACGAAAAACTAAAGATGTTCCTAATCATAATCAATATAGAAAAGTCTTTGATTTATGGTGGACAATTGACTAACTTATACGCCGTTAGCTCAGTTGGACAGAGCGCTTGACTACGAATCAAGAGGTCAGGGGTTCAAGTCCCTTACGGCGTGCCATCGAAAAAGGGTTTACAGTAGAGTCTTCAAACCAGAAACCCTGAGACCTTTGTAGTAGCAAAATTGGGAAAGCACACGGGCGGAGTCCAATATGAAAACAACTCACGGACGAGGCTATGGGTAAAATGTTGTTGTTGACAGGTTTACATTTGTGGGTTCGAGTCCCACCTCAAAGGGCAACAGTGATTGCGTAAAGCAATGAACACGCTGTTAGGAAGACAGTTTTATATGGGCCTATGGCGCAAATGGGAGCGCATCTGCTTTGCAAGCAGAGGGTTGTGGGTTCGAGTCCCACTAGGTCCACCACATATATCTCTCTAGTGTAACGGTAGCATGCGGGCCTCCAAAACCTTGCGGTCTGAGTTCGAATCTTAGGGGAGATGCCAATAAAGACGCACACAGCAAGTTTACAATGGATAATAAAAAGTTACTTGAAATGATTTTTTTAGAAGGTTCAAATCCTTCAACTCCACGGAGTCTAAATATGCGTCTTGATATATGCCTAACTATCCCAACGGCAGAGGAAAACGGCTAAGAACCGTTCCAGTCTCAGTTCGAATCTGAGGTTAGGTACCACCCGCGACCAGACGAGCAAATGCTCTGAAAAGCGGTATATAAAATAGGAAAAGATGTGCGGCTGGTCAACCTTAAGACCAATAGGTAAAACAGTCTACAAGTGGTGGCAGCCTGACTGCTAACGGAACCCCACCCACCTATTTATAAGCGATGATAAAGGTTGAGAAGCTCTTTGTGGTTATGTGCCTCAACAAAGATACGCTGGAAACCACAATATGCAGATATAGTATAGTGGTAGTATTTCTCCTTGCCAAGGAGACGGCACGGGTTCGAATCCCGTTATTTGCTCCATATACCCCGGTAGCACAATCGGTAGTTGCGCTTGACTGTTAATCAAGATGTTACTGGTTCGAGTCCAGTTCGGGGTGCCACTGTCGAAAGACATTAAGCAGAGAGGTTTAGGGGTTCAACTATCTTAGTTGAGATAAAGCCAGCTATGGAAGTCTGTGTTAGTAGCAAAAACCCCTATATATTGGAATATGATGTAATGGTCAGCTTGCCTCTCTGATAAGGAGGTCGTCCTAGTTCGATTCTAGGTATTCCAACCATATGCTCCCGTGGCGCAATAGGCTAGCGCAACTGATTTGTAATCAGTCGGTTCTCGGTTCGAGTCCGAGCGGGAGCTCCATAGAAAAGTTATCTGGGTGTTAAATACCAGACCGAAAGGATAGAAGCTCGCAGACGCGCGATAAAATTCCGTTATAAACAGAGGCTGCGACGGAGAATAACTTTTCTTTATATCCCCACCGTGGTGTAAAGGTAGCACGGCAGTTTGTGGCACTGTCAGTCTTGGTTCGATTCCAAGCGTGAGGACCATTAAAATTTGAAAATATTATAAATTTTTGTTATAATATATACATAAAGTTAAGAAAGAAATTGGTCTGTACCCAGTAATCGGAAGCACTCATTGGGAGAAGAGTTGAGAACACTGCAGAAGTTCAAAAACTTGAAAAAGAGTATAAGCCGAACCAATTCTTAACTAAAAGGTGTATATGGAGAAAGCAAATGTCCAACCTACCTAAAAAGGAAATAATGTGCGGCTTGCCACCTAAGGCTATATTTGGCGCCATCGTCTAAACGGTCAGGACACCAGCCCTTCAAGCTGACAATCCGGGTTCGAGTCCCGGTGGCGTCACCAGTCTCCCTTGACGAAGGAGTAAGATAGTTTACTATCAACATAGTTGGTTAGGTCTATGCAGTCCTTAATAATCATAGACGGTGTGTCCCGCATCGAGAACCGAACATCGGAGGGAATTTATATGGCTCCATAGTTTAATCGGCTAAAACACCGGCCTGTCACGTCGGAGAGCGCGGGTTCGATCCCCGCTGGAGTCGCCAGACCTATCTGCCTAAGTGGTCTATTATAAAATGATATTGTAAGGCAGTACAAAATCATTTCATCAAAGAAAGCCTTTCCCAATAAAAGTTCTTTTTTTGATTAAGTTGGATAAGATAATAAAGAGTATTGGGTTCTTTATTCCGTTTTCTTGCCGCACGCCACGCGGTCAATTAAGATACAACAGTACCCGACCTATGTACAAGAATTTCGGCTATAACAAACGGGGAGCCGTGGAAAAGAAAACACTTATCATACCTTGCGTGTCTCTCAACGCTATACGAGGAATGAGCTTCCGCAGACAGAAGTGGTATGGGCAGAATATTTATTAATAATATACACGAATTACCGCAGAGTTGGAAAAAGAGAGAAGAATTTTTAAGATTTCGGTAAACATAAATCTTAACATTGGTTTCAAATCAACCTACGGATTTGGGGTGGAGTGGTTGCCCATCAGTACATAAATAGCAACTTTTTAAGACACTTACAGCAATACAAAAATAATACTCGTGATGATGGCTGCTTAGCGGATATCGACACTGTTTTATTTGTGTGTCTTGGCTTCAAAAATTTGATTTTTTATTAAATTTTTGATATAATAAATATAGAAAGTTGAGAGAAAACTTTCTAAATTATGTCCTAAAAAATATATACTAACAACTCAGTGCAAACCTCGTTTCGCAGACGGGGCTGAGGTACACCGAAACGGTCAGCAGAGAACGAAAGAAGGATACTTCTGGATACTGGTCTGTTCTCGAAGCAGCGATGTTAGAGAGTAGAGGTGGAAAACCCAAACCAAAGGTGTAGCATTTTAATTATCGCAGACAAAGGCAGTAAGCGTATGGACGGAGCAATAGACAGCTTCTTGAATAGAGAAGCCGAATCCAAGTTAGGGTTTAGTTGGTGACTGTATCAAACCTTGGAAATACCAATAATCCGTTTCGCCGTGAAACAGAGAAATCTGTGTATAACATATGTGCGCAACATCCGAGTAGGCAAAGGCGTGGGCATTCAAATAAATGAACATTAATTAAAAAGATTATCAATTCTTTAATAGTTAAATTACTGAATTGTTGCTGAAAGGTGCGGGTAAACATTCCCGTCAAGGTTTATATAGATAAAGAAGTAGAGAAAGGTCGTAGATTGAGTATTGAAACTTTATCTTGGGGCAGAAAAGTTATAAGGTCGCTACTTATAGCTCAGGTCTGTCTTCCTTGTGGCTGAAAATGTTTGAAGATAATTAAAGTAGAGCGAAGGCTCGTGTAGTATGTATTTTTTAGGACATAAGTGCCTAATATGGGGGTCTGGTGGAATGGCAGACACTCTAGTCTTAGGAACTAGTGCCTTGTGCGTGTGGGTTCGAGTCCCACGGCCCCTACCATAAAATAAAAACCGAAAGGGAGATAACAAAAATGGCAAAGAAAATTACAACTCAGCAGGCAATTGATTCAGCAGTTCAGAAGCTTTCCGCAGATATTACAGTTCTTGGTAATCAGAAAGAAGATGCTCTTGCTGGTTTTAGAGGACTTGTAAGCAATCTTGAAACAATTAATGCGGCAGCATCAGAAAAGGTAGAAAGTCTTGCAATTCTTGCCGGTTTTATCGCAGAGCAGACAGAAGCGGCAGAGCAGATTATTGCAGATAATGAAAGAGTTCGCAGTAAAATTCTTGAAATTCTTGGGGTTTAATAACCCCAAATATGCGCCCTTAACTCAACGGTGAGAGTACCTGGCTTATATCCAGTTAGTTCAGAGTTCGAATCTCTGAGGGCGTACCATATGCCTAAGTAGCTTAGTTGGCAAGAGCATTCGGTTCATACCCGAAAGGTCGTTGGTTCAAATCCAACCTTAGGCACCAAACCCGTTGCTGGGTAGTCATAAAAGCCTTTGAAAAGGTAAGCGCGACACGCCTTAGTAGAAGTCCGTATAAAAGTCGGATAGTCTTTGAGAGGTCCGAAGATGTGAAATGACCACATTGGAAGTGCGGTAAGCTAAATCCGTAGACGATATTAAAATCTCTTGCCAATATGTCTAACTAGTCCAATTGGTAGAGACAGATGGCTCAAACCCATCCCAGTCTCGGTTCGAATCCGAGGTTAGATACCAAAAAATTTGAAAAAATTTTAAAAATATTCTATAATATTTATAGAAAGTTAAGAAATGCACGGTGGTCAGGTTGGAAATGTGTTCGGTTGCAACCCGAATTAAACTGGTTCGATTCCGGTACTGTGCTCCACTAAAAGACACGTACAGCTATATAAAACTTATATTTAGGGAATATAACAGTTTTTTTTGTGTCTTGTTTAATTAAGTCTTATAGACACTCGCAGCAATCACTTTTCCAGATTGGCTTAATAGGTTAAAGCATCTCCCTTTAAAGGAGAAGATCTTGGTTCGAGTCCAAGGTCCGGAGCGACAGTGGTGTCTAGGGCTTTTAGCTTTACTAAAAGAAAGAGAGGATTTAATTATGTCAAATTTTATGTCGAATCTTGAAAAGACTGCTAACGATAGAAAGCAGTTTACTGAAAATGGCGCAGTAGGTTTTAGAACCACTGGAAAGAATTTACTTGATCTTAACTTCAAGGTTTCTTCGCTCAGAAGTGCCTCTGAAACCGAAATTGTGGATTCTTTCTTGAAAGCATATTTTGAAGATAGAATTCTTGCTTTAAGATGGCTTTTCTATGCAAGAGATTGCAGAGAAGGTCTTGGCGAGCGCCGTTTGTTCAGAGTTGCTTTTAAGAAACTTGCTTATATGGATCCTTTGGTTACAAATGCTCTTATTCCGGTTATTCCTGTGTACGGACGTTATGATGACCTTTGGACATTACTTGAGATTCCTCATTCAAAGAAGGCTGTTATTGATTTTGTCAATAAGCAGTTGACTGAGGATATTGAAAATCGTATGAAGAATGAACCCATTTCGCTTCTTGCTAAGTGGCTTCCTTCGGCAAATGCTTCAAGTCTTCAGACTAAGATGTATGCTAAGCATATTATTAAGGGTCTTCATATTTCTGAAAAGACTTATCGTAAGACTCTTTCAAATCTTCGTAAGTACACTAATGTTGTTGAAGTAAAGATGTCAAGCAAGAATTGGGGAGAAATCGACTATGAAGCCGTTCCCTCAAGAGCTAACCTTGTTTATAATTCAGCTTTTCTTCGCAATGACGAAGAAAGACGTAGAGCTTTCCTTGGTGCTCTTGAAAGAGGAGAGAAGAAGATCAATGCTTCAACTCTTTTCCCTCACGATATTGTTTATAAGTATCGTAGCGGTATGAGAGCAGATCAGGCTATTGAGGCTCTTTGGAAGAATCTTCCCGATACAGTAAAAGGTTGTGGTAACACAATTGTTGTTGCTGACGGTTCTGGTTCTATGTGCTCAAGAGTAAGTTCTGCTTCAAATGTAAGTGCTCTTGAAGTTGCTAATTCTCTCGCAATTTATTTTGCAGAGCGTTCAAGTGGTCAGTTCAAGGATAAGTATATTTCTTTCTCAATGACTCCTGAGATCGTTGATCTTTCAAGGGGAAAGAACTTATATGAAAAGCTTCGTATTGCAAAGCAGTATAACGAGGTAGCAAATACTAACGTCGAGGCAGTATTTGATCTTATTCTCACTTCTGCTGTTAAAAATAAGATGACTCAGGAAGATCTTCCTGCAAATATTCTTATTATTTCCGATATGGAGTTTGATGCTTGTGCAAGTGCAAATGGTGGCGGTTACTGGAGTGTAAATCCTCTTACTAATACTCTTTTCGAAGAAATTGGTAAGAAGTATGCTGCAGCTGGCTATAAGATGCCTCGTCTTGTGTTCTGGAATGTATGTTCAAGAACAAACACAATTCCTGTAAAGGAAAATGACCTTGGCGTTGCACTTGTTAGCGGTTTCTCTGTGAATATCGCAAAAATGGTTATGTCTAACAAGACAGACCCTTATGAATGTCTTGTTGAAACCCTTAAAGCACCTCGCTACGATCTCGTAGAAGAAGTGATTAAAGATATAGTCTAACGGGCTGGTCGTAAGACCCTGGTCCACCACGGTGTAAGGTGGCGCACCGTGCCCTTTCGTTGGGGCAATATAATATACAACGAAGTTGACCTAATTGGGGTAGGAATACCAATTGCCACCACCTTTATATGGCGGAGTAACCAGAGCGGCCTCTGGACCAGTCTTGAAAACTGTGGGTACGGCGGGAGTCGTATGGGGATCGACACCTCACTCCGTCGCCAGCCAATGATAGATTTACTATGCTAAGTGGAGTAAGTCTTAGGCCCTCAAAGTGGTTTTATGTGAGCCACTCACTTATGCACTTAAAAAAACATAAAAAATATCGGTATCCGAAAAATAAAGAATGTGGAGTGAACAGTTGACGACCTGTGAGGTGGCCACCAATACCAGGCAACGGTCGGACGGCGGCAGGCAGATGCGGATTGCGCAACCGATATTTGAATTAAAGAGCGTTCAAAGGAATAGCCTTTAACAATTCCGATGCCCGCATTGGAAATGTATTACAAGTTTCAAGCCGAAGTACAAGGTGCGCCGCTTGCAAAGTTTATGGTTATCTTTCGAACTAGTGTAGGGAAAACTTGATGCTGATAGGCATTGTGGTGAGGGTCAGCCTTATAAATAAACCAATAGCCCCGTAGAGAGAGCCAATCTACGGACCATGGGGGAGTAGCTCAGTTGGCAGAGCGACGTACATCAACAAGCGTGGCTTGTAAAAGTCGCAGACAGCAACTTTAACGATTTGCATTTAGGAGCCGTGTGTCGCAGGTTCGAGTCCTGCCTCTCCCACCATTCAACTTGGTGACCGTTTTACATACTTCAATGGAACAAAGGCGAAAGTAAGCCTCCCGTCCCGAAGTCGACAGGGGCAGAAGAGCAGTTATCGGTCTTAAAAGAAGAACACCTGTCTGCCAAATTTTTAAATATGGGAGCATAGCTCAGTCGGTAGTAGCATTTGGCTGTTAACCAAAAGGTCGAAGGTTCGAGCCCTTCTGCTCTCGCCATAATTCTCAAAGGTGCCACTCAGGATGGCTTAAGTGCGGAGTGGTTAAAAGAGTATACGTAGGCGTCTGCCTTTGAGAAATTTATATGGGCAGGTATGCATAGCTGGCGAATGCAGCGGACTGTAAATCCGCCACATCAGAAACACCGTAGGTTCGATTCCTACTCTGCCCACCATATGTCTGGATAGCTCAGTAGGTAGAGCAATGGACTGAAAATCCATGTCGCGCTGGTTCGATTCCGGCTCCAGACACCAAATATATGCAGGATTGACGCAACTGGAAGCGTGTCTCCCTTACAAGGAGGAAGTTATGGGTTCGAGTCCCTTATCCTGTACCAATCCATACGAAGTAGTCCTATAATGGCGTCAGGGACGGCGCCGCTTCGTATGGATACCATTTTTTAAATTTGAAAAATTTCTAAAATTGTGCTATAATTATTATAGTAAGTTGAGGAGAGATTAAATGACAGTAAGATAGCTAATTGAAAAGCTAAAACAGTGTCCAGATGCCTACGTGTATATTAATCGTGAAAAAAATATTGAAGATGAATTTGTAGTTGCTAAATCGGATACTGATAATATACTTTTAGTTCCTATTGCAGAACTTGAGGAACTAAAAAATTGCCAAGAATTTTCCGTTGAGGAATTCTGATATACTGCCCCCTCGTTCAAAGGCTAGGACTGCTGACTCTAAATCAGCTAATGAGTGTTCGATTCACTCGGGGGCCGCCAAACTTTTTAAGTTAAAAAGACACCAGCAGCAAAGTTTTTAAAAGTAGTGACGCCTTAATTACTATATATTTTATGGTGTCTTGAATATGGCAGGGTACCCAAGAGGCTTAAGGGGACGGTTTGCTAAACCGTTAGGCCGCTTGCGCGGTGCGAGGGTTCGAATCCCTCCCCTGTCGCCACTAAAAGAATATTGAAACGGTCTAGGTCCAATCGGCCGACTGGGTAGATGAGGAAAGTGAGATTGGTTGCGGGCTTACTCGGAGGAAGTCCGAGGACAAACCCTTGGCAAAGGCAGGTAGGGTTACACTCCCGTTGTAAAATGGCTTCATCTTGGGAATCTGATCAATTCCCTTTGGTAAGTGTGATTGTGAAACATAAATCCCACCCAGTCTTTAATGTTCTTTTATTCATAATTTATTACATTTTAAATTTGATTTTTTCTTAATTTTTTGATATAATATTTATAGAAAGTTGAGAAAGGAAAGTAATTATGTATTTATATTTTCAAAACTCATATGGAAAACATCGTTTAATAGGTACTCCAGAAACTCCAGAAGAAAGTTTTAAGATTTTTTCTAACTTTTGTAAGGAAAGAAATTTTAAAATTTATTATGTTCGTTCTTGGGGTAGTTCCGAAAGAAAAATTTATGATGTTGGTTCTCATACGGAATTTTTCGTAGAAACAATCGAAGAATTACCCAAAGAAGAACTTGAATAAGGTTTTTATTAAAGACTCTTGCAGCAAATTGATACTTTCTAATAGAGGGAATTTGATGTCGTGGGTTCGAGTCCCACTCCCCAGATGGGGATAGCTTAGATGGCAGAGCGCAGATTATAGAAGAAACCGAGTCTTGTTTTAGTTGTTTTATTATTTTGTTTGTTAAAGACACATACAGCCATTTTAATTAGAATAGACTGTTAATCTATATACCTAAAAAAGTGTGTCTTGTTTATTTGCGGGTGTGGTGTTTAACGGCTAGCATTCCTGCCTTCCAAGCAGGCGGTGAGGGTTCGAATCCCTTCACTCGCTCCAACAGCGAATTGTGCTGTGTTATTAAAATTTGGTATTGCGGTAACTCGGTGGTGCGAATTGAAACGAGTTGGGACTGGATTATCTTAAAATAAAAATCCATTATAGTCTGTTACGACATTCGCACAAAATATCTGGGTGTGGCTCAGTTTGGTAGAGCGTGGCATTTGGGATGCTGAGGTCGGGAGTTCGAATCTCTTCACCCAGACCAACAAGGTTGCCGAAACCTTTGCAATTATTGCGAATTCGGATATGGGGATGGACCCAGTAGGATCAGAATAGGCGGGTTCATATTATAGTTGAGGTGGACTATAATATAAATATGAGGATGTAGCTCAGTATGGCTAGAGCACTTGACTTTTAATCAAGGTGTCGAGAGTTCGAGTCTCTCCATCCTCACCAGTAACTTTAAAAATACAAAGGAGAATTTTATGAGAATTATAAGCGATATTCTTAACAGAGAATTTGATTCAGTAGAAGCTTGTCTTGCGGCTGAAGCAGCATTCGAAGCAAGAGAAGATGAGAAAGCAAGTAAGATTGCAGAACTTAACGAAGCTCGCGAAGCCTATGAAGCAGCAGAAGAACATTATTGGAATCTGTTAGAGGCTTTTGATAAGCTTTATGGTTCTGATGAAGATGATGAAGAGTGGTTGTTTGGGGAAGATGATGAATATGCTTGCGAGTGCAAATCTTCAGACTGCAATTGCGATAAAGAGATTAAAGCACCGGATTCTCTCGTATCAGCTATCGGAAAGCTTCTTGGTGGAATTGAACAGAAACCAAAAGCAAAGATTGAGCATCCCACAGTAAAAACAAAAGACAATTCTGAAATCGCTATTTCTATTGAAGACCTTCTTGACGCCATTTTTGGTTAAATAATAAGTGGGAACTTTTAGTTCCCACACCACATATTGGGGTATCGTCTAACTGGTTAGGACAACAGACTTTGACTCTGTCGGTATAGGTTCGAGTCCTGTTACCCCAGCCAAGGCTTGGTTTATTTTGGGGATAAACCAGGCCTATAACTATAAGTGGCAAAGACAAGACAAAAGGAGAAGATATGTTGAAGACGTGTATTAAAGGAGTGGCCGTTCTACTTCTAAGTGTTATCATCTTCATTGGCTCCACTATTAATGGTGCCTCTGGTGGTAACAGTCAGATCAACGAACCAACTACTACTGGTTCCATCCCAACAACCACTATTGCTACTACTATTGTTACTACTACTATGTAGTAGAAAACAAGAGAAATAACAATAGAAGAATCTACAACTATGTCAGAGATGATTGTGGAAGAAAAACCGAGTACAACGAAAGCAACCGTGAAAGCCTTAACTACTATTCCTCAAACAGAAGAAAGAAGCCTTTCGGAAACTAATTCATTAGGTCAATTCAAACTTACGGCATACTGTCCCTGCTCTAAATGCTGTGGAAAATGGGCGGGCGGTATAACATCAACTGGTGCGATGGCAAAAGCAAATCGTACAATAGCGGTTGACCCTTCTGTTATTCCCTATGGTTCAAAAGTAATTATCGATGGTCAGACTTACGTCGCGGAGGACTGCGGCGGGGCGATTAAAGGGCATCGTATTGATATTTATTTTGATACTCATAGTGAAGCATTAGATTTTGGCGTACAATATGCAGAGGTTTATTTAGTAGTTGAATAAGAATAAGAAAATGGATAATGAGTTTTGGCACAACTCGTAAAATTATCTAATTCTTGAGTCTTAAAAGAAGTTTAATCTCTTTTCACTTAATTGTAAAATTAAAATTCCCCGAAAAGAGAAAAGGAGAAATAATGGCTAAGATAATGGATAGTATAGTTTTAAATTTACCTAAAGATATATCAAATCTTTAGTTACCAGACCCAGAACTTTTAACTTATTATAAAAATATAGAAGATAGAGTTCTATGGGTTGATGATGAAATTAATGAATATTCTTTAGAGTATGCTCGTTTAATTATTCAATGGAATAAAGAAGATAAGAAAAAGAAACCAAAGAATAGAAAGCCCATTAAACTTTTATTCTTTAGTCCGGGCGGCGACCTTGATGTTAATAATACCTTAATTGATACTATTAACTTGAGTGAAACCCCAGTATGGGGCATTAATGTTGGTCGATGCGCAAGTGCCGCAGCGTTCATATTCCTATCTTGTCATAAACGATTTATGCTACCAAGTGGCTATTTTTTATTCCATCAAGGTTCTGGCGCATTTTCTGGAACATTCCAAGAAGTATGTGCACAAATGCAAGATTATCAAATTGCTGTTGAAAATCTTGGTCGTTTTATGTTAAAACACACTAATTATACCCAAGAAGAAATTGAATAGAATATTGTTGGCGAATGGTTTGTAAGAAAAGATGAAGCCCTCGCAAAAGGTGTTATTGATGAAATAGTTGATGATATTAATATTTTAATGTGAGGTGTTTCATATGGAAGAAAGATATGTAGGTTATAAAAATATAAAGTTATCTGAAGAAGAAATGGCTTTGTTTTATACAGAACCAGAATTACTAAATTTAGATATGCTTGAGAACGAATATCTTATTTTACAAAACGATAAGGGTGAAGTAGTAGATAAGTATTGTTATCAAAATGGTATTTATCGCCCTTTAAAATATCGTAAAGTTTCTTCAAGCCACGCAGGTGATTTTAAAAGTAAAAACTTGTAGCAAGATTTGGCTTTCGATATGCTACAAGACACCGAAACACCAATTAAAATTTTAACTGGTCGTTTTGGCTCTGGTAAATCTTTACTTATGATAGTTCACGCACTTGAAGCAGTTGAAAGAAATAAAATAGATAAAATTATCTATGTTAGAAATAATATAGAATTAAAAAATACAACTCCTCTAGGCGCATTACCGGGCACTCTTGATGAAAAAATGATAGAGTGGGCGGCAAATGTTGGGGATCACGTTGGTGGCATGGACGGTTTAAAAATGCTTATGCAACGTGGTAGTTTTGAAATTGCGCCTCTCGGTTATTTAAGAGGAAGAGATTTTAAGAGATCTATTATTTTCTGTGATGAATGTGAAAATTTAACTACTGCTCAAGTTCAATTACTTATTGGTAGAATTGGCGAAAATTCTCAGCTTTGGATGGCTGGTGACTGGCGCCAAACTGATAAAAAAGTATTTGAGCAAGACAGCGGTTTAAATAGAGCTATTGATAGACTTAAAGGAAAACCTTTATTTGCCTATGTTCATTTAGAAAAATCTGAACGTTCTGCGGCAAGTGCATATGCAGACTATCTTGACTAAACAGAATTACTTTTATTCTATACATAAAGGACAGTTTTATACTGTCCTTTTCTTTTTTTTAATTTGAAAATTTTTTAAAATTATGATATAATTATTATAGAAATTGAGAAAGGATTGATATTATGCAGAAAGCGATAAAATTTTATAAGGAATACATTAGAGGTCTTATGGAGTATAGTCACTCCTTTCGTGATTTACTGGCAAAAATTTCTTGGCAAGAATGGATTGATAGCGACTTAAGAGGGGACGCAGAGAACGAAATAGAAGAATATAATAAAATATATGGTTATCGAATTAGGTTGACCAGTGGTGCTTATCGTTTCTGTCTTATTGCAGAAGATTATGATTATGTACTTAAATTTTCGTGGGATTTTGAGGGCGAAGAAGACGGTTGCGCGACAGAAGTAGATATTTACGAAGAAGCCTATGAACGAGGCTTTGCGAATTTCTTTGCAAAACCCTATAAGCTTGGTGCTATTGAGAACGATTTTTTTACTACTGGCGACTTCTTTCTTGTGGAAAGAGCTGAAGTTAATACATATCGTGTTGCTGAATATTCTTGCGATCCTCACTACAAAAAACTTTATACCACACTGAAAGATAGAGAAAAAGATCTTGACTATATGAATGATGTATTTGAAAATAATGATACTGTTGAAGTTTTTGTTGATTATTATCTCAATAATCTTGAATTTCTTGAAGATTTTATTGATTTTGTTGATGAAATCGGTCTTGTGGACCTTCACGAACAAAATATAGGTTTTATTGGTGAGCGCCCCGTTATTATTGATTATGCTTTTGTAAAAGGTAATAGAAGATATAATAACTAAATAATTTGAAATTTTTATAAAATTATGGTATAATTATTATAGTAAATAAGAAAGGAATAATTTATGTATTATACAACTTGTACAATGACAAAGCCATTAGAGTCTTGTAATATTCCAGAAGAGGTTTGGTGGATTGCTCATATACCCAATCATATCACTACTGTAATAGAGTACGGTTGTGGAATAGGAGTAACAAACACCATATTAAAAAAGTTTTGCCCTAATCGCTTTAAATACATCGGAATTACCGAAGAAGCTGATAAGATAAAAGCGGCGCAGTTTATTCATTCTGATACAGAGTTTTTCTCTACAATAGAAGAATTTAAAAAAACTTACGGCACACCGCTTGATTCTGTTTTTGTAATGAATTTTTCAATTAGTGAACTTTATTCAAAAGTTGGCAATTGCGAAGCTCGTATTTTTTTAAGAAAGATAATCGATATGGGCTTCGATTATATAGCCATTCGAGATATGAAACTTGATCGAACAAGAGAACATAGATATTTTAAAGTTCCTCTTTTAGAGAGAGTTAAGCTTGAGTGGCAGATAAAAAATTCAGGCTATTTAAAGCCTTTTAAGGAATATAAAGAATATCCGCATCATCCCAGAAAATCCCTTGCTTTTTATGAAGAATTTTTCTTAAAATATTTTTATTTAAGAGAAGATTGGGAAAAATATTTAGAAAAAAGATTTCTTTGGGATTGGACGCCTTATTTAAAATATGATATAGGTAATTCTTATATCTCAGTATTTGCAGAGTCGTATTGCTCTTCTTATATTAAAGATAAAGTTAAAAAAGATTTTAATTATGATATGTTTCATACACACGTCAAACTTTTATTAAGAAAGGAATAATACATATGTTTATGTTACCCACTTTCAAACTTAATATTGAACGATGGAAATACAATCCGCATTTCGAACTTTGGGTTTCTAATATGGGTCATATCAGAAATAGAGATAAAAAAGATATTGCACCCAGAATAATGAATAATGGTTATATGGCAGTTAAAGTTCACGGTTCTCTTAATCGTTATATGTTTTTACATAGAGTGGTTATGCTTACGTGGAAGCCTACTCCGGAAGCTGAAAAGCTTACTGTTGACCATCTTGATCATAATAAGAGAAATAACGCAGTATCGAATCTTGAATGGGTAACTGAAACAGAAAATAAAAGTCGAGCACGTCGTGATTTTCTTAATGTAAGTAAAGTAGTGGGTGTTGAAGAGATAATTCTTGTAGAAGATAAAAAGAAAAAAGAAGCCGTTCAAAAAACCAAAAAGGTTATGACTGGTATTATTGTTTCTAATAAAAAACTTAAAATAAATAGAACAAGCTTTCCAATTGACCTTAATGATTTTAATGAATTTATGAAGAGGTTTTATGGAAAAGTCCCCGACCTCAGAAAAGAAGATATTGATAAAATTATTTCAAATATTATTACTGGAGTAAATCCCACTGGCAAGAAAAAGCGTTGTGGCTTTACTTTTGAGGCTGAATATACTATTTATGCTGATGAAAATTAAGAAAGGAGAATAACAATGGACATAGGTTCAGGAACAGGATATCCCTCGGCAAGTTTATCCAACTTCGCGCCTCATCCTTTTGTAATAGACGGAGTGGAATGTAATTCTATGGAAGGCTTCTTGCAGTCCTTGAAATTCTCTAATCCCGATATACAACGAGAGATTTGTAAGTTGGTAGGTGTCCAAGCCAAATTCAAAGGCAAGAAAAGAAAATGGTGGAAGACTCAAACTCTTCATTGGATGGGCGTTGAATACAAGCGTGATTCAGAAGAATATCAAGAACTCCTTGATAGAGCCTTCACTGCACTTGCTCAGAACACCAGTTTCCAAAAAGCATTACTCGCTACGGGTGATGCAACTTTAACACATTCTATCGGCAAGACCGATAAAAAGAAAACCGTATTAACAAGGACGGAATTTTGTTCTCGTTTAACCAGAATAAGAGCAGAATTACGAAAGGAGATTAAGTAATGAATAAGTATGAAATTTATAATGATGATTGTATTTCTTTTATGAAATAGATGAAAAATAACTCTGTTGATTTTACTTTAACAGATATCCCATATAATGCTGTAAATAGAGCAAGCAATGGTCTTCGTAATCTTGATAAAGGAAAAGCTGATATTTTAACTTTTGATATTTTAGAATTTTGCGAAGCAGTTTATCGAGTTACTAAAAATAGTGTTTGTATTTTTTGTGGTAAAGAACAATTTAGTACAATTTTTGAATTTTTTGCTAATAAAAAAGGTACTGTTAGACCAATTATTTGGCAGAAATCAAATCCCTCTCCCATGAATGGACAATATGTTTATTTGAGTGGAATAGAAATGGCAGTATGGTTTAAAAAGTCTGGAGCTAAAGTGTTTAATGCTCATTGTAAAAATACAGTATTCAAACATCCAAACGGTAGAAATAAATTACACGAAACAGAGAAAAATCACGATCTTTTAAAAGAATTGATACTTGACAATTCCAACGAGGAAGATATTATTTTTGACCCTTGTATGGGTAGTGGAAGTCATATTCTTGTAGCCAGTCAGAATGGAAGAAAAGGATTGGGTATAGAATTGGATGAAAATTATTTTGAAGTTGCAAAAAATAGACTTGAGGAAGGTATTAATAATGAATAAATATGAAGCTCTTCGTCACGATTTAAATGAAGCTTTGAAGAAAGGCGACAAAGCGCGTCGTGCGGTTATTGCTGATATTATCGCTGCAATTGATAAGGCTTCAATCGCTGGAAAGACACGAGTTGAAATTACTGACCAATTAACTAACGAAGTTTTGACAAAATATAAAAAGACTGTTCAGGAAATGATTGATACTTGCCCTGACACAGAGCAGTACGCTGCACGAAAAGCAGAATATATTGCCAATATGGCGATTGTAAATGAATATGCGCCGCAGTTGATTACTGACTCTATGGCAATCACCGCGCTTATCAATACCATTCTTGATGAAAAGGGTATGATTGGCACCGACGTTACTAAGGGAGCGGTTATGAAAGCTGTTATGCCTGTGCTAAAGGCAAGTAATTGTGATATGAAAGTGGCGCAGGGACTTTTAAATACACTATTTAAATAAGGAAAGGAAGAGATAAATGTATAAAGCATATGTAACAAAGCTAACTAACATCAGAAAGCATCCAAATGCTGATCGACTTAATCTTGCTGATGTTTTTGGTAACACAGTATGTGTACCTCTTGATTATACAGAAGATACTATTGGTGTATATTTTCCTACTGACGGTCAGCTTTCAGAGGAATTTTGCAGAGAAAATGACCTTGTAAGACGTAAGGATGAAGCAGGTAATGACGCAGGTGGTTATATGGATCCTAATAAGCGTAATGTTACTGCCATTCGTCTTCGTGGAGAGAAGTCAGACGGTCTTTTCTTGCCTATTAAGTGTCTTGATTATTGTTTTAAGGACGAAGCAATTAATCACCTTAATATTGGTGACGTAATTGACGGTGCAGTAAATGGTCACGAAATTTGCTGTAAGTATATTCCCAAGCAGGCAGGTAAAACTTCTGCAGGCGGTGCGGGCACACGTGCACATCGCAGAGCGAAGAGAAGTGTAGCACCTCTTTTCTTTGAACACGCAGATACAGAACAGCTTGCATATAATCTTTCTGCGTTTAAGCCCGGTGATGAGATTGAAATTTCACTAAAAATGCACGGTACTTCACAGAGAACCGGCTACGTTCCCGTACTTAAGGGATATAAGAGAACTATTCTTGATAGAATTCTTCGTAGAGAAGGCACTCCTATCTATGAATATGACTATATTTGCGGTACTCGTAGAGTAGTTCTTGATAGACTTAGCCAGACCGAAGACGGTGGTTTCTATGGTACAAACGGCTTTAGAAAGCAGCATCACGATAAGTTCGTTGGCAAGCTTAACAAGGGTGAAACTGTTTACTACGAAGTAGTTGGTTTCACAAATACTGGCGCACCTATTATGGGCAACGGCAAGAACGATAAGCTTGGTAAGGACTTTGTAAAGCAGTATGGTAAGGAAACTATTTTCTCATATGGTTGCGAGCCTGGATCCCTTGGTGGCCTTATCAAAGATAAAGAAATCGTAGATAACGAGACCATCGTATATCCCCAGTCAGATATTTATGTATATCGTATGACTATGACTAACGAAGACGGCTTCGTGATTGAATATACTCCCGACTTTATGCGTTACAGATGCGAGCAGATGGGTATTAAAACTGTTCCCGTCTTCTGGAAGGGTACAGTTGATGAATTTTCTAATAGGGAAGTTGAGGGTGAAATGGTTTATAGCCAAACTGCTGGAGAAACAGCAAAGAATATTGCAGAACGTTTCTACGCTGGTCCAGATCCCGTTGGTAAAACTCATACTCGTGAAGGCGTTGTAGTTCGTATCCTCAATAGACCCAAGTTCACTGCATATAAGCATAAGAACTTTGAATTCAAGGTTCTCGAAGGTCTAATCAAAGATACCGCATCGGCGCCCGATATGGAAGAAGCACAAGAGGCAACTGAATAAGTTGCCTCAGCAATAAAAAACTTGAAATTTTTATAAAATTTTGTTATAATATATATACAAACTGAAAAAGAAATAAAAAGAAAGGTTGATGCGTATGGGAGCAATGTATGCTTCAATGTCGGAAGAAAAACTTCGACATCTTTTGCGTTCGGTTAACTATGAAATTGAGGAACTTCAAAATGCAGTCCTTCCAAATTCCTCAATGCTTGGTACTCTTTGGTGTGAACTTACACTCCGAAGAAAAATCAAACAGAGAAATGAAATTTCTTTGGAACTTCACAACAGAACATTAAATAAAGAAACCGAAACCGAAAACTAATTTTGTACTTTGAAAATTAAATATAAAGAAGGAGATTTCAAAATGTTTAAGAAAATTATTGCAGCAATTCTCTCAGTTGTACTGGTCATCGCTCTTGGCGTTGTTTTTTGTAGCACAAGAGTTCCCACCGGACACACAGGTATCGTGACAACATTCGGCAAGGTTGAAGATGCAACTCTTAGCGAAGGTCTTCAGTTCAAAGCTCCTTGGAACAAGATTGTTAAAATGGACAATCGTATCCAGAAGAGTACAATGACACTCTCTTGCTTCTCGTCAGATACTCAGGAAGTAACAATTGTCTACACAGTAAACCACCAGATTGACCAGAAGAATGCAAGTAAAATCTATAAAACAATTGGTCTTTCTTACTTCGATTCAGTAATCGCTCCCGCCATTAGTGAGTCGGTAAAGGTAGTTTCAGCAAAATATACCGCAGAAAACCTTGTAGCACAGCGTGAAGATTTCGCAAAGAGTGTGGAAGCAGATCTCGCAAAGAGACTCGAAGCCTATAATATTAAGGTGGTTGATACTTCGATTGAAGATATGGATTTCACAGACGCATACACAAATGCAGTCGAAGCAAAGCAGGTTGCCCTTCAGAATAAGCTGAAAGCAGAAACTGAAGCAGAACAGAAGATTATTGAAGCAGAGGGTAATGCAAAAGTAGCTCGTGCCAAGGCACAGGGTGAAGCAGATGCAAAGCTGATTGCAGCAGAAGCAGAAGCGGCAGCAAATAGAAAGATTGCAGAAAGCCTTACAGACGGAGTTCTTGCTAATAAGTATTTTGAAAAGTGGAATGGTAAACTTCCCACTGTTGCCGGCAGTGATGCAGGTATCATTCTTCCCGACACAATACTTGAATAATAGATTATAAGGAGAATGCAGAATGAAGAAAATTTTCGCAATTCTGCTCGCTGTGGTGGTGGCTCTCTCAATGGGAGTCACCTCTTTTGCCGCAGTTGAAGCAGCACCTACGGATATTGTAACAGTTGGAATCGTTCTTGATGAAATTTCAGCACCAAAAGAAGCTGGAAAAGTTGAAACGGAGACAGACGGTCCTGTCACCATTGAAACACAGTACAGAGATGCTGAATTTACTGTTACTATTACAAATGGAACAAAGAAACATATTATGGCAGAAGATTTTATTGATTTTTCAATAAAAGCAATCGCCACAAACCGTGAAGAAGAATTTGGAATTATGAAACAGGAATGGGAAAAAGACCCAACAGCAGATTCAATTAGTGATTCAATTAATGCTGGTAAGAATTGGACTCACGGTTATAATATGAGAATTAAAACAAATGAGTATCTTTGGTTTGTAGTAAGTCTAAAGGGACAGACAAAGGTTATTAAAAATGTAAAAGGCGATGCTACATTTGAGTTTGTTGTAACTCCAGAAACAACAACAACTACTACAATCCCCACAACAGTTACTCCAACAGAACCTTCGGTTGAAACAACTACAGAAGCCCCAACCACAGTAACAACTACACTTCCTAATGAAAGTGAAACGGGCGGAGTAGATGATGAACTTTATCCCGATGTGGGAGACGGAAATGGTTATTTTGATAATACCACAACTACTAAGAAGCCTTCAAATGTTGAAAGCGATATTCCCAATACTGGTTCCGGCACTGCTGGTATGATTGCTTTTGGCGTTCTTGGTGTAGCAGCACTTGCGGCACTCAAGATGAGAAAGAAGAAGATTGATGACTAATATAAAAAGAGCTAAACAGAGATGTTTGGCTCTTTTTTAATTTGAAATTTTTTTAAAAATATGCTATAATAATTATAGTAAATGAGAAAAGAAAATAAAAAAAAGAAAGGGGTTCGATTATGGTAGTTCTTGAATACGGTGAACTTCATAAATATACTTGCCCTTGTTGCGACTCAAAGCTTGGATATACAAACAAGGACATATATACAAAAGAATTTTGCGACCCAGAAAGAATCTATAAAAGATTTTATTATGTTGGTTCTGTACGAAAGATTGATTTTAGTAAAGAATGGATAACAGTTTTCTTTATTAAATGCCCAGTTTGCGGAAAAGAAATCGAACTTTCCTCTACACCTTCAAATCGAACAAAAGCCTAAATAACTTTTAATAATGAAAGGAAATGATAGATATGGATATTATGAAGGCACTTGATATGCTTAGCGGTTATCTTGACGGACTTAGTGAATATGCAGAAATGACCGAAGAAGAACTGATTGAAATGGGTGAAGTTGAAGACGCAATTCGCTGCTATGTTATGGAAAGAGAGGGTAAATAATGAAAACTTATATAGAAAGAGATGGTAAGTCTGTTACCCTTGGATTTGATAACCCCTATACTATCTCCGATGGTTCACTTGCAGAAGCAGTTAACACCATTTGCGGCACTAATATCAGATATATTGCCAGTTTGTTTTGGGCAAATGACTTTATGAATGATAGTTTTAAAACACTTTGGTTCAGAGACGGCGACCACCCCAGTCTTGAAGAAATTTATGAAGACTGCGAATATGATGAGGAAGAACTTGAGCAAATCAAACTTTGCAATACTGTAATCAGCTTTCTCGATGATTATATTCCGGAAGACTATCCCTATGAATATATTCTTGTTGATGTTTCTTGGTAAGGAGGAAAAAGGAAAATGGCTAAATGTTCTATTGAAATTTATCTTCACGATTTAAAACCCGAAGTTGAGGCTCAGGTTCGTGAATTTTTGAATATCTCTGGTTGTGACAATTTTGATGTTATGCCTATGTTTATTTTGGAAGTAGATTCAGATGAGGAGGAAGAAGAATGATTCATAGTTATCAGAAACCGTTAAGCGGAAGAAGAGTTGGTGTTGTTTTTGGTTCGTTTGCTCCTTTGCATCAAGGGCACCTTGACTTGATTATGCAGGCAAAAAAAGAAAATGACGGCGGCGCTATTGTTATTGTTTGTGGTTATGATGGTGATAAGGGTGGCGAAGATATGCCGCTTAAGAGACGCTATCGTTATGTAAGAGAATTTTTTGCGGATGATGACCTCGTTGCTGTTTATAGCATAAATGATAGTGAGCTTGGTATTGCCGAATATCCCGACGGTTGGCCGGGTTGGATGGAAGAGTTTGAACGCATTTGGGACAAAGCAGTTAAAGATGTTAAACATCGTATATGGTACGTTGGTGATGAAAATTATTATGATGACCTTACAAGAATGTGGCACGAAAAAGCAATTCTTGTAGACAGAAAAGCCAACAATCCTATCTGTGCAACAATGATTCGCAAGAACCCTATTAAGCATTGGGATAAGATTACTTTTCCTTTCCGCAGAGTATTTAGTCATAATATTCTCATATGTGGCACTGCTTCAGAAGGAAAATCAACTCTCGTAACTGACCTCGGAAAATATTTTAACGCACCTTATAGTTACGAATGGGCAAGAGATTATATGAGAGAAAGTTGTGTATCAGATTGGGAACTTGACGGCGCTGACTACATTGCTTTTCTTGAAGGACAGTATAATCTTAATAAATCACTTATTAATTCTCCTGCAAACAATGGCATCTTCTTTGCAGACTCCGATTCAATGGTTACAAAGATGTATGCAAAATATTATTCACAAGATCCTTCTTGTGATTTAACTCCCGAAGAATATGAGAAGATTGAAGTGACGGCTGATGAACTTACAAGAAAATGTCGTTGGGATAAAATCTTTGTACTTATTCCTCACGGAGTATTTGTAGATGACCACGAAAGATATATGGCTCATTCTGGTATGAAAGAACGCCAGGAACTCTATGAACTTCTTAAAGCAGACCTTATAAGAAGTGGTAACTGGGATAAGGTTACAATTCTTGAAGGCGACTATTACGAGAATTTTCTTGAAATTGTAGATTATACGAAAGGAATTATTGAAAATGGTAAGAATTAAAGAATGGTTTTTGAAAAACTTTTGGACTGGCTATAACACCTTTGAAAAGATTTTTCTTTTCGCAATGGTTGCTTTGCAGATTATTGTATTTGCATTCAATCCTGACACTCCGCTTAATATAATTGCCGGACTTGCCGGTGTTGTTTCGGTTGTTTTGTGTGCAAAAGGTAAAACTGTGTTTTACTTTATTGGTTTTGTTCAGACTATCACTTATCTTGTTCTCGCTTGGAAGAACAGATTTTATGGTGAAGTCGCAGAAAATGTGTTCTATTTTGTAACAATGATTTGGGGTATATATGTTTGGAAAAAGAATAGTGTTGAAAATGAAGACGGCACAGAAGATGTTGCTGCAAAAGTCTTCACTCCTCTTCAATGGATTTTCTCAATAATCATTACTATCGTTGGCACTATTGGTATGGGATATGTTCTTAATATGATTGGTAGTGCTCAGGCTTATACAGATGCGGCAACAAATGTTCTTGCAATTATCGCTCAAATTCTTATGGTTCGTAGATATAAAGAACAGTGGCTCTGGTGGCTTATAATTGATGTTCTTTGTATTAAGATGTGGTTTGTGGCTGGTAACTGGTCTATGGTTGCTATGTATATTGCTTGGACGGCTAACTGTATTTATGGTTGGTACAACTGGGAAAAACTTAACAAACAGCAGAATAAGTAAATATAAAGGTGCTAAAGTTGTTATACTTTAGCACTTTTTTAATTTGAAAAAATTTTAAAATTATGATATAATTATTATAGAAAATAAGGAAAGGAAAATAATAATTATGGAAGCTCAAATTACACTTACTTATTTACTTACTGTCACAGATAAAGATTTAAATATGGGCTTGAGCGCAACAAAGGAAGAATTCAAATTAGAAGTTCAGAATTATATCCGTGATTTAACTGATGCAATTGCAGAAGACCAAGGTGTTGTAGTAAATGATGTTGAAACCGAGTATTTTATATAAGAAAGGAAGAGAAATATGACAAGAGCACAGTATTCCGAAAGAGCTTTTAATCTTTTTAATGAGGGGAAAATTTCCGAAGAAGCTTATGACGCTATGATGCTTAATATTGATTATTTCGTGGACGACGATGAAGAAACTTGGGAAGTTATTGATGTCTATGATAATCGTTATGAATTTGATAATGAGGCTGACGCTTATAAGTTTTGTTATGACTACATTGAAAAGGCTCTTTGCGACGACCCCGAAGAATTTGAAATAGCTTTGGGCGAACTTAACGAATATAATGAAGCAAACGACCTTATTGGTTATAGATTGAAGGAGGAAGAATAATGGCAGATACAAAAATTATTTATGTGCTTTGCGATGGTGAAGGCGAGCTTGAAAGAGCTTATGAAAATTATAATGACGCTATGGCAGGACTTTTTCGTTTATATGTTAAGTCATACAATATTAACGCAGAGGCTGGCTCAGAATGGATAAAAGACTGGAATTTTCTTTGTGGAGAACTTGGAGACCTTGTTAATCTTGGAAGAGTTGACGGGGTAGGATATATCTATGAGCTTGAAATGGAGGTAAATGAAAATGAAGGTAATTGACGCTTGTCTTATTGGTGAAGAGTGTGGTCTTACCACCATAGAAGAAGCCATTCGAAACATTCAGATTCACGCTGTAAGTCTTTTTACCTTTGATGACCTTGAAGCCGAACTTATTGAACTTGAGGAAGATTCAGAAAATTATTTTGAAGATGCTTTAATAGTTGATATTATTAAGCAAGATGATGAGGAACTTGAATTTCCTTATTATGATAAGCCCACAATGGTGCAGTTTATTCTTCCTAATGATGAAGAGGGACTCAGCGTAAACTATGGAATTGCTTATTGTAATGAAATTATTTGCGGTTGTTGCGGCGCTATCATTAGCTTTGAGGATGTCATTACTTGGAGAGACCTTACTTGGATTGATATAAGCAATGAAATAAAAGGAACTTAATCTTGAAAGAGCAGAGAATATCTGCTCTTTTTTTACTTTTATATATAGGAAAATATAAGGTGGTGAGACTATGAGTGAATTTAAGGGGCAGGCAAAATCATTAGCAGAGTGTTATGTTTATTATAATTATTTGGACTAGCATTATCCTACTTTAAAAGGATATGTAATGAATGCCTTTAATCGAATAGACAAATAGGCAAGAAAAGCAAGTTAGTAGGTAGGTTAGTTAAGAGCAATTGCGGCGACGGAGGCTCAAAAAGAATAGATGTTATTAAATAAGATTTTTAAAGTAAATATAGTTGTTGATTTACAAAATGAAAAATCTATTTCTGAATTAATTTCGACAATAAATAATTATATGAACTTAAAAGATGCTTTTAATACTAATATTTAGATGATATAGGATGGAAAAGCAGAAAAGATTCTTATTAGTTATTTTCCAAAGTTTTTTTAGAGCGTATGGAATAGTGGTAATTATGAAAATTTAATAGTAAATCGTTTAAATTCGGTTCCATTAGAAATGATTGAAACAGAGGCAGAAAAAGTTTTTACTTAGTATTTTCATCTGGCCACAGAAGAGGCAATTAAACAAATGTTAAATTCAGAATATACAAAAAATGATACTACTTTAAAACCGTATCAAGAATTATTGTAGGCAATTGGTCAAGTGGGTCAAACTGGTAGTTTAGCTTAGTAGTTATATAATATTTATGGATTAGAAAAATTAAAATAGAGTTTATTGTAGAATATTGCATAGAGTCAAGGAAAAGATAAATTATCTCAAATTAATAATTTAAGCTCAAAAGCAAGTGGAATGGTACAAAAAAATATGCACGCAAAGGCGGGTCAAACATTATCAGCAGTGACGGGTGCAACTTTATCTTTAGTTGTTGATTAGTTAACAAAAACAAAAAATATAAAACTGGGCGGAGTTACTTCTGTACCAAACAGAAGAATTAAAGCAAATAATATAATGACACTCAATGTAGATCCTAAACATATTGAAGATGCATTATAGAATAACAAGGTTTCTAATAGACAACAGGCTGTGGGATTATTTAATAATATATACAATAAAATAAAAGATATAGATGATGGTTTTATTGTATATACCTCAGATTTTAATAGAGCGATGAATAATAGAAAAGGATTTTCTGCGGGCACTATGAATGCAGAAAATTATCGAAATCTTTTTGGTAACATAGAAAATAATATAGATACTTTTATTGGAGCTATGATGCAATTAGGCTCAGGAGCAATAGGAGAGGGGCAATCTAATAATCTTGAATCGATTATAGCTCAAAATGTGGCATATTTATTATTTGATGATTTTGACGCTATTGGAAATGTTGGTAATACAAATGCAATACATGTAATGAACTTAAATGGAGTTTTAATACCATTATCTTTTATTTTAACAATGTTGGCTAATGCCATTGAGTCTGTTGAAGATGAGGCAGATAGAATAGTTCGAGTTAGAATTTCTTCTCCCGCCATTCTTTTTAAAAGTTTTGCAGAAGAATAGACTTGGGTTGAATCTAATAGTCCAGGCAATTATCGTGCGGCTTGGGATACTCAAAGAGAACACGCATTAAAAAATACTAAAATTACCACATAGGTGCTTCTTAATTTTAAACAATTAATTGAGTAGTATGGTAAATCAATATAAGACCTATCAAATTGATAGGTCTTTTTTTAATTTGAAAAATTTTTAAAAATATGATATAATTATTATAGAAAGTGGGAAAAGAATTATTAAAAGGAGGATTTTCAAAATGAAATTTATTCAATATCCAGACCAAGATTTTTGGTGGGAGTGGGTTACTGAAAGTATGAGAGCTTATAATTATATGGGCGGTTATCACGGCATTAATGAAAATCTTCTTGGAGATTGTAAATATATTGAAGCAGACAATTGGCACGACCTTTATCTTAAGACTGGCTATAATCCTATGGAACGTAGTATAAATGAAAGAGATGTTTGGATTTCTCCTGATGGTAAGTTTTATGATGGTAGGGCTCACGCAGTAACGGCAGAACATATTTGTGAAATTTTATTCGGAGAATGGATGGATATTGAACACGCCGATGATTATCTCGTTGAGAGAGATTGGATTAAAGCTTCAACAAGTTTTATGTGGGATTTCTATTATCAAGAGGAGCTTTCTTTTAAAACACTTCCCAATGCTCAATATAATGCTCTTTGGGATTGGTGTCAATTACACGAAAAAAGTTTTCCATTGGGAGTAGACACGGGCGATTAAAAGGAGAATAAAATGAAATTGATTTTTTTAGATATAGACGGAGTTCTTAATAGTGAAACCACGACTTTACAAACTAAATCTGGTTTTGATTTGGTTGATATAGATAAGGTTCTTTTATTAAAGCAGTTAATTGACGAGACGGGCGCAAAAGTTGTTTTAAGTTCTTCTTGGAGATATGGTTGGGTAAATGCAACCGCAGAAGATTTAGTAAAAGATAATCCTATTTACCAAGACTTTTGTGAATTAAGAGATTTACTTAAAGAATATGGAATAGTTCTTTCATATAAGACCCGTGTAGAAATGAATGTACCAAGTCGGGCAAATGAAATTTTAAGTTTTCTCAAAGGTTGGGGCGGAGAAGAAATTGAGAATTATGTAATTCTTGATGATGAACCTTATAATTCAATTCTTGAAAAGAATTGGGTAAAAACAGAAACTGAAATTGGTTTAACTGAAGAACATCTTAATAAAGCATTAAGAATTTTGAAAGGAGAATAATTATGGAAAAGAAATGGTATAGATTATATATTAATTCTGTTGGTGGCGGCACAGAATGCGAGGGCCCTTACGATTACAAGACCGAAGAAGATGCTATGCAAGACGCACGTCAGAAAGCAATCGAAGACTATGAATCTTTCGAGGGTTATCACGGTATTCCCGACATTAATGATATTATGGAAGACAAAGAAGAATACAATCTTTATAGTGATGCCACCGAAGATGATTGTTGGGAAACTTATTATGAACAGAGAGAAAGTTGGATTGATTATTGGGTAGAAGAGGTTTCTGGACCCGATGATATTGATGAGGATTATCAGTAAGGGGTTGAGTTAAATGAAGTTTTGGGTAGATGATGTTAGACCGGCACCCGAGGGATATATTTGGTGTCATAGTGTTTTTCGAGCCATAAAAGAAATTGAAATAGCTGAAAAAATAAAGCTTGACCCCGAAAACCAATGGCATAATTTTGATGATATTATAAATTGGGAAATAGAACTCATAGATATTGACCACGATGCTGGAGAATATGCACAATATGGCGGAGATTATATAAGACTTCTTGACTGGCTTGAGGAGACCGGCCGCAACTATCCAATTCGTATCCACTCAATGAATCCAGTGGGTGTGGCTAATATGAGGGCTATTATTCAGAGAAACGGTTGGGAGGAAGTTAAATAATGAATATTATAACTAACGAATCAAGAGAAACTAAAATTATGAATCGGCTTCGCGACCATCTTGTTGAAGCACTCGAGTATTTTCCTGCGAATAGAATTGTTGGTATTTTCTTGCAGGGTAGTCAGAACTATGGTCTTGATTACGAAGGTAGTGATATTGATACTAAACTTATTGTTACTCCTTCTTTTGAAGATATCGCTCTTAATAGAGCACCTGTAAGTACCACTCACGTAAGAGAAAATGATGAACATATCGACTTTAAAGATATTCGTTTATATATGGAAACTTTTAGAAAACAGAACTTGAACTTTCTGGAAATTCTTTTTACTCCTTTTATGATTATTAATCCCAGATATGAGGAAGAATGGTTTAGACTTATCGAGCAGAGAGAAGAAATTGCTCGTATGAATGAATATCGCGCAGTTAAGTCTATGAAAGGTATTGCTCTTGAAAAGTTTCACGCAATGGAACATAGATATCCGAGCAAAGCTGATATCATTGATAAGTATGGTTATGATGGTAAGCAGGTATCTCATCTCATTAGAGTTGAAGACTATCTTGAAAGATATATTAGAGGTGAAAGCTATGAAAGTTGCTTACATCCAACTGAATCTAAAAGAGAAGAGATTATGGATTTTAAACTTTTGGATAAATATTCACTTGCAGAAGCTCAAGTAAGAGCACTTCAGGTTAAGGAACACGTAGAAAAAATTGCCGATGAATTTTGCGAAGGGCGCGTCGACGAAGAAAATAAAGAAATTAGAGCATTGCTGGAAAGTGTTCAAACTAAAATTATGAAAATTTCTGTTTCAGAGGAGTTAATTACAGATGAAAATTATAAAAAATCCTAAAGATTTTAAAAAACAAATTACTTGCGAGCCTCTTTTTGGTGAATGGGGTTGGAATAAACCTGAAGATTATTGCGGTGCAATCCTTGAGGTTGAAGAAGAAGATATTTATTATCGTGAATATAGACAAGATTATTGTTCTCTTAAAACCTTAATAGATTTCGGAGTTATTTGTCCCTGCTGTGGTTGTTTTATCCAAATTAAGGATAGTGAACTTCCATCTTTTGTAAAGAATAAAGCAAAGCCTTACAATGGAATGGCAATTGATTTTAAGGAGGAATGAATAATGATGTTAATAATGATGTGCGGACCGTCATACTCTGGCAAGTCTACGCTTGCCAAGGAGTATGCAGAAAAATATAATGCAACTATTGTGGCTACGGATGATATTCGTGAAGAGTTGTTTGGTAGTGCAGATGTACAGAAAGAACACGATAAAGTTTTTGCTCTTGCCTATGTTCGTATTGGAAGTCTTTTGGCTGAGCGCCACAACGTAGTATTTGATGCGACTAATTTACTTATGAAGCATCGTATGAAATTTATTGAAAGATTTAAGCAGTTTCCCGTAACTTTTATGTGTGTTGTTTGCGCAACTCACATCAATGAAATTTCACGCAGAGCAACACAAAGAGAACGAGTTGTTCCTTTTGATGTAGTAATGCGTCAGATAAAACAGTTCCAGTGTCCTGGTGAATACGAAGGTTGGGATATTATTGAAGTACGTAGAAGTGGTGAATATAAAATAGAAAAAGATCTGTCTCGCGCAATGCCCGTATCTCAGAACAATCATAACCACACTTTAACAATTGGAAAGCATTGTGAAGAAGCTTGGAATGAAGCTTGGAAACTGGTTTTAAAAGCCGACTATTCAACAGTAGATTGTCAGAACGTAACGAGGGCGGCAAGATATCACGATATCGGCAAACTTTATACAAAAGAGTTTAAGAATATGAAGGGTGAAGACACAAAAGAAGCTCACTTTTATGGACATCATTCTGTAAGTTCTTATTTCTATCTTTCAAGTATTGAATCAGGCGAAGACGATGTGCCCGATGAAAGAAAACTGTATATCGCGCAGTTAATCGGTTGGCATATGGAACCTTACTTCCGTAAAGAAAAAGCTTGGGATAAGTTTGTAGAAATTATTGGTGAAGAGTTAGCCAAAGATATTCTTATTATTCATAAAGCAGATTTATCGGCACATTAAAACTTGCTTTTTCTTGAAATTTGTGTTATAATATAATTGTAAAAAAGAAAAAATATAAAAGGAGTGAGAACCTTGTATAACTGGAGAGAGTTTTTTAATCCGGACTTAAGTAACAGACGCGAACCTGCAGTGTTTGTTGATACGATTAATGACTTTGAAGATTTTGTTGAAGATTTTTCCGCAATGGGCGTCCATTACATATCTAAAGAAAAGGTTGAAAGTTGGGTAATCGACGCAAGAGACGAGTTTGAAAGAACAAATAAACTTTTTGTTACTTCTTCTGGTGTTCAAAAAACAGAAAATGTTTCAACTAATAACTATGTTGTTTACCATTGGAGAAAGCATAATAAAGACTGGCTTCATTGGAATTGGAAAGCTTTTATTTCAAATGAGTATGCTGTACAGTGCTGGACTTTAGCAGAGGCTCTTGATTTTGCAGAAGAATATTATACTGCGGCACAGGCTCTTGGGCTTGGTATTTATAGTGTAAGAAATCTTGCAGATTTTGTTGAGAGAGTTCAAAAGGTATTCTTTACGGGTATTGTGTTTGATGCCTCAAATATTATGTCACAAGAAAAGGCAGAATATATGCAGTATAAAATCTATCAGTGGGGTCAGGTAAAACATTATCCCGATGAAATTTATACCTCGCTTCGTGTAGAAGATATTGTGCCTGGCTCTCTTGTGCTTCGCGGCAACGGTATTATGTATATCTTAATCGAACTTAGTGGTACTCGTATGTTTGTATCTAAACACGGTGAAGTTTGGATGCCTGATATTACTATACTTTCAAATGATGAAGAGCCGGCATCGGTTGAAGATTCAATTTTAAAGGTTTATGATAACGATTGGTCAACAGCGTGGAGCGCAGAGTTGGTAAATGACGGAAGAGGATTACTTTGGAAATCTAAATAAGATTAATAGTCATCAGCGACGGCTGGTGACTTTCTTATTTAAAAATTTAATTTGATTTTTTTATAAAATTTTGGTATAATATATATAGAAAGTAAGAAAGAAATAAAAAAAATAAGGAGTAAATGTTAGATGAATAATTTTGAAAAACTTGGTCTGGAAGGCGTTGCTAAATTACTCTCAAAATCCACTAATTGTGAAGACTGCGTTTGCTGGGATATTTGTAACGACCAGAAAGATTGTGAAACACTAATAAGAGAATATCTAATGGCAGAAGTTCTTCCCAAAATTAAAGCTTGTCCTTTCTGTGGAAGCACTACCGCACCAAAAGTTTTTTCTGTCTTTGAAGCATTTTCTACAAATGTTCCTTCTACCGTAGAAGAACATTGGGCAGTCATTTGTGGTTTTAACGAGGGTGGCTGTGGCGCAAGCGGCAGATATTGCACTTCAAAAGTTGATGCAATAAAGGAGTGGAACAAAAGAGCAACTCCCAATAAGAAAGAATGGATAGAAGAAAGAAAACAGGTTTATGATAAAATTTTCGAGTTTATCGGGAGTGACCTCGGTCTTGATATTTTTGAAGATACTTGTGCCGAAGATTTTTTGTCAAAATATTTCCATATAAATGCTGATTTATGCGGTAATTATTGTGACGAACCTTGCAGTGATTGTTGGAAAACATCGGTTCCCGCTATTCTGGCTTCGAATGATTATATTATGGAGGTAGTTGAAAAATGTGGGGAGTAATAATTATAGGTATTATTATGGGCATAATCGTAGGTATTTTGATGTACTTTGATTTTGAAGACTGGATAAACAGTATCGGCTCAGGAATGATAGCTTTTCTACTTGTTTTTCTTATGGGACTTGTAATAAATCTCATAGTTTCTGATACAGCAAAGTGTCAGGTTGAAAGTGTAACAACTTATGTACCTGTGGCAGTAGAAACATATTATGATGGTGAGCCTAAATATTATTATGAGTTTGAAGATGCTTGGGGTTTTGCGGTAGAGCAGGAAGAAACCAAAAAGCTGGATAAAATTATAGCTCCCAAAAGCAAATCCACAATTCGTGAGTCCGATGAAAGAAAAGTAGAAGTATATACATATAACTATGAAAGCAAAGTGCTTCGTTTCTTTTTCGTTGATGCACTTCGCGCAGAGTACGTAATCTATGGACCAAAGAATGAAGTTGCACAAAGCTTTAGAGATTTAGTTTAAAGAAAGGAATAGATAGAATGGTTAAGTGTCCAAATTGCGGTTCTTCCGCTCAGGTTAAAATAGAATCATCACCCAAGCTTTCTGATAATAAGCAAGTCTTAACCGTAGGGTGTGTTTGCGGTTGCGGCTGTCACTTTGATATAGACCACGAGCAGAATGATATAGGTATTTGGGAACACAACTGGACTTCTATTAAGTGGGTTGACGCCATTGAATAATTTTTGTAGAAAAGAGGTAAATAAATGTCAGATCAGGTTATAAAAATTCTCGAATATATGGGCGAGAAAATTGGTGTTGCAATTGACTGGACACAGGAAAATATTATTCCTTATGCAGAAGATTTGGTAAGAAGATTTATCACATATAATATTGTTGAATGTGCTCTTTGTATTTTATGTTTCATTCTTTGCGGAGTGACTGCGGCAATACTCGTAAAAGTAATTAGCGATGGCATTAATAAAGCCAAGGCTACCCGCAAAGATAACTGGATTGCCATAGCTTATTCTTATGGCGATGTTGAGCCTAATGTAGGCGGTGTTTTTCTTATAGTTGCTACGGGCATTTGTATTCTTGCTTGTGCAGTTGGTGTCCCTTGTATGATAGGTGAACTTATTAAATGGTGTATAATCCCTGAGTTCAAGATAGTAGAAGAATTATCCCAATTATTTTCGGGAACAGTATAAGAAGAGAGCTTTGGCTCTCTTTTTTCTTTTTAAAAATTTTCCAGAAATTTTTTGGAAAAATTCTATGGTGGTCGGCGCAATCGAAATAATTTTGGAGAAATTTTTAGTAGTCGGCGCACCAACTCAAAAATTTTTTAGAAAATTTTACGAAAATTTTAGAGAAACTTTTTTAGAAAATTTACATCATAGTGTAAAAAGAAAATATAAGTATATATATACGTATAATTATACGTATATATATACGTATAAACTTATATATATAAATATATATAATAGGGAGAAAACCCTTTCCTTTTCGATTCCCCTTCTTTGGTATTCCTTGGCGAAGCCCAAGGCAAATACCAAAAAGGGGTTAGCTTATACGTAAGGGATAGACATAAAGAGATACATAGGTATGTATATTAAGGGGAAAGGGTGGCTTATACGTAAAGGGGTAAACAAAAAATATATATAAAGGGGCAACGTAAGGGAGTATATAAAGGGGATAGTATAGATAGGCTTAGACAAAAGGGAAAAGGTTAAATAGATAAGGGGAAAATAGGCAAAGGTTAGGGTAGGCTAATGTATATATTAATGTATATATTAATGTATATATAGGAAGTACATAAAGGCTTAAACGGTATATGCCTACGTGCAGGGTCTTAATCCATATGGTCCGAAGGTAGACTCCCAACTGCCCGAAAAGAGACATAATAGGAAGCATACTGGAATTTTGCTAGCCACACGCAAAGGCGCAATTCAAATTTTAATTTTTTTAGAAATTCTTTTTAATCTGAATATTGATTTTTCCTTAAATTTTTGGTATAATATATATGTAATCAAGAGAAAGAATAAATAAAAAATTCTTCCTTGTCACCTACATAATCGAATTCCTTAAATGGAAAGAGATATAAAAAATTTGAAAAAAATAAAAAATTATGCTATAATATATATAGAAAGTGAGAGAGAAAGTAATCTCTCCTTTAATATAAAAATAAAAAAACTGGTGTCTACGACCTTACGGTAGAGAAAGAGGTATTACTATGGAAAACAAGACTACAAAGAGAGACGCACTCACACTCATCAAGGACGGCATTTCAAACGAAATCACAATCGCATATGCACTCGCAGAACTCGAAGCACTTGATAAGACAAACGCAAAGCGTAGAGCAAAGAACGCAGAGAAGAGAGCAGAAGAGGCTCCTATCTACGACGCAGTTATCGCAGTTCTCACAGACGAACCTAAGACTGCTTCAGATATCTTCGCACTCGGCATCGAGGGTATTCCTAATGTTCAGAAAGCAAGCTCAGTTCTTCGCAACCTTGTTGACGCTGAAAAAGCAAATGTTCAGGATGTAAAGGTAAAGGGTAAGGGCACTGCAAAGGGCTACACTGCCGTTACTGATGCTGAATAAGAATATTCAACTCCTCCGGGGACTTCGTAATGAAGTCCCTTTTCTTTTTTAAATTGCTTTTAAAATTTGACTTTTTTAAAAAATTTGTTATATTTATTTATTTATTTCCCTTTTTATTATAACATAAATTTATTTTAAATTCAAATTTCTTTTGCAGCCGAACAAACACAAGCGCAGCTCGAGGACGTACAGAGACGCAGCTGGCGCAGCCTATGTCGACGCAGCTCGATGCGCCTTGGCGCAGCTCAAAACGCAGCTGGTTTGAAATTTGACTCGCGCCGCGACAACGGAGACGCAACAACGGCACGATATTGAATGTGTATAGACAGAATGAATTTTCTAAAAAAGAAAAATTTGAAAAAAATAAATTTAGACGTCACACGTCTAAATCCTACAAATAAAAAAGAGGGAGATTATTCTCCCTCACAAATTCGTTTCCATATTCCGTTTTCGTCTTTTTTTATTCCGTTATATTTCCGTTCAAGTTCTTCCCACGGAGTATTCATTTCTTCTTCTGTCATATCACGAAAAAGAAATTTGCCGTCAATAGTATGTTCTATAACATAACCACGATAATCAAAATTAAAGGGGAAGTGCGGTCTGTCATAACAGAGATGATTTGCAATGAAACATACTTCATCAAATCTATATGATCTATCCGGCATTTCTTCAAAGACTTCCGGGGCAACTTCTTTTATGCCTGACATAATCATTGCTACCCAATTGCCACCACAAGGGGTACATTTTTCTATAAATTTATCGTATGTCATTTTCTCACCTCTTATCTGTCAACAATAAGTTCACATTCGCAAATTTCAAAATCGTGATAAGGTCTGAATTCTACAAATTCGCCTGTTTCAAGATTAACGGCATAACTTGAATCCAGAGTGACAAGGTCTTCACAACGGTCACATTCGATTTCTATATCAAGACAATTAACTTTCATATAGACTTCTCCGTCGCAAAGAAAGGTTTCACCAAAACTAATGTCAGAAAATTCTTTTTCAACTGTTATTGTTTTTCTTGTTACTTTCATTTTTTATCAAGTCCTTTCGTTTGATTACATACATATTATATATTATTTTCTGAAAAAAGTCAAGAGATGGTTTAGACGTATTACGTCTAACTTTTTTCTTTCTGTGCGGTGACCGAAGCCACCGCACCACGAAAGGAAAGGAGTGTATAAAAAAAGTAGTTGTTAAATTAAGGTTCTTCCCATTCTTCATCAATAGGAATATCCAACCAAACCATAAGTCGTTCAATTTGAGTTGGAAAAAAGATTTCACAAATTCCACAAAGAATTGCGGCAAGACCGAAGAAAGCCATTATAAATAAAATTCCAAAAATTAAAAGAATTGCATTTTCACTCATTTTAAATTACCCCTTTTAAGAATTAGTACAAAGATTACTGATTATCATTTTAAATCTTAAATTTGCAAGTTTTTCATCAGAATTTTTTATGCGTTCATATGACCCGTCTGTGTAAGTAATAACAATTTCGTTTGTTTGTCTATTGAGATTTATTTTTCGCACATTCTCAAGTGAATAGAATGTTTCATCAATAGTATAATGTTTCATATTTGTTTTCCTTTCTTCTCTTGATTACAATATTATTATATCATAATTTTTAAAAAAGTCAATAGTTTAACTTAGACGTATTACGTCTAAATCGTATCGAAGAAAAAAATGTAAAGGGTTTCCCCTTTACACTTTATTCATCAAACTCAATTCTGCCGACTATACGGAACGGAAAATATATAATTCCCATTTCAAATTTATTTTTCGTTCTTCTCAAAATCTCTGCAAATAACTCGCTTTCGATTTCAGTATCATCAATTGCAGTATGACTTTCGATAAACTCGTTATCACCTTTGAAATATCGGTAACAAGTTTCAGCACTTGTTTTATAATATTTACCACTTGCAGTAAGCCAACCATTTTCCTTGCAGAGTTCTCTGTATTCGTCATTATCGAGAATATGTTTACAACTCAAACCCCACACATCAAACAGTGGATATTTTTTGTTACGGAATATAAAATTGTTTCCGTCAAAATTTTCACCCCTTGTTTTTTCACCACTTGCAATTCGGTCACAGATTTTATTCTGAAAACTTTCCCATTCGTAAAAATCTTTTGAGTAAAGTTTATTGATATAAGTTTCTGTAAACGGAATTGCTTTTTTAAAGTCAAACATTGAATTGTAAGCACCGACACTTTCAACCTGTTCCATATCCATAAGCAGGTCTTTTATAGCCGTTTTCCAATCGGTCAATGTTGTTTCCCCTTTTTCAAGGCGGTCAATATATATCGGTCTTTTACTTGCATAATATGCAGTATTGAAAACAGACGGAACAGAAAAAATTTCACTTATAAGATAAGATTTTCTTCTGTAAACTTTGCCGTTTCGGTCAATGACTTGCCAACCGAGGTCATATATCAGAGGCTTTGCGATGGCGATATTTTTTCTTGTTTCCCCGTCAAAGTTTATAGCATAAGGAAGCGTAGCCGTTTCGCAGTCAAGAACAAGATAATATTTTCTTCTTCTGTCAAGAGGTTTGATTTTTGCGATTACTTTTTTGTTCATAATAATAATTCCTTTCTGTCAATTTAAGGTTCAACTTCTTTCCTTAACTGACAAGACTATTTTATCATATCTAATCGCATTTGTCAATAGTTTTTTCAAAAAAATTTTTAAATTAAGGGGAAACTTTTTAGACGTATTACGTCTAAATCGTTTTATAAAAAAGGGGTGGTTATTCACCACCCTCTGTTGTTTCGGCATTTGCCATCTCTCGTTTTGCTTTGGCTTCGGCTTTTTCTTTGCGGATTTTTTCATCTCTCGCAATTTTCTTTGCCTTTGCCTCTGCTTTGGCTTTGGCTTTTTCAGCCTTGTCCTTTTCGTTGATGATGTGGCTTTCTCGTTCTTCGTAACCGTCATAATCTTCTGCTTTGAAGATAACGGAAACTTCAAGCCAACCCTCTTTTTCATTATGAACAAACGGCAGGTTCAAGACCTTTGTTTTAGCCCCAGCCCCTTTTGCCGCAAACTCAATATCTTCACCGAGTTCGGAAAGTGCTGACTTGATAAGTTCATAATACTTAATTCTGACATTTTCTTTTTCTGCATTTGTGAAACCCATATGCAAAACTCCTTTCGTTTAAGTTCATATATATATTAACATATTTTTCGGCTTTTGTCAATAGTTTTTTCAAAAATATTTTTCTTTTTTTTATTTTCTTTTCTATAAATATTATAACAAAAATTTTATAAAAAATCAATTTTTTATTTATTTTTCTTTTTTAGAAAAATAATTTAGACGTATTACGTCTAAAACTTTACAAAAAAAGACTTGTTTATTCAACAAGTCTTTCAATAAATTCAATAATATCTGTTGTGGTCGGGTCAATTGTTTCGCCCAAGTGCCAACCGTTGCGAACCTTTTCATTATCATCAAAAAGAATTGCACTTTCATTTTCTTCAACAAATTTGCGAATTGAATTTGCTTTTGTTGTTCCGTACTGAACGGCAGAAAAACGGTCATAAGGAAAATCATTAACTTTAAGCCATTCCAACTTTGCTTTTCTGACTTCTCTTTTAAAATAGTTTGACGAGTTCATTGAAAGCCAAGTAATAACGCAAACCTCAATTCCCTGAGCCTGTGCCTTTTCAAGAGCCTTTTTGAGCCTTAACATATCCCACATAGGTTTAGCCGTTTTATAGGGTGTAGACAATTCGGCTTTTAACATAAGGTGCCAATCAACTACACCATAGAGGTCGGCAATAGTACCATCCATATCAAAACACAAATACTTTACTTTTTTCATACAATTCATTTCCTTTCGTTTGATTACATACCTATTATACTATATATTAAATTTTTTGTCAATACATTTCTCAAAAGTTTTTTAGACGTATTACGTCTAAATAAAATTATAATAAAAAAGGGAGATAACCCCCTTTTATGCAAAACTACAAATTGTTTGGTATCTTTTTTCCAACTCTTCAAAATCTTCTGCGGTAATTTCTGTTGGTACAAATCTATCATTACGAAAATGCTGTAAAAATTTTGAAAAATATGAATGTAATAACTGTTCAAAACTCTCTGCTAAATGTTCTGACGGCATTTTCCACATTTTAATAATTTCAACACTACCAATGTGTACATCTTGTCTTTTGTAATGATATTTTGATAATTCTTTAAATCGTTTTTTTGGGTTCGTTGTTTTACCACCCTTTAAGAATACATAATCGTTGTTTATATCAAACAATTTAATTAAGTAAACGAAACTTTCTTTTTCATCGGTTATTGTTGTTGATTTAATAATTGAAACAATGGTCATTTCTGTTGTATCAAAGAGATATTTTGTAAACCATTCTTTGTCGTTAAAAGCGATTGTTTGACAAACTTCAAACCAATATTTATACCAACGAATATTGGCATTATCAAATCGTTCTTTTGCACCCTCAAAGTCATTGTCTGCAATATACTGTTTTGCTGATTTACTCATATTTTTAAAACTCCATTTCGTTTATTTTGTAATTATATTATACCATACAAAATATTTTTGTCAATATCTATACTTAGACGTATTACGTCTAAAAATATTTTAAGAAAAATCTGCCTTTCGGCAGACTTTTCTCGGAGTGTATAAAAAATGTTAGTAGAGTTCTTTTGTTTCAGATACAAAATATTTTGCATCAAAATTATCCAAAACCTTTTTAATCATTCGGCTTTGCTCTTGTGTTTCTGCATAGAAATTAAAGAGATAATATTTCTTAATACAGAAATAATTATAAGGTATTCTTAAACTGTCAACGGCAGTTTTAAATTCATCGAAATCTTCAAAGTGGATAGTGGCTTCAACTTTCCAAAGTTTATCTTTTCGACCTTTTTCTTCAAAGAGTTTAACAACAAATACACCGATAAGATTTGCAACGGCAACAACAACCACCTTAAACCAAAGAGGTAAGTCACATACTGTATAAACAACAACAACAGTATATAAGCCGTAAGCAACTGCGTTAATAATCGCCGCCATTGTTTTTCCGCATTTAATTGTTGCGATAGATTTTACAGTTTGGATAATAACATTTGCGATGTTGAGAAGAACAAAAATAATAATCAAATTCATAATTTTCTTTCCTTTCGTTTTAAGTTCTGTTTGATTACATACATATATTAACATATTTTTCTGAAAATGTCAATACTATTTTAAAAATAAATTTAGACGTATTACGTCTAAAAATATTTTAAAAAAATTTGGGTGACGAACTGTGTTCGTCACCCTTTGGATTATTCTTCGGTGTCCTCGTCAGCAACCTCGGAAATATCTGCGAGTTTGTAACCGTTGACCTTGCCACCACTCTTTGCAGTAGACTTGACCTTTTCAACTGCAAGAACACCCTCTTTTACAAACTGACCACAAAGAGCAGTGATTGTGTTGGGAGAATCGCAGTTGATTTCCTTTGCGATAACAGAAGCAGGAACATAAACAGTAGCCTTTGCGAGATATTCAAGAATTGCTTTCTTGATAGGTTCATTCTTCAACTGTGTCTTTGAGGGCTTTGAAGAACGAGCCGCATTTCTCTTGTCAAGGTTTTCAAGGAGTTCGTCAGCCTTTTCGAGAACCTCGGGGTCTGAAACAAGAGCCTTTACCTTTACGAGAAAATCTCTCTTTGTCATTGATTTCTTTTCCATAGTGTTTTCCTTTCTTGGCATTATTGCCGTTGGTGTCGGTCACCGCCCTATTTTTATTTATCGAAGAGGTTTTCGTTCCTCTTGATTACATATTTATTATAGCACATTTTTTTGAGTTTGTCAAGAGTTTTTTTTAATTTTTTTTAATTTTTTTTGAGAAACTTTTTTGTGCCTTTGTTGTTTCTCTCTCTTGATTACATACATATATTAACATATTTTTCTGAAAATGTCAATACATTTTCCAAAAACTTTTTAGACGTATTACGTCTAAATCTATACGAAGAAAAGGGGAGAGATTAATCTCTCCCTAAAACTTTTTCAAATGAACATTCCGCCTTTTTCTGCAAGATATTAATAAGATTACTTATATCAATAAACTGTTCGTTCCAATCATCATAAACGAACCAACCATTGTCGGGGTCGCCCGCAAAATTATAACCAGCTTCCTCAAAATAGTCTTCAAGTCGAACTGTTGAATTTCTGATATGGAGAAGGCGACAGTCATTTATATCGGTAACCTTTGTGCCGTAATCATCATACATATCAAAATCTGCTTCACCACTATTTTCATATCTTAAACATTCGGTTTCAGAATAGAAAATAGTTCCGTCATATGCTTTGTAAATAATTTCCATAATTTTTTCCTTTCGTTTTGTGTTCTTTACTGTATCTATATATTAACATATTTTTTTGAAAAAGTCAATAATATTTTATAGAAAATTTAGACGTATTACGTCTAAACAATCTTAATAAAAAAGATTTGCGATTACTCGCAAACCTCTTTTTTAAGTGGTCTACCCAAAAGGTCATAATGGTCATAATAACGATAAAGAGAATTAACGAAATGATTTTTTTCTTTTGAACCGTCATATGCGACATAAGCACCGAGAAGTGTTCCACCATATTTTTCAATTTCTTCTTTTACAACGAGAGCAGTTTTTCCGCTGAAATAACTATCATCAATAAAAACAAAGAGCTTATTATTGATATTTTCTGCAAAAGGTTCGAGGTTTATTTTTTCAGGCTCAAATCTCAAGCCGCCCGGCACGATATAATCAATATTAACTCCGAGATTGTGCATTGATAAGCCGATTTCGCCACTTGCGATTGTGAGGCAATGAGGATATTTTTCTTTTACGGCGTCAACAAGTTGTAAGAGAATTTCTTTGTTGAATTTTACCGCCTTGTCAAGTTCTGTAAAGAAAATCTGACCGCCAATGTACTGTTCTAATAATTTGTTTACTGTTTCAAACATTTTTCATAACTCCTTTTGTTTTCCTTTTGTACTTATATTATATCATAATTTCTGCAAAAGTCAATACCCATACTTAGACGTATTACGTCTAAAAGTTTAAAAAAGAAAAATGCCCGAAGGCATTTCCCTTAAATATTGCTGACTACGGGATTATCGTAATTTGTTACTCCCATTTTTGCGAGTGCATAGCAAACGGCAACATTAATGTCGTATTTATCATCGTGATGTTTTACAACTGTTGCAGTTCTGCCGCTTTTGAGAACAACGGTGGTGCTATCACCATAACAGCCGATAGAGGCAATATTGTTTCTGACCTTGGCAACAAATTTTGCACAATCTTCTGCGAGTTCTTCGGTTGAGGGCTGATACTTTTTAAACATAATCATCTTGCCGTCAACAAAGATTTCAAGCGGGTCGCCCTCTTTAATACGCATTGTTCTGCGGATTTCCTTGGGGATTACAACTCTGCCGAGGTCATCAATTCTTCTTACAATTCCTGTTGCTTTCATAGTTTATCATTTCCTTTCGTTATTAGGGATTTGTTCCCTTTCATTGACTATATTATAACAAATAAAATCGTTTTTGTCAATACATTTTTAAAGAATATTTTAGACGTATCACGTCTAATTTTTTTCTATAAAAAAGACCACCGAAGTGGTCATTTTTTACTGTTCTTCCATAAACGAAACCATAAGAGCCGAAACAAGCAGACCAACGGGATCTTTCTCAAAGATTTCTTTGATGAGCTTATCACTTTCTTCTTCGGGAAGATTGAGGAGTACTTTCATTCTCTCTTCATCGGGAAGTTCTGCAAGTTCCTCGATAGTCCAGCTTTTCTTTTCTTCCGCAGGGTCACAGCCGCAAATGGCATTGCGAACTTCTTCGGTAAACATAAAGGTCTGAAAGGTCACAGGGTGTTCAAGTCCAAATCTGCGAGCAATTTCGCTTTCGAGTGTGGAGAGTGCATTTTCAAGTCTTTCGTTCATAATATTTTTTCCTTTCGTTATTCGGGAGTGTTTCCCTTTGTTGTAACTATATTATATACTATTTTTATTAGAATGTCAATACCTTAATTTAGACGTATTACGTCTAAATATATAAGCCGAGCCGTAGCTCGTACTTATGCAGTTCGAGCAGCGTAGCACATAGCTGACACATACAAGCCAGTAATGTATTCCTTAGAACGACGCATTAAATATTTGCGGTCAAAGTCAATTACCATACCTGTTGCTTCGATAAAGTTAAGCATTTTTTCTTTTGTCATTTTGTTTACTTCCTTTCGTAATTTCTATATATATTATATCATATATTTTCGTTTTGTCAATACTATTAATTAGACGCATTACGTCTAAATTAATAAGGCTGGATTAATAAATATCCAGCCCGCTCATTTCTTTTTCATAATCGGAGAGCATACAAATAAAATTAACATACATTAAATCAAAGCCTTCAAGCTCAAGAATTTCCTCGGCAGTTTTATGGTCGGGTGCTTGACAAATAAATTCCTCGCCCGTTCTTGTTTCTCTGAATAAGTAATTTTTTAACATTTTTTAACACTCCACTTCTTTTTGATTGCATAAGTATTGTACCATATTTTTAACTAAATGTCAATAATCTGATTTAGACGTATTACGTCTAAAAAAGATAAAGAATTTTAAGGCGATGGGTGGCATTAAACATCTATCACAGCCGTGAATCTCACTCTCACTTATCCGTTCCCATTCTTACGTGACCTTCTTGCTTCCCCTTTCGGGTACTCCGTCTGCCTTCGCCTTAAAATTTATTATATTTTATTTTGAGCTTTTAGAATTCTTCAACCTTCTTCCAAAACTGAGGGTCGCAGCTACATCTACGACAAGCGTCATAAAAATCGTTACCTATGATAACTCTTAATGCTCCCGTGTGTTTGTGTTCTACTCTAAATCTTTTCATTTTTGTAACTCCTTTTGTGTTTTATCTTGATATAATTATATACTATTTTTTACTATTTGTCAATACTTTGATTTAGACGTGTTACGTCTAAATATGGTGTGTTCCCTTAATAGGGAACGATTTCACCCGTATGAATATTCATTTTCATACCCTCTTTATAAAGCATTTTTGCAAGCTGATAATCACCGTAGCCGTATTCACGCATAAATGCACCGATGTGGCGGCGTGTTGTAGCCGAATATGTGCCAGTGCATACAAGCCAGCCGTCAGCTGTTACAATGATAACATCTGTCTGATAGGAACGTAAAACGATTTCATCTGTGATGATAACTGTTGCCTGTGCATAGGGCATTGATTTGAGATTGGTTTTTAACATTTTTTTATCACTCCGTTTTCATTTGTTGTATATATTATATCACATATTACAAAAAAGTCAATACCTTAATTTAGACGTATTACGTCTAACTCTCTCTTGGTTATACGATACCAAGAAACGCTCCGCCCTCTTTTCAATATTAGCGGTTAATGGTGCGGGGTTTCGTGATTGCCACCGCTTCACACAGTCCTTGCGTTCAAGAGCGACTGCCACCCTGTGAGTGCACTGTACTTGTCCGGACTCACTCCCTGACCTCTTGACTATATTATACCAGATAGAAACACATTTGTCAATAGTCTGATTTAGACGTATCACGTCTAAATATATATAGGGAGATAAACTCCCTTTGTTTATGAAGCGATAGTTTTATTTATCAGTTTCCCGTGTTCAGCAGTGCAGTGTGCCATTTCGTTTTTGCTGAAACCTCTTGCACATACTGAATAGCCATCTTCAAAAGTAAACCAATAATAAGTAATTTTTGCCATTTTTATAAACCCCTTAATTTTTATTTTGTAACTCTCTGATTACATTAATTATTATAACATATATAACAAAAAAGTCAATAGTTTTTTTGAAAAAATTTTTTCAAAAGTTAGACGCGTTACGTCTAAATTCCAAAAGGGGTGAGGGATTAACCCTTAATCCCCTTGCTTTTGTAATAAAGCAATTCACCAGTTGTGCTATCAATTATTTCAACAGCGTAAACATCATCGCAGCTATAATACTGTTCTGCAAGTGCTTCTGCATTTGCTCTAAAAGCAATATTGATATTTTCCTGTGTTCCGATTGTTCTTACTGTAAGTTTGTACATTTTGAGTACTCCTTCCTTTATTTTATGTACTTATTATACACTATATTTTTAATTTTGTCAATAGTCTGATTTAGACGTGTTACGTCTAAATTTTTTTCCACCCTTTCGGGTGGAGTTTTTTTACCATTTAATAACAATTGCTCTGTTAGGTCTGAAATCACATTCAAATCCTTTTTCGTCAACCATTATATTTTTAAAATAATTTCTGTCGATAGAGTCTGACGGGAATAAGGTTACAGATGATAAGCCTTTTTTAGCTTCGGTTTCAACAAACTTTGAAACAGTTGTTTCAATATAGTTTTCAGTTTTTTCAATAATCTGTCTTTTCTTGTCCTCGTGATAGGCTTCTGTCATTTTTCTTGCTTCTGTTGCGTTCATCATTTTTTTCAGTTCCTTTCGTGTTTTACTGTATCTATAATATAACATATTTTTCAGGAAATGTCAATACCTTTTTTGAAAAAATTTTTAAAATTTTTTATGGGATTTAGACGTGTCACGTCTAAAAATATTTTTCGGAAAAGAACGGCTTTTGCCGTTCCGTTCCGAGAGTGTAAAAAAATTAAAAGTAGATATCAACATTATCATAAACAAAACCGATAATAATATCATCTGTTTTGTCTTTTCTTGTGCCGTTATTATCGAAAATTAAATCAAAAGATTTTTCAGAATTAAGGGAAAAATCGTTAAAAATAAAGGTGTAATAAATTCCACCATTTGCAACGGCTACATATTCATTATTAATTCCGTCATCAACAATATCAATAATAACTGCGTCAGAATATTCGATATTATCAAAATCTTGAATTAATGCACAAATAAAGGTAAAAAGTAAAATTGCTATAAGGGCGAGGGCTGAAAAAATCTGTAAAAAATTAAGAATAAATTTTTTCATAAAATCAACCCCCAATCACAAGACCAAAAATAACAAATGAGAAAAAACCGCCAAGCATAAGACCAAAGTGCTTTTCAAAAAAGTTTACTAACATCATAATAACAACTCCGTTTCGTTATTTATCTTGATATCATTATATCAAATCATTTTGATTTTGTCAACCCCTTTTTTAAAAAAAGATTTTTATGATTTAGACGTGTTACGTCTAAATTATATCACGTCTAACTTTGATAGCTGGAGCTTAAAATAATGAGCTTATAATGCAACTCGCATATATGCATAGCTCGGCTGAGCCGAGTCAACTCAGCTCAGCTTTATAGCTGATATATATAATATATAGTGGTGTGATATGGTGTGTGTCCTATGGTGTGTGTGGGTGTGTGGCTCTGATGTGGTGGCTCTAATGTGGTGGCTCTGATGTTCTTATTGAGTATACCCTATTATAACATATATATAGTATATAGTCAATAGTCTGATTTAGACGCTACGCGTCTAAACGAACATATGTTCATTTAGACGCGTCTAAACCGAACATATGTTCACTTTAACGAAGTAAAGCGTTACGCTTTAAAGTGTTAAAGCGATAGTGTATTAAAGTGAACATATGTTCGGTTTAGACGCGTACCCTGACTTTAATGCTTTACTGTGTTAAAGTGTTAAAGCAATAAAAAAAGAGCCTTTCGGCTCTCTTTTTAGAAAAACATTTCAATAATTCTGTTTGCGATATATTCAATGGTGAAATAATCAGGCGCACGATTTGAGGCTATTTCATAGTCGAATATAAGACCGAATTCACTATCAAAAACCGCATAACCGCAGGGCGGATAATTGTAGTCGCTTGTGTTGATAAAGTGTGAAATAAAATCAGCATCAGCATCAGAGCCGTTAATTCCGAGAATGCTTACGGAATGTATGGCTTGACCGTCAAAATAAAAAAGAGTAAGTGTATCTGTAAATCTATCCATTTTTTTCACCTCATAAAATTTTATAGGTGGGGAGCCTTTCGGCTCCCCTCTTGTTTTAGATTTCTATTCCGTCAAAGTCATCGTCGGTGTAGTGGCTTTCGGGTGTGAACATTATCGGATAATCAAGCAGTCTTAAATATAATTCCTTGCTTGAACACTGAATGCCCCATTCCTCAAATTCTCCGTTGCGGTTTATAGCCTTAACGGCATTACATTCAACCAACAGGTCAAGGAACATTTGAACAGGCATAATCACGGGGTCAATATTTCGTTCCTTGCCACTTGTGTTTGCATTGCAAACATTAAGTGAATAAACAATAAACTTGCTTTTGTTTGAGCCGTCTAAAAGCGAGCCGATACGACCACCGCTTGTTTTACACTCTGCTTTAACTCTTTTACCGTTATAGTAAAAGTACATATCGTTTTGATTTTGTTTAGCAACGGCTTTTTTTCTTTTACCGCCTTGCATTATTTCCATAATGCAGCCATAAGCCCCAGCATTTTCTGTAACTCTTTCATAATATGAAAGAATTGTAGCCTTTTTTTCGTTGTCTGTTTTGTTGTCTTTGAGGCTGTCAAGGAATTTCTCAATAGCCTTGTCAAGAGTAGGTTTTCTGTTGTAAGTCATTTTCTTACACTCCTTAATATAATATAGTTCGTCGGTTCGTCAACCGACAAGTAAATGATACACCAAAATCAGGAATTTGTCAACAAAAATGTTGCACAAAAAACAACGAATTTTTCGCCCCGTTTTTGTGCAATTTGACGAAAGCAAAATTTTGCCGTTTTTTCTGCAAGTCAGATTTTGCATCAATTCAAAATGTGCCGTATTTTGCCCGTAAATGCCCCTAAAATCGATTTTAAAGCGTTCAGAGGGTAAAGATACCCCTATGCACAAAAGCCGCTAAAAACGGCATTTAAAACGATTTTACGGCATACGGGGTTATTTCTGGGATTTTTGCCAATTTTTGGCAGGTCAGAAACCGGCCCTGGAAATTTTTCCCCACGAAACGATTTTTTCAAAAATAGATATATCCCAAACCTATCTACCCTATATACCTACCCGGGGTACCTTTCCGTGAAATAGAAAGAGGACCCTACCTTTCGGTAGAGTCCTACTATTATATATTAAGCTTCTTCATCACTATCGGCGCACTCTGCGTCAAACATCTCATCTGCAAATTCTTCAAGCAATGGTTTTATATCGTTATAAAGTTCTGGTGGACATTCTATCTTCACACTAAATGTGTCCCCTATAATTCGGTAATCCACAACCTTATCATCTGCACTAATCGAAGTAGTAACCGAATTTAAATCCGACCTATCTACCTCCAATAAATCCTCAGAATCCATAGTTAGATATAATCCGCCCCAAATTCCAGTTATAACCAAATACAAAATACATAGTATAAGCGAAGCCAGTCCCCAATCCTTAAAATTTTCAGTGCCCGAAGACGCAATAAGTCCACCACACATATACATTGCGGTATATTTAAAAGAGCCAAGTATTGTTTCTAAACCTTCTATTATAATTAATCTCATTTTAACCCCACTAATCTGCCATTGCTTGCGCAACGCCTTCAAATGTTTTACTTCTTAATCTTCTATTCTTTTCAGAATTCCACGAAATAGTTTTTCCATTTTCATCAATATTTGTTAAAATTGCAAAACTTTTGCAATCTTCTGGCTTTTTATCAACCGTAGGTTTTAACGTTTCTAACCCTTTAAGCCAAAAACAAGTTCCCTTTGTAAAGGGATGTCCGAACATCCAAGGATGGATTATTTGGTTTGGCTTTCGATAATGTGAATTTACATAACCTATTGGATTTTCTATACAAATTTTATCACAATTTGCATTGGCAAAAGCCATAAAAAATTCAAAAGCTTCTAATTGCTTTTGTTTTCTTTCTATTGCTTTTTGTCCATATTTTTCAACATTTAGATATGGATTGCCCGAGTTCGTTAAATATTGACAAGGCGGATGGGCAATTAATAAATCCCACTTTCCATCTATGGCATGTTTTATGCCGTCCATTGTAGTAAATTCACAATAACCATCTATATAAGGTAATACATCTCCTTGAATATGCCATTCAGGGTGCCCGCCACTGCATTCTTGTATATCACAACTATATGCTTCATGCCCCTTTTCTCTAAAGGCTAAACATACAGTCTAACTTTCTTCACAAGCTATTAATATCTTCATTTTCTTCTCCTTCGTAATTAGCATTTATAAAAGCCACAAACCACGGAATTCCCAGTATTATTAAACATAAAATTAACTTCATCTTTTAAATACAATCCTTTTTATTTTCTGCCACTTTGACTCTTTAATCTCATTCATCTTGCCGCAGTACTCTCTCATATCTACCATACCGTAGCTTTCTCCGGTCTCTAAACTATATTGCCCGCCTTTTGACATATGGTGCTCACATTCGAATCTTGGGCATATTTGGTCACAAAACATTTTCATTTTATCAAGCTCCTTTCTTACTGGTCCCAAAGCTAATATTCATAATTTTCAATCATATCTTTTACAAAACCCACATAGGGTCTTGTATATATTATTAATAATTCACATTCTGGACAAAAATGTTTAAGTCCAGTTTCATTTTTATTGGATGGGTTTGGATACAAACTATTAATAAATTCTTCTCTATTTAGTTCAAAAATACAACCACAACGCGGACATTCTATTGGAAAGCCACTTTCCACAAGTTTTCCGTGTTTAATTATTTTCATTATTACACCCCATTTTAGCACCGCAGTTTGGACAATAATTACTCAACATAAGCTCTTGATGGTTATTGAATGGAGCACGGTGTAAACATTCACTACAGTAAGTCATAATACCCTCATAACCCTTTTCTATCCATTCACCATGCACAACCTCAATTACATCTGCGGCAGGCAAATTTGCGATTTGCTCTGCGAACCAGACCGGATAGTGCGCGTCAGGTGGATTACTAAGAATTGTATCTATTGCTACTATTTGATTTATATATTTTTCCATATTAACTATCTTTCCTTTCGTTTGAATACATTATTATTTGCCTATATCCATTTTTGCACCACAATGACAATATGGTTCTTTATATGGTTCTATTCTGCCGCAATTGCTACATTTATAATTAATGTACTTATGTGTTATAATGCGCCCGACCATATCAAATTCTATTGGTATATTACTTTCAAATTCTTCTTCTATCCACTCTGCGCGGATTATAGGTGCGACATCTGCTTTCTTTGTGTGAGTAATAAAATATAATAAATGTCTATGTTCTTGTTCGTGAATTCTGCGCGCTTCCTCTGTTCGGTGAGAATTATTTGTATATGAATCAATAAATCTCTCCATTAGATCTCTAATATCAACATATCCTTCTCCAAGGGGAAAACCTTCATTCTTTGCAACCCCAGAGATTTTTTCTTCTCCATTCATAATCTTCACTCCTATCTTCTTTCCAGGCTGAACAAAAGTTATCTTTATAGGTAAAACAACTTGTGTTATCACACAAACCAGTACAGCTAAAAGACCCGGGTATTTTATATTTTAAATCTTTTTCAGGTATATACCATTCACAGGTTTCACAAGTGCCTGTTTCAATTGAATCGGTTTCAAGCAAATTTTTAAGTTGTGATAATTTTATAAAAGGCTCATCGCCGACTGCAATTGGTTGATGTTCTAAATGAGTTAAAATCTTTTCATAATTTATAAACTTCATTAAACATTCTCCATTTTTTGTCCACAGTTTGGACAATAATTTGTTTTATATTCAACAGTATGCCCGCATTGACTACAAGACCACATATATATACAGCGACCATTATGTTTCCACTGCGGTTTTTCTACTGGTTTTGGTTTTCCACAAGTGCATCCATCATTTGGTGCAACGAAAGTTCCTTTACCAACAGGACTTTCATCATTACAACATATTAAGCCATAAGCAGTAAGTGCCGTTTTGTTGCATTGTTTACAGAAGATAAAGGTATTATTATCTTCTAGATAAAAATCATTAACTGTATCAATACCAGAATTAGGATTGTATGCTTTATCATCCCAATATTCATTTGCGAATATCTTGCGGCAGTCGCTATCAAAAACCTTTAAAATATCTGGCAAGTTCTCATTTACTGCTTCAAATTCAAGACCTTGCTCTCGACACCAATCTACTGCCGCTTTTAGATGCTCACCTGCTCGGCAAGTCCATAAAATCAATCTTGCGCCGTCTGCTTGTTCTTGTTTTGCGGCTTCGATTGTTTCAATAATAGGAGTCCCAAGATTAGGGTAATTGCTGCGGCATAAGGTACCATCAAAATCTATTGCAATTATTTTTCTTCTTTTAGAAGGGGAGGTCATCGACATAAGTTTCTTCCTCCTCATCTTCAAATTGAATAGGGTCTTTTTCTTCATAGGCACTAAGCCAACAATCTTTACAGTTACTAAAATTAGAACATCTTACGACAGAACCAAAAATATCATTAACACAACAACGAGGAGAGCCATCGCTATTTATTTGATGAAAAGGAAAACTTTTTTTAAATACATCTAAATATGTTATTGCGGGATTTTCTTCGCTCCACTGTTGAAGTATTTTGACGGCGACCTCAGGATAAGATGTCATAAGAACAGTACAATTTACGCCTTTATCATTTTTCGTACAATGAAAAGGACAGCTATAACATCCAATAGTACAGTTTTTAGTTAATCTCTGTTTTTCTTTTTGGAAATTAATATATTTACTACAATCTATCATTCCTCTTTCTTACCTCCAAACCACTTTGAACTACACCACTTGTCTTTAAAATCTCTCCAAGAACGACCAATTTCATATTCATATTCATCATAAAAACTGAACATTGCGATGCCAATCGGAATCATTAGTAAATACCCAGCAAGACACCAAAAACTTATTAATATTGCCCCAAGAATAGGCAATCCTAATAAGAAAATTATTCCTAAACCAATAAGAAGATACAAAATACATAATTTTACAAATTCAATAAACATAATTATTCTCCAATCTTTATTTTCTATATATATTATACTATGATTTTATATTTTTTTCAAATTTTTCGGACACTATAATAAAAACATTTCTAAAATTTGACTAACTGATGGTGGATGTGGTATAATATAAATAGAAAGAAAAAAATATTATTAATATATAAATAAAAGGAGTTTTTATATATATGGCAAATAGATTAAAATTAGATTTCTCAATAGAAAGTTCTATTGATAGAAATAATTTTCTTCAAGAATATCTTTCTTCTCAATAGTTTAAGGACAAACCATTAACAAAAGCAGAAATGGAAACTTGTGCAAATTATGTCTTGTGGGGAAAAGATGCTGATGGGAAGAATGTTGTTCAAAGAAAGGAAATTTAGATTGAAACAAAAAATAAAACTTGGGATACTAAATAGGAAGAAGAGTCTTTAGATGGATTAATGGAGACTCCGACTTTTAATGAAAATTGTATTCTGGCTCCTACTGCCGCGAGATATAAAGTGGTAAAGGAAACTTTTTCAAGAGAAAAAGCTTTAAAAGAGGCGCCCGACTACTTACAAGAAGAATTTAAAAGATTATTTAGAGATATAGATAGAACAGAATTAACACTTAACTTTTATGATTTAAAAACTGGAAAAAGAAAAAATCCTCCAAGAGAAGAACTATTGAAAAAATTTACAGAAGAAGAAATAAATGATTTTAAAGACCGTGCCGAAAAACTCAATCAATATACATATTTAAGATTAAGACATTATTTAGTAGAATTAAGAAGAGAACAATATACACTAAAAGATTCATATAGTTTTCATATACAAAAAGAAACAACAAATAAAAATGCTCCAGAAGAAATAGTAAAACCAACTTTTGATGTAGAAATTCCAGTATATCCTCTTGGTCTTTTTACAGAACAACAAATGGCTAAATTAATATTTAAACCTTTTGATAATATTATCCCTACAAGCTATACTGAAAAAGATTTAGAGAAAGTTTCTAAATATTATTGGAATAGAGAAATTGAACAAACAGATAGATTTTTTGATTTTAGAGATATGGAACACGTTTACCAACTTTTCCTTCAATACTTCGATTTGAAAGAAGTATTAATGGACCCAAAAATAGATTCAACGACACATCACTTATTTAAAACATTAGAATTTTATATTGAAATGGCGCAATTAACTGAACTCCAATAGGAAATTCTTCAACTTAAAATTGAGAAAGTAAAAAACCAGGACATAGCGGCCCATATTAATAAGAAGTATGGAAAGTCTTATACAGCTAATTATATATCAACTTTATTTAGACAAAAGATTATAAAACAAATAAATGACGCTGCCGTTTTCCACGACAAACTAATTCAAAATATTTACTTTCCAGAAGAGTTTAAGCAATGTAATACCTGTGGAAAAACATTATTGCGCTGCACAGAAAATTTTGTTAAGAAATCAAGATCCAAAGATGGACTTACTAATAGATGTAAAGAGTGCGATAAAAAAGATCGTTTACTTAAAAAATAGGAGGCTCTATGAGTGATAATAAAGAAAAAGAATTTATGAGTTTTATTGGAGAAGTTTTAAAACTTAGACCAATAGAATTTATTGGATTAGCAAATTTGCTATTAATAGATTTAAGCGAAGATAATAAACCAAAAGATGCGGAAAATATTCTTTCTGAAATATTAGATAAATACATTGCCTTAAGCCATAAAAAACAAAAAGAGCTTTTAAAGATTGTTAAAAAAGCTAATAAGGGAGGCAAGAAAAATGGGAATGGCGCCAAAGCTACAAAAGAAGAAGACATTTCTAGTCAAGACGTGTAATCGATGTGGCGGCTCTTTCGGGCCAGAATCCTATACAGTTACAAAATCTTATTTTTATACAGATGGGTTTTTACCCATCTGTAATGATTGTATAGAAAAATATTTAATTGATAGAAATTTTAGTTGGGATGCAGTAGATAAAATATGTTAGTATGCTGACATTCCTTTTGTGCCGGCAGAATTTGAAAGGTTACACGAAATTAATGGTTCAAAAGTATTTCCAATTTATGCTCAAGTATTTTTAAGTTCTGAATTTGATGGACTAGGCTGGAGTGATTATTTTAAAGAATTTACACGATTAAAAGAAAGCGGAGATATTGATGCAGAACTTCCTATAATAGGAGATGCGAAGCATAAAGAATTATTAGAGAAGTGGGGTCCAGGCTATGACGATGAAGCAATTCATTATATGGAGGACCTTTTAAATGGTATGTTACTAACACAAAATATTAGCGGTAAACTTCAATTTGACCAAGCAAAGAAGATTTGTAAAATTTCGTATGAACTGGACTCACGCTTGCGTGAGGGCAGTGATTTTGATAAACTACTTACTTCATATGATAAGCTTGTTAAAGTTGCTGAATTTACTCCTAAGAACACTAAAAATGCTAATGATTTCGATTCAACCGGTGAATTATTCAAATGGTTAGAAAAAGGCGGTTGGAAGAATAAATTTTATGACGGTGTTACTCGAGATGTTGTTGATGAAACAATGAAGAATATTCAAAATTGGAATCAGCGACTTTATACTAATGAAAATGGTATTGGAGAGGAAATAACAAAACGTCTTGAAAGTTTAAAGAATATCGCCGAATTAGAAAGTTATTATGATACAAATAAAGAGTACGATTTAGATGAATTTGAAAATGACGGTTATAATGCTCTAATGAAAGACGAAGAATTCGTTATTGATTTGGAGGATGATGACGATGAGTGAGATATTAATTCCTAAAAAACATATTGAATTCTCTGATGGATAGATTAAGCGTTTAGAAAGATAGGGAATTGTTTTAGAAAAAGGTGTTGTTTTAAGTGAAGAATACCTTGAAGAACACAGAGATTTTTTTGAAGATTTGGCTGATATTTTTACTGCTTATCCAGACCTTTATTTAGATTTAATTAAACCATCAGATTCAACAATGGATTTATTCTTTTATCAGCGTATCACATTACGTGCTATTATGAGATATAAAGATATTTTCGTAACTGCACCTCGTGCGTTTTCAAAGTCTTTTATAACAATTTTAGGAATGATGTTATAGTGCATATTTATGCCTGGAACTAAGCGATTTATCTGTGCTCCTAATAAAAACCAGTCTGCGCAGATTGCTAAAGAAAAGATTGTTGAAATATATGATAAGTGGCCTTTACTTCGTAGAGAAGTTATCGGTGGAGATATATCAGATACTCCTGGTAACTTTGGTAAAGACTATGTTACTATTAAATTTAGAAACGGTTCACAATTTGACGTTGTTGGTGCTCTTGATTCACAGCGTGGTGGTCGTAGACACGGAGGTCTTATCGACGAGGTTCGTGACCACGAAGAACAACCTATAAACGAAATTGTTTTGCCGCTTATGAACGTTTCTCGTCGTTTACCAGATAATACTGTTAATGAAAAAGAAGTAAATCAGCAAAGAATTTTTATGACATCAGCAGGAACAAAGATGTCATTCTCATATGATTTGTTAATAGATATTTTTGAAACCTCTATTATTAAGCCTGATACTGCTTTTTGTTTTGGGTGCGATTATAGAGTACCTGTTATGCACGGACTTCTTGATAGAGATTATATTAATAAGCTTAAGATGTCTCCTTCATATAATGAAGAATCTTTTGCTAGAGAGTATTTATCAATTTGGTCTGGTTCAAGTGAAGAATCTTGGTTTAATTTTGATAAATTACAAAAGTATAGAAAAATTAAAAATCCAGAAGCGCACGCAATTTCTAGAGCTAATTCTGAACAATTTTACTTATTATCAGTAGACGTAGGTCGTTTAAGTGACCAGACTGTTTGCTGTGTATATAGAGTTAATATAGTAAAAGACAAATATTATGCCACTTTAGTTAATCTATATGTGCTTGGTAGAGAATCACAAACAAAAACCTTTAGACAACAAGCTATTGACTTGAAAAAGATTATTGCAAAATTCTCCCCAAAAGAAGTTGTAATAGATACCAATGGTCTTGGTGTTGGTTTAGGTGATGAAATGATTCAACCTCAATACGATGATTTAGGTAACTATTACCCACCATATGGATTTTTTAATGATGATGATTATAAAAAGGTTCAGCCAAAAGATGCGGCTCAAATTCTATATGGAATTAAAGCTAATGGACCTTTAAACTCAAAAATACACGGTAATGCTTATTCAAGAATTTCTGGCGGAATGGTTAGATTCTTGATAAAAGAATAGGAAGCTAAAAGCGCACTTATGGCTACTAAAAATGGTCAAAGAATGACGACAGAACAACGTGTAAAGCGTTTAATGCCGCACGAAATGACTACACGACTATTTGAAGAAATGGCTAATTTACGTTTAAAAAGAACTGGCGCTGGTCTTGATATAGCCTTAGAACAAATCAATACTCGTTTTCCAAAAGATAAGTATTCGGCTTTTGCTTATGGACTTTGGAGAATTAAAGAGTTAGAAGAAGAAGGCTTTAAAAAGAAACGCAGACGAAGTTCTCTTGGACAACGAAAATTAACTTTCTTTACTGGAGGTATTTAATAAATGGAACAAGGAAAATTGCACAATTTTGATTTAACCTCCTTTAAAAAAGCAACTCAAGAAATGATTGCTTCTAGCGAAGCCGCTTTTATGGGCGAATGGGCAATAAGTCGTTATAAAAACGAAAAAATAAAAACCTACAGTTAGGAAGAAGTCGCAAAAATTATTGAAAGTGGTACACTCTCTCAAAAGATTGAATTATCACAGACATTCTTTATGACTGATGGCTTTTATAGAAAATTATTAGTAATGATGGCTACATTATTAAATTATTATGGAATTTTAATTCCTAATCCAAGCTTTGGGCAGAATCTCTCCACTCCGCACATAAGCAAAAAATACTTTAGTGCCGTAGACTATGTTGATAGAATGAAACTACCAACTTTATTTACTAATATTTCTTTAAAAGTATTAACCGAAGGAACTTATTACGGTTTTATAAAAATTGCTGATAAGAATTCTTTTGCGGTTATGGATTTACCACAAGCCTATTGCCGTTCACTATATAAAGACCCTATGGGCAATGATTTGATTGAGTTTGATGTTACTTATTTTAATTCAATTGTAGACTCTAAAGCTAGAGATAAAGCTTTAAAAGCTTATCCCAAATTTATTGCAAAAGCCTATCGTAAATTTAGAAACGGAAAATTAGATAGTAAGTGGGTATTTATTCCTGCTGATATGTCTTTATGTTTTTAGTTTACTACTGATGGATTACCAATGTTTCTTAATGTAATTCCAGCAGCGATAGATTATGATAGTGCAGTAGAAACCGAGAAAGAAAGAGAATTAGATGAAATAAGAAAAATTATTGTTCAAAAAATTCCTCACTTAAATACTGGTGAGTTATTATTTGAGCCTGATGAAGCATTAGAAATGCATAAAGGTACTGTTGGTATGATGAAAGGTAATAAGAATGTTAGTGTTTTAACTACTTATGCCGATACCGATGCTATTACTTCTAGAACCTCATCAGAGGCCGCTACTAATAATTTGGAAAAGATGTTGAATAATCTTTATGCCGAAGCTGGTGTAAGTAAAGAATTATTTGCTTCAACAAGTAATTTAACATTGGAATATTCAATAAAAACTCTTATTAATCTAATGATGGTATTAGGTGAAAAATATGGAAATTTCATAACTTCCATAGTTAATGGAATTTATGGAAACTCTAATATTACTTTTAAATATAAAATTTTACCTATAACAAGATATACTGAATAGAAGTATATAGATAGTGCCTTTAAATTAGCAACTTCTGGATATAGTTTCTTATTACCTGCAATAGCGATGGGTTTCTCTCAAAAAGATCTTGGAAATATTAAAGATCTAGAAAATGATGTTCTTAATTTAGGAGAAAAACTAATTCCTTTAACTTCTTCTTATACTCAATCGGGTGAGGGAGAAGGAGCAGGCAGACCTAAAAAAGAGCCTTCTGAAAAGAGTCCAAAAACCGAACAGAACGAAAAATCTTTAGATAACCAGGGAGGTTCAGTAAATGGATGAGGCTAGATTTAGCTTTTCTGTTAATGTTTATGGTAATCTAGAGAAAGTTACTGAAACTATTTCAAAAGCTCGTTGTCGAATTTTCTACAAAGGTAGAAATAGAAACGGTAGTTTTATTACCGATGCATTTGCAGAAAAATTAATAAAAACATTACCATATACTCCTGTTAAAGGAATATATGATGAAATAGAAGAAGATTATTCCGACCACGGAAAATCTAGTAGTTAGGGTCGTATTTATGGTATTGTGCCGCAAGAGCCAAACGTAAAATGGGAAAAACATTTAGACGATGATGGTGTAGAAAGAGAATATGCTTGTACTGATGTCTATATCTATACGGCTCTCTATGAAGAAGCAAAAACAATAACTGAAAAACCCCAATCTATGGAAATTTATCCACCTTCAATAAAAGGCGAATGGAAAATTATAAATGGTTTAAAGAGTTTCGTATTTTTAGAGGGTTGTTTTTTGGGGCTTCAAATTTTAGGTGAAGATGTAGAGCCTTGTTTCGAGGGCGCGGCATTCTTTACCAGAATTCAAGAGGCTTTTGAACGAATAGAACAAATCGAACAAGCTTATAATTTAAAGATGGGAGGAAGTACTGAAATGGATAAAATTATACTTACTTTTAAACTTTCAGACAACCAAAAGTATAATGCAATTTGGTCTTTACTTAATACCAACTTTACAGAAGAAGGAAATTGGGAAATTAAGTATTCAATTTGCGAAATTTATGATGATTACGCTTTAGTAAGAAATTACGAAAACGGAACATATGAAAGAGTTTATTACACAAAATCAGAAGATGAAGTTACTTTAGGTGAAATCGTAACAAGTTACATTGTTGACGTAACTGAAGAAGAAAAGACTGCACTTGCAGCTATTCAGGCTATTAACGGTGGCACATATAACAAAATCGACGAAGCTTTTTCAAAGCTCCCCGAGCTTGAAACAAAGGTTGGCGAATTTGAAACAAAAGTAACAGAATATGAAAATCAAATTTCTGATTATCAGGCTCAAGTTGAAACTTTTGAAACTGAAAAAACAAATTTTGAACAGAAAATTTTAGAGAAGGATGAAACAATTTCCACTTTAACAGTAGAGAGAGATACTGCAACAGAAAATTATAATAATAGTGTTGTAGAAAATGCTTCTTTAAATAGTGAGATTGAAACACTTAAAGAATTTAAATTAAGTGTTGAAACAGAAGAAAAACAAGCTATTCTTGATCAGTATGCAGAAAAACTTGCACCAGAAACTATTGAAAAATATACAAAAGCTATGGGCGAATTTACTGCTGTTTCTTTAAAGAAAGAACTTGCTTTTGAACTTGTTTCAAGCGATCCTTCTATTTTTACAAAAGAACCTGATGCTGGATACGTGCCAAAAGATACACCAGCAACTGGTATCGAAAAACTTTTAGACAAATATAAGAAATAATTTGGAGGTTATGTATTATGGCAAGATTAAATGAAGGCTATGGCTATGGTCAGCTTGAATTAAATCAGTTCGCTGCTCCTCGCGATGGCAGAATTGAAGCTCAGCTTCCTCTTGATGCAGAAGTATTCCATAAGGGCGCTACTGCTGCTGATGATGTTCCTGCTGAAGTAGGTATGGTACTTAAAGTAGACAAAGCTAACAGAAAAATTACTGCTGCAACCCCAGCAGAATTTGATGTATATGCTCTTAACTATTCAACAGAGCATATGTATGATGAAAGAACTCCCCAGTTAAGAAATTTCCGTATGTATCCTGCAGATAAAGGATATGATTTCACTGGACACGATGATTTCTATCCTCGTATGGGCTTCTTTGCTCTTGGCGATAGATTCACAACAAATACTGTTGAACTTAACGGTGCTAAATTCGATAACACAATTGTTGGTAAGAAAGCATATGTTGGTGAAGATGGTTATTGGACAATTGAAGCAGCTCAGAATTACGGTCCTGTAGCTGAAGTAGTAGAAAAGACAACAATGCCTGACGGCGCGCCTGCTGTTAAGCTTATGATTGTTAGAGCATAATTAGAGGAGGTAATGTATAATGGCAGCTTTAAATGAAATTAAAGAATTAGCTCTTCACGTTGTTAGAGGAACAGCTCCTACTAATTATTCTTGTGATAATGTAGAAACAGCTTATAAGAGCGAAATTGATGGACTTATCGGTTCAGTTAATAAGTTTATGAAGAATAGATATGATATCTATGAAATCATTATTGAAGTAGCAGACGAAATCGTTCCTAAGAAAGCTATTGATGTTCTTGGACAGTTTGCTGAAATTAAAACAGTTGGACAAGGCCAGAGAGCTATGTTCAAGAGAGGTCGTCTTGGTAAGAACCGCGCTAAGAAGTTCCTTACTCAAGTTGGTCTTTCAGGTGTATACGAGACATTCCGTCTTGATACAGATACATTCGAAGTAAGAGCACACGCAGTAGGTGGAGCAGCTCGTCTTGATTTCGAAAGATTCCTTGATGGTGCTGAAAACATCACAGAACTTATGGAAATCATTAATGAAGGTCTTGTTGAAGCAGTTTATCTTGAAGTACAGAAAGCTCTTATCGCTGCTGTAAACAATGCTAAAATGCCTGCAAGAAACAAGTTTGTTGGTAATGCTTTCAACGGTGGCGCTATGCAGAGAATCATTGGTACTGTAAAGGCTTATGGTACAGATGCTGTAATCTTTGCTACACCTGAATTCGTTGAAGCTATGGGTGCAGATGCTATTGCAGTAATTGGTGGTACAACAAATTATCAAGGCATTTATCATCCAGATGATATTGATGCTATCCACAAGACAGGTCGTGTAAAGATCTTCCGTGGTACACCTATCGTAGAAATTCCTCAGTCTTTTGTTGATGAAACAAATACTGCTGTTTATATTGATCCTCAATATGCTTATGTTCTTCCAACTGGCGGAGACAAAGTAGTTAAGGTTGTATTCGAAGGACAGACTCAGATTTATGATGCTGTAAATAGAGATAACTCAATTGAAATCAATATCTACAAGAAACTTGGTGTTGGTATTCTTACATTCCACAATTGGGGTGTATATGTAAATACAAGCCTTGCTATTGAAGGTGTAACAGCTCCTGATGCTGCACCCGCAACAGATGATAGCTATAAAGATGTAATGGGCAATCCTTACACTGGACTTTTTAACTAATATAAACTAATCTAAGGGGAGGAAGGGTTCCTTCCTCCTCTTTTAAAATACTAAGGAGTAAAAGGAGTAATTATTATGGAAAATAAAAAAATTAATGTCAGAAGCACAGTTGATAGTACAGTCGGTATTGACGATCCACAGCTTAGATTTAGTCGTACTTGGGATAGAAAAGGAACAGTAAGACAAATTGAATTTGATACTCTTAGAGAGCTATCTTATAATGTAGGTGTGTGGAATATGTTAAGAACCGGCATTCTTTATATTGAAGATATGGAAGCAAAGATTGCTCTTGGTCTTGAATCTGAAGATGCAAAAGAACCCACTAACGTTATTGTTTTAACTGATGCTCAGAAAAAGAGATATATGACTGTTGCGCCAATTAGCGAACTCAAAGCAATTTGCGCAAAGCTTTCAAGAGATGAACTTAATAATCTTGCAGATTATTGTATTGAAAATGAAATAGTTGATTTAGACCGTTGTGAGTATATTAAAAAACTTACTGGTCGTGATATTTATAAAACTGTTCAGCTAAATAGACAAGATAAGGAGTGATAATATGTCCTCTTTACAGAAAGTATATGATGCTTTCTTTGTTAAAATGTTAGATGATGAATGGGCTGGATGGGAAGAATCAGAAGTTTCTCAAGATTTAAGAGCTTTATTGGATGGGGCAATTCCTTGGTTTAAATTCCCTCGAAAATCCCTTGAAATTAAAGATAATGATTTTGTTGAAATTCTTGATAATGAAGAAATTCAAATTCTAGCCAATTATATGAAATGTGAATGGTTAAATCGTTCTATTTTAACTTGGGAAAGAATTAAACCTCTATATGAGGAAAAAGATTTTTCTGAGGCTAATATGCTAGATAAGCTCAATCAAACTTTAGATATTGAAAAGAAGAAAGCGGAAAAATTAGAAGCCATTTATTATCGTTCTATTAAGCGTCGTCCTTTTGATTATTCTCAATTGGCAGGTGATCAAAATGGATAACAATGTAAGAGATGCTTATAACAATAAATTAAAAAATAAACTTTTTGGACTCTTATGTGAGTTTGAAAAGGATAGAGAATGGGAAAAATTTCTTGATTCAATTCTTATTGAATTAATGGGATACCCAGAAGAAGATAAAACTATTAACTATTATATCTTATTCTATAAACTTTCTTCACTACGATTTTTAAAATACGAATATTTTAGGTCTACAATCTTTGATTGTATGTCATTAATTAAATAATATGTCAGATAACAGATATTTTGATATTTATTTAAAGCGTGTTAATAGATATGGTGAAGACTATAAAACGCGTGTTTTAAATCAAAGACGAGAAGTTTTTGATAGAAGATTAGAAAGGTCGGTTTATAGAATAGATTTTAAATATACTGGCAATTCCTATTTTCAAACTGAAGCTTTTGAGGAAGAAAAACCATTAGAAGATTTGGAGAAAGAATGGATCCCTGCCACTTTAGAAAGATACAAGCAGGACGAAACTGAAACTTTTCATTATTTGTTAACTGCTTTTAATTAGATTATTCCTAATGGTACAGTTTTATTCTTACCGCACGATAATCCTATCTATGACCCAAAAGAAACTGACGAAGAAAAAATGTAGTCAGAATTTATTTATAAGCCGTGGATGGTTTATTGGTTAGAGGAAACTACCGCAAAGGGATATAATAAATATATTTTATTAAAGATGACTCATTTCATTTCTTGGAAAGATAGAGATGGAAAAGAGCAAACAACTTGGGCATATATGTACGGACAAGAAGATAATATGCTTAAGGATGAAATTCGTTCTCGAAGCCGTATGGATACAATTTATGCTGAAAATCTAAAAGGTGAATTTTTTATTCTTCCAGTTAATGAAAACTTACAAAAAGATGATTATTTTACAATTGGAGAAGGAAAGCTAAAACGTGGTTTTAGAGTTACTGGTTTTGACCCAGACTCTTCTCAAGGTGTAGAATATGTAACTGTTGATCCATTATATTTATATGATGAAACAACAATTGAAGTTCCAGAAGATATTGTTACTGAAGAAGAAGACCAAGATTATTTTTGGCTTACTGGAGATTTGGGAGGTAATGATTAATGGGAGTTCGTAATTGTAAAGACCTGGGAGATAATTTAAAACGCATTATAAAAGGATTAATGGGTAATCAAAATTTAGTTAAACTTTTATATTATACCGATCAAGATCCACTAAATGGTGAAAATTTAAGTTCTACTCAGCTTCAAAAAGAAGTATATTAGAAACTTATAAAAATTATTCCTCGTATTGGACCAAAAGAAACTGCTAATAGTATTGTTTCAATTAGGATTGTTAATGGAAAAAAGAACTTTGGCAATAATGAATTTAAAGATATTCTTATTGCAGTAGAAAGTTTTGTCCCGTTAACTTAGTGGATTATAAAAGACGAAAATTTAAGACCTTTTGCTATAATGGGAGAAATTCAAGAAAGTCTTGATGGAAAGACAATAAATGGTTTAGGAAAACTTGAATTTGTTAATTTTAGTTTAAATTTTTTAACCGAAGAAGTCTCTTGTTATGAATAGGTTTTTGCTTTAACTAGTTATGATTAATGCAAGAGCGTTTTTAAGAAAACCTATTAAATTTTATGATGTTTGTACTGTTTATCCACCATCCATAAATGAAACAATGGATGATGAATTATTTAGTATATATCGTAGTCTGCTAACAATTTCTCAAGAAGAATTGGAAGATTAGATTTATGGTATCGAGGGTGCAAAAGATAAAATAGTGCCCACACCTTTTGAATACATAATGATACACGCTTTAGACAAAAGGAGTGCTAAACTTGTTAAAAAAGCCTTTTAGTTTTTTATTAAAGAAGATATTACAGTTTTAGAGAATTATGGGATTTTAATTGGAGATTTAGAAGAAACTTTAATTTATATTGATGAAGTTAAAGAAGTTCGGCTCCTTAATGAAGAAAATTATTTTGAATTTCAAAATTTAATTAGACTTAGTTTGGGCGAAAAAATAGTTGACCCGCCCGATCTAAATATACATCCAAGATTAAGAGAAATGAAAGCTAAAGCTCGCTATAGAGATAAAATTAAAGCAAAAAAAGCTTCTGGAATTTCTTTTGATGGAACTTTAGCATCAATTTGTTGTATGGGTTTAGGATTAAATCCACTTAATATTGGAGAGATAAGCTATGCTGCGTTGGGAAAACTAATGCAAAGATATCAGTTCAAAGAACGATATGAAATAGATATTAGGTCCCTATAGGCTGGCGCAGATAGTAAAAAAGTTAAGCCCAAATATTGGATAACTAATCCAGATGATGAAAAATCTAATTATTAACAAAGGAGGATATTCATTATGGCAAGTATTCTTGACAGATATGGTATTAAGGAAGTTGCTGACGTAACTTTTTATAACATTAATGATGATGGTTCAAAAGGCGCGCCCGTACTTTATCTTGATACTTTAAAGGTTTCAACAATTGAACAGACAGCTGAAACTGCTGATGCTCGTGGTGGTAAGGGTAACCCTAAACTTGTTACTTGGGATTATGGTAAGGATATTACTGTAACTCTTGAAGACGCACTTTTCAGCGCAAAATCATTATCTATTATGTTCGGTAATGGTACGGTTAAAGAGAGCGATCCAAAAGTTCAAAGAACTGTTATGGCAAGACTTGATAAAGACGGAAATCTTGGAGAAGTTTCTGTTGATATTTATAATGAGCAAACTGGTGGTGCTACAAGAGAAAAAGTTAATATTCAAGATTTTGCAAGTAAAAATCTTACTGTTATTGGCGTTTTTGATGAATATAGTAGACCAATTGATGATCTTGGCGGTAACACATATAATGGTAATCCCTATGCACGTGTTTTTATTACTTATGAAGTAGCAGTATCTAACAATAGAGAAATTGTTGTTTCATCAGATACATTCCCTGGTACATATTATGTAACTGGTGACACTTATGCTCGTTCAGATATTAGTGGTGCAGATCAGTTCTTCCAGTTCATTATTCCTAAAGCAAAGGTTACTTCAGAAAATACAATTACTCTTGAAGCAGAAGGCGATCCTTCAGTATTTAATATGAATCTTACTGTTCTTCGTCCTGAAGATGGTGAAATGATGAAGCTTGTTCAGTATGAATTAGCTGATTATACAACAGCAGCCCTTGATATTACAGGACCTAATACAGTAAAAGCAGGAGAAAAAATTAAATTAACTGCAAATAAAGAGGGTGTAAATTGGGCATCAGATAATACTGGTGTTGTAACAGTTTCAAATGGTGAAGTTACTGGTAAAGCTGCTGGTATTGCTGTAATTACAGCAAAACTTGGCTCAGGTGAAACAGAAGAGGTAGCTGAACATATCGTAAGATGTAAGGCCGCAGAAACTGTTTAATTAAATAAAAAATTAATTAATATAAGGCGGATGGCAGGAGCTGTCCGCTTTATTTGTTTAAGGAGAATTAAAATGAGTAATTTAGAGTTTGGTTTGAAAGAACTGTACGATGTTAAACTAAAATCTACTTATCCTATGAGGATAGGAGAAAGAGATATTGAAGAAGGAGAAGTAATAACTGTCTTCGATAAAATTTCTTTAGCGAATTTCCAGGAAATAACTTCACGAGTTGCCGCAACTGGTGGATTTGATAATCGCTCTCACGTAATTTGGGAAACCACGAAAGAAATAGATTTATTCTTTTCACAAGGTATTTTTTCTAAAGTACAATTTGCTCTTTTAAGTAATTCAAATTTAATTACTAAGAATGGAAATGAGGTAAATATAATTTCTAATCGTGAAATAAAATAGAGTGATGAAAATGGATATTTTTATATAAAAGAAATTCCATATAGTAAACTTTTTGTTTATGATAAAAATGGAATTAAAATGACCTACGAAAAGATTGAGGACAAAAAATATAAGACGAGTCCTGGAACTGAATTAATTGTTGACTATGAATATGATTATTCTGGAAAGGTTGAAATTATGACAGTAGGAAAAAGATTAGTAAGTGGGTTCCTCTCTTTGGAAGGTCGTACGAGAGTAAAGGATGATATAACTGGACATACGAGAACTGGAATTTTAAAAATTCCAAAATTAAAATTAGTGTCTGATTTATCTATGAGATTGGGTAATGGCGCAGACCCAGTAGTAGCTAATTTTTCTGCGGTCGGGCACCCAATGGGAGAAAGAGGGAATACAAAAGTTATGGAGTTCTTTTTCTTGGAAGACGACATAGATAGTGATATGTAATTATTTGTCAGCATTAATTTTAATTAATGCTGACTTTTTTAATTAACCGAGAAAAGGAGTTGATATAAATGGAACAAAGGGTTAGAGCCGTATTAGAATTGGATGCTGATATTAGCAAAGCCAGAGGAAGTATAGGATAGTTATCTTAGGTTTTTTCTAATATAGGCGGAGGCAAAAGTAGTGGACTGCTTAATACTTTAGGGCAGATTGAAAAAGAATTTGATAAATTAGCTTCCAAATCTGGAACTTCTGCGACAAAAATTGGAGATTTTTCTTCGGCAGAAACTTCAACAGAAAAAATTTCTAATTTAATAAAAAAATTAACCAATGATATTAATTCATTGGGAAACACTTCTGGAAAAGATTTGGAAAAACTTTTTCCTCCTTCTATTGCAGCTAATGTCAAAAAAGCTTCAGATGCAGTATAGACTTATCAAGGCATAATGAAAAAAAGCCAAAGTAATACTGGTGCGATAGGAAAAGCAACTAATGAATATAATAAATAGAGTGATAAAGTAAAGGAATTAACAAGAAACATTCAAGAACTAGAAACAAAAAAATAGTCTGGCAAACCTGTGACTGCAGATGGATTAAAAGAACAGGAAAAGAAGGTTAAAGAATTAAATGCTGCTTATGATGAGTAGATTAAAAAAGTATAGCAACTTTAGCAAGCCAAACAAAATCATGCAGAAACTGGTGGTGTTGGTGCTGGTTAGACAAAAAGAGGAACTGGTCCTCTAAAAGATCCAGCTAATAATCCTAAATAGAAATAGTTTACCAAAGAAATAGCTGAGGCTTAGCAAAAGGCAGACCAATTAAAACTTTCTGCTTAGTAGGCAAATACAGAGCTTCAAAAAATGTATGTTCCAAGTAAACTTGACGGAGAGCTACAAACCGCAAGAGGAGCATTAGAGCAGGCTACTATTAAGGCTCAAGAATTAAAAACTAATTTAAATAATGTAACTGCCAGTGAAGCAAATAGAGCATTAGAAGAAGCAAAAGCAAAATTACAAGAAATAACTGGTATTGATTTAAGTAATATAAACTCGTTACAAGATCTGTAGAATATATTTGAATAGATTACTTAGAATGGTATTGATAAGTTTAAACAAAGCTTAACTCAAGCTAGAAGCGGAGTTGATGAACTAACTAGTTCAAATAATTCTATGAAGAGTTCAATCAGTTAGTCTAGAGCATAGATAGAAGCTTAGAACCGTGCTCTTGAAGATGTTAATGGATTAAAAAGTAGAATTCAATATTTCTTCAGTTTAACCAATGGCGCTATGCTTGCAAGACGAGCAATTCAATAGGCGTTTGAAGCGGTTAAAGAATTAGACGCTGCTATGACAGAGACTGCTGTTGTTACTGACTTTGATGTTGGTGATATGTGGGACGCTTTACCGCGATATACAGAAACAGCCAATAAATTAGGAGCAACAACATTAGGCGCTTATGAAACAATGACTCTATTCTATCAGCAGGGTCTTGATACTAATGAAGTTTTTGAAATTGGTACTGAAACAATGAAAATGGCTCGTATTGCGGGCCTGGAATATGCAGATGCAACAAACTTAATGACTGCTGCACTTCGTGGTTTCAATATGGAACTCAATGAAACTAGTGCGCAGAGAATTAATGACGTTTATTCAGAGCTTGCAGCGATTACCGCGGCAGATACAAATGAAATTGCTACCGCAATGACAAAAACCGCCTCAATTGCAAATTCTGCTAATATGGAATTTGAAACAACTGCTGCATTACTTTCATAGATCATTGAAACAACTAGAGAGCCTGCAGAAACTGCTGGTACAGCGATGAAAACAATTATCGCTCGTTTTACAGAAATGAAAAAAGCAACTTCTGATTTAATCAATGTAGAAGGAGAAGAAGTTAGCGTTAATAAAGTTGATGCTGCTTTAAAATCAGTTGGTGTTTCTTTAAAAAATGCAAATGGCGAATTTAGAAATTTGGATGAAGTTTTTCTTGAATTAGCCGAAAAGTGGGATAGTTTAGACCTAATGTCATAGAGATATGTGGCTACTATGGCTGCTGGTTCGCGTCAACAGTCAAGATTTATCGCTATGATGTCTGACTATGATAGAACTATGGAATTAGTTAATGCCGCTTATGACAGTGCAGGAGCTTCTGCCGCACAATTTGCAAAAACATAGGAATCAGTTGAAGCAAAATTAAATACTTTAAGTAATGCTTGGAATGAATTTTTAATGGGTATTGCCAATAGCGATCTTATTAAAGGAGTTATTACAATACTAACAGAATTTTTAAATATATTAAATGATTTAACTGCTGGTTCAGGTAGTTTTACAAGCTCATTATTAAAAATAATGTCAGTTTTTGCTGGTTTCCAAGTTTTAAAAGGTGTATTTAATGGTCTTATGGGATAGATAGCTGGTACCTTCTTAGCTGGAGGAAAGACGGCGGGACAAAGTTTTAATACTGGTTTATCTTCTGTTATTGGAAAGGCAAAAAATAATTTTCCATTCTTTGGTACTTTTAGAAAAGAATTAGCATAGACTGGAAAAGATATAAAAGCGTTTTCAAAAGATGGACAAATAAGTTTAGGTAATCTAACAAAAATGTTAGATACAAAATCTGTCGGTGTTCGTAGTAATTTGGCTGGTGGAATAGGTAATTAGATAAAAGATAATCTAATGTCATAGTTAAATGGTATAGGTACATTAACTCCTGCTGGACAGGAATGGGCAAGGGGTCTTATAGACGGATTTGTTCAAGAAGTATCTAGCGGCGAAGTTCCGATGAGAAAAGCTGTTGAAAATTTACAAAATAATTTTTAGCAAGGTCTTATTACAACATAGAAAAAAAATATTACTAGAAAAGATGGTTCAACCAAATCAGTAGAAACAAAAAACTTTAATAAAGACTATATTACTGATACAACTGGTTCTGTTAATAATATAGATTCGGGTTAGCTTTTTGGTAATATGCAGTTAGATGCAAATAAAATAAAATAGTAGACCTAGCTAACCTAGGACTGGTCTATGGCGCTAATGTCTGTCGGTATGGCTGCCAATATGGTGGGTTCAAGCCTAGAAGAATTGGGCGGAACCGCGGGAAAAGTTGGCTCTGGTATTAGTTTAATTGGTAATGCTGCTACTACCGCTGGCATGTCCCTTATGGCAGCATCAGCCGCGGCGAAAGCTCTTGGAATAGCGCTTTCTACTGGACCTTTAATTGTAATTGCTGCGGTGACTTCGGCTATCTCTTTAATTTCTGGAGTTATTTCAAAATATAAAGAAGAAATTAAAGAAATGAGAGAGGAAACTTTAAAAACAGCAAAAGATAATACACAAGAAGCAGAAACTAATCGTGAATTGTCTAAATCATTAGATGAAATTATTAATAAATATAAAGAGGGAAATGCAACCAGAGGAGAAGTTGCAGAAGCTTCCGAAGAATTAATTGAAAAATATGAACTTGAGAGTGAAAAAGCTTAGCTATTAACTGGTGATTATGAAGCTTTAATAAAGGTAATAAAAGAAAAAAGAAGAATTGAAGAAGAAGACAATCTTGCCTCTCAAAAAAATGCATCTAAAGCTGTAAGGGGAGCCTTAGAAGATTCAAATATATAGAAAATTTAGATGCTAGATGGAGGATTTTCATATGACGAGGTCAAAGATTATTCAAAAGTAGCAGAAAAAGCTGAAGATAAATTAAGTAATCTTAAATTAGATAAATATATTAATGTTCGTTCTAATGGTAATTTAGTTTTTACTAAATATATAAAAGATTTTACTGATGATGAATTAGTTAAACTATCTAGTTTTTTAAAACAATATTTAACAATTTTAGGAGAACAATTAAAAGCAGAAGGAAAAGAACTTGAAGACAGTGAAATTTATAAATAGATTGCTAATATTATTAATGAAACTGAAAGTTCTTTTGAAGATTTAAAAGAATCTGTAGAAAGTGCTACAGAAAGTTTGAAATATTTAGCTAATAGTATCTATGAAGAAGAAAATGATCCAACAGAAGTAGATGATAGAGAAGGATATTTAACAGAAAGAGAAAAATATTTAAAAATATTAAAACAATATGATCCAGATATTTCCGATGATGCTGCGAATGACTTAGCAGATAGTTATTTCTCTAATATAGATGAAACTAGAAATTATGTTTCTGCTGAAAATAGAAAAGTAGAAATAGAGACCCAATTTAAGGGAGATCCTGAAGAAATTACTTTATACAAGAAGTATATAAACGGAGAAATTCCTCCAGAAGTATTTACTGCTCTTGTAATGGATATTGATTTTGAATATGAAACAGATCCAAGTGAAATTAATACTTTGATAGAAGAATAGAGGGTAAAAAGTGCAATTGAAACGCCTGATACGTTTTCAAATGCCACAAAGGAAATTGCGGACTATATTGGAGAAAATTATACTATAGAGGGTATTGATCCTGAAGTTTTGCAAAATTTTGAAGCATAGCTTTCAGTAATTAATGCAACTTTACCCGAAGGTTCTGACTTATTAGGGGAATGGAATAGAGCTTTAAATAAAGGTACCTTAGGAATTAGTGAGTTTTTTGTTAAAATACAAGAAATATTATCATCCCGCTCTTTAGAATTATAGGGAATGGGTATTAATGCTATTGTATATGGAATTACTGGCTCCGCAGAAGAGATAAAAAAAGATTATGAAGATTATCAAGCTAATAAATTAACTGAAGAGCAAATAAAAGATAAGTATAATATAAATAGTATTGAAACATTCTTAAATGCCTATGAAAATGCTTCTATGACTTATGAGGAACAAATTGCAGACGCACAAGCAGATATTGTTGCGGCGAGACAAGAAAGAAATAATTATATAACTTCTGCTGATGTAACCGCCGAATATCAAAGAGTTTATGGTTCTAATTTTACTCCAGAATACGTTACTGATGAAGATGGTAATATATCTATAGTAAAACCTAATGGGGCAGATTTAGGATATGATTCAACAAAAAAAGTAACTGAGCAAGATGGTGTATATAGACAATATAATCAATTATTAGATTTATAGGATACATTTGCTTCATTAGATGAATAGGCCGTTTTACTAAAAGAAGCTCAAGATTTAGTTTATAGCGGTAAAATAGAAGATTTAACCGCAGAGTAGAAAAAATATTGGGACGAATTCAGTTCTGAAGAAACAAATATGCTTGCGGCTGAAGATGGTATATTTTTTGATAATTATGATTATGAAGGCACCGTTGATGAATATATAGAGTGGCTAAAAGATAATAAATTAAATGAAGCTGGTGTGTCTGAGGCTGGTTTTGTTCTTTAGAATGGAGGAGAATCAGATAAAGTTTTATAGGAAAAAATTGATTCTCTTAGTACTGAAATTGAATTAGATGTCGACACAAAAAAATTTGATGATAAACTCGATGAAGCTGAAAATAGACTAACTGCTATAAAAGATGGCGAAGCGATAATCAAACAAATCGACCTAAATGTATCTTTAAAAAATGCTGAACAATTAGCTGTATTACAAAAATAGCTATAGCAAATAAAAGCTTTAACAAAAGATAGTACAAAAGTAGACTTATCAACTTTTGAACAGCTAAAAGCCATTACTCCTGAAATTGCTCGTGGTGTTCAAGTTATGGCAGATGGAACAGTAGATGTATCTGCTGGATTAGAGCTTGTTAATGCAAAATTAAAGTAGCAGCTTGGCTTAAAACAAGACGCCGCTGAAACAGATATACGTGCTGCAATGGCAAAAGAATAGGCGCTATAGGTTGAATTATAGTCGATAATTGATGCTATCGATACTGAATTATAGGCTGAGCAAACTGGAAGCAAAGAAAAAATAAAACTTCAAACAAATTTAAGTGAAAAAATATCATCTTTAAAAGAAGATGAAGCTTTTAAAAATGCTTAGATTTATGATAAACAGACAGATGAAATGTCAGAAAGTGCCGCCGAAGGCGCCCAAAATGTTGTCAACAGCGTAGTTGATATGGAAACTGCCTATATTTAGTTAGGTAAAACTTTAGACGATATTCATAATAAAATGATAAATTTAGATTCAGAAGAGGGGTATCCGGCAGGAGATATAATTCCAAAAGTTTCTGGAACAACCACAGATCCAACCAATAACAATACTCCGGATGAATCTGAATTTGATTTTGAATCTTTAAATCCAGACGATTATGAATTAGACGATGTGGTTGATAGAGAGGCACTAGAAGCGTTAAGAGATTATTATTAGGGACTTTATGATTCAAGCGTTGTAAGATCTGGACAATATGCTTCTATTCTTTCTGGAATGTTAGGTGGAGGTGTTAAACCTGAAGATGGTTCAGGAGGTTCAGACAGCTTTGCCGATTTACTTAATTCACCTTATGCATCATTAAACCAAGATTAGTTATTAAAAGATATTGAGCGTGATCGTAAAACAAATGACCGTGAGGCAGAATTAATTAGTAAACTTCCTTCAGAAATTCAAGGTCCTTTTAAATTATTTAACTTAGCCGAGGATATGGGTTATGAATATGAAGAAATATAGATTAATATGGCTAAAAAGGCAGCATTACAAAGTCATTTAGCTTATGCTGAAGGTGAAGCCGAATACCTCGGTAAATATTATAATTATGATGAAGCTACTGGATCATATTTGTATGATGTAGCAGCAATGGAACAAGATGGTTTAAGCAAAGAAAAGAGAAAAGAAATTGAAGAAGAATTAAATACTTTACAAGAAATTAATGATTAGTTAAAAGCCGTTGAAGATGAACTTGATGGTGGAAAAATTCAAAAGATTTTTAGAACTCTTGAAAAAAGCACTAAAGGTGTTTCAAAAGTATTAAAAGAAGAAGATAAAACTGTTGATAATGTTAATAAGGCTTTTAATGTATTAGAGAAAAAACTTGGTTTAAGCGAAGATGCTTTTGATGGACTTGCAAAAGTAGTCGCTGATTAGATAGATAGTTCTGAGTTTTTAAATTCGGAATTTAAGGGTCTAGGCGAAATGGGCGATAAACTTGTGAGCAAAATTGAAAAAGGTCCACTTGGAAAAATGCTTGGCGAATCTGCTGCACCTGTATTTGAATAGTTGAAAAATGGTGGCGGAACCAATCGTGAAATGCTTGGTGGATTAGCCGGTATTGGCGGCGATATGTTTGGAAATATTGGTAATCTAATGAACTTTGATATGATTGGTATGGCTATGGATGGGGCTAATATAATGAAGGGCATGATGGATCAGGGTAAACAAATGGCTGAACAAGCTGCTCAATATATCTGTCAAGCAATTCAAGTTGTAGTAGATGCTATTACTAATCGTGAAGATATCTTGTTCAATTACTTAAATCTTATTGAGAAAGAACTTCAAAATTATGAAAAGCTTCAACGTTATTCGACTTAGCTCGAAAAGGGTCGTTTATCTTCATCAGAAGAAATTGCTCTTAACTGGGACGCTCAATGGGCTAGTCTTCAAAAACAATTAGAAATGTAGGAGTTCCGTGTTGAACAGCGTCAACAATAGCTAGAAATGAGCCGTTGGATTCCATTCTAGCTTATTAGTGGTTGGGATCCTACATCAGATACTCTTTATGAAAATAGAGAAGTTAAATTTGCTTGGGACTTATTAATTGGTTTTGGACAAATGATGCCAATGTTTGGACAAGTATTCGGTTCGTTAAATCAACTTTATGAAGATTATGATAAGCGTGTTACTGAAGCATATGAAGATAGACTTGAAGCTGAACAAGCAATTCTTGATATTCAAGACGAAAGACTTGAACTTGTTAAGGTTGGCTCAGAAGAAGCTACTGAGTTCGAAGAAAAAATACTTGAAGCTTTAATTCAAAAAGAACAAGAAGCCATTGATGAACTTACAAGCATTAATGAAAGTATTACTGATGCAAATTCAAAATTACTTTCAACACTTCAAGATAAACTTGATAAGCTCCGTGAACAAAGAGAAAATGAAAAAACTGAAGAAGATTTGACCGAAAAAGAACGTAGACTTGCTTACTTTAGACAGAATACTGGACAAGGTAAGTTAATGGATATTAAAAAGCTCGAAGAAGAATTAGAGGAAGGACACGAAAGTTATACTGATTAGCTTATTGACTAGAGAATTGCCGATCTTGAAAAGCAAAATGAAAAGGCTGCTGAACAACGTGAAAAACAAATTGAGCTTTTACAGGCTCAACTTGATTGGTCTGAAAAATATGGTCTTTATTGGGATTAGATTTATGGTATGCTTTATGTGGTTAATGATGATGGTACTATAAGTATGAATCTCGAAAATTTTGACCTTGAAGGCAATCTTCGCACAAATGGCGAGCTTTCAACTTTATTAAATACATTTAGTGATAATATTGGTAAATCAATTTGGAGTCAGTTACTTGAAAATGAAGAATTAATGAGATTGGGTAGATATTATCAAGCTTTTATTAGCCGAAATGGTGTTACTGGTGAATGGGGTAAATACTGGGCCTTACTTAATCCTGGATAGGACGATCCATCAACTGCCTATGTTAATCCTTGGGATTCAAGAGATGTTGGTTTATTATTAGGTGGTATAGTGGCTATTGAAAATGCAATTAATAGATACTTTATTTTAAGTGACTATGGTTTAGCCAATATGGCTGGTCGTATTGAAGCAGCATTTAAAAATGCTATTGGTAAACTTTTTGGTATTGAAGAATGGGCCAATTATGAATTTACTGGTTATCGTGCTGATCATATGAATACGCCTGTAGCTGATGTATTATGGAATGCTGGTGTTGCAATTGGTATTTATGATAGAGAGCCAGACAATACACCTTATACTGATTATGGCAACAAAACTGGAAACGGAATTTCTAAGACTGAAAACGTTAAAGACACAATGTATGATATTGACTTATATATAGGAGAAATTTTTGATAGTACTGGAGATGCTATAGAAGCTTTAACAAGTTTCTTAGCGAACATATTCTCAACAGTAGAGACTATTTTATAATAAAAAAAGGAGTGAAAGGAAATGAACAAAGCTGTAAAAGGAGATTTTATAGGTTTTACTTATGGCGGCGTGCATTTTTCTGGACACGGACTTATGAGAGTTAGTGACGGAAGCAGATATTCAACATATCTGCTTCCTTCTATAAATAACAAGTCTGTGCAAATTCCGGGAAAAGATGGTTCTTATTTCTTTAATTCTAGTTTTGGCAATATGGAATTTTCAATTTCTGTTGCGTATGATAGCATAACAGAAACAGATATGAGAAAAATTAAATAGTTGCTTGGAGATAAGAAACCTCACGCACTATGGTTTGATGAAAATCCCTATAAAGAGTATATAGCCAAAGTATCAAAAACTCCATAGTTTAAATGGATTTGTTTTGACGAAAGTAAAAATATTTATAGAGATACTGATGGTGTTAGCCGAGAAGAATTGACTAGACTTTATAAGGGTGAAGGTGTGATTAACTTTACTTGCCACACTCCTTACGCAAGATCAAGAGTTAATTTTTTAGACGATTAGGTTGATAGTGTTCTTTGGGGATATGGACGAGGATCTGGTAGGGATTATGTTTTAACATAGATTAATGCACGAGATGATGGACAGATTTTTTATCAAGAATATTTTGATACAAAAAAAAGAATACCTATTTATGTAAAGATTAATGAGTTAGATTCTTCAGTTGGATATTACTGGACTGATAAAGGCCAAGTTACAGACCCAAGTTGTTGGGATTCGAAAAATAGAGGACCAGTAATTGGTTCTAGAGATAAATTAGGATATAAAATTGATTTAACCCCTTTAACTTTTGAATTTAATTACAATTTTAACGAATGGAAAAAAGCAAGTGGTTTACGATATAAAAATTTTACACCAAATACAGAATATAATAAATTCTATACAGATATTTCTACAAGTGGAAATGAAGAAACTGTATATACGCGGGCTTATTTATATAATGCTGGAGATGTAGATTCAAACCTAAAAATTTATTGTCCAGTAAAATAGAACGATAAAGAAGTGCGTGAATTTTCTGGTGGTACTTTTTGGTTGTATCGAACTGAAATAGGTAGTGATAATATTCCGTTGGCAAAACCAATTGGTTTTATAGAACTTGATAAATTTACTTTAAGAGAAAATGATGATGGTTTTATTATAGATTCAAAGCTAAAATTAATTTTAGGAACACACGCAAAAACAGTTGACCCCGGCAAAGAAACTACAGTAGCAGATCAAGAACTTACTGGTAGTTATTATAATAAATTTCATATAGGTGGAGATTTCTTTAAGCTTCCACCAACAGGAGAAAACGAGTATTTAATTTTAGTAAGTAGTTTAAAAGTTGATGAATATCCGATGCAGGTTGACTATCGACATACTTACTACTAAGAGGTGATAAAATGAGTTATATATTAAAAGATGCCTATGAATTAAGCGTATGGGATGAAGAATTAGTTGTAGGCAGTTGGGTTGATGAAAATAATAATGATGTTGAACCCGATACTCCTGGAGCCTTACATTTGCTTGAGCATTATAAGGAAAGAAAAATTGCTATAATCGGTGCAGATGATATGGACACTCCTTTTGCAGCTAACTCACCAATTTTAACTGTTAATACTAATGGTACTGTTACATTAACTTTTAAAATGTTTTATCATTGTTACGACGAAGATAAAGGAAAAGAAGGCGAGTTTGCAACTAATCCCTATGTTGGACTATTATCTAATGAAAGAAAGATTAAGTTAAAGTTTAGAAATAAATGGTATGATTTTATCATAAGAAATTGTCAAGAAAGTTCTGAAAATCACACCTTTACATATACTGCGCGCTCTATATATGTAAATGAACTTGCAAAGAATGGTTTAAAAGTTGAGCTTGATGATGAACTTGAAAACAATCAAGGTTCAATTACTGAACTTGCTGAATATATACTTGCAGATTCAGATTGGCAAGTGGCTCCAACAGCTCCTATCATAAAGGATGAAAATGATACCACTTTATATTCAGATATAATTGTTGAAACACAATTAGATCCTATTTATCCAGCAATTTTAAATACGGATATTGATGTTAAGGTAGTTAGTGATTATTTACCAGATGCAACTTTAGCTAATAAAGAATATTTAGAAATTAAAAAGATTAAAAAGGGAGAACAAGTATTTTTCTTTTACTCAGATTTAATGAGTAAAAATCCTCTTCCTCACGTTCTTTATAGACCAAAAGAACTTACTGGTGAAAAGAAAACTTTTTATAAGAATGAATACGAACCTTATTCTGGAACAGAACCTCGGCCAGCTTTTCTTTATAGAAAGATTTCTGAAGACGAAGTAATTTTTCAAACTACAGTAGTCGGAATGGAATATGAATATACTTATACTTTTAAAAAGGCTGACAATGGCATTTATAGAAGAAATTATAAATATAAACCAACAACTTATGAATTAATACCCTATAATGAACGTGAAACTTATTAGGGTGATAGATATACTGCAACAGAAATTACTGGAAATGGCGGAACTTTTCATAAAATAAAAGCCATTGATAATACGGATGGATATGAATTATTAACTGAAGAAGAAGCTAATAAATATGACGAACTTTATGTAGCTAAAAGAATAGCCGAACGGGTAGAAGAAGTAATGGATTATTTATATCAAACAGATATAAATAAAGATATTATTACTAATGCTTATAACTATCGTTTATTAAGAGAAATTGATTATCAAGAAGTAGAAACAACTGCAAACGTTCCAGAAATTGTTGATTATACTTCTGATGAAGATTTTACTGTAAGCGAACTTTATCGTGGTGAAAAGGTAATCAGAAGCCCAGAAACCGGGTATGATCCTGATATTGATAAATTTATTACTAAATATGTTCCTTATGAATATATAGAATATTCACACGGTGAATATGGTTATCTTGAAGAGAAAGACAAATATTTCAAATTATATAAATATGTTGAAGATGAAAAAGGAGCTTATTATTATATAAAATCTGAAGACTATTTTACCATAGAAGAACCAGATAATTATATTGGACTAAAATATAGAAAAGAATTAGATAATGATAGTTCTGCTTTTATTGTGGGAGATTATAAAGGTAATCTTTATAGAAGAAAGATTATAGATAGAGAACTTTATGGATATATTCATACAGAAGATTATTCTCCATATCTTGCCGAAAACTATTTGTCTAATTCACAAGAAGTTACTTCTTTCGAAGAGGGTTGGGTTTTTGATGGAACTCCAACAACGAAAGATGATGCTAGTTCGGGCAATGTTACAGACGAAGAAGACGGAACATTTACTGGACAAGTCTATTTATTAAACACAAAACTTCCAGCTGACGATACAGAAGCTTCAGAAACTCCTCGTGGAGTTTTAGTTCTTCGCTTAAGAGATGGAGAAACTATGTATCCAGATGCAACTGGTGAATATATCAAATTTGTTGAGAAGAAAGCCGGAGAAACAGAAGAAGTTAGATATATAGAATATACTGATGATTTAATTTAGGATATTCTTTCAGACTTATATGCAGACGCAAAAGTTAATAGAGAAAACGGAATTGATGGTTTTGTTGGAAAAACAGACCAACAATTAGAAGATATAGTAAATAGTGCTGTTACAAAAATGCGTTACAGTAAGCGTAGACATAGAGCTATTAATACTGGCGTTGCCGCAAATAGAAAAACTATTTCAACTTTTACACCTGGTGAAAAATATGTATTTGCTATTTCTCTTGGTAGATATAAAGATGGTGAAGATTGTCCTTTATATTATACTGAATTATCACCAGATGCAACCGAAGAAGAAATTGAGCGTAATACTTTGAAATATGGTGCTACCGCGCCACAACATTTATATAGCTTTATTGAAGAAGATGAAACAAAGAAGAGAGCAGCATAGATTACCAAAGAAACTGTTGATAAAGATATTTTAAAGAACCCAAATCGTTATATTTTACCAGAATGGGAAAAACCTGACGAAGACCCAGAGCATGCTCAATATTATAGTAAAGTATGGGATTCAATTTATAATACCTATCACAACGCTTATTTAAATAATTATTTAAAAGATAATTATTTAATTGATAGTCTTGAATTTATTGATTTAGGCAAAAAACAAAAAGCTGCTTTAGAAAAAGTTTGGAATTATGGTGGATATAAATATAGAGATTATTTTAATGATACTTTAATTCAAAATTTACAATCTGCTATTGTTACTAAATTAAATCCAGACAGAGAAGTTAGCTGGGGAGAGTTATTTGAAGATAGTTTTAAAGCCACTGCTGATATTAAATATCCAGATTTAGACCAATAGGATGCATTGGAAATAGACTATGTTCAAGAATTTGTTCAGTTTGAAAGTGATTTCCAAGAAGCCTTTGGAATATCTTATGAAAATACTGAAAAAATGGCAGATGAAGAATCAGAAAGCAAATGGTTCTTGCCAGAGTGGACAGTATGGAAATAGTTTGGTAATTCAACCGATAAAGAAATTCACGGATATATTCCGATTCCCCAATACAAAGATTATGGAAAGGAACGTTTTCTTGTAGATTATGCCGAAATTTGTTATAATGATGATAATCTTTATGATTTATGGCAATATTTTGGTGCTTATTTAGACGATGATGATCCTGATAATGTTAAAATAAATGGTGGTACTGGAAAGCATAAATATGAAGATGAAAATGGCAATAAAACTAATTATATTGCAGAAAATGGAATTTCAGAATATAATAATGCAGAGCAAGATTGGTACTGTTTAATAGATGCAATGAATCCAGAAGTTTCTTGTGTTTCTTTTACAGAAGAACAAGCTAAAGTAATTCTTGCTTTAATTTAGGATGCTGGTCACGAAAAAGATAAATTTTTAGAAGATTTTAGAAAACATTTTGGTATAGATCGTAATGAAGACTTTGATTTTAATTCAATAATTAAAAAAGATAATGGAAACAATGAAGAACAATCAAAATGTAAATATGAACATTTACAATATATTCTTAATTACGTAAGTAGAAAAAAATATATTTATGTAAAAGATGAAAGCGATACAAAAGAAATAAAATTTAAATATAAAGCAGAAAGACCAGAATGGAATAATGTAAGATATTATAAAGAATTAAATTTCTTAAGTGAAAATGGAGAATGCGAAGGAATTATTACATATAATTCATATGCTGAAGAGTTAAAAAGAAGAATTTTAGCTAACTTAGAACTTGAATTAGGCAAAGAATTAAGTGTATCTGGAAAAGAAACAGATACTTTTAAAGAAAAGTTTACTGAATATCATATTACTCACGGCACTAATCATCCAAATTTCAATTCAATAGTTGATGTTGATCAAGAAGATTTATATCTTATAAAAGGATTAATTCATTCAAAATGGGGTCAAGAACAACCATTCTATTTATCTAATAGATATTGGCTTCCAGAAGGAAAAAGAATTGATAGTGAATTAAATAGTAAATCATCTGTTATTAATTTTCTTCGTGGTTTTAATAATGCTTTCTAGGGCGAATTTATGCCATAGGTTAAAGAAGCTACTAATTCTTTCCATTATGAAGTTAAATATCTTGGTGGAACAACAGATCCTGATATAATTAGAGAAATAAAAAATAATCGAAACAAATATTATGGTTATAATTCAAACACTAAAGAGCACTTTTCTTTTGGTTCTTTTAGTTTTAACTTTGATGATAATTTAGGTATATGGATAGGCAAATCTGAAATTAGAAATTATATTACTAATAATCCTATTTTTGTTTAGGTTAAAGAACCAGCCAATCCAAAACTAGAAGATTATAAATCAATAGATATAAGACCTACTTTTACAAAAGAAGAGTCGGGTATTAAAGGCTGGTATGATGGAGATTATATATAGTTAGAAGAAAAAACTGCTGGTGCGATTGAAGGCAGTGATGGAAAGTTTTATAAAAAAATAACTATATGGCAAAAAAGTTATATTTTTAATGGACATGATCGATATGTAATGACAGAAGCTCCGATACCTGGTTATTTTGGTACACTTGAAAAATTAACTGAAGCTCATAAATTATTTATTTTAACTTGGTATTCTGAACGTCAAAGATATGAGAATATCTTAAAGACGGTTGTAAAAAATACTAACTTTAATCTTTATAAAGAAGTTTTTAGAAACCAAATTGAATATAATAATTCATATGATTAGCCAGGCGTTTTTAATAAAGACGGCGGCAGAATGTATCAAAGTGAGCATAATTCTTATAGCGCTATTGCAACTGATTGTGCAAATATTCAGGCTATTGCAGAAAGCTTAGATGCTCATAGAACTGGTGGCTGGAAATATCTTCTTGGTTTAATGTTTATGAGAGACGAAACAGAAGATGAACTAAAAAGACAGATTAATGAAATTAGCTTAGATACCAGAGATGCAAAATGGAAAGTTGGTGGAGTTAATTATATTACTGCTTTAGAAGATAGATAGAAATGGACAAAGAATGATAAATATGCCGATTCAGAAACTACTCGTCCTGCTCTTCCAGAAAGTTTAGAAGAACAAGGATATTATAGAAAATCAGACTTTATTGGATTAAAGGTCCCTGCTGGTCATTATGCTGGTTTTGATAGATGGATTCAAATTCCTTCTGTTATTAATGAGGGAAAAATAGAGTATTGGCCAGATGATCTTCCACAACCTTGGAACGGAGAAAACACTCAGACACCCTCAAAAGATCATACCAATTATGGTATTATTGTTAATAAAGATTATGAATATAATGACTGGTGTATATGTGGTAGTAAATACATCGAATACTTTGAACAAGCTTTTGACAAAATTTATACTGATGAATTAAGAACTTCAAGCTATGTTTTAGATAAAGACGATTATAAAGTTATTAACTTCCCCGATGAAGAAAAAGATTATATTTATGCCGTACCTATTGATTATCATAATCCAGAGTAGCGAAGAGATGATGTAACTTATTATGTTATTGACCATAAATAGGATTCTAATGAATATTAGTATAAAGATTTTTGTCGACTTTTTAAAGATATTTTTGGAAAAGACTTTTTAGTTGAAAAAGAAGAATATTTAAAAGACGATAATGGAACTTATAAATGGCAAAATAATAAGTATGTTGAAATTTCAGAAAATGAAAAATATGATGGATAGAAATATAGATTGGCATCATCTGATGAAATTATGGCTTCAATAAAAGAAAGCGATCTTTTAGAGGATGGTAAAACAACGGTCAAGAAAAAGGCCGAAGAATATTTTAATTGGCGTCTAACTGATTCAATAAATAAAGTTAATTCGTTAAATGACAAATATGAGAATGAAAATAATAAATTAGTAACCAATGTAGAAAATGAGAAATATGATGCCAATAAAGACGGCAGTTATTTGGAATATGGTATAATTCAAATTCTAAAAAGATTGCATATTGATATAATTAAATTCAGAAAAGAGTTTAAAGAAGAGTTTGGTTATAGTTTTTATGAAATAATTGAAGAAGAAGCGGTAGATGCCTTAGATTGGAATCATAGAGATTTTATAAAAAGATTTATTTCTACTAATTCTGCTTATATTCGCTTATTTAATCCAGATACAGATTTAGAAAGAAATGTTTATTTAGCTGTTTCTAATGATGAAGGATATTATGTTTGTGAAGAAGCAGAAAACTATGGAGTAGATATTCGAACTTTAGACTCTGAAGATTATGAAATAACTCAAAGATTAAAGATGGATGGTATGGAACACTTCCGACCATATAAAGGTAAAATTACCAATGAAAATGGAGTTGTTTATTATAACGATGTAATTCGTCACGATTGGGCCTATTTTGATGGACATCTTGGTGAATGGGAAGGAGACCCTCCACGTTATGATTTTTCTAGAGTATTTACTGACGCAAAAGATCGTGAATTTTTAGAGCTTGAGCCGCAAGATGCATTTTATGAGGAATTTCATGGCGCTCAATTAACTCAAATGGAATCTTGGACAGGTAATATTTTAGAAATTCCAAAAGAATATAAGTATGTGTATTCTGGAGATATAAAAAAATCTTTAATTAAGACTTGGTGGGAGAATTTAGAAAACACAATTCCTAATGCTAAAGCTTTGGGAGAAAAAATTGAAGATTTCTTTAAAAATTTAATTTACAAAGAAGAAGAAAAACCAATACAGCAGGAAGAAAGTGGCGGTCCTGTTGGAGAAGCTATAGGGACTGTTTGGAGAGGAATTAAAGGCTTTTTTGTAAAGATTATCGAAGGAGCAGAAGAAATTATTGTTACTGTTGCCGAAGGTTTAACTGATATAATTACTGAACCCTTAAAAGCAGCATTTAAAGCAATTTTTGGAAGAGATTGGGATGACTTTTTAAAGAGCGCATTATTATTAGATAATAAGAAATATAGGTCTGAAAAAAATTATATTGAAAACCAAATTAGCTTTAATTTAACTAATTTTAAAGAAAAGCCAGAAACTGGTGGTGAGGAATCTCTATTCTCTGGTATAGTTTTACCAACCTGGCTTACCGAAAAAGAAAAATTTAAAAAGAATTATGGTAGAGCTTTTAGAGAAGACTGGGATAAACTTGTTGTTCTCGAATATAAAAAAGAAGAAGATAAGCCAAGATATTTTATAGAAAAAGCCCGTAGAACTCTAGATGGTAGATTTTTGTTCCATAATGATCGAACTTTAACAAGAAAAAATTATATTCTTGAAAGTATTATAGCTCGTTATTATTCCGTAACTGAAGAAGAAGAGGGATAGGGCGCGTCAGAAACAATTAGGAAAAAAATATTTGATAGATTCCACGAAGAATTTAATAAGTTAGCTACTAATCAAATTCCTTATTTTGAAAAAGATAAAACTGGTGAATATATAAAAGTTGATGATTTTACTTTTAGAAAAATGACTAGTGAAGAAATGGAAGAGGAAGGAGAAATATATGAAACAAGATATTCTCCAATTACTGCTAGTGGAAGAACTTATTTTGATTCATTAACAACTATTACGGATACAGAAAAAGATTTTATTTTAACATTTTTATGCTCTCCTTTTAGATCTTTAGTTGATATAGCCGATGCCGAATTGGAAGCTAATGGAAAAGAAAATTTTTATAATCACGAACTTTATGTAAATAGTTTTATCAAATATAGATGGTGGTATTGGCGCCATTGGGGAAAAACAAGATATCGCAAAAAACCAAAAATTTATGTTCATAGTCCTAAGAATAGTGATTTAGATGTTTATTATCCATATAATAAATATAAAGATGCAGGCCCTCAAAACTACATTCTTTTTGACACTGAATAGGAAGCAATAAATTATCTTCAAAATAATAAGTATAATTACGAAGAATTGTTAACAATAAAACTTGAAAATCAAGAATATCGTATTATAAAAGAAAATGACTATGAAGGTTATCGCTATAAAAGCCGAATGGTTAATAAAATGGGCGAAGAATATTATGTCCAAGATTTAACTTATAACTATTTCCGTCCTTATTCTAAAGGAACTGGTTATATTGGCGATGGAAGATTTGGGCGAGATGGTGATGGAAAAGTAGTTGTTGGTGATAAACATTTTGGTAAATGGGTACAATGCTATGAATTCTATCGTGATGAAGATGGTGAATTTATTTATGTTAATGGTTTATATATACCTTACGATCCAAGATTATACGGACGTGCAAAACGTTATAAGAAGATAATCGATGCAAAAGGAAATTTTGTATCAAATGATGGTAGATATATTTTATTAGATGAATATATTAGACGCTATACTAAAGAATTTAGATTAGACTATCGTGGCTTAAGTTCTTCATTCTGCGATAATTACGAATATGATTCATTATATTTTGCTATTGATTTAAATAAAGCTAACTTAAATAGTGATGAATTAACTAACAATGGTTTCTATAATAATGATAAATATTTAAACTTTGATTTTAATAATGACCCTGCAGGTTTCTATGAAACTACCTATTAGGAAGCAACAGTTTTAGAACCTGAAATTAAAGAACGTTGGGTTTATTGGGTTGGAACTGTTAATGATAATTTCTCGTTAACAGAAGACTTATTATCAAAGATTGGTATGGTTTTCCAAGTTGAAAAAGACGAAAATGGAAAAATAAATAACTTAAATAAGACTGAAAAAAATAATATTAACTTTGCTTTATTAGGTTCACAAATGTTTAAGTATTATCCATATACTCCTACTAAAGGTGAAGATGATATTGTTGACCCCGAAGAAACATTAGTCATTCCAGGCATCGCGCCGGATACAAAAGATTTAATTGTTACTTCATACTATATTTATGACCCATTAGAAACCAAAGATATTGATTCTATTAAATACCATTATGTTGGACAAGATCCTTTTGATAAATATAGTTATTTATATGATGAAACTTGTCAAAAAATTAGAAGTATAAAAGGTAAAGAAAAGAATTATTATAATTTACTTCAAACCGCTTGTAAAACTTTTAATTGCTGGGTTGATTTTTAGGTTGAGCATAATGAAAATGGTGAGATTGTTTATAGAATTGAAAATCTTTATAAACAGAATGATTACTTACCAAATTCAAAAGGTACTTTCTATAAAGTTAGAATAACTACTTTTACAATAGATGATAAAGGCAATGTAGTTGGAACCCCAAGACAAGTAATCAGCTATAAAGAGCTTGTTAATGATCAAATAATTCTTTAGAACACTACTGAAGGAAACACCACTACAATATATGAATTATTGGATAAAGATAATAATGTAATTGAAGGCGATAAACCAGACACATATTATATTCACGAAGAAGAGCCATTAATCTATGTTGGAAAAGTTTCTTATGAGGCTATTGGAAAATATATTAATGATGAAGATGTTTTAAAAGCAGATGATATTCAATATATAAAAGATAGTCTAGGTGGTTATTATATAGATTCTGAAGGAAATTATGCCTTAATACCCAAAGGTTTATATCCAGACACCACTTATCGAAAAGAGTTAAAGCCAACCGAAGAAGAAATTAGTCATAGAAAACGCAAAGCGGCAATGGCTATTTTAGGTGAAGTTAGTAAAGAAGATTGGCTTGAACCTTGGGAAAATTTAAAGACCTATAAGTTTGAAGATTTCTTCTATAAAGAACTAATTAAAGTTCCAAAGAAAACTGTAGTCTTTAAACGTTATGTTGGAAAAGAGAATTGGTCTGGCTTTAAATATGGCGTAAATCTTAAATCTATTCAAAGAACTTTAGATTCAGAATAGATTGTTTCAAAAATTATTATTAAATCAAACAAGAATGAACACGCAAAAGATGGTATGTGCACCGTCCAAAGAGCAAAAGAAAATCCAATAAAAGAAAATTTTGCTTATAACTTTGATTATTATATTCGTCAAGAAATGCTTGATAAGAGTATTTTAGATGCCGATCTTTATCAAGGTTACGGAGATAAATTAAATTATTATAATGCACTGGCTAGATTAAATCGAAATAATGATGAGATTGCTGAACGACTTGCAGCACTAAGTATTCAAATAGATAAATTAAGAGCTGATTATGAGATTGCCGTTCTTGCAAGAGATGCCGCCGAAGAAGAAATTGCTCATTTAGCGGAAACTTTAAATAATAATTATGACTCTTATGGCCAATTAATTGATACTCCTTGGACCTTCAACAAGGCAAAACAATATGCCTCACGTAATACTACAACTACTCAAGGATATGAAAAAGAGGTAAGTGTAGTTCAAGATAATGGCGAAGTTTATAAATATATGGTTTATGTTGAAGAACAAGTTGCTACTGTTGATTATCCATTATACAATGATTAGTTACGCAACTTATTTAATCAAATGGATGAACATATGCGCAATCAAAATTCTTATGGAGTTGCGGCAAAGGATTTAAAAAATAAATTAGAAAAAGCCGAAAAAGAATATGAGGATTTAGTAAAACAACAAGCCCATATTGCTGAAAAGAAAAATGGTTTGAATAAATTATTCTTCCATAAATATTCTCGTTTTATTCAAGAGGGTAGCTGGAATAGTGAAGAGTATATTGATGATAATCTTTATTATTTAGATGGTTTAAGCACATTAAGAGGTTCAATATCACCAAAAGTTTCATATGCTATTTAGGTGGTTGATTTATCAAAATTAGAAGGATATGAAGTTCTTAATTTTGAAATTGGTGATAAGACTTACATTGAAGACCCCGAATTCTTTGGATATAATCCGATCACTGGTAAACCTTATCAAGAAGAAATTATTATAAATGAGATTGCTTATAACTTAGAAGATCCTGGCTCAACATAGATTAAAGTTGCTAATTTCTCAAGCCAATTTGAAAATTTATTCTAGAGGGCGGCAGCAACTGCTAATACTCTTTAGTTAAATCAAGGAACTTATGGTTCTGGTTCAAGATTGATGAATGCTGATGGTAGTGTTAATACTAGCGTGATACAATCTACTATCACAACCGCTACTGATATTTTATCTGCGGCAACTAGTGAAAATGTATATTGGGACAATACCGGTATTACAGTTACTAGTACAAAAACTGCAAGTAGTGTTGTAAAGATAGTTTCTCAAGGTATTTTAATCAGTTCTGATGGTGGTAATCATTTTACTACTGCAATCACTGGTTCTGGTGTAAATGCGGCATTACTAACAGCTGGTAAGCTAAATGTTGATAAAGTTATAATTGGAGCAAGTTCTACTCCAAACTTCTTATGGGATAGAAATGGTATTACAGCCTTTAGACGCTCAATTAGCGGAATCGATTATTCAACTTTCGTAAGAATGGATGAATATGGTATTTATGGTATTTCTGGTTTTAGCAAAAATAATATTGCTATTGATAAGATGTCAATTAATGATGTTTTTGAGCCAGGTAATGATACAACTCTTATAAAAGAATGGGCATCATTTGGATTAACTTGGGATGGTTTCTTCTTAAACACTGGTGCAGGCAACGATAAAGGTCGTGTAGTTATTGGAACTGGTCAAGATTTAAAAATGTCTTCATTCTTACCGGAAACAGGTAAATGGCTTGATAGAGTTATTATTGGTAAGCTTCAAGATAAAAATGGTAATGATTATTATGGATTTAGATTAACTGATAAATTTGGTAGAATTAATCTTGATACAGATAGAAGTGGTGAACTTTATCTTCGTAGAAAATTAAGAATTTCTAATTTTACCACTAATAAAATTTATCCTATCGATTCAGAAGAAAAAATTGTTTATCAAAATGTTGAATATGATGACTGGAGCGAAGATCGTGTTACTCTTGGTATTGTTGAAACATATAAGAGAAATGGAACATTGGCCAATGGTAATCTTACTTTTGAACCAGCAAAAGAAGAAATGGACAATGACTATAGCTCTGCAGAATATTTAACAAAAGTATTCTCAATTCGTACAAATGCTCAAGTTAAGCTTGAACCTTTTAAAGCAGAACATATTGAATAGGTTATTGACAGAACTGGCAACGAAACATTTGCTATTTTTGATAATGGTAATTTATATGCAAGAAATGCTTGGGTTGAAGGTAGAATTGATGCCACTGGCGGTACGATTTCTGGTAATATGGATGTTACTGGTATATTAAAGGTTGGACCTAAAGATAGATATATTAGAATTAACGGAAAACTTGGTACTATTTATACTCACGATTATTTTCCGGGCGAAAAGGGCTGGATGATTTCTCCATTATTGGCTGAATTTGAAAATGGTAAATTTAGAGGAGCTTTATTAGATACTTTAATCGAAACAGTTAAAGTTCAAACTATTGGTGGCGCAGTTATGCTCGCTCGTTCAGCAAAAATTCTTAAAGTTGATTATAAAGAGTCAGAAAATTATAATGAATAGCCATTTAATTGTACTGTTATTCTAGAAGGCACTGATTTATTTAAGAGAGATTTCTTACCAGAAGATAAAAATCCCGAAGTAGAAGCTTCATTAATGGAAAATGAAAGCAATAAATATGAACCAGATTTAAATGAAACTTTGAAAAAGCTAGAAGAGAATGAAAAAGCTGAGTTAATTGTTGATTATAGCGTAAAAATCACTACGATACCTTATTATTGTTATGATAGCAATTTTAAGAACTTGAATAATTTTTCTAGTTCTAAAGAGCCAAATTCGTAGAATTATGGATGTTATCGTTTACTTAACACTATTGAAACCATTAATTACGAAGGACAGCCCTGTACAAAAATTACACTATATTTAGAAAGTGAAGATGAAGCAAAAGAATTAGAAAAGCGACTTAGTTTAGCCTTTTTCAAATTAGATCCGGTATAGACTATCAATGAGCAAGAAGAAAGACTAGAATTTAAAACAATCGACTATAAGTTTGATTGCGGTATTTCTTTAAGCACAACTGAAGTTTCAGATTAGAACGGCTTATTATTAAATAGAGCTATTCATATTTTTGATGTAAATCCTTTAGAGGGTAATTTATCTACAAACGGAATAAGAACTAGAGTTATTTTAGGTAAAATACCTGATGAACAAAAATATGGTTTTATCAAAGGAAAAAATGGTTTATATGCTGAAAATGCAATGATAGTTGGAACAATAGCAACACAAAATATCGTTCGCTATACTGGTATGTCCAGTAATGCCATTGCTATTTAGCCTTATGATTTTTTCAATGTTCTTGAAAAAAATCAAAAAATTATGCCAGTTTTATGGTCAACCGCGCTTAATGAAAACTAGGATACAATAGATAAAATAAATATTATATATAACGAACTTACAAAAAATAATAGCGAATTTTATAATAATAATGCTTGGTATGATGATAATGAAATTAGTTTAAATAATTCTAATGCTGTTTTTTCTAAAGATAATAATAATTCAAATTTTGAGCTTCAATGTGCTATTATTGTAAAAAATATTTTCAAAGAATATAATGAAAATACTACTTTCTAGTAGGGATTAAATTTATATATCTTTGAAAATGATTAGGATTCAATTGCTTCGTGGTTAGACGATAACAATAAAATTTCTTAGACAGCCAAATATTCACAGATCTTAGATTTTATTGACAATTATATTGAACAAGTTACAATCAATAAAAAAGGAAAAATTACTGAAAAACCAGAAGAGTTATCTGTGGGTCAGCCTGATACAAGACCAGACAAAAAATCTTTATTAGGAATGTTTATTGATTTTTGGCAGAAAAGTATTGAAAAGAATAGTTGGGCAGATTTTACCGATGAAGCTACAGATAAACTTGCTAGTGAAAAAGGTATTTTTAATAATAATATTTCTGCAACTGAAGAATTTGGTGAATATTCTCAAATTTCTTTTGAAAAAGGCATTGAATATTTACGTAATTTTATATTTGAAGTATTTAAAAGAAATGTAGAGTATTTGTTAGATGAATATGGATTAACTCAAAAAGAAAGCAGCAACTTTTGGATTAGTGATCAAGGAAGTTTATTTGGAAAGCAAATATTAGGCATTTCTGGAGTTTTTTAGGATTTAGAAGCACGAAATAGTTTTTCTTTATATAAAGGACTTGATGTAACAACAACCACAAAAACAGTATTGTATGAAAATAATATTTTTAAATACACTAAAAGCAGCGATGATCCAACTGAATATTCTGCATTAGACAATACTCATTTTAAATCTTCTGTTTCAGCTTGGATATTTTCAACAGAAGGAATTAGTTGTGAATAGTTATCTAATATACCATCAAAATATACTACTAACGGTTCGTTAAGTAATGAAATATTAGGAACTAACAATATCATTTATTCATCTTCACAAAATAAAGAATATATTTATTTCTTAGATTATAAAATCAACAACAAACATAACGTGAAAAGCGCATATGTTCCATTACTTTTTATAACTTATGATAGTAACTCTACAGCCACAAGTTTAACAGAGATTTTATCAATAGATAATACTAGTTTTACTATATATCGTAATAATACAATAGAACGCTCTTTAGAATTAAAAGATTTGGAAACCTTTGGTCTTAGCTATAAAGTAAATGGCGTTTCTTTATTAAATATAAGTCAAGCTAGCGCAAAAATTAATACTGAAGAATATTATTTTTCTAATCGTATTATTATTAAACGTGCTGCAGAAGGAGAAGGTGTGGATGAAATTATTTTATGATAAGGAGACAAAAGGAGGATTATTATGGCAGTACAATCTTTAACTATTAAAAGTTTAAAAATGTTTAATTAGCATGGAGCCCAAATTACATTTGGGCTCCCCCATAAAATTGAAATTGTAGCTGATATAAAAACTGAAGCCATAGCAGAGGGAATTTATGGCTCAATACGTGCGTACTTGTAGACACGATTAAATGATGAAAATGGAATAGTTATACAAAGCGGTGGAGATGCAACAAATCACGCTGGCAATGTAACGGCAGGTTATTATACTTAGGGAACAGTTGAAAGTTTTAATAATTTAAAAAATATAGTCACAGCAAAATTTGAAATATTAAATTTTGCAAGAAGTGTTTTTCAAAGTATTACTGAAGGATATAATTTTAACAATAATACTGATATAAACAAATATATAGCAAGCTTATCAAAAGCGGATAAGAGTGCTGCGTATACTTATTCTAAATTTCGTTTTAATATTCTCGTTTGTAATAATGCTGTAACTCATACAGGCGCCTTAACAAAAGATGTTCCATCAGACAATAATATTTATGTTCCAAATACTTCAGAACAATTTACTGCGCCAGAAGAATTAAGAATTGCAATAAAAGATTCATTAAAATTATCTGCTTCGAATGATAGTTCGAATCTTATTTATAGCCCAGTAATTTCAAATTACGCTATAGTTAATTACAAATAGCGAACTGATTGTCTAGTTGGAACTTGTCTTGAAAGAAATGATGGGACTAATATAAAGATAGCGTGGAAAAATAATTCAAGAATTATTTTTTCTAAAACATTTTATGATTATCTAACTATTTTAAGAAGACCAGGCGCGATAGTTGATATTGATAAAAATAGTTATTATATTTCCCATTCTTTTCCATTAACTAAATTGAAAATCAATTTAACTTGTGTAAAAGGAACATCAAAAGAATACAAAAAGACTTTTATTATTGATTAGACGGAATTAACTTGGGATTCCACAAATAAAAATTATTATTACCCTCTCACAGATTCCACAGTTTTTGATTATACAGCATTTAATGATGATGAAAATTATTTAACGAAATAGGGATAGACTTTAAATTTTAAAGTTGATATAGATTTGTTAGATATAAATGAAAGGCCTGACACTTGGTCTAGTTATTGGGGAAGTGGCATTCTTAATTTAGTTATTACTAATCCCGATGTTCCTACAAAAATTCGTTATTATGGTACCACAGAGAGTAGCTTGTCTATGTTAAAAGAAACAGCAGACAATAATATTTTATATTATGATCAAAAAGCCAATTCTTATACTATTAATATACCAGCTACCGAAACTAACGAAAGATATATAATATATAATTATAAAATAAGTTTTTATATAAAAAGTAATAATAGAAAAATAGAGCTTTGGAGAGGCTATGGTCTTCCAGATACTAAAAACACTTCTTCCCTTCCAACTGCGATGCAAAGTTCAAATATTAATAATGTAGTAAAAAGTAATAATCTTTTTTCAGTAACTTTTACCAAAGAAAAACTTAATAATAAAATATTAAACGCATTAGGCGGGCTAAATTATTATAATGGTTTGGATGGTAATGAATTATGGGAAGGCTATTTTATTATTGAAAGTGTTTTAGGTAATGATTATGATACAATAGACAAAAATACTGACATTAAAGTTGTTACCTCTAAACAAATAGGAGAGTTATTACTTAGTAATAGTCGAACTAAGATAGATTCAAATACTTTAAAATTAACAGTAACAAAATATAAATTAGATAGCAATAATAAAAAAATTGAAACTTCTGTAAGCTATGATTTTAATACTAACTATGACAAAGATACTATTGAAAATGCTAAAGAAGATGATGTAGGATATATTAATAGTGGAGAAAAAGCAACATTTGAAACATTTGGTTTTATTCATTATAAAGATGTTACATATACTAATTTAAAATTAACTATTCAAGATTTTTCTTATAAAGATGCTCCAATTAATTCTAGAAAATGGGAATTAGAATTTAATAGTAATAGTAATTTAATTAGAAATTTAAATAGTAATTCTAGCTTCGTAGAGATAGGTAATTTAAAATATTCTAAATATTTATATGATATAAATCATTCTTACTTAAGCAATTTAACTTATAATAATAGTTTTTATTATGTTGTTGCTGGTTCTATTTTTACAGTAGAAACTACTTTTACTTATAAAGGAAAAACCTATACAGAAATTTAGCCTACAAAACGATATAAAAAAATAGTTTTTTGTAATGTTGATAGAAATAGATTTACTTCTTCTGTTGAATTAAAACAATACGTGGTAAAGAACGATGCAAAAAATTCAATTGAAGTACAGTTTTCAGAAGATTTTCTTGATATTGGTGGCGCCCTAGGGTACGCCCAACCAGAACCATATAATAATTGGTATTAGAATTTTTATTTTAATGGTAACAATGGAAAAATAGAAAAAACTATAACAGCTTATTTTAAAGAAGATAATAAATGGACGAGTTTATTAATTGGTGATGCGAATGTAGAATCAAAAATTGAATATCCTTTTAATTTTAATGAAATAATGAATTCAATTCCCTCCGAGCCAAAAACTCATACTATAACATTAAGTAAGAATAATTTAGAAAAAATTTTTGGAGAAGTAAAGATTTTAATAACTTATTCTTTAAACGATGGAGCATATTATTCTGATTTTGCAGTCGGCTCAACAATATCAAATAATTTAAGAATAAAGACAAGAGAAATTTATTTTAATACAGCCGCCCCCACTATATATAAACGTCCTTTTTCTGTTGGTATTAATCAGTTTCCTGGAGACGAAGAAATATTAAGAATTAATATTCCCGATGCAGATTCATTAAAGAAATATATTGCTTTAGGTGAATTATTATTAATTAATTTAGAAACTGGAGATTTTTTAAAAAGAAGTGGTGAGGTAGTTGCTTCAAGTAATGGAAGATTTGTTAAAAAAGGAGATGAATATATTCCTTATAGAGAAAAACTTCATTCTGGACAACAAAGATATGACTATACTTGGACTAAAATATTGTAAAATTTGAACTTTTTCTAAAATTGTGTTATAATAAAAGAAAAAAGTAGGAGAATGATTTATGATAGTAAAAATGGCAAATCTTATTGCCTTCAATGAATTCTATGAAGGTATGGCAGATAAAAAACTTCCTTTAAAAATTCTTTATCCTTTAAAGAAAACTCAAAAGAAAGTTGCAGAGGAATTCGCAGTATGTCAAGAATGTCTTCAAACTATAATTGAAACCTATGGAGAAAAAGATGAAAACGGCAATTTTGTATTAACGGAAGATCAAAAAGGAATTTGTATTAAACAAGATAAACTTCAAGAATGCCAAGAAAAAATTCTTGAACTTGAAATGACAGACATTGAAATTCCTGATGAATATTTAATTCCTCTCTTTGATTTTGATAAGATGACAGAAATGACTGTTGCACAATTTGATATGATTGCTGTCTTTTTTAAAGACTAAAAGAAAAAGAGTATCCAGAAATGGATACTCTTTTTTTTATCAAAAATTAACAAAAATATTAAAAAATTTTTTGTACTGCCTTGCTGAACTTTTTTAGCGGGCAGTAATTTTTATTTACTGATTTCAACATTTTTATTACTTATAATCGAAGACACAAAACAAAGAATAAAAAATGGAGGAGATAAAATGGCAAACAATTATCCAAATTTTCCTTATAACCAACCGCAACAAATAAATCCAACACAACCAAATATAAACCAATTAAATTCCCTAAATGCGCTACAACCACAGCCTAGCTTTTTCTTGTAGCCAATAGGTAATATATATAACCTCAATACTGCCTCCGAAATCGGTAACGTACCAGCGGGCGCCAATGCTTCTGTGGGATTATGTCTCTCCGAAAATGTAATGTATATAAAGTCTTTCCAGAATGGCGCCCCTATGTTACTGGGTTATCGTTTAAGTCCTATTGAGGGTGGAATTACAAATGAAGATACAGCAGAAATCATATCAAAAAAATATGATGAACGCTTCAATAAAATTGAAGAACAATTAACAAAAATAAGAGAACGCCTAGGAGGTAAACTAGAATGGCAAATTTAAATATTAATGAATTAATGAGACTAATGAAAAATGGCAACCCACAACAGGTCGCCACACAACTAATTCAAACTAATTTTTCAAATGATCCCTTAGCTCAAAACTTACTCGCAATGGGGCAAAAAGGGGATATAAAAGGTTTAGAAGAGTTTGCAACACAATATTTCAATCAACAAGGCAGAGACTTTAATCTCGAAATGAATAATTTTATGAACGTGATTAGAAATATGTGATTAAACTCAAAATATAATATTTTTTATTTAAAGGAGGTTTTCTAAATGATGGGAAACGAAGGAATTTCTGTAGCTGATGCTCTTGCCCTTAGAAACAGTGGTACTGACAATGGTAACGGCTGGGGCGGAGATGGTGGATGGTGGATTGTACT
>JAEIGA010000104.1_pt1 | contig 114275 bp, 85 predicted proteins | sample 9270691 | NCBI WGS metagenome assembly JAEIGA01 (sample SAMN17057246, study PRJNA624740) | gut metagenome | biome: biome; isolation source: fecal sample | host: Bos grunniens | place: China: Xizang | collected 2019 | reverse complement strand
TACGAATAACATCACAAATAGTGCGTTCAAGATCATATGCAGGAACATCATTTCCAGCAGGTGTTCTCAGCGTTGTTTTGCCAAGTTCAAACAATTCATGCTTGATATAATACACTTTGCATTCAGATTTAATTGCCGCAGAAGGGATACAACCGGACGGTGCAGTAACCGTATGCTCAAATGGAGTACGGTCAGAAATTCCGTGAAGGTAAAGAGCTGTTTCGTGAGAAAAAATGATTCTTTCTGAACGGTTACTGATTGCCAATAATTCATCCTGCATATCATCGGGAAGAATGTACTGGCCTTTTACAATACGATGGATTTTATCTTCTTTGCACAACTTATAAAGCATCGCCTTGGAGATGCCGCGTTGCGCTGCTATTTTCGTTTCAATAATTCCGCCATGCGTTTTTGCAATAGCGGTGAGTTCAGTCATGTAATCCATACACTCACCTCGATTATAATAACTCAATAATATTATAATCATAATTACGATTAAAGTCAATATCTTGCTGGAAACATTCCAAAAATATTTACAATTAAATTACGACTGAAGTAAACGACAATCTAAAGCAAGACATTTACCATACACCAAAAATCGAACAACAACAGAGGCACTAACCGCAAAGAGTTAGTGCCTTGCTTTTTGTCTTGAGGCAAATTCAACTTCTACACAACCTGTGCAGAAGTTGAAGACAGACTTCTCTGCAAGTTGCGCAGATGTGCTTTTTTGACTTCGACACAACTTGTGTTGAAGTTGGCTTTTTTACTTCTGTCCAATTTGGACAGAAGTGCGGATTTAGACTTCCAACCAACTTGGTCGGAAGTGGATTTTGAAAATTCTGCCCAGGTTGGACAGAATTATTTTTTGCCCGTTGATATTTCTCTTGAAAACGTCCTAACAGGTAGAGAGAATTTTTCTACATCGGTTGAAATTCACCTTTTGAAATTCCGAATATAGTGAGAGGGCTTCGCAACCTTGACGGCATAGCACATTATCTGTATAATAATGGCACAGCGGTTCGCCGCTACATAAACAACTGAATAAACTGTTCGACCATATTGAGAAATGTCGGGTCTACCCGACACGGATTCGGTGCTCCGAAAAGTGCCGAACTGCTCCACACACGCCGGTGGTTCTGTTGGCGGGAAAGGAAACGGCGTGACCGAAGTCACGCCGTCCCTTGAAAACAGTCGTTTTCAAGCATTTTTCAAAATAACTGTTTTACGAAGCCCCGCCAAATCAGGGGTGGTTTTATTTTGCTTCACCGTATTAGTTCTCGTTATTTACGCCCTCTTCAACCAGCGCTTTAGCGCTTCGCTTTCCGCAGGCAGTAAGCGGGAAAGCCTCCTTATTCGAACGAACGCGCCAATGAATACGCTCCATCAAAGACTTTCCAAATGCTTTTTCACATCTCATTTTTGCTCTGTCAATACATGCCGTTTCACTTATTTTAGCATAAGGTTGAAGTTCCACATGCGCCACATAGGAACCCTCTACCTCAACCACTTCACAAGAAAGAACATTCTTTCTATCTCGCAATATAACTTCAGCAATTCTGAAACCGGGAATATCTCCTGCCTTATCCGGGATTCTACCCTTCATATGAACGCCACCTTGTGCATCTATGTAACCATACACACGACAATCTCCCCAAACTTTTCCGGTTGCATCCTTTATAAAAAACGACTCTGTCGCTTCAGGATTATTTTTGTAACACTTCATATTGCAAGGTGAATTTGCAACAAGTCTGCCAAGTTCATATGGTTTACAGTATGCTCCATTCTCATCAAGGATTGCCGCATCCACCATAGCAAAAGGCATCAAACCATGTTCTTGATGATGTGCTAAATTTGAAGGACGCAAATTTTGTATTTGGCGGAAAATATTATAAAATATGCCGCCATGTTCACAATCCCCGCCTGCAGCCCCAATAGCAACAATAGAGAACGGGAGAGGAATCTTGTCTGTTCCGGCCTTCGCTTTGCGCAAAGCGCGATTGATAAACTTTTCCTCGTTTATTTCCATCGGCTCTCCTACGGCAAACGCAATTAAGATAAATGGTAATGTAACACCTTTATACTCCGGATCCATCAAAATCTTTTTCGCAGTATCAATCCAAAAACTTCTCGTAGCAACAATATAACTTGGTCTATTAATCAGCAAAGTGAATATAAAGAAATCTTTATCATATACGGGTTCCAATGCCAATCTGGATCCCTGCATTAACGCGTCAGAGATACTTGCAATAATATCTGTATTTGAGTGAGATGGAATGTGTGCCTGCATGGTAAAATTCTTAAGTGATGTGGTTTTCTGAACTTCAGGATCATGGCATCTTCCAATCGTAATTAGACTTCTCACCGTATGGACAATCGCCTTGGGTCTATTGGTATTTGTTGAACCAGAAGTGTATGTAACCAAAAACTCCGCGTCTAGTCCGCATCGGGACACTTCTATTTCGCCATATTCCTTGTTCATATCTACGAACTGGTTCACAGATATTATATTTTCATTTTGCTCCTGAAATAATTCACGCGTGCTTTTTATCTTTCCATGTCGTGCATCATACTCTGCATACGGATTCTTTCCTTCCGGCAAAGAATCTACAAGTGAACACATTACAATCTTCTTGACGCGAGAGGCTTTAACTGCCTCCTCAATTTCAGAATAAACACCGTCCAATACAAATATAAGGTCACATGTGCAACCATCAATTATTTCCGTTATGTAATCCGTTGCAAACTCAGCGCCAAATATATTGGCTTTCGCTCCAATTATACTAATAGCACCCAGCAAATAAACCAGCTCCGGCATATTGGGTAAGCAAACCGGAATCTCGTCCCCTTCCCGTATTCCGTACGAGGATAAGGCACTCGCATACTTCTGCATTTTTTCAAACATACTTCCGTATGATATTTCGTTGCCTCTATAAAACAGAGCAACGTCCTGCAACCATTCCTTATTTCTTTGATAAATCTCCTCATACCATGTGTGATTGTGATTCTGCTGCAAATCCTCTAATATTGTTTGCATCTCAAGTTTATTCTTTTCCTTACTCACGATAATCCTCCTCTGCACAGTTGTACAAACCACTTTATTCATTTTGCCAAATAATCGAGAATTCGTCAACATTATTTACCTAATCATATTAGAATAGGCCCCTGTATGGGGCCTACGTTCTACGATTCTACCACATATCCTTTTTTCACAATCACATCCACAATGTCATCTACAAACTTCTGGCATTCTTCCAAAGTTCCTGCTTCCACCATAACGCGTATCACAGGTTCTGTACCACTCTCGCGCACCAGCACACGACCGTCATCGCCAAGGGCTATCGTCACCTTCTCCACTGCCGCCCTCACATCCTCGTCTGCATTGACAGTGGCTTTGTCTGTCACGCGCACATTTTTCAGTACCTGAGGATATACCACGAAAGGGGCTGCAAGTTCACTCAGGGTTCTTTTCCTTTCCAGCATCACTTCCATCACCTTCAGAGCGGTCAGAATGCCGTCTCCGGTGGTAGCATATTTTTTAAAGATGACATGACCGGATTGCTCGCCTCCCAAACGATAACCGTTCTGTGCCATATTTTCATAGACGTATTTGTCTCCAACGGCAGTTTTCTCGTATCCAATATCGGCTTCATCAAAGGCTTTATACAGTCCGAAATTACTCATAACCGTGGTGACTACTTTGTTATGAGGCAACTCTCCGCATTCCTTCATATAAACACCACAAACATAGAGGATGCCATCACCATCTACAAGATTCCCCTTCTCGTCCACGCACAGACACCTATCTGCATCTCCGTCGAAAGCAAATCCCACATCCAGTCCATTTTCCACCACGAATTTTTGCAATCCCTCTATATGCGTGGAACCACAGTCAGTATTAATATTCAGACCATCGGGATTGTTATTGATAACATAGGTTTTTGCACCCAAAGCATCAAATACGCTCTTGGCAATCATCCAGGAACTTCCGTTGGCGCAATCCAAGCCCACCTTTTTGTCACGGAAGGAACGGGTTGCCAAGGAAATCAGATAACCAACATATCGATTTCTGCCGGCAGTATAGTCTACAGTATATCCAATCCTGTCACGCTCTGCATAGGGCACTTCAGGCACCTTGCCGTCCAAATAGTCCTCTATCTTTAAGATGGTTTCTTCCTCCATCTTTTCGCCATTTTCGTTAATCAGTTTAATCCCGTTGTCAAAGTAGGGATTGTGACTGGCAGAAATCATAATACCACAGTCAAACCCTTCCGTGCGCACCACATAGGAAACACTGGGTGTGGTAGTTACATGTAATAGGTATGCATCTGCTCCGGAAGCAGTCAGTCCTGCCACCAGGGCATATTCAAACATATAAGAGGACCGACGGGTATCCTTGCCGATTACCACCCTGCATCGTTCGCCCTCGCCACCATAATACCAGCCCAAGAAGCGACCGATTTTATAGGCATGTTCCGCCGTCAGGTTTTGATTTGCTTCTCCACGGAAGCCGTCTGTTCCAAAATATTTTCCCATAAAATTCTCCCTTATTCATATTTTAAGGGGTCAGTAAGACCCCTTTATTTTTCTTTATTTTATGTCGCCCTCTGAAGTTTTATCCGCTAAGAGGGTACTCTTCCTATCGCTCGGCGCGCATGGGATTATTTAAAAAGTCTTCATAGGACAAGCGGATGCCCTCTTCCAAGTCCGTCTTATAGGTCCAACCCAGCGCCGCACTCTTGGAGACATCCAAAAGTTTTCTGGGGGTACCATTGGGTTTGCTGGTATCCCAAAGGATTTCACCCTGATAACCCACCACTTTGGCCACAATCTCAGTCAACTCCCTGATGGACAATTCCTTGCCGGTACCGGCATTCACTGCTTCGTCTCCGCTGTAATTGTTCATCAAAAACACACAGAGATTTGCCAGGTCATCCACATATAGAAACTCTCTTAAAGGACTACCGTCTCCCCAGCAGGTCACGGAGGGGAGCCCCTGTTCCTTCGCCTCATGGAATCTGCGGATTAACGCAGGCAATACATGGGAATGGGTGGGATGGTAATTGTCGTTAGGACCATAAAGATTTGTGGGCATCACGCTGATGAAGTCCGTGCCATACTGTTGATTGAGATAAGCACAGTACTTCAAACCGGAAATTTTTGCCAAAGCATAGGCCTCGTTGGTCTGTTCCAATTCCGATGTGAGCAGGCAATCCTCCTTCATGGGCTGAGGTGCCATACGGGGATAAATACAAGAAGACCCTAGGAACTGTAATTTTTTACATCCATTTTTCCATGCGGCATGTATCACATTCATTTCCATCATCATGTTGTCATACATGAAATCTGCCTTTGCCTGGGCATTGGCCACAATGCCTCCCACTTTGGCCGCTGCCAAAAATACATACTCCGGGCGCTCCGCCTCAAAAAAAGCATCCACTGCAGCCTGATTGCACAAATCCAATTCCGCATGTGTTCTGGTAATGATGTTCGTATATCCCTGTCGCTCTAATTCACGCACAATGGCGGAACCCACCATGCCCCGGTGCCCCGCCACATAAATCTTTGCATTCTTTTCCATGTTGTGCCTCGTTTCAATCTGCCCCTCTTTGCCCGTTTTCCGATGCTCGCCGTGGCAGTTTTCCTGTTTACGCTCTTTTTGCAGCCGCCTCGCGTTTTGCCAATTCTCTGTCGTGCTGCGCCATGATGCGTATCAATTCTTCATAACTTGTCTTCTGAGGGTCCCAACCCAAAACTGTTTTTGCTTTGGTAGGATTTCCCCAAAGATTATCTACATCTGTAGGACGGAACCATGCAGGGTTTACACTTACCAAAAGTTTCCCTGTCTGCGCGTCGTATCCCTTTTCCTCCACGCCTTCGCCTTCCCAACGAATGGTCATGCCATTGTATGCAAAGGCTTTTTCCGTGAAGTCACGGACAGTGTGCTGCTCACCGGTAGCAATGACAAAGTCCTCCGGAGTGTCATGCTGCAACATCATCCACATACATTCCACATAGTCCTTGGCATAGCCCCAGTCTCTTAGGGAATCCATATTGCCCAGCTCCAAATGATCCTGCAATCCTTCCGCAATACGGCCTGCTGCCAGGGTAATCTTTCTGGTAACAAAATTCTCGCCACGACGCTCGGATTCGTGATTGAACAAAATACCGTTTACAGCAAACATACCATAGGCTTCTCTATATTCCTTGGTAATCCAAAATCCATACTGCTTTGCCACTGCATAGGGGCTGTAGGGGTGGAACGGGGTGGTCTCGCTCTGGGGAACTTCTTCCACTTTACCATACAATTCAGAGGTAGATGCCTGATAGATTCTGGTCTTGTCCACAAGTCCTAAGATTCTCACTGCCTCCAATACACGGAGCACGCCAAGGGCATCCACATCACCGGAATACTCCGGAACGTCAAAGGATACCTGCACATGGGACTGGGCCGCCAGGTTGTAAATTTCATCCGGCTGCACCAACCCGATGATACGAATGAGGGAAGAAGAATCCGTCAAATCGCCATCGTGTAATTTCACTTTGCCTGCTGCAATCAAATGATCAATACGGGCTGTATTTGAGATGGACGCACGTCTGGTAATACCGTGCACTTCATAACCTTTTTCTAACAGAAGCTCTGCCAAATAAGAGCCATCCTGTCCTGTAATACCTGTAATTAAAGCTTTTTTCATGGATACTCTCCTGCTTATTTTTCTAAATCAACTTCCTTCAACAATTCTTTGATTTCTTCCACAGTCAACCATACTGTATTGTTGTCGGAAGAATAGGAAAAGCCTTCTTCTACTTTTTTACCGGTGGGCACTGCCTTGCGGCTCTCGCTCCAAACCATCTGAGGATATACGATGTAATGCTTGTCGTATTCGTATGTGGTCATGGAATCTTCCACGGTAATCATAATTTCATGTAATTTTTCACCTTCGCGAATGCCTACCTCAGGCATGGTACATCCGGGGCACATTGCTTGCGCCAAATCGGTAATTTTAAAGGATGGAATTTTAGAGATAAAGGTTTCTCCACCCTTGGCCTCTTCCAATGCCTTCACCACCAGTTCTACGCCTTGACGAAGGCTGATCCAGAAACGGGTCATGCGATAATCAGTGATGGGAAGTTCTGTCTTACCCTGCTTCATCAAGTTGTGGAAGAAAGGAATGACAGAGCCACGGCTACCTGCCACATTACCATATCTTACAATGGAGAAATTGATGTCCTTGCTGCCTGCGTACGCATTGGCTGCAATGAACAATTTATCGGAAACCAACTTGGTACCGCCATATAGATTGACAGGATTTACTGCCTTATCTGTGGAAAGTGCAACCACCTTCTTTACGCCACAGTCTAAAGCCGCATCGATAATATTCTGGGCGCCATTGATGTTTGTCTTGATGGCTTCTGCCGGATTGTACTCACATGCAGGTACCTGCTTCATGGCAGCTGCATGCACCACATAATCCACACCCTCAAAGGCTCTCATCAGACGTTCTTTGTCGCGCACATCACCGATGAAGAAACGGAGTTTGGACAGATGCTCTTTGAATTCATTCTGCATCATAAACTGCTTAAACTCGTCACGGGAATATATGATGATCTTCTTGGGATCATAATGCTCCAACACATATTTGGTAAATGCCTTACCAAAGGAACCGGTTCCTCCGGTGATTAAGATTGTTTTATTATTTAACATAACTGCCTCCTGCTTATGTTTTCTCTTTTCGGAAGGTTTCTCTGTTGATTATACCATCCATGGCAATAATTGCCAACCAAAGAAATTTATTTCGAATGTATCTTGTCATACAAAGACAGATATCTGCCAAGACGCATCCCCGCATCGTACTCCTTGCCAACCTGCACACATCGTTCCCGTTGCAGTTGCTGTACTTTAGGGATGGCATTAAGAACGGCGTTGATATCTCCCACTTCTACCACAATTCCCGTATTTTCATCGACTGCTTCAGGACTTCCCCCTGTGCGATAAGTAATAACCGGTGTGCCACAGGCTAGTGCCTCCAAATTCACCGTAGGAAAATTATCTTCGTAGGTAAGATTCAAAAGTGCTACGCTGGCTGTATAGAGCTGTGCCAATTCCTGCGCATTCTCCGTCTTACCAATCCCTACGATATTTCCCGGTAATGCCTTGATTTGTGCCTCCGTCAGGCCAACCATAACCAGTACATATCCCTGCGGCAGGCGGGAAGCCAAGGTCAGGTAGTCCTCAAATCCTTTTCGCGCCGTCCATTGATTGGCCACCGCCAGAAGAATCTTATTATCACCCAAATGATACTTCTCACGGACCTCTCCCCCTGTAGGGCAAAACAGGGCGGTATCAATACCATTGGGAAGCACCTGCACCTCGTAGTCCTTCAGGAAAGAATGCTTCACCTCTTCAGCCAGCCATACAGACGGGGTCACAATGGTTAAATTCTTTACGCCCGTAAAGGCTTCTTTTTTGTCCCTGTAATTGCGCGCCGATTGATCCAAAACCTTGCTGGCGGGATAAACCTTTTTCTCCGGGCAACGGGAACAACCACTTTTCCACTTCTCGCAACCGGCTTTCGTGTAATATGCACAGTGCCCTGTAAATGGCCAACAGTCATGGAAAGTCCATATGACAGGCGTGTTATTTTTCTTCAGGTAGTCAAACAAGGTCGGCACATGCAGATAATACCCGTGAAGATTATGCAAATGTATAACGTCCGGCTTGCATTCTTCTATTCTTTCTATTAATTTTTTCGTTTTTTTCTTGGAATAAAATCCGGTGCGGTCGGTCATCCTGGTCAGGATACCATGGAGATACATATCCCACACAGAGCCGATTTTGTACGTGTCCTCATCCTGCGTGTCACCCCGGCCGCAGGCCGCCACACAGGTATCCCCCCGCTTTTCCAGCAGGTGCTTCAGACCCGCAACAATTCTGCCCGTACTACCGGTGCCGTACACCGTATTTATTTGAAATACCTTCATGTTTCTTCTCGCTTCCTAGGACAATAGAAACTTGCCCACATCCATCATCAGACATTCAAAAATACATAACGGGCTATACCCATTACTACGATACACATTGTATCTGAACCGAATGCGCTTCATCATAGCAGAAAGTGTCTTTTGATTGCTGGCTCCTCCCATTCGGAAATTGGCCAGCACCCGGTCTACAATTTCCACATGATATCCGGCTTTACGTATCCTGATTAACATATCCAAATCCGCATAAAGGTTATCCAACCTGTATGTGAATGTATCATACAATTCCCTTCGGATAAATGTGGTAGGGTGATTCCAATGTCTGGAAGTAATATACTTCTTCAGTTTAGCCTTCTTAAGTATGCTCTCACCATTTTCCTTGATGAGGCGTATATTGGCATACATCAGATCAAATCCCGTGGTTTCATAGGTCTGTGCCACCACCGCCAGCGCCTCCGGCTCGTACCAGTCATCACTGTTTAGGATCCCAACCACATCTCCGGTAGCAAGTGCGATCCCTTTATTCATAGCGTCATAGATCCCCTTGTCCGGCTCACTCAGAATTTTGTAGTCAACGCCCTTTTCTTCCAGTCTCTGGCGAAAACTTTCCGCCACTTGGACAGTACCATCCGTACTGGCCCCATCAATAATCAGGTATTCTACCTGTAACCCTTCCCGGGACTCCTGTCCCAAAATGGAAGCAATGGTATTTGCAATTGTCTTTTCGCTATTATAAGCCACAGTCACAATACTAATCTTCATGGATTCTCCTGATGCTTTCTTCCAAAGAGTATTTCCGATAGGAATTGTCTCCCAAATCACTCAAACTCCTGTCTATGGTCAAAGAGCCAAAGGCTTTATCTGCCAGTCTCCCAATCTTGCCGGGCATTTTCCCTGCCAGCACCACCAGGGGGCAGAGCCATTTCACAAGCCGTACTTTTTTGCCCTTTGCCTGTCCAATCTGTGCCACCATCCGGGCAGTCGTTACATATTCACCATTCTGTGGAAAAAATAAACCGCCCTGTCCTTTGTCAATGATTTGCCTTACAAATTCTGTGAGATTCTCTATATACAACATACTTCTTTCATTTCCAATGTCCGGAAAAACAGGCAGTTTTTCTGCCAATTTCACAAGCAAAGGATAATTTCCTTTACATCCCTTTCCATACACAAAGGGAAGTCTTAACATGGCCACTTGGAACGTCTCGTCGGCCAGGGGTACCAATCCCTCTTCTCCCTTTAATTTGGAATCTCCATAGAAATTAGAAGGGGTGGGAATGGTGTCTTGTGTGATATGTTTCGTCTGTCCCACCTTAGCACTGTCCCCATAGACAATCACACTGCTAAAATGGACAAACTGTTTCACCCCTTGCTGTTTGGCTTTTTCGGCCACTTTTTTTACTAATCCTGCATTCACTCGATAGTAGCTTTCCTGCTCCTCTTGACTGGCACCGGATACATCCACATGGGCCTTTCCCGCCACATGCAGAACCACATCAAAAGCCGAAAAATCTTGCGCTTCCCAGCCATCATCCCGGAGTGAAATCTTGGTTACCTGATAAGCCGGTAGGGATGTTTCCTGGTCAATGGTTCTATATTCCTGCAAATATGCAGCAATGGCATTGCCTATATAACTATTTTCTCCTGTGATTAAAACCTGTTTCATACTGCCTGATTTCCCACCAATTCAAAGCATTTATTTCTGTTCTTCCCGGTATTCCGGAATAACTTCCTTTTTCTCCATGGCACCGGTGCCACCCTCTACCACGCCCTCGGAGCGCAGTACACTCGCAAAGGTTCCAAAAAAACATTTCAAGTCCATTGCCAATCCTTTTCCCTGTTGTAAGGCCGCCACATAGTCCCCATCCAGCTTGGCTTTAACGGGAATTTCCAATTCATCCCGTCCGTTAATCTGTGCCCATCCGGTAAGTCCGGGACGAACGTCATTGGCACCATATTTATCCCGCTCCTCAATCAGATCAAACTGATTCCACAAGGCAGGTCTGGGCCCCACCAGGGACATGTCCCCCTTAAGAATATTGATCATCTGGGGCAATTCATCCAAACTGGTTTTGCGAAGAAACCGGCCCATCTTGGTAATGTATTGTTCAGGATTTTCCAATTGATGAGTGGGCATATCCTTAGGTGTGTCGATTCTCATAGTACGGAACTTCAATATCATAAAATGACTCTTCCGCAAACCCACACGCTTTTGGCAGAAAAATACCGGTCCTTTTGACTCTGATTTAATTGCTATCATTAATACCACAAAAAGAGGAGACAGTATACACAAACCCAACAGGGCAACAATGAAGTCCACTCCTCTTTTTATATTTTTATACATGCATCTCTTCCTCCGTGTAGTGATAGGTAGGAACAAGTTCTTTCACAATGTCTCTCACATCGCCCTGCTCTGTCTCCACCAACTGCTGCAATTTGCCCAAATGTGTTTCCAAAGCTTCTTCGTCGAAGACGATGGGATTTCCTATGTAAATCATCCGGTTCGCCGTCTCGTGCAAACCTTCCTCATTCATCAAAAGTTCTTCGTACATCTTCTCGCCGGGGCGCAAACCGATGTACTCGATTTCAATATCTTCCCCTTCTTTCAATCCGGAAAGCATAATCAGGTTCTTTGCCAAGTCCACAATCTTCATGGGCTCACCCATGTCCAAAACAAAGATTTCTCCGCCCTTGGCGTATGCACCGGCCTGAAGCACCAGGGATACCGCTTCCGGGATGGTCATAAAATAACGCACCATTTCAGGACTGGTGACTGTGACAGGGCCACCCTTCTCAATCTGTTTCTTAAACAAAGGAATGACACTTCCGTTGCTACCCAATACATTGCCGAAACGAACCGCCACAAATTCCGTGTTGGATTTACGGTTTAAGCTTTGCACAATCATCTCACAAATGCGCTTGCTGGCTCCCATGATATTGGTGGGGTTCACTGCTTTATCGGTGGAAATCAGCACAAATCTTTTGGCACCGTATTTGTCTGCCGCCTGCGCCACTTTCAATGTACCGAACACATTATTTTTGATGGCTTCTCTGGGGCTGTCCTCCATCAACGGCACATGCTTATGGGCTGCTGCGTGATATACGATGTCAGGCTTGTACGCCTCAAATATCGCATTGACTCTGGCTTCATTGCGGACAGAGCCAATCAAAACCTGTAGATGCAAATCAGGATGCTTCATACGAAGTTCCTGCTGTATCTCGTAAGCATTGTTCTCATAGATATCAAAAATAATCAGTTGCTTTGGCTGGTGTGCGGCAATCTGGCGACACAACTCGCTTCCGATGGAGCCACCACCACCGGTAACCAAAACCGTCTTGTCCTGCACATAGTGCATAATTTCATCCACATTCACCTCAATGGGATCTCTGCCAAGAAGGTCCTCAATCTGCACTTCGCGCAATTGTGACACATTGACCTGACCACTGATGAGCTGATACATACCGGGCAAAATCTGCAATTTGCAGCCGGTCTCTTTGCAGATATCTAAAATCGGCTTTAATGCCTTTCTGCTTGCAGAAGGAATGGCAATGATAATCTCGTCGATATCGTATTTCCCAACGGCATCCTTAATGACGTCTCTACCACCGATAATGGGAACACCATGTAGGTACTTGCCATGGCATCCCTCGTTGTCATCGATAACGCAGGCAACATTCATACTCAAATATCTGCTGGAACCAATTTCCTTCAAAATGGCATTGCCGGCAGCTCCTGCGCCCACAATCATGCAATTCACTTTTTTTCTGGCAGATTGTTGATTCATTCCCCGCTTTTGGAAAAAGGTGAGGATACGATAACTGAATCTCACCACCATGGTCATACCAAGCAGGATGATGCCATAATAAAAAGGATAACTTACGGGCAAATGAAGGTGCAGAATCCAGGTGGAAAGGGGCTGAATCACGGCGCAAATCACCACTGCCACTATGATGTTCACCAGTTCCGTATCGGAGGCATAACGCCACACACTCTTGTATAGACGGAAACACTTAAAAACAAGCAATGTTACAAGAGCATTGGGGATACAAGCAATCAGTGCCGCCTCCCAAAACTCTCTGGGTACATCCATGAATTTAAAATCATACCGCATATAGAGACTCAAAAAAGCCGCTATCAATACGGACAAAACATCTGCCATTACCAGTAAAATCACTCTGGATTCAGGAACATTTCGGTTCTTCTTCATTCCTTAATAAACTCCATTTCAAGCATTCTTTAAATTATTCAAAATCGTCACTCCACTCTTTATCAACGTCTCCCTGTGTAGGCGGAGGCGCCTGGGTAGGAGCCGCGGTAGGTGGCGCTGTGGGAGCCGCTGTAGGAGGAGCCGTGGGCGCCGGTGTCGGCGGTGCTGTAGGCTTAGGGGTAGGTGCCGCGGTGGGCTTCGGTGTGGGGGCTGCCGTAGGATGGGGCGTAGGGCCCGGCGTGGGCTTTGCCGTAGGTTTCGGGGTTGCCGTAGGTTTCGGGGTTGCCGTAGGTTTTGGCGTTGCCGAAGGCGTCCCACCACCCTGATTGTTAGAGCCTCCGGAACCGCTGCCGGAGCCACCACCGGAGGGTCTTTGGGTGGGGGCTGCGGTAGGCTTTGCCGTGGGTGCCGCCGTAGGCGCCGCGGTGGGCTTTACCGTAGGCGTGGGCTTTGTCACCGGTTTTGCGGTTGCTACACCATTTTCATCAAAATATTTTGTTTTTGTTTCAAATTTATATCCGTCACGATTGTTCCAAAAATCAAAGGCATCTCCTGCGTTTCCCTTGTAGGTGGATGTCACAAGTTCCCCCACAATCACACCCTTCGCGTAGGTACCCTTTTCTTTTTCCATGGCACCTTTGGAGGCATCCATTTTGACAAACATAAACGCACCATCGTATTGATGATTGATGATGCCGCTCTGCAGAATAGAAAATTCCGTATCCACAAAGCTGATTTCCACAGTAGCATTCTTCTTACCCGAATAAACAGCTTCCGCGTAAGGGTTTTGCTCATCGTTATATCCAACCACAAGGGTAAGGATTGTCTCACCCTTTCTTCGGTAACTATAACTTCTCTCTCCCTCTGCCAAACCGGTGGTCATGAGGGAAAACCATTCCTTGGTACTCATCATGTGGATGGCTTCGCCAATGTAGTCCTCCACACTCATATTATTGCAAAGAAGCTTCAATTCTTCCTCGATAGCGGTCTGCTCTTCTTCTGTCAGCATGCCATTGTCGTACTGTAAATCAGCGGCCGGGGACACTTCGTCCTCGCCGTCCTCCATCGACCCACTGCTCTCCCGGCTATCCTCCACACCGAAGCTATGTCCCATACCTTCCAATGTGACTACCTCTTGCCGGTCATCGATAATTACATCGGCACAACCGGTCAGCAGGGCTATCATCGCTATTGCCAAACACATGCATAGCTGTCTTTTCTTCATAGTATCCTCTCATTCTAACCCACTTATTCCGTGGGGGGATTTAACGCATCTGCATCTGCAATCAACTGCTGCAAGAAGGCATATGCGGAACTATCTTCCTCGTAACTGTCTGACGCAAGCACCTGTTTTGCCAATGTGTAGATGCTTCTCGTAACCACAGGACCATAAACACAGGTTTCCTGTCCGTCTTTTTCCAAAATCATATATCCACGGAACGCAAACTCCGTCTGATATTGTTCTGCCGGAAGTCCCACAAGAACTACCGTATAGCGATATCTGTTATCCACTGTTTCGAAGACAACGTCTTTATATCCGCCTTCCGCCTCTACGCCGTATGCCATACTGGTCTGAACCTTTTGGCCATCCTTGACCATGGGATACATCTCCCGGTTGCTGTTCTTCATCAACAGCGTTCCATATTCCTTAAGACGATATCCATTCACACCCTCTCCGGTCAAACGAGCTCGCAAATCCGTAGAAACACCCGACTTCACACGAATACCGGATCTGCCTGTGATACGGATGGAAAATCCATGATAAGACAACAAATCCTTCATCTCATTTTGAGGTGTAGCCACATATTCCATGCCATCATGGGTCAGTGTCCACAGGGACATGCCCTTGGGCGCGCCGTTTTCTTTGTACTCATATACTACTGCAGTCTTGGCGTACTGGTCAGGGGCTGTCACCACCAATTTGTTGTTCTTTATTTCGCCTTCATATGCGACTCCGTCCAACCAGATGGTGGTATCGGTGTATCCCTGAGGCAATTCCAAAGCCACCTTGGTGGACATTTTAGGCTCACCACAAGCTTCCTCCGGCATATTTTCAAACACCGGAATCTTGAACACAAAGGGACTGTTCAAGGAATTTGCCTGCTGATACAGTTTTTTGATATTGGCACCCTCTGTAGTGGGAGCAGTGATATTCTGCATGTACTGATGGGTATGAGGTGCGTAGTATCCATTGGGATTGACATTGAACTTCTGCAAGTACAGTGTGTCCTGTCCCTTTTTGATATAATTGCCCGAAATAAAGTCCGCACCATACATAATGGAAAAGTAGGCACCCTGAGCCCAGTTCTCTTTTGCGTAGGTCAAACCATTTGTGATGTACTCCTGGGTACTGCTGCCGGTGGCGCCGATGTTGAAATAGTTATACCATCCCTGAAATCCTTCCACCGTGCCGGAAATCATAGGCGAATCTCCTGCCCACCCCTGCTCCTGGATGACTCTTGCCACCAAGTGGAAGGGACTTACCTTGCGTCCTTCTTCCTTGGCCAACGCCCAAAAAATGGTGGCATAGGACATACTGGTGCCGGGTGCCGGCTTACTATCGTTCATAAATGTCTGATTGAGAAAATTAGATACCGCATCAAAGGTATGATATTCCTCATTGTATGTCAATTGCTCGAACTGGAAAATTCGGTCTTCCGTCAAAGCATTTCTGGGATCCATATACATCTCTACTGCAGGTTTGGTGGCATAATACCAAGTACCATTATCGTATAACTCGCCCTTTGTCCAATCAGGCAGGGTCTTGTAAACCAAGCTCTTCCCGCCCTGCATCTGTGCCTGAATCACCCGGTCCCATTGCATGCCGGTATAAAACTTGGCAAATACCCAATTGGGATGGGCCTGCTTCAACGCCAACAGCGCTTCCTTGTAACTTTCCGGAAATTGGTCAATATCCGCATAGCCGGTACCCTCTGCGTCGACGGGCGATAGACTGTAGGTGCTCACGCCATATAATCCATAGTTCTCCTGCCACTGCAAGAATCTGCTGTCGGAACAAGCCAGATTTCCCAAGGGAACGAACCCGGTCAGGTCCTGTCCCTGATATCCCAACTGCACCTTCATCCAAATCTCATAATTGTCGTCCACATAAACATCGCAGATATTCACCGGATGTCCACTGTATACAGACACTGCCACAGGACTGTCCCACTCGGGCTGGGTGCGGATAGGGAAGACATCTGCCAGATATATCAACGCAGGAATTTCACGCTCCGCCGCAATTGCCGCCAAGTCTTCTCCTGCCATCTCCACAAAATCCGCAGTCTCTTTATCCATATGTTCTGATGTTCTGCCCGACACAGAAAGGGTAGTAGCCAAAGATACAGGCGCAGGAAGACCGGTCCACAGCACAGCCGTCACCAAAAGGAAGCTGACAATCCGTATGAAATTTGCCTGTCGTACTTCTTTTTTCATCCTCTCGTACCTTTCTAAACCTTGTCTTAGTTGCAGCATCATTCTATCATAGCTACAATACGCGTTGGGTCGGTAGATTTTACCAAACACTATCTTATCATTTTGTGTACCATCCTGATTCCTTTGGGCGCAATGGCGAACAGGGTGTGATACAATTTATTTTTCCCCGTCAACTCTTGATTTCGCATCCCACGGAACCAATTTTTCCGCATATAATTCACCACATTCCGATACATTTCATTGTCCCTTGTCATTTGCGAGACAGGAATGTGCAATAAATATTCCAGTCTTTGGAACACACCGAAGCGTAGTGCCACGCTCTTCAATGCCGGGGCCTCCTCAGCCACCATCGCTTCCACCATATCGGCATTGTCCACACAGTCCCCATAGACCCGAGAAAAGGTTTCCTTATCCGCCTTACGGGAATTGCTTCCGATACGATAAAACACATGGTAGGTTTGCTCCGGCAATGAAACCAACCGTTCCATTTGCGGCAGCATTCTCACCAACAGATGGAAATCTTCATTTAATTTCCCTTCCGGGAACGCTTCCTTGGGGAATAACCTTCTATCTATCAATTTGGTGCAAAAGGAGCAATCGCCCCGATGCATTAACAACTCTTTTAAAAACTCTCCACTCTCAATCACCATAGGTTGTTTCGGGGGAGTACAAATATCCGGAAGCATGTTTCCCATGGCGTCGATTTCATCCCTGCCGATTTGTGCCACAGGCACATTATATTTCACAATACCCGCATATAGTTTTTCGTACATATCCGGGGAAACATAATCATCACTGTCTACGAACCCCACATATTCACCTTGGGCGTGGGCCAGTGCCAGATTTCTGGCAGAGGAAGAGCCGCCGTTTTCCTTGTGGAACACGCGGATGCGTGCATCCTCCTTAGACAACTCATCGCATAGCTTGTCCGTGCCGTCCGTAGACCCGTCATCCACCAGGATAATCTCCAGATTTTGATAGGTCTGTCCACAGATGGATTTCACACATCTGGGAAGATATTCTATGATGTTGTAAACCGGCACAATGACCGTAATCAAAGGCTCCTTCATCCTCCGCCAAACCTACCTTTCTATTTTATCACTTCCCCAGTATTTGGGCAACTTCCCGGGCAACTTTTCTACGCATCTTCCTCTCAGATACAATGGGCGCCGGAGTGCAAGGACCCGACCCATTTCCACAGACCGCCACAGGCCCGTCTGACATCCCTTCCAACAGTTGTAGCAGACGTTTCGCGGCCAATCCGGCATTCCATGTATTAGCAATGGTGGCATAGGCTTTTTCCCCCATGCCACGGCACAGGTTCTTATCCTTTACCAGCCTTTCCGTCATAGCAAACAAAGTTTGCTTATTGCCGCTTTCATAGATCATTCCATTGGTTCCGTTCTCCACCAGGTAGGGCACTGCGCCTATCATATGGTCTGCCACCAACGCACAGCCACTGTTCATGGCCTCGTTGGCAACTGCCCCCCAACCTTCCTGCCGGTCGCTGGTGAACAGATATATGTCCGCTTTTTCCATCAATTCACGTACTTCTTCAGGGGATTTGAATCCCAATAGTGACACTTGTTCCTGCAATCCACAGGCCTGTCTCATTTCTTCCATGGACTCATAAAAAGGTCCGCCACCTACCATATCCAGATGGAAGTCCAACCCCTGATCTTTTAAGTGTTTCGCAGTCTCCATAGCCAGTTCTGCGTGCTTCCAATCAATCATCCGTCCTGCCCAGAGCAAATAAGGCTTTTTCTCCTCACCATATCCCTTCCGGTCAAGCAACCGGGCAATATCATACTCCTTCAGCTCCGGGAAATATCCCCAGCGGAACATTTTCCCGGGATAGGCTCTCACGATATGAAAATCTGACGCCACATAACCTCCGGCGCAGAGCAAATACACCGGCGCCTTGCGGTATCTGGTGTGATCCTGATATTTTTTCAAAAGTCCACGGGGGGAAACTGCCTTCCACTGTCCCGTCTTATACAAGCGCTCGCTGATGCGGACAACTACCTTGCCCTGTTGCAGGCGCTTCTGTATATAGCTTTCATCATCGGTGCCTCCAAACAGCACCACATCACTTTCTTCTATAAGCCTTTTGCAAACTTCCTCTTCTTCGTAAAAGCACTTTACAAAATCCGGGCGATGGTTCTCATGCCATCCCATCTGCACTCGCTCCTGTGCCATAGGTTCCGTCTGTACAAAGACAAAATCCTCTCCCAACACTTCTCTACAGGCATTGCAAAATGGAATCTGGTGATGGTTAATATAGTTGGAAACGAAGGTTACTTTCATCACACAGCACCTCTCTTTTCGCAAAGATCCCGGTAAATTTCCAGCAATCGTTTGCAATTTTTTTCTCTGTCATGGGTCTTCAAGGCGCGTTCTCTGGCCCGTTTTCCGTAGGCCTCACTGTCCGCCTCCCACATGGCAAGGATGGCGTCTTTCAGGTTGGCTGACACACCCTCCAAATTCTCTTTGCCGGGACAATGTCCTTCGTAAAGAATGCCCTCATTTTCAGAAATCACTCCGGACAAACCGCCCACATCAGCACATACGCAAGGCATACCCAAGAGCATGGCCTCCCCCACCGAATTGGAGGAGTTTTCCATCGTGGAACAACACACAAACACATGGCTCTGCAGACAATTTTTCACCATTTCAAGGGCCGGTAATTTGCCTGTAAATGTGACTTTGTCCTGCAAATGATATTTCTTGATTAAACTTCGCAAATATTTTCCATAACCGGAAATTTTCAGTTTATCCTTCCACGTTTTATAAGATACCAGGCTGTTCCCCGCCACCACCAAAGTAGCATCCGGATATTTTTCAAGCACCCCGGGCATAGCCGTCAACATGTAATGCAAGCCCTTGAGCGGATAGTCACCCTGGCTTAAGAAAATGCGGTGAGGAATTGCTTCCTTTTCCGACCATTGATGGTGATAGAAACACTCACGCAAATTTTCATTCAACAGGTAATAATCCGCATCCGGATTTAATCCCAGCACATATTCCCGGTCCCAGGGAGTACGGCCGGTAATATTGTGCGCCATACCAAGTGCCACTTCTTCATAAATACCGCGTCTGAAAAACTTCTCCGCCTGCAACTTGATATGATCCTTACGAACCACATCCCGAAATGTCCTTGCCTCAATTACTTTTTGAGGCAAATCCGCATAGTAAGCCTTGGCAATGGGCGTGCAAAGTCCCTGAATGCCAATCAGGAAACGCTCCCGATTAGGCACCATCATGGATGCTGCCATGGCATGGGGATACTCCGTGCCAAAACAATGAACCACATCCGCATTTGCCATTGCAAATATTTTTTCCAAACTATCATTTAATCCGGGATCATACTTCTCCGGGTGTCTGGTGTCCTCATAGAAGCCATAATAGGTCACCTCCGCACCCTCAATCCTGACTGAGCCCGTGCAAATCCCGGTATCATCCAGACATTCTGCAGGGCAAGGAAAGGCCACATTCAGCTCCAATTCCCCGGTAGCTCCACCGGCAAACAGAGCGTGCATCATCCCACTGATCCAGCCTTCTTTGTTGGAGGCCTCGATATGTAATTGTTCTGCTGCCTCCGGAAAAGGCAGATTACAAATCCACAAAACTTTCATAGGTTTCCTCGTCAATTAAAAATCCAATTCAGATAAGGCAAAAGGCGGATGTCCACCGAATACATATCTTTTAACAACAGGCCGAAATAGGCTGAAAATGCCAACACCACGCCTGCCTGACATAATCTTTTCATCCATCCGTTTTCCATCCCACTCAACAAATTAGGCAAAAGGAAAATCTGGGACACCATCATATAATACCCGATACGGGATACTTCCGGGATAAAACTTCCACAGCAATACACCACCAGGGCAAACAAGTTGAGAAAGAAATAAAAACGATTGACTCGGCTCTGTCGCAAACTCTTCTTGTAGCAAAGCAGACACAATGCCAAAACACAAACACACTTTGCAATGTTGGCATAGGATATTTCCCCTCGGTCAAACATGGAGTCCCGGTAATAAGGATAAAACATAAAGATAATTTCCCGATACACGTTCTGTCCGAAAATCAAACTCAAAAGGCCTGCAATGCCCACGCCGTAATGCCATTTTTTCAGAGGCGCACCTGCCAGCCACCCTGCCACCAGATACACGGGAATGACCAAAAAAATCGATTTATGGAACATAGCACCAACCAAAATCCACAAGACGAACTTTCCATATTCCTTGCGCAGTACGAACTTCATGGCAAACATGGCAATGGCCAGCGCCAGATAATATCGGACAGAGTTCAAACTATGGAAATAATAGCCTCCCGTTAGAAGCAAAAACAGAGAGAACGCAAAATTCTCCCCCTGATCACGAATACTTCTCACAAAGAAAAATACCGTCACTATTGAAAAAAAAGCAAACACCGGAATATAGTTGTCATAACCAAACAACTGCTGTATCCACTTTACGATATAGTTGAAGCCAAACTCCGAGGATACATGTCTTTCCTGGGCAATCAACTTGAAATTATCCCGATACACCCAATAATCATTGCCCACCGCAATGCGACAGGCAGACACTCCGGTCAACAGAACATAGATGGCAAACATGGCGATTCTGTTCCGCGCCAGTTGATTATCACAGCCCACACTGGCCCCGTAGGGTCTTCCGCCCTGCAGATATCCGGGCACAAATCTTTGATTGTCTATACACAACCCAAGCGCTACCGTCAGTACCGTCAGCGCCACATATACCCATGCGCTACTCTCCATGTTGCCTCCTTTCTTATTTTCTTATCTCCATGTTACAAATACAGCCTACACTTTACTCCGTTATTCCTTTGGTCTGTAGGTCCTTCCCCTCTTTGATGCCCCGTTTCATCCAACGGTATGCTTGCATTAAAGCTACCTGATTGCACATCTTATCTTTGTGGGCAATCAAAAACCGCAGGGACAGTAGGGAGGCAAACACTCCATACAGAAAGCGATACAACACACCTCTGTCCACAAAAAACTTTTCGTTATATCCCGCAAACCAAGAGGACCCGTTCGCCACTTCCCTGCCAATCGTGACAGGTGCTGTATAGACCCGATACCCCTTGTCCATCAGTTCTTTCAAAAACAAACTGTCTTCCCCATTGCTATATTTGGCACCACCGCCAAAAAGCAAGGAAAAAGTTACGCCCGACGATTGAAGCACCTCTCGACGAAGGGCAAAACTCACTGCGCCATATCTGCCACAGTTATACCAACGCACCCGCTTTCTGTCTGTGATATGGTAGGTTCTGCGTTCTTCGTCCACTTCTATATGAAACAGAATCATGTCTGCCTTGGGATTTTGCTCAAACTCCCTGACAATTTTCTCCGCATATCCATCTTCGTAGACGATATCACTGTCGGAAAACAAGCATATATCTCCTGTAGCCTTAGCAATAGCGGCATTCCGGCTTCTGCCCACACCACGCTCCGTACAGGAATAAAACTCCACTTTGCCGCCGACACAGGAGATCTCCTGATACCCCTCTACATCGCACTGGTTGATGACCACTGCATCCGACTGCAAATGCATTCTCTTTACCAACTCCTCGGGATTCTCATGCATAACCGAGGCCAACACTTGTACCTTCAAGTTCTAACCCTCATCTTTTCCCAAGCAATAATATGCCTTCAATAATCTTTCATCAGCATCTGCCATGATGGCCGCCGTCACATTGCATTCCTGTTGCTGTAAATACTCTAACACAGGCTCCAATACTGCATTGCCACGAATGCCACTCTCTATCACCAACAAAATACCCTCTGCCTCTCTCAACTCTTTACACACTTCAGGGCTAAGCGCAGGAGCCGGCACAGGATACCAATCCTGCAGATGTTCGTCTCCGCAGTTATCCTTCAGCGACTGCAACATTTGTGCCGGATCCGTCTCCTTTGTCACAGGACATACTGCCACTTTCTTTTTGTTTGCGAATAGGTGCCGGATATTCTCGGCCAAGGCTTTGCTTTGCAAGGTGCCGACTGCAGGTATTCCATATCTTTTCCACAAGGAGGAAGGTAGCCATAGCGCGTCCATCCAGGTTTCCCTCAACAAAAACACCACGATGACAAAAAATCCGGACAAAACGGCGCCCAGAGCATACGCTTTCCCCATCTGTACAACAGGGTACAGGGACGATGCATATTTCATATCATCCAACAACGCAACACTCTCAACCTCTCTTAAAATGCCAGGCACTTTCTGCATCATTACAGTTTCAAAGGCCTGTAATAAGTACTCACTGGCTTTCGGTTGGTCCGTAATAATCTCCACACTGGGCACCCTCAAATCAGAAGCAACATGCACCTTGATGTGGGAAGCGTCATAGCCGGAGGGCATATCCGCAGGCAATTCCTGCTTCAGGGCCTCTTGAAATACATCCGTCTGCACAAAAGTATTCCAACTGGCTTCGTTGATATAAACCATTCCAATCTGGGACTCCGAATCCACCGCATATTCCACATGAAAAGAGGCCGTCGTGATGTACTGATCGTCATCATAGAGAACCACGGTTTTCACATAATATGCCTGACTCCAAAGTAGCGTTCCCAACAGAACCAGACCCAATAAAAGGGGCCATTTGGTAACCATTCTAAGCACAGTCAGCCGCAGATTAAAGGCTTCTTTTCCATAAGTATTTTGTTTCATTCTGTATGTCTCCTTTGCCACGGCGTGGTTTTCCCGCCGTCATTCAGGGCCTTCCCTACTTGCTTGCTTTTTCTCCGCGTTCTTCCTTCAGGGCAGTAATCTGCTCATTTTCCACGCCTTCCGTACTGTCCGGCCAGAACAGAATCTTCAGGGTCAAAAGCATCAGTTTCAAATCCAACCAAACGGAATAATTTTCAATATAAGTCAAATCCAATTTTAATTTATCATAGGGGGTGGTGTTATATTTTCCATACACCTGGGCAAATCCCGCCAGCCCCGCTTTTACCTTCATACGGAACGCAAATTCCGGCATCACTTCCATATACTGAGCGATAATCTCCGGTCTCTCAGGTCGGGGACCGATAAAGGACATATCACCCTTCAAGATGTTAAACAACTGCGGCAGCTCGTCCACACGACATTTGCGGATCACTTTGCCGATGGGAGTGATCCTACTATCATTTTTAGAGGCAAGCCTTGCCACTCCGTCTTTTTCCGCATCCGTTCTCATACTGCGGAACTTCATAATGTGAAACTCTCTGCGGTCGATGGTGCATCGCACCTGCTTGTACAATATAGGCCCGCCGTCATACAGTTTGATAATAACCGCCGTCAATATCATAATCGGCGAGGATAATACAATCAAAAGCAGGGATCCGATCAGGTCAATGGCACGTTTGATAAAACGCTGTTCCATGGCCAGGCTGTATTCTCTGGTCAAAAGCAATGGCGTATCAAAAATATGCAATTCCTCTGCTCCCATCATAATCACATCGGTAATCTTGGGCAGTACATAGACACGAATCGAATGACCATAGCAGAACTTGAATAACTCGCCACGTTCTTCCAAAGAAATATCCCCTAAAAGCACTGCACTGCATGTACCATCTTTGTACGCTTTCAAAATGGTTTCACATACTTTCTCGTAACCGTCCTGAATATTGATAACACCCGCCACCACATATTTATCCTTACGGTTAGAAAGTTTTGCACAGAGGGCATCCACAGGTCTGTAGCCACCTACCACCAGCACTCTTCTGGGCGGGAAAATCCTGCGGTACACATAATTAGCCACGCTGATATACACAATCACCACTACCGTCTGCTCGAACATCATTGTCAAGAACACTTCCGGGGTGAACAACTGGAACGCCATAACGGAAAGCTCTGCGTAAATCAACAGATTGGCAATTAATGTGGCAAAAACCTGCGAAAAGATAAGCTCCACATTTCTCAAATATCCCAAACGCATCCCACCGTACATGGTGGAAAAAGCAAATAGAATAGCAGCGTATATTGCCACCTCCAAGAGATGTCCTTTGAACCAGAAGTTGCGCAGTTCCTCTACTACGCTGTACTGGAAATCATTCAACCAATGGTGGGTAAAAATCAAGGTCTCCAAACCAAGGCACACAAAAGTAAGCCCCAGATTAATCAGACGCTTAAAGGTTTCTAACCGTTTCCATTTCTTTTCGTTGGTACTCTTATTCACAACAGGAATCCTCCTTGTTATTTGCTATACCCTTCTCTTTACTGCCCTGATTGCCCAATGGCAAAAATACCATACACTTGTCAAAAACGGCAGTTTCTCACATTTGCGATATAAATTCCAAATCCTGCGCATCGCCTCTATTTTATTTGAGGACAGGCTTTTGCCCACCCGTCTGTATTTCACTAAGTTTTCATCCAATCCATAGGCCATGCGCCCGCCCCGTAAAATCCGGAACCACAACGCCGTGTCCTCACTTTTTACACAGGGCATTTCCAACTGTTCCTTAGAAATTTTCTCCGTGTCGAACATCACTGTAGAGGTAAAGATAGTGGTGTTCCCCAAGGCCTGTCGATAGGACAATTGGGCCGGCACCCTTACCACTTTGCCTGTGCCTTCACCGGCTTCATTGGCAAATTCATATCCGGTAAACACAAAAGTGGCATCCTTTTTTTTCAAAAAGGAAATCTGCTTTTCCAATTTGTCCGGCATCCACAAATCGTCCCCGTCCAAGTAGGCAATGTAGCGTCCTCTCGCTTCCTGCAACCCCCGGTTTCTGGCCTTCGCTGCACCACCGTTTTCCGGTTGCACAATCAATCGGATGTTCTCTCTGCCACTGGCTTTGATATAGCTCTCAATGACCGCCCGGCTATCATCACAGCTCCCATCTTCCACCAGCAACAATTCCCAATCTTCATAGGTTTGCTGCTCTACAGACCGTATGGTTTCGCAGATATATTTTTCCACATTGTACACAGGTACAATCACGCTTATCATGTTATTCATACAACAACCAATATGCCTCCAGCTTTTGTGCTCTGATGCCCATACTTCTGGCCATTCTTGCCACCGTCATTCGCTCCATACTCTTCGGCAATAAAATACAGTTGACGCCATTTTCCCGAGCCATACCCACCAGGGTTTCAGGAGATATCTTTTCTTCCTGAGGAGCGTCTTCGGATTGTTCCCAATCTCTCATACAACGATATAGAAATTCCACTTCCGGAGCATATACATCATACGCATATGCATTCAAGGATTTGTCCCACATATTTCGTCCGTACAACAGGACGATGGAGCTGTCTGCCACTCTGGCAACAGTTACAATTTCCGTGGGTGCCCAAAGAACAATTTCTGCTTCCTCGCCACAAATCACCCGCAATTTCTCTACCGTATCAATGGCCGTTTCTAATTTTTCCTGTTCCTGTAGTTGATATACATCCGATGTCCCGTTCTGTTCTGCGGCAGGCACTCCCAGGCTACCGCATAGGAGCAATATCATACCCAGCAAAACAGTCACGCCTACGGCATAGGTTTTACTTTTTTCTTCCCTGCCTGTCCACACATGCCACAAAACAAAGGTAATTCCGCAGGCAATCATCGCCGTCGCCGGCACACCGCTCCACAGATGGGAATACCCATAAAATGCAGTTTGATAGCGCATCAGAACCGCAGCTGTGACCGGGCAGATGCACGCGATTGTCATAATCGTTGCATACCATGTCCAGGTTTTTATCATTTCATCCTTTTTATAAAAAAGGAAAAGCAAAAGTGCTACCGGTAATAGTATGACCAGTTTTCCCTGCTGTATATAAGTTGCCCAACCCAGCCACGCATTTCTAAGAAGTTCCATGTTTTCCGGTCCTCCTTTCAACGCGCCGGGCAGGTGTTCTCTTTTTGCCAGTCAGCACCCAATCAATCGCTGTCATCAGTACAAAAATCAACACGCTCCAACCCATACCATACAATGTCCAACAAATACAGGCTTCCGCTGCGACGACACCCAATGCAAGCAATCGCTTTTTGCGTAGCATCAGCGAAAACAACCACGGCATCAATATGAGATTTCGGATAGTAATTCCCTTCCAGCCTCCATAAAGCAGACCAAATCCATCCATCCCACCGATGCCGGCTTCTATATAAAACAAAATTGCTACTATCAGCAGAAATAAATTTCTTTTCTTCTTATCTTCGGGAAATATCGCACCGGCCAGTGCGCCAAATGCGATATAACCAAACACCAGCACCACAATCGGCACCAGTTTCCACACCACCAATTCGGGAGCAAGTCCTGTCAGCGCACAAACAAATCCATACAGAGTAGGCAATCCCAGCACCTGCAGTCGCAAGGGCATTCCCTGAGCATACGCCATCCCGGTCATGGGATTTACCTGATACACATCATCCGTGTGCATAAAAGATGCCACCATTTCCACCGTCATATCGCCTTGGATATGGATGTGATTACCAAATAATATCACTGTCATCTGGGTCAAAACGAGCGCAACAAAAGACAACAGGAACACATGGGGCAGCGCTTCCTTCCGGCCCGTGTCTGCGGCTGTTGCCACATCACTTGCTTTTTTATAATGACGGTTCCACAGGGTACACACAAGAATCGTAATTGCGACCAACAAAAGCAGCCCTCCTGCAAACATCAGAGCAAATTCCCTAAGGGAACCACCCAGAAACATGAGAGCCAAATGTAATACCTCTGCCAGAAAAAGGCTTCCGCAAAAATCGATCATGAAGATGTCTGTCAAAGAAATCTTTTTCACAATCCACCTCACCTAATTACACTATTCCTATTTTACCACATACCTGCCCATAAGGGAATTAAGATTTTCTTATGATTTTTTGTAAAAAGAATCTGCATGCGGAGCGATTTTTGATTCTTAGGAATTTTCTATGATTCAAAAAAGGTTGTGCCTTGAGAGCACAACCTTTCCATTTTATCGTTGATATTATATTTTTTCCTTTACCAGATAGATGGGTCTGTTCTTCACTTCCATGTATGTTTTTGCCAAATACTGGCCCAGAATACCGGTACAAAAGAACTGGATGCCGCCAATCATCAGCATGATACATACCTGAGATGCCCAACCGTCTACAGGGTCACCAAAAATCAACTTACGCACAATAATAAATACCATCATCGCAAACGCAATCAGGCAAAAAACCACGCCTGCAACCGACGCCAACATCAGCGGTGCCGTAGAAAATGCCATAATACCGTCCAACGAGTACATAAACAACTTCCAGAAGTTCCACTTGGTTTCACCCGCGGCACGCTCTACATTTTCGTACTCCAACCACTTAGTGTTAAATCCAACCCAGCCAAAAATACCTTTGGTAAAGCGGTTATATTCTCTCATAGAAAGAATGGCGTCTACCATCTGTCTGGTCATCAAGCGATAATCTCTGGCGCCGTCCATAATTTCCGTCTTGGATATCTTCTTCATCAGCCCATAGAATCTTCTGGCAAAGAAACTGCGGATAGGCGGCTCTCCCTTTCTGGACACACGTCTGGTGGCCACAGAATCATAGCCCTGCTGAATATATTCATACATTTCAGGAAGCAGTGAAGGAGGATCCTGCAAATCCACGTCCATCATCACCACGTAATCCCCCGTAGAGGTCTCCAGTCCTGCAAACATAGCTGCTTCTTTGCCGAAATTACGGGAAAAGGACACCAGATGAACCCGCTCATCCTGTGCATGAAGTTTCTTCACTTCTGCAACCGTGCCGTCCCTGGAGCCATCATCCACATAAATCAATTCCAACTCCAACTCTTTTTCAGCAAAAAAGGGTTCATTTTTTAGCAATTCCTGATAAAAAATTGCCACACTTTCTTCTTCGTTATAGCAAGGAACAATCACCGATAATACGCTCATTTCCTGCCTCCTTATGAAAATTAATAGACTGGTTGCTGTTTTTCTTGTATAATGGGTAACATATAAAAAGGAGTACAACCATGCATTTTTTTGAAAATTTATATCACAACCAAATATTTATGACCGCTGCAACCGCATGGTTCGCGGCACAACTTATAAAAACGCTCATCCACCTGTTTTTAATCAAAGAATTCCGTGCAGAGCGGTTGGTAGGAAGCGGCGGAATGCCCAGTTCCCATTCTTCCACTGTATGCGCCCTGGCCGTGGCAACCTGCTACGAATTCGGACCCGGCGGCTACGAATTTGCACTTGCTCTGATTCTTGCCTTAATCGTCATGCACGACGCCATGGGTGTGCGCCGCGAAACCGGTATTCAGGCCAAATTATTGAACGAAATCATCCGTACCTTTGAAGATATGGGCCGAAGCGAAATCTCCACCCACGATAAACTCAAAGAGTTGGTGGGGCATACCCCTTTACAGGTACTTATGGGGGCATTATTGGGCGTCGGTATCGCCTTACTAAATTACAACGTCCTTTAGTATTCACCCAGGCCACTTTCCACTGCCGTCACCAAGGCGACAAGTGCGTCCTGTTCGTCCTCTCCCTCGCAGATAAATTCTATTTCATCTCCGCATTTGACACTTGCTCCAAGTACGCTCAAAACACTTTTTGCATTTGCCACGCCATCCCTGTAAGAAAACTGTACAGATGCCTTATATTTCATTGCTTCTTTACAAAGAACTCCCGCTGGAAGCAGGTGTAGGCCGGTGGGATTTATTATGACCACTTTCTGCTTTGTCACAGTACTATTCCCCCTTGATTTCCTTCTTGCTTATTGTCAAATATACTGTCGTATCTTCTTCTGTAATCACACCTTTTTCTGCAATCACGGTTGCCGGAATCGCATATCTTCCCGCCTTTAAGGTGGTAACTTTCTGCTTCTCCATCCAAGCTGCAATATCCACTTCCAGGGCGATATTCTCTATAGCCAATTCGGAAATGACTGACTTTGTACCAATTACTTTGACGCTAATAGGCTGATCCGTATCTGCCACCTTCGCCTCCCATTCCTGGGGCAAATTCTTCACTTTTACTTGATCTGCTGACAATTCGATTTTTTTGCTGACAGAGGGTTCTATATCTACAGTGAACGTCACCTTTCCGTTGAACTTTCCATCTGCAAATCTCACATTATTCGGTAAGCAATCTCTGATATTTACCGTCTTCACCAAATCAGTGGTTCTTCCGGTGACATCAAATTCCTCCGCAGGCACAACTATCTTCGTCACTCCGGACAAAGCAAATGCCCTGCCGGCAATCTCTATCTGCGGAATGTCCGCCTGAATATCACCATTTACCGCATAGCCTTGTGCGGGTTTTCCGCTGCTGGAGGCTTCCACCGGTACTTCCTTTGTATAAAGCACCTCCACCTCTATGTGTACTTTATTCAAATTTTCGTAAATTGCAGGAACATCAACAGCATTTCCTTCTTTGTCGTAAAGCATTACGCCAATATTGGCGGACACATCTCTGGTTGCACCACTGACATTGATCACCGCTTCTGCATAAGCAATTTTTTCTGTCAAAGATTTTGCACCGCTAATTTCCAGGTTCGTCTGGTCTGTGGTCACTGCAGAAATAATAAACCCGTCAGCCACCTCGCCCACCGTCTTATATTCGATGGGAACCCATACCGTACTCTTTTCCTCCACGTGAAGCTTGGCCATTTCTATACTGCCATCTGCGCGAATTTCATTTTTGTTGGTTCCCATATTCTGTACGGTATAAGTAATCGGCACCTGGTAGTCATCTGTCATTTTGCTGACATCCGCAGTTGCCACAATATCACTTTCCCGAAGCTTGTTGATAATACTCTTAGGCGCACGCACAACCACGCGGGCTTTATCTGTACCATCCACCACTTCATAGGCCAAATTCTTTTCGTCCAAGACCTGGGTATTGACAAACGTCACAGGGACATCGGAGAAGGTACTTTTGTCTTGAGGGTCATCAATCTGCATTGCCACAAACCACAGACTGATGGCAATTCCCAAAGAAATCAACTTCAGTCCCCAGTTATTCAGAATCCTTTTTTTCATTCCTTACCTTAACCTTTCCCTTCCAGCGATACTTCGTCTTCGCATTTTTCGTCACCGCAATATCCATAATCTGCGATATTTTGTCTCTCAGCTCATGTTCTGTCAACGCTCTCTTCAACTCACCTTCGTACGCCAGACTGATATCACCGGATTCTTCTGAAACAATCACCGTCAGGGAATCTGTCACTTCAGAAATACCCACGCCCGCACGATGTCTGGTACCCAATTCCTTACTCAGGCCCTGATTTCCCGACAAGGGCAGATAGCAGGTGGCAGAGATAATTCTGTTACCTCTCACAATCACTGCACCATCATGTAGCGGGGTATTATGTTCAAATATATTCACCAACAACTGATTGCTCAGCTTACCGTCAATCTGAATGCCGGTGCGCTCATATTCCATCAAGGACTCTGTCTTCTCAATGACAATAAGTGCGCCCGTTTTCGCCGCACTCATTTCCCCACAAGCCTTAATAATTTCATTCATATGGTGCTCGTCAAGGGCTTCACCGCTTTTACCAAAATCAGACAATCCAAGGGAGAACAGGAACTTATTCCGTCCCAGTTTTTCCAATGCGTCCCGAATTTCCGGTTGCAAGATTACCACCGCACCGGTCACTGCCACAGGAATTATGTTTTTGGCTAACCAGGTAATGGTTGTCATATGCAAGGCTGCTGCCAGCACCAAAAATACGCCAATGACGATAACACCCTTCATCAATCTCCAGGAACGGGTGGTTTTCATCCAGGCAAGTATATAATACACCAAAATGGCAACCAACAGTATCTCTACTGCGTCACCCAACTTGATGCCCCCTAAATATGCACCGATTTCGCTCAGTAAATTTTTAACATCTTGGAATCTTTGCATTTACCTAACCTAACTTTCTATGATTCGTTGTACTCCTCAGAAGCCACTGTCCCACGGGGATAACTTCTCACTGCCGTGCGCTCTACCCCGGCACCTGCCTCTGCAGGGCGAATGGGTCTTCCTGTACCCTGGACAGGTCTTCCCGTGCCCTGGATGGTTCTTCCGGGTGTCCCTGTTCCGCGCCCCGGCGCAGTTGTTCTGGCCTGTGGGGGAACTCTGTTTCCTGCTACCGTTCTGCCTTGGGCCGGAACCCTATGGGAAGGAGCGGGGCGTCTGCCTGCATTTGCACGGCCGGCTCTTCTTTCCTCCTCCGCCAAAATCTGCACTGTAACCTTAGGTACCGCTTTCACATAATAGTAATACTCGTCGTCCTCGTACTGCACTTCTTCTGTCCTGCGATAATCTAACAACATACGGAAAAACTCTATCACCAATCCACCTGCCACCGCAAGTATGGTGCCAAGCAAAAGACCCGGGATGGAAATCTTCGTTTTCATGATCAGTCCGCCCACCAAAATCACCAGGAACTGGAATGCAGCACCGGCATAGACTGCCATCTTCCACGCATTGTCAATATACAATCTGCGAATGACATAGACCAATCCTGCTGCCAAAACAAAAGTCACTACCACCAGCACCATAGCACCGTTGGACAAAATGGATTGCATGGTCGCCTGTAACATGTCTTCCACACCACCATCTATGCAAGCACCAATGGTCTGAATCAGATAATAAACAATCACACCGAAGGCCATGGGAATAATGGTCAAGGGTTCGCACAAAAGGCCCACTGCAATAGGCGCCAGATAGGGCGCACCCAAGAAAAACATCACCACGGTCAAAAGCAACCAAACAACATCTCTCTTACCCAATCTGAAATATAACAGATACATAATCAGATATACTGCCAGACCAATCAAGGAAAGTTCCATAGACAGGGAGAACATATGCCCCAAACTGAACACAGCTGCCGCCAAAACCAAAACTGCCGTGGGAAGAAATGCACAAATAGCACTGACAAACAATACCACCAGGAAATTGCTCAGTATCGCCATACTGCCAATCTTACTGTTCAATGTGATAAAGGTAATCAGCCCCAGCACAAATCTCAGCGCCGGTGTCACGTAAGTCTCATTTTTATAAAAGAAATATTTGATTTTATCTCTCAGTTCCAATAACCCGGTCATTCCATCCTCCATCCTTTACGCTTTGGAATCTGTCTTTCGTCCACAAAAAGCCTTCAGGTTCTCATAATATCCTCTCAGACTTTGCTTCATTTTAGCATATCGTGCCTTACTCACATAATATATGATCAGTCCATAACCAAGCACCGCAATGATGTAATATATCAAAATGTTTCTCAGCATAACCCATAAATTCATATTCTGCAATGCCGGCCCGCTCTCTCCCAACAAATACAAGAAGTACAGACCGCATCCAACCGCAAAACTGATGGTGACACAAAGAAAGCCCTTTAGCAATTCCATGGAAATGAAATCATTGGGATAATACCCAAACAGTTTAAGGTTTTTCTCGCTTTCGTTTTTCTCGTACATTGCCATACGAGTCATCAAAATAATCTTATCTCTATCCAGCATATCATTCCTCCGGCTCCAAAACCCGTCACATACTGCTTCCGCCCGTCAGGGACAGACAATATATCTCTTGGATTCCGGCCATCTTGCAGACGCCTGCCACAGCATCCATGGTTCTGCCCGTGGTATAAATATCGTCAATTAGCAGAACTCTTCTTAATTTTACATCATTTTCAGATATAATAAAAGCCTTTTTCAAATTATTTTCCCTCTGCCCGGGATTTTCCCACTTCAAAGGATTGGTGTTTTTTATCCGCTTTACCAGTTTTGTTTCCACCGGGATTCCCAACCTACGGCCGATTTCCTCCGCAAGAACCCGGGCCTGATTATACCCTCTCATTTTTTGGCGTGCAGGATGCAGTGGAATTGGAATGATTACCTGGGGCGCAATCATACGAACATAATCCCCTAGTTGCTCCGCCATCTGCTGACCAAAGAACACTCCGTATTCCTTCCTTCCACCATATTTAAACCGATAAATAGCATCGCTCACCGCCTCATATTGATACAGTATTCGGCCCTGTGTAAATACATGTAACCTTTCTTTGCAATCCCTGCAAAAACATGACTCTGTCAAGAGTTTTCTGCCACACTTCCCGCAAAAAGGGGCTGTGATCGGCTGCAGTTTTTCAAAACATGTGGCACAAATTCTCTCTCCTGCAGGTGCTACAATATCATCGCATATGGGACACCTGAGGGGAAATAATAACTGCAGTATCCCTTCCCGCATCTTTTGCAAAAAGGCGCTTTTCTCACACCTTTCGCTACATTTCCCTAAAAAAGCATTCTTTTTATTCAAGGCTCCTCCTATCAGAATCCTTCTCCGACCTGATAGATTTCCCGCAGACGATTTTTCAATCCTGTATACCTGCGGTTCTCACTTTCATTGGCAATCATCTCCCGGACTGTGCCCGGACTTCCCAGGATTGTCACACAGTTTTTCGCTCTCGTAATGGCTGTATACAAAAGATTTCGATGGAGCAACTGTCTGGGCCCGCCCAGCAGGGGGAGCAGAATGGCCGGATACTCACTGCCTTGGGATTTGTGAATGGTAATGGCATAGGACAGCTCCAATTCCTCCACTTGGGAAAATGGATATTCCACCCGTTTTCCTTCATCATATTCCACAGTCAAGGTAGAAAAGGTCTCGTTGATCTCAACGATTTTACCCATATCACCATTGAATATTCCCATACCTGCGTCAATGGGAATTCCATATTTCCCGCGAATTTCCCATTCCAACTGATAGTTGTTCCGGATCTGCATCACCTTGTCTCCCTCCCGGAAAATGGTGGTGCCGCTGCTCATTTCTCTTTTTCCCGCCTCCGGAGGATTTAGATATTTTTGCAAAATGCCATTCAATGTTTCACAGCCCAATGCCCCTTTGCGCATCGGGGTAAGTACCTGAATATCATAGGAAGTAGCCCCCACATAGGGTGGCAGTTTTTCCCGAATCAGTTGTACCATATGTTTATATATGACACTAATGTCATTTCTTTCCAGTACAAAGAAATCCTTGGACTTATTATCCATGGAAATCTCTTCCCCTTTGTTGATTCTATGGGCATTCACCACGATATCGCTGGCCTCTTCCTGTCGAAAAATTCGTTTCAACTCCAACATAGGGAGAAGTTTGCTATCTATCATATCCCGTAGCACTTGTCCCGGTCCCACACTGGGCAACTGATTCACATCACCTACCAGTATCAAATGGGTTCCGGGCACTACGGCCTTCAACAACGCCTGAAACAGATGAATATCCACCATGGACATTTCGTCGATGATAATCACATCCACTTCCAGGGGATTTTCCTCGTTCCTCTCGAATCGCACCTTGCGGCTATCTTCATCCGACAGCGCACTGTTCAACTCCAGCATACGGTGAATCGTTCTCGCCTCACAACCAGTGGCTTCTGTCATACGTTTCGCCGCCCGACCGGTGGGCGCAGCCAGATAAATGTCCATTCCCTCCGACTCAAAATACCGTATCATCATATTGATGGTGGTGGTCTTTCCCGTTCCCGGTCCACCTGTCAACAGAAATACACCATGCTCCGCTGCCAGTTTTACGGCTTCCGCCTGTAAGTCATCCAATTCCATTCCTGCGTCTTTTGCAATTCTTTGAATCCGTTGCATCATTTGGATTTCTACCGCAGGCATACGAAGCGCTGATACCAGATGCAAATCCAAGTCACTTAACATTCTGGCGCAACTTAACTCCGTGTAATAATAAGTGGCAGCATAAACTGCATCTCCTTTGACCACCAATTTTTTATCCATCATTAAATTATCCACTTGGGGGCGAATGGATTCCTCCTCCAAGCCAAGCAAGCCGGCACTCTCATGCAAAAGTTCGTCCATCGGCAGATAACAATGGCCTTCGGATGCAGCTTGTAACAAAGTGTACAGCACGCCACTTCGGATGCGATAATCCGAGTCTGTATGTATCCCAATGGCAGAGGCAATTTCATCCGCAATTTTGAATCCCACGCCGTGAATGTCTTCCGCCAGTTGATAAGGATTTTCCTTCATTACTTCATACAGGCCAATGCCATATTTATCATATATTTTCACTGCCAGAGTGTTGGAAATACCGTACTTTTGCAGATATACCAGAGCATCTCTCAGGTCCCTTTTTTCCTCCATCTGCACCGCGATTTCTCTGGCTTTTCTCTCGCTGATGCCCCTTACTTCAGCCAATCTCTCCGGCTCTTCTTCGATGATACGAAAGGCATCTGCCCCGAATTTATCCACGATTCTGGATGCCAACGCTGCGCCAATCCCCTTTACGGCACCGGATGCCAAATATCTCTCGATATCTTCACTATCACTGGGGGGCACAACACTAAAACGAATAAATTTAAATTGCGGTCCATACACCGGATGCTCGATATAGTCCCCTTCCAGGGAGACGTGCTCGCCCTTACCAATTCCCTTCGCCGTTCCCACACAGGTCACAGGTTCCCCTTCTACCAGAAGATTCATTACCAGGTATCCGTTCTCTTCATTTTGATATATGATGTTTTCCAAAAAACCCGTAATGGTCTCCATCTTCTTTTCCTTCCTGTATTTTGGGCAATATCAGGTATCCCTGAATTCAAAACAGGACTGCCTTCGGCAAGGCAGTCCCGTAATCGCTTTTTGTATTCTTACACAGACATACCGCAAATATCTCTTTAGTCGTTGTAACCTGAGAGAAATTCTACATATTTACCGGTTCCCACTGCCACTGCGGTCATGGGATCCTCTGCGGTCATAGTGTTAATACCTGTTCTGGAATATACCAATTCTTCCAACCCTCTAAGGAGACTACCGCCTCCGGTGAGAACAATTCCCTTGTCGGCAATATCTGCAGCCAACTCGGGGGGTGTTTTCTCCAAAACACTGTGAATGGTATCCACCACCTGGGAGGTAATTTCACGAAGCGCTTCCTCTGCATCCTCAGAAGAAACCTTCACAGTCTTAGGGAGACCTGTTACCAGGTCACGGCCTCTTACGTCCATATATTCCACTTCAGGCAATTTAAATGCACAACCGATTTTAATCTTGATGTCTTCTGCCGTTCTTTCACCAATCAGCAGGTTGTGTTTCTTACGCATATGACGCACAATTGCTTCGTCAAAATCATCACCTGCCACCTTAATAGAAGCACTTACAACAGTCCCTCCCAAAGAGATTACAGCAATATCCGAAGTACCGCCACCGATATCTACAATCATATTTCCGCAAGGTTTGGAAATATCAATACCTGCACCGATTGCTGCTGCAATGGGCTCTTCAATGATGCAAACTTCTCTCGCACCTGCCTGATAAGTAGCATCCTCTACCGCCTTCTTCTCAACTTCTGTAACGCCACTGGGCACACAGACAGCGATGCGGGGCTTTCTGAAGGTCTTCTTACCGATAGCTTTCTGAATGAAGTATTTCATCATTTTCTCTGTGACGGTGTAATCAGAAATAACACCCTGACGGAGAGGTCTTACCGCCACGATATTGCCGGGAGTTCTACCCAGCATCAGACGGGCATCCTCACCAATGGCTTTAATCTTATTTGTATCTCTGTCAAATGCCACCACTGAAGGCTCCTTCAGCACGACACCTTTTCCTCTGACGTACACCAATATGCTGGCTGTACCAAGGTCAATTCCAATATCCGTACACTGCATGCGGTATAACTCCTTCCTTATGGGATAAATATCCATTAACGGTTAGTATATCCAATATCTTAAATATTCTTAAATCGTGTTACATTTTCCAGAACTACCGCGTCTCTTGCGTCGGGCTTTTCTGTCATAAATTCAACATTGTACAATTTAATATTGTCCACATGTCTTGCCCACATACCATAGGCGGGGAACTTAGGTCCAAACATATCGCTGATGGGATATCCGTCTCTTACCTCAGGAAGTTTGATATCTCTGTCTTCCTCGGTACCGCCACCGGGTGCCACGAAGGTAATGTTGGACAAGGTCAGATTCTGGATAGGGCTGTCAGGCTGACCTGCAATCAGGAACGGAATGGGCTTCTGCTTTGCAGTTACATTATTGTTAAAGTAATCTCTTGCATTCTGCGCCATGGTTACCTGATACTCATCGGGATAAGGGCCGGTGATTACCACGTTGGAAATATTGACATTTCTGATGATACCTACAGGACAGGGCTTAGGTCCTCTTGCGCGGTCCAAAATCATCATCAAAATAGGATTTCCTACGTTTTGCATGGAAATGTTAGAAATCGTCAAACCTTCGATAACTGCACCGTCACATGCCTGAATTGCCAATCCCTTCAATCCGGTATTGTAAATAGTACATCCGGTTACGGTAATATTTCTGAAAGCAGAGTTGGACTCTGTACCAAACTTGATGGCAGAAGCACTACTTCTACATACACAGTTGGAAATGGTCAAATTCTCCATTGCCTTCAAATAGCCCAAAGTATAAGAACACTTAGGAACGATTGCGTCATCTCCCGTATCCACGATACAGTCGGAAATGGTCACATTTCTACAGCAGTCGGGGCTGATACCATCTACATGAGCCGCAATATTCAGGCCGGAAATGGTCACATACTCACAACCTGCCAAATACACTGCCAGGTCGGTAGCGTTCAGCATTACCAAATCTCTGATGACAACTTCTCTACACTCTTTGAATGCAATAATCTTGCAAGCTCTACACCAGGTTTCGGTCACTTCCCACTCAGACTGCATGTCGATTTTACCAAAACCGGTAATAGCGATGTCTTCCACATTGTCTGCATGGAACAGACTGTGATGGAAATAACTATGGCTCAAATCCTGATATTCACTGTTAGAAGGATTTTCCTCCAGGGGATCAAAATCCGCAATATTTTTACTGCCTAAAATCACAGCACATTTTTCAAATAACAAATGCACATGGGACTTCATATGTATGGTACCGCAGACATATTTTCCTACGGGCAAAAATACGGTACCACCTCCATTTTCAGAACAAGTATCAATGGCTTTCTGAATGGCGGGAGAATCGAGATTTACGCCATTTCCCAGGGCGCCAAAATCTTTTACGTTATACATATCAAATGTACCACCTTTCCTGATTGGTATTTTGTTCCTTCCCTTTTCCCGTTGTCTTGAATATTGACATATACACGCTTGTTATTATAACTGATAACAGGGGATTTTCAAAGGACTTTTAGAAAAATTTTTTATTTATTTTCCTTTTTATTTCCTTTTTCTCTCTCCAGCATCTTTTTGACATAAATTCCTGTATAAGATGCAGGGTTTTTCACAATTTCTTCCGGAGTTCCGCAGGCCACAATAGTACCACCGCCATCGCCACCCTCAGGTCCGATGTCAATGATATAATCCGCCGTCTTGATCACATCCAAATTATGCTCAATGACCACCACCGTATTGCCGCCGTCTGCCAATCTGTGCAAAATTTCCACCAGTTTATGGACATCCGCAAAATGCAATCCCGTGGTGGGCTCGTCCAAAATATATATGGTTTTTCCCGTGCTGCGTTTGCTCAATTCGGTAGCCAGTTTGATGCGCTGTGCCTCACCACCGGACAGTGTGGTAGAAGGCTGTCCCAGCTTGATATAAGACAAACCCACATCGTGCAGGGTCTCTATCTTTTTACGGATGGAGGGCAGGTGATCAAAGAATCCAAGAGCTTCTTCCACGGTCATATCCAACACATCAAAGATGCTCTTACCTTTATATTTTACCTCCAGCGTTTCGCGGTTGTAACGCTTACCGCCACAGACTTCACAGGGCACATACACATCCGGCAGGAAGTGCATCTCTATCTTCACGATACCATCACCGCTACATGCCTCACATCTGCCACCCTTCACATTAAAGCTGAAACGACCCTTACTGTAACCCTTTGCTTTGGCATCTATCGTGGAGGCAAACAAATCACGGATCTGGTCAAAGACGCCGGTATAGGTTGCCGGATTAGAACGGGGCGTACGGCCAATGGGGGACTGGTCGATATCAATAACCTTGTCCAACTGCTCCATTCCCAAAATATCACTATGTTTGCCCGGAATACATCTGGCACGATTCAAATCTCTGGCAAGACGCTTATACAGAATTTCATTGACTAAGGAACTCTTTCCCGAGCCGGAAACACCTGTCACACAGGTCATTACACCAAGGGGGAATTCCACATCTATATTTTTCAGGTTGTTTTCCCTTGCACCTACTACTTTAATCGTTCCCTGAGGTTGCCTGCGTTCCTTGGGCACAGGAATACTGCATTTTCCGGAAAGATACTGCCCCGTAACAGATGTTTCCACCTGCATAATTTCCTCTGCGGTACCGCATGCCACAATTTCTCCACCGTGGGAGCCTGCGCCGGGTCCGATATCCACAACATAGTCTGCAGCCAACATGGTGTCCTCGTCATGCTCCACCACAATTAAAGTGTTCCCCAAATCTCTCAGGCTCTTTAAGGTACCCAACAGTTTGTCATTATCTCTCTGATGCAGTCCGATACTGGGCTCATCCAGAATATAACATACACCCACCAGCCCGGACCCAATCTGTGTGGCCAGCCGGATTCTCTGGGCCTCACCGCCGGACAAAGTGCCGGTATTGCGGGACAGGGATAAATAATCCAGTCCAACATCCATCAGAAAACGTACTCTTGCCGTAATTTCCTTCAATATCTGGTTGCCGATCAGTTGCTGCTGTTTGGTCAATTCCATGGTTTGCAAAAATGCGTGCAACTCTTTCACTGAAACGGAGGTAATCTGATGAATATTTCTGTCACACACCGTTACTGCCAGGGATTCCTTTTTCAGACGCATACCACCACATTCTTTACAAGGAGTGATACGCATAAAACTCTCGTACTCCTGCTTCATGGTTTCCGAAAAGGTTTCCTTGTATCTGCGCTCCACATTCTTCAAAAGTCCTTCAAAAGCAACGGGATATACCCCCCTGCCTCTCTGTCCCTGATAATGCACTTCTACCTCTTTGCCATCGGTACCATAAATCAAAACCCGCTTAGCCTCTTCTGAATAGTCCTCAAAGGGTGTATCCAAATCAAAATGATATTCCCTACAAAGAGCCTGCAACGTAGCATTGGTAAAACTACCTTTATCTGCACAGGACTGCCATCCGATGACTGCGATGGCACCGTCTCTGATACTCTTCTTCTGATCAGGTATCATCAGGTCAATGTCAAATTCCATCTTGTATCCCAAACCAAAACAGCCGGGACAGGCACCAAATGGATTGTTAAAGGAAAAACTTCTGGGCTCAATTTCACTGATGGCCACGCCACAGTCAGGACAGGAGAAACTCTGGCTAAAGGTCATGGCTTCCCCATCAATCACATCCACCAAAAGCAGGCCTTCTGCCAATGCCAACACATTTTCTACAGAATCTGCCAAACGACGTTCAATTCCCGCCTTTACCACCAACCGGTCCACTACAACTTCGATATTGTGTTTGATGTTCTTATCCAGCACAATATCTTCTGTCAGTTCATACAAACTTCCATCCACACGAACGCGCACATAACCGCTTCTCTTGGCTCTTTCCAACACCTTGGCATGCTCACCCTTACGACCACGAACCACTGGGGCAAGAAGCTGAATCTTGCTACCTTCCGGCAACTCCATAATCCGGTCCACCATCTGGTCCACGGTCTGCTTGGAAATCTCTCTGCCACACTGGGGACAATGAGGGATACCGATACGGGCATACAACAAACGGAAATAATCATAAATTTCCGTCACAGTACCCACCGTAGATCGGGGATTTCGGTTGGTGGATTTCTGGTCAATGGAGATGGCCGGAGAAAGTCCGTCAATCCGCTCCACATTGGGTTTTTCCATCTGTCCCAGGAATTGTCTTGCATAGGAAGAAAGAGACTCCATGTATCGCCTCTGCCCTTCCGCATAAATAGTATCAAAAGCAAGGGATGATTTACCGGAACCTGACATACCTGTCAGAACTACCAACTCATTCCTTGGGATATCCACATCAATATTCTTTAAATTGTGTTCGCAAGCCCCCCGGATTTTGATATACTCCCGGGGACGCATCTTCTTTACATCTTCCATAAACATTTCCTGTCTAAATTATTTATTCGGTCCCAATTCCTACTTATTTTGTCCTATTCTTCGTCGAATTCCTGCAATTTCATCTTCAAATCCAGCATCTTATCACGAAGCTCGGCTGCCGTTTCGAAATCCAGTTCTGCCGCTGCCGTACGCATCTTCTTTTGGATTTCTCCAATCAACTTCTCTAACTCCTTACGGGTCATGGACTCAGGATCCTTCTCAAAGCGCATTTCTTCTTTGGCAATTGCCTTAGAGATACTGATGAGCTCCCGCACCGCCTTTTGAATGGTGGTGGGCGTGATGCCATGCTCCTCATTGTATTTCATTTGGATTTCCCGACGCCTGTTTGTCTCTCCAATGGCGATACGCATGGAATCCGTCATGGTATCTGCATACATAATGACACGCCCCCGGGCATTTCGGGCCGCACGACCGATGGTCTGAATCAAGGAAGTGGCGCTTCGCAGGAATCCTTCTTTATCTGCATCCAGAATTGCCACCAGAGAAATCTCCGGGATATCCAAACCTTCTCGCAGCAGATTAATACCCACCAACACATCAAACACATCCAGTCGCATATCGCGAATAATTTCCGCGCGCTCTAAGGTATCAATATCTGAATGCAAATATTTCACGCGGATTCCCACTTCTCGCATATAGTCAGTCAAATCTTCCGCCATTCGCTTGGTCAAAGTGGTGATTAACACCTTGCCCTTCTCGGCAACCACACGATTCACTTCCCCTACAAGGTCATCAATCTGACCTTCCACAGGCCGCACGTCTACCTCCGGGTCTAGTAGTCCGGTGGGACGTATGATTTGTTCTGTTCTAAGAAGTTCATGCTGGGCTTCATAATCCGAAGGCGTTGCAGAAACAAATAACATTTGGTCAATATGACCTTCAAATTCTTCAAAATTCAAGGGCCGGTTGTCCAACGCAGAGGGCAGACGGAACCCATACTCCACCAGCGTGGTCTTACGAGAACGGTCCCCTGCGTACATACCACGAATCTGGGGTATGGTCATATGGGACTCGTCTATGATAATCAGGAAATCCTCTTTGAAGAAGTCCATCAAAGTAAGGGGCGGTGCCCCTTCAGGCAAGCCATTCAAATGACGGGAATAATTCTCGATGCCGGAGCAAAACCCTGTTTCCCGCAGCATTTCCACATCAAAATTGGTGCGTTCCGCAATACGCTGGGCTTCAATCAATTTGTCTTCGCCCTTAAAATAACGCACCCGTTCTTCTAATTCCGCTTCTATATTATCGCACGCAGCATTGATTTTGTCCTGGGACACCACATAATGGGAGGCCGGGAAAATCGCCACATGGTCCAATGTAGCATGGAGTTTCCCGCTGAGGGGCTCCACCTCTGCAATACGATCAATTTCATCTCCAAAAAATTCAATGCGGATGTAATAATCTCCGCCCTGGGCAGGATTTACCTCCACCACATCTCCACGGACGCGAAAACATCCTCGCTGCAAGTCCATGTCATTGCGCATATACTGTATGTCTACCAGTTCGCGAAGCACCTGCTCTCTGTCCTTAATCATGCCGGGACGCAGGGAAACAATCATATCCTGATACTCGTCCGGGCTTCCCAGACCATAGATACAAGACACACTGGCTACCACCACCACATCTTTGCGCTCTGTCAAAGAAGCAGTGGCAGACAATCTCAATTTATCAATTTCCTCGTTGATAGAGGAATCTTTTGCAATATAAGTATCCGAAGACGGCACATAAGCCTCCGGCTGATAATAATCATAGTAGGACACAAAATACTCCACCGCATTCTCCGGGAAAAACTCCTTGAATTCCCCATACAGCTGCCCTGCCAAAGTCTTATTATGGGCAATGACCAAAGTTGGCTTGTTCAGTGCCGCAATTACATTGGCCATGGTAAAGGTTTTACCGGAACCCGTCACGCCCAAAAGTGTCTGGAACTGATTACCCTGCCTGAAGCCTTCTACCAATTCTGCAATGGCCCGGGGCTGATCGCCTGTGGGAGAATATTCTGAATGCAAAACAAACTTGTCCATAGGTTCCTCCTTTCCCACAAATTAATACTCCTTATTCTATCATATTTTCATATCACTTGCAAACATTTGTTCGATTTATCAAATCGGTTTAAACATTATTTTTTCCAGTTCCGCGCAAAGATGATGATAGACCGGCAAATGATATTCCTGCACCTGATAAGTTTCTATTGCAGGCACCCGAATCGTTACATCAGCCAATGCTGAAAGTTTGCTTTCTCTCTCCCCTGTCAGTGCCAAAGTTTTGATTCCCAGACATTTTGCCACCTCCATTGCTCTCACCACATTACCCGCGTTTCCGGAGGTGGACAGGCCGATTAGCAAATCTTCTTTTTTCGCGTACCCGTACACCAATTGGGCATACATCATTTCAGGATCCACATCATTGATAAAAGCAGACAAAATACCACACTGACTGGGCAGTGAAATAGCAGGCAGGGAGCCCTGCAGGCCTTTGCGTAATTCCTCGGGCAATCTTTCGTCCATTACAGGTCTATGGGACATAAAACCCTTCATCAATTCCCCGACGATATGCTCACAGTCGGATGCACTACCACCATTTCCACAAACCAACACCTTGCCTCCATTTTCATAGGTAGCAACAAGCAAATCCAAAGCTTTCTTTATTTCGTCTTTACATACCTCTAACGCCGGATATCTCTCGTACAGCATATCATTCTCCTCCCATAGCCGCCACTGCCAGCGCAGCATAATCGCCAATATCATCTCCAAGAAGCGCTGGGACAATCTGGCAAACCTCCCTGGCAGCACACAAACTCTCTTTTTCAATCACTGCTTCCATCGACTCTCTCAAAAGATGCTCGCATCGCTGGAAAATACTGCCCAACACAATTCTTTCAGGATTCAGTATGTCTATCAAAATGGATAGACCTTTTCCCAACATTTCACCGCACAGTCGATATACTTCCAGTGCATCCTCGCACCCTTGATTGGCACATTCCGCAATGCTTTTTGCGGTGATTTTGTCTAACTGACTGATATCTTCACAGAAGGATACTCTTCCCCCCTTCTGCAATCTTTCTTTTGCCATACGCTGTCCCAATTGGGCCAAACCGCCTCCGGAACAGAATCCTTCGAAAGACCCCGCCTTGCCAAATCCCACAGGGCCCTCAGGCGCCAATCGGATGTGACCGCATTCACCCGCCATATCAGAGGCTCCTACATAGAGTTTTCCGTTTAAGATAAGTCCTGCGCCCAAGCCTGTTCCAAAGGTCAGAAACACCATGTTTTCACACCCTGCACCAGCGCCATATTTCCACTCTGCCACAGCACAGGCGTTAGCATCATTTTGCAGATACGCTTTGCAACCAAATCTCTTTTCCAAATACTCTACTACCTTGATGTCGTCCCAACCCGGAAGATTGGGTGGTGATTGAATGATACCTCTTTTCGAATCCAAGGGGCCACCACAACTGATACCAATACAATCTATTTTGTCAGTCATCTGTTCAGCCAGTTCACACATTCGGTCCAGCATTTCATACGCAGATACACTTCGGTCTGTCGGAATCGCCCGCTTTTGCAACACTTCAGGTCTTCCTTCTACCTCGCGACCCACGGACACGGCACACTTCGTACCGCCAATATCAAATCCAACTAAAATCATAAATCATTTCCTCCTATTGCGCTATCGATGGCATTGTGATACACAAAATATTTTGTATATAGGAACTCTAATACCAAATTACTAAGCATAGTCACAGCAAGCACTAGATATTCATTGATGCCTTTGGCCTCAAAATAGGCACCACCCCAAGTCGAAAGTGGTGTAAACACAAGATAAAACAGTGCTACCTTCAACATCGCAATCGGCACATTGTTAGCCGCTTTGAAAGTGAATTTCCGATTTAAAGTAAAGTTAAATAGCACAGACAGAGTCAATGCCACCAAATAGCTAAACCAATATCCTGTCTTTGCCCATTCGTTTAATATAGCGAAGGAAATGGCTTGAATAACGCCTGCTCCCGTCGAAAACAGCAAAAACTTCACTGCCCGTATCCATTCCTTTGTATTCATGGGATTTATCCTCCGTACAGATTACTATAATCTCATTTCATTTTTTCACTTTCGCATACATTATAACACTATCACTCCTTTTTTACCATACAGAATAGCATTCACCGCGAAGAAAAAGGCACCTTCCCGAAGGAAGGCGCCTCGCCCAAATCTTGATTTTTGTTTCAGCAAATCTGATTACTGGTAAATCTTGATATTGTCGATATAGAGTGCTGCATCAACATCAACATCTTCCTTCGCCAATCCGAAGTACAATGTACCAAATTCAGAGGTTTCCGTATGGAACAAAGGCATATTTTCTTTTACCTTCACACCATTCATGTAATAGTCATAACTTCCGTCTGCCTGATCAATCACAAACTTCAGGGTGTTGAACTGACCCTTCACGATAGGTCCTCTGGTTTCTTCCAGTACATGATAATTCCAGTTCTCATGCTTGTAGAGATAATATCCCTCGCCTTCAATTTGCCATCTTGCAATGGAGTAAGTTCTATTATTTACATTCAAGGTGTTAGGGAAGATCTCAATCTTACCGGGTTTAGTACCGGTACCGCCAACTGCGAAATCAAGTTCTACAGTAACTGTACCACTTCCGGTTCCGATGGCAAACAAATGAGAGGTATCCAAGTTCATGTTTGCTCTCTGCTGTGCATTCAAGGAATGTACATAGGGCAACTTTACACACATATCATCAGCAGATGCCGTACCATTTACTTCTGTCTTTCTTACAACCTGTGCATAGTCCGCATATGCGCCGGGTGCAAATGCCCAGCTGTAAGTACCGGTGTTGGTCTGCTGCAGAAGAGTACCTTCTGTATGCACATCATAAGTTTCATTTACAGTATAAACTACAGGACCCTGAGGAGCCTCAGTGGGCACTGCAGGTGCCTCGGTAGGAGCCTCAGTAGGCGCTGCGGTAGGAGCCGGTGTAGGCTCCACGGTAGGTTCTGCAGTAGGTTCTGCAGTGGGCTCTGCTGTAGGTGCAGGTACCGCAGGATTCTCGTCTACATAGTAAACTCTAACATTATCTACATAGAATCTGGAATCAGTTTCTGTAGATGTAGAGGTTTCATTAGGAATCTGCAAGCGGATATGTCCAAAATCTGCCAGGCTATTGCCGTGAATAGAAGCCATCTCGGTTGCTGCTAATTCGTTATTCCAGTAGTAGGTGATGGCTCTGGTCTCTCTGTTGATGATTGCCTTGATATGACCCCACTCACCCTCTGTTGCAGCCTTACGGCTCTCTTCCGGCTGCATGGTGGAGGCACCGGTGTTGTGTGCAAAGGTGGTTTCAAACAGGGTATATCTTGCAAAGGAATAGTTAGAACCATTCACTCCACTATTCAGATTCATTTTGAATCCCTTGGTCTTGGTGTCCTGGCCGGTCATCGCCATATCCATCTCAACCACAACATACTTGTCTTCTGTCACAGCACTACCTACAACAGGTCTTGCCGCTTCATCTAACAAAATACTGAAGTTCAAGTCCAAAGCTCTCACTGCACTGGTCAAAGGTGTGAACTCAATACAGTAATCGGTGGCTTCAGCACCGCTAAATACGGTATTCTTTGCTACCACCTTGCTGTATGCGCCATATGCGCCTTCGTTTACCTTACCACTCCAGTTCGTTCCGGAAAGTGCGGTCAACGCTTTGCCCAATTCAAACTGATCAAATACGATGTTTACCACATCGGGTTCCTGGGTAGCCGCAGGAGCCTGGGTAGGCTCCGCGGTAGGTGCAGGAGTTGCTGCAGGTGCCTCGGTGGGCTCTGCAGGTGCAGATGTTGCTCCGGGGCCTTCATCTGCATAATATACCTTCACATTATCCACATACATTCTAGAATCTGTATCTGCATTCACTGCTTCATAAGGAATCAGCAGACGGATATGTCCTAAGTTCGCCACTTCACCATGAATTGCATTCAGATCAGTTGCAATCAATTGGTCATTCCAATAATAGCTAACCGCTTTGGTCTCTCTGTTGATGAACACCTTAAAGTGATTAAATACTCCCTCTGTGGACGCACAACGCTGATTCTCAGGAATCGGATTAGATGCATCCTTATAGTGTGCAAAGTTTGTATCATGCATGATAAATCTCGCAATGGAGTAATTCTCGGTTCTTACGCCACTGTTCAGATTCACTCTAAAGCCTCTTGCCTTCACATCGGCGCCAGTCATCATCAGATCCATCTCTACGACTACAAAGGGATTCTCAGCAACAGCACTTCCCAGTGCAGGTCTCACCGCCTCATCCAGCGTGATGCTGAAGTTCAGGTCAAGATTTCTGGTTGCTGTTGTCAAAGGTGTGAACTCGATACAATAGTCGGTTGCAGATGCTGTATTAAGTACAGTATTCTTAGCCACTACCTTGCTGTATGCATAGTAGTTAGACTCATTGCAACCGCCGGTCCAGTTGGTACCGGATGTCTGAGGCAAGGTTTTGCCAAGTGTCGCATCGTCAAAAGTCGCATTAACGATATCTCCACTCTGCACAGGTGCAGGTGTTGCAGTAGGTACTGCGGGCGCCGTGGTAGGTGCTGCAGTTGCACTGGGTACCTGTGTAGGTGCGGGAGTACCTGCAGGACTTTCGTCTGCATAGGATACTCTAATGTTATCCACATAGAATCTGGAGTCTGTCTCGGTAGCATCCATGACCTCAGGTGGCAACTGGAAGCGGATGTGTCCAAAGGTGGTACATTCATTTCCATGGATAGAACCTACATTGGTTGCCACCAATCTGCCATTCCAGTAATAACTATACTTTCTGGTCTCTCTGTCGATAATGACCTTCAAGCTGTTGAACTGACCTTCCACAGAAGGCTCACGGTCTGCTTCACCCTGAATTGCAGAAGAACTCAAGTTACGTGCAAAACCATTATCGAACAGGGTAAATCTGCCGATGGAGAAGTTGCCGGTTGCATTCAGATTCATCTTGAATCCTGCAGCCTTGGTATCATTACCGGTCATTGCCATATCCATCTCAACCACAATGTACTTATCGGAAGTCACTGCAGTTCCCAAGGAAGGAGCTACGGAACTATCGATTACTACATTGAAGTTCAATGTCAAGTTTCTAACTGCGGTGGTCAAAGGTATAAACTCGATACAATAGTCAGTTGCTTCTGCAGCTGCGTTCACTGTATTCTTTGCTACCACCTTGCTGTATGCACCATATGCACTTTCACTTACAGAACCATACCAGTTAGAACCGGACAGTTCCGTGAGGCTCTTGTCCAAAGCCTTATCATCGAAGGTCACTTCGATAATATAAGGGTTCTCAGTCGGTGCAGGAGTCGGTGTGGGTGCATCGGGATCCAATGTGGGTGCGGGGGTAGGAGGCGCCATGGTAGGTGCATCAGGCAACGCTTCTGCCTCGTACAACTTTACATTATCCACATACATTCTGGTATCCATACCGACCTGAGACTCATTAATTACCTGGAATACAATCGCACCCAAATCAGGCACTTCGCTGTGCAGTGCGGATACGCCGCTTTCTACCAATGCACCATTCCAGTAATAGTTAAATCTCTTGGTTTCTTTGTCTACTGCTACCATCAGGTGAGCAAATTCACCCTTGGTGTAAGCAGGTCTTCCGGAAGCTGCATTCAAGCTGTTGGAACCGGTATAACGAGCCAAGTCTGTGTCTGTCAACAGGAATCTTGCCACAGAGGAGTATCCTCCACCAAGCTTCTGGCTTAACAAAATTCTGTATCCATTGGGTTTCGCATCGCTACCCTTGATTGCAATATCCATTTCCGCAATGACATACTTGCTGCCGAATGCTGCGCTGCCCAGACGATAAATACTGTCACTGTTCAAATCGATACGGAATCCTGTGGTCAATCTGTCATTGTACTTGAATTCCATACACATATCTTCTGCTGCAGCCGCAGGGTCAACTACGCTTCTCTTTACAATCACACCATCTGCTCTGTAGTTGGACTCCTGAACGGATGCTACATAATGCTCCTTGGTGGTACTGTTATGGAATCTGGTACCTGCAGCATAGCTGTTGTAATCCTCATTTACAGGGAAAGGATGGGGTGTTGCGGTAGGTGCAGGAGTCATAGTAGGTACAGGCACATGAGTAGGTCTGGGTTCGCCTTCTGCCTTAGGCTCCTCTACATACATCTTCAAATTATCAATGTACATCTTGCTGTCCAGACCGGTACCTGCTTCCAGGATGGGGCTGAACAGGATAACGCCCACATGAGGTGTATCGCCATAAAGTGCGGGCAATCCCTTCTCAATCAAAACGCCATCCACATAATAACTGTAAGTCTTTGTCTTCTTGTGAACCACTATCTTCAAGTGACTGAACTCACCCTTGGTAAGAGAGGTTCTAAGTGTAGGATCCACAGTCTTGGTGGAATCCTGATAACGTGCAATTTCCGTATCATTCACTAAAAATCTTGCAACAGACTTATATCCACTGCTCAAAAGTTCACTGATACCGATTCGATAGCCGTTTGTCTTCACATCCTCGCCATCGATTGCAAAATCCATCTCTACTACGAGATCCTTGTCATCTGCTCCGGCACCCAACTGGTGGATAATGGAATTATCCAAAATATAACGGAAGTTACCATCTGTTTCTGCATTAGGATTGTACTTAACCTCCAACATCTTATCGGTTGCTGAAGCAGTGCTGTCCATCACGGTCTTCTCTACTACCGTAGCGAAACCGTACATCTTACCTTCTGCAACATGACCGGAGTAATGATCCTTGCCGGTCTGCTGGATAGTCGCACCCACCTTGTAACTGTCGAAATCTTCATCGATGGGCTCTACCAACCATTCAGGCTGAGGAGTGGGCGGAGGAAGTACCTCCTGAGAGAACATCTCCTTATATGCATTATGGGTAATGTTATAAACCTTCAAGTTGTCCATGAACAACTCGGCCTGGCTGTCCTGTGCCTCCTTGGGAGTACCGATGTAAAGGTCCGCAATCACAGGCACACTACCGGGATGGAAGAATGCAATATCCTTCTCAAGCAGGTCACCATTGTAATAATAATGGAACTTCTGGTTCTTCTTGTCGATAACTACCTGAACCTTGAAGAATTCGCCGTCTGCGGGCTTTCTTCTGGTGGTTTTATTCACAGAAGAACTGTTTACTCTACGGGAGAAACCACTTTCGTCTACCACAAATCTGGCGGCAGAGTGATAGGAACTACCGGTGGACTCACTGATGGTAATGGAGAAGCCATTTTCCTTACCGGCCATATTCTGGTATGCCAAATCCATCTCGTATACCAGCAAATAGTCGTCTGCATTTTCGCCCACTACCTGGTGGTCTTCTTTTGCAAGTTTTAAGTAAATCTGACCATCTACGTTCTTGATGTGCTTGTAGGGGAATACCATACAGCCATAACCTTCATAGTCAGGTCTTACCCAGTTCTTGGGGATTACCTTCCAGCAGTCTTCGTATGCAATGGTAATACCATTGATAAACCAGCTGTATCTGTCGGTAACAATATTCTCAATCTTAGTACCAATCTTGTGGTTAAAGTTCTGATCCACAATGTAGTCGATAAAGGTATTATCAAAATCGATAGTATACTTCACATCAGCGCCGCTTACATAGAAGGTTACTCTGCCGGGTAACTCTGCGGGCATTTCCACAATCACTTCCTCACCGGTATAACTGGTGGCAGTGATGGTAGGCACTGTATAAGTACCTCTATCCAAATTAATAGCATACTCTGTAATATCTGCATTGAAGTCTTCGTAAGGAACACCATCAATGAGAACTTCTTTCACCATCCAGTCATCCTGTACCGCTACGGTAACATCAAGATAAGCATAGTCGCCATCACACTCCACACGAACGGTGGTGGTACCGGTGCTGATGGGGTACAGTCTACCCTGGCTGTCCACTTCTACGATGGTAGGGTCTAAGGGCTCCCAGTACAAATTAGGATTGTCTGCATTGATGGGAAGTACATTGGGAAGCACTGCCTTCACTGCAGGAAGCTGAATATAGCGAGCCACCTCCTGGAAGATGCCTGCAGCCATGTCCTTGGTCACCACCGCGTTGGCATCGAAGGTTTCGTCCTCCAAATCCACCATCAAACGATGATTGGTTACGATATCTGCGTAATCCTTCGCCCATGCAGGAATGGAATCCACATCTGTCAAACGATAGGTTGCATCGCCGTCATGCCATGTATAGTCAGGCATTTTCACTGCCAATGCTTTGACAATGACGGAAGCCATTTCTGCTCTGGTTACTTCATAATGTGCATATGACGCATCCAAATCAACATCAGCAAAAGCTTCTGCGGTCTGTGCGGCATCGGTGAAGCCAAACAGAGCATTAATCATATCTACTAACTCTGCACGGGTTACAGCCTTCTCAGGATGGAACAAACCATCGTCCTCTGCGCTCATCACTCCAATGGAAGCCATCTGCTTGATGGCAGAGATTTCCTTCGCACCGTTCACATCTTCAAAAATCGCCTGAGGCTCTCTGTCTACAATGATGGAATACTCTTCCGTGTCGAACTTCACGCTCTTCACTTTTACTTTATTTCTCCACCATACGGCAGAACCTGTTACCTGTCCCATACCATCGTGGGGCACGTCATGTCCACCGTGGCTAATATCCAGGTTAATCTGGTCCACCAAGCCTTGGGATGCCGCCTCTACGATAAATACACTATGCAGGTTATCCGGGCTGATTTGCATATATGCGTGATTTGTACCGGAACGAATCAATCCCAATTCGGGATCAAAAGCATTTTTCACCACATTGTCAGCCATATTACAAGCCAACTCCAAATAGTCGGGATGACCTGTGTACTTATACATCTTGACTACCGCCTGGATATATTCCGGTGCGGTCTGCTGGGTCATCATATTCAGATTGACATTCTCACCCATACGGGTACCAATGTCTCCCAGGTCTACATGTCTTGCATATGCACGAGCCGCTTCCCAGATAACTTCGTACGCTTCCTGATCCTCAGGCTTGAGAATGGAAAGCGCATCAATCATACCGGGGAACACACCACCCCACACACTTTCGTTCTCAGGGAAGGATTTTCCTTCTGTTATATAATAGCCTGTTCTGGTGGCAATCAATTTCTTGCCTTCCTTGCCCTCATTCAAGTCGGTACCATCGTTTAGGATGGGGGTCTTAAATAAATGTCTCACAGGGTCATAAACATATTTTGCAAAGTTCATGACATTGTTCTTAACAAAAGTGTAAAGTTTTTCATTGCCACTCCAGCGATACATTTCTGCCATATCCTGGGGACCGTATGCAGCACTGGTCTTTAATGTAGTTCTGGTCACCAGCGAGTTTGCGCCGAATTTCTTGTAATCATCCATGGTAGCGGTCTTGAAATCGAAACCGGTTCTGGTAACGAAATCCGCACCCATAACGGAATACAGGAAACGGTCCTGACCATACAAACTGACATCCTCCAGCATGGTACCGTACTGCTCGCCCACCAAAGTGGTCTCAGGATTCGATACACCTATATACTTATCCAGCATTCTCTCGCCCCATGCCTCATACTTGGGGTCGCCGGTCATCTCGGTCATAAACCAAGCCATCTCCATCAGGTCGTTACCTGTGGACAGGAAAGGTGCAGTATCTGCAGCTACCCAAGGGTCAGGGTTGGTGTAGGCACTATCCCATGCCTCCACCACAGGGACATCCCAATAACCATGACGATTCATAATCAGGCTGGACCAGTCGTAGATATGAGCATTCCAGAATGCGGTGATGTATCTCTTGGTACCTTCGGGGTCTGCCTTCCAAAACAATTCATAAGGCACCTGATAGTCCTTGGTTTCATGGTAAGTCAAACCATGGGGTTTGCCGCCTTGAATATCAAAGAACATATGACCACCTGCATAAAGCAAGCCGGAACTGTCCATCAATCTGGGGTCACTGAAACGAAGCTGAATCTGCTGTAATGCAGCTTCGGAATATTTAGGATCACCGGTCAACAGAGTCATGCCATCCATGGCCTTCAATAGGTTGAACTGCGCATACAGATTGGACGAAATATCCTCATAGGGAGCGCCCTTGTTCCACTTTGTAGGCTCATAGTTGTCCTTATTCAAACCATCTGCAAACAACTGAGGATATTCTACACCCTCAATGTTTCTCGCATATTTCAACACGGTATCCATATGGGCAATCAGCGCATCCATTCTGGAACTGGGACCGCGAACCACCACATCATGGCTCATCATGTACTCTCTGGAAGTCTTATCCGCCATATCCACATAACCTGCTGCGGTACCTGCGGTCTTTCCTTCGTAGTAACCGTGATTTACATAATGTGCAATGATGGCATTTGCATCATCACCAAAAGCTTCTTTTACATCGGGATATGCCTCAGCATAAGCCCAGGGATCGAACAATTTACCTTCATCACGGCCCTCATACAAACCATGGGTCAGATAATGATCTACATATCCATCCCAGTTGTCGCCGTAAGCCTTCTGCAAATCGGGATACGCTTTTCTGTATTCTTCTACATTCAGAATCTTATGTACCCAATCGCGACCGGAAGGTAACTTCACTGTACTCTTCACAGCGTCCTTTCCCGCCTCTGCGTCAGTCTCTGTTTCCACAGAAGCATCCTCTTGTGCATCTGCGGTGCCTTCTGCGCCGGCAAGATCACCAGTCTGTGCATCGCCGGAAACAGTTTCTTCGCTGTCACCTGCATCTTCGTCATCTACGGAAGCTTCTACGTCCTCTAAATAGGACTCCAGCTGTTCCAATTCTTCTGAAGTCAAATCTGACAAATCAGAAGGAATGGATACTCCGGACGGAACTTCTACACCTTCAGGAACCTGACATGCAGAAAGAACCATGCTCAAAGATAACGCCAATGCCAAAATGCTTGTGAGTCTTTTCGCAATTCTCATTTTTTCACTCCTCCATTTTTTGAATTTATCGCCGACCTGTTTTCGGCAATATTCCAAATTTATTATAACACCCCAAGTATCACATTTCAATCATTTTTATATCTTTTCCTTGCACTAAATATACAAATTTTTACACCAACTTTTGTTAAATATTCCATATTACCCCCCCTCCCGAGAAATTTTCGCAAAAATAGAGGACACATTTTGCGCAATGTGTCCTCTACGAGAATAATCTGTCTACTTTCTATAAGCTTTGATATGATCAATTATTCATGTCGGAATCCATCTCCACGGGCTCCTCAGGAACTTCCGTAGGCTCTACGGTAGATTCCGGCGCAAACTCTGCAACAGGCTCCTCAGTGGGTTCCGGCGTAGTCTCTGCAATAGGCTCTACAGGAACTTCTGTAGGTGCCGGCGTGGGTTCTGCAGGAACTTCTGTAGGTGCAGGTGTAGGCTCTGCAGTGGGTGCAGGAGTTGCCTGTACATTCTCATCTGTTACAAAAACCTTTACATTATCTACATACAACTTGGAATCCAATCCGGTTGCGCCTTCCGCCAGGGTTTCTCTGACAATCTGGAAACAGATATACTTCAAAGCAGGAGTCTGGTCTGCGCCTCTGAACTGTGCATTCACATTTTCCTCTACAAGGTTACCATCCATATAGTAGGAATATACCTTGGTTTCTCTGTCGAGAACCCATTTCAAATGAACGAATTCGCCCTTGGTGTAAGCATTCTTTTCATTGGCAGTGTTGGTTACGGAAGAGCTCAAATATCTGCCCAGATGGTCATCTTTCAACAGGAAGTTGGTCAATGCGAAAGTACCCTCTCCCGCAAAACGAATCAGATATCCGGCAGGCTTTGCATCCCGACCTTTGATGGCCAAATCCATTTCTACTACCAAGTATTTATTCTCATCCACCGCACTCCCCAGGCTTACCTGATGCTCTGCATCAATATTCATGCGGAAGTTCAGGGTGTGGAATCTATCTTCCAACGAAGTTCTGGGGGTAAACTCCAGGCAGTAGTCATTGGTTGCCGCATCCGGATCTACCGTGGTCTTCGCCACCACAATACCCTTCTCATGGCCATAGCTTTCTGCCAGTTTACCTGCCCAATACTCTTCTGAGATGGTATGCATCATCTTGCCCAATTCATATCCGTCGAAGGTTGCGTTTACAACCACAGGATTGATGGTGGGTGCTGCAGTGGGCGCCTCAGTAGGTACCGGTGTCGCAGTAGGTGCCGCTGTTGCTGCAGGTGCACTAGTCGGTGCAGGTGTTGCTGCAGGCTCACCGGGTACCGGTGAAGCCTGAGCGTTATCATCTGTCACAAAAACTTTTACATTATCTACATACAACTTGGAATCCAGTCCGGTTGCTCCTTCTGCCAAGGTTTCTCTGATGATCTGGAAGCAGATATACTTCAAAGCAGGTGTCTGGTCTGCGCCACTAAATTGTGCAGTCACATTTTCCTCTACCAGGTTGCCGTCCATGAAGTAAGAGTACTTCTTGGTTTCTCTGTCCATCACCCACTTCAAGTGAACGAATTCGCCCTTGGTGTATGCATTCTTTTCATTGGCAGTATTGGTTACGGAAGAACTCAAATATCTGCCCAAGTAATCGTCTTTCAGCAAGAAGTTCGTCAGTGCGTAGGTACCGTCACCTGCAAAACGGATCAAGTATCCTGCGGGTTTTGCATCCCGGCCCTTGATGGCCAAATCCATTTCCACTACCAAATACTTATTCTCATCCACCGAACTTCCGAGACTTACCTGATGCTCTGCATCAATATTCATACGGAAGTTCAGGGTGTGGAATCTATCTTCCAATGAAGTTCTGGGGGTGAACTCCAGGCAGTAGTCATTGGTTGCCGCATCCGGATCTACTGTGGTCTTTGCCACTACGATACCCTTCTCATGTCCATAGCTTTCTGCCAACTTACCCGCCCAGTAATCTTCGGAGATGGTATGCATCATCTTGCCCAACTCATATCCGTCGAAGGTTGCGTTTACAACCACAGGATTGATGGTGGGTGCCGGAGTAGGCGCCGGAGTGGGCTCTGCTGTGGGTGCATTAGGATCTACTGTAGGTGCGGGTGTTGCAGGTGCCATAGTAGGCGCTTCCGGCATCACATCAGCCTCATACAGTTTCAGGTTATCCACATACATCTTGATATCCAAACCTGCTTCCGCTTCCTTGGTTACCTGGAAGTGAACCACGCCAAGGTTAGGGGTACCACTAAACAGCGCGTTTACTTCGCTCTCTACTATCTGACCATTCCAGAAGTAAGTATACTTCTTGGTTTGCTTATCAATTACAACCTTCAGATTGCCGAACTGTCCCTTGGTAGCTGCGACGCCGGTAACCGTATTGTTGGAATCTTTATAACGGGCGAAAGTATCATCTGTCAGTTTAAACTTGGCTACGGACAAATATCCGCCGCTCAGTTTCTGGCTCAGTGCCACATTCACGCCTGCCGCTTTGGCATCTGTGCCCTTCAGTGCAATGTCCATCTCAGCAACGATGTATCTGCTGCCGAATGCGTTCGCGCCAAGAACATATGCATAGGGATCTCCCAAGTGGATACGATAGTTCAATGTATAAGCAGTATCATAATCCAGCTGCATACACATATCTTCTGCTGCCGCGTTGGAATCCACTACCGTCTTTGCTACTACCTTGCCGCGAGCGGTGTAATTGCTCTCTGATACAGCAGCGCTGTAATACTCGGTAGATGTCTTGCCGTGGAACAGGGTTCCCTCTGCATAACTATTGTAATCCTCATTGATAGGATAAGGATGAGGGGTTGCAGTAGGCATCGGTGTAGGGGTAGGAACAGGTACATGGGTGGGTCTGGGAGTAGGCTCCGGAGTAATGTCCTCTACATAGACATTCAGATTATCCACGTACAATTTGCTGTCTAATTCACCCTCTGCTTCCTTATATACGGTAAACAGAACAATGCCCACGTCGGGAATGCCGGAATACAGACTGGGTACATTCTGCTCAATCATCTCGCCATTGACATAGTAACTGAAGCTCTTGGTCTTCTTGTTGACAACCACCTTCAGGTGCATAAACTCACCCTTCGGCACTTCTGTTCTCAAGGTAGGATCTACCATCTTGTCGCTGGTATTGATAATACGTCCGAATTCTGTATCATTTAAGATGAATCTTGCCACGGACATATATCCGCCACTGAGCGCCTGGCTGAGATTGATACGATAGCCCTGCGGCTTGTCGTCCTCACCATCCACTGCCAAATCCATCTCTACTACCAGATTCTTATCCTCTGCCTCCGAGCCTAATTTCTGAAGCACATTTGCATCCAACATATAACGGAAGTTACCGCTGGTGGTGGCATTGGGATTGTATTTCATTTCCAAAGCCATATCTGTGGCTTCCGCTGTTGCATCTACAATATTCTTATTAACTACAGTTGCATAACCATAGTACAGACCTTCTGCCACATGACCGCTGTAAGGATCCACGCTGGTCTGCTGAATGGTCTTGCCTGCACTATAATTATCATAATTGATATTAATCGGATTTACCAACCATTCCGGCTTAGGAGTAGGAGGAGCAATGGGCTCCTGAGGCATGAATTCCTCAAATGCATCGTGGGTAATCTGGTAACACTTCAGATTATCCATAAACAACTCTGCATGGCATTCCTTGTTTGCTTCCTCGTTGACGGTTGCAATATAGAGCGCATAGATATTAGGCACATTTGCTCCATGGAAGAAAGGAATGTCTCTCTGCAACAACTCTCCATTAAAGTAGTAATGGAAGGTTCTGTTCTTTTTATCCAATACCAACTTCAGATTCACGAACTCGCCATCTACCAAAGCTCTCTTGGTGGGCTTATCCACAGAAGAAGAATTTACCTCTCGGGCGATACCGTCTTCCTTGATGACAAATCTTGCCGCTGCATGGTAGGTACTTCCGAAACGCTCCATAATACGGAGTGCGTAACCGTTGTCCTTGCCCTGCATGTTTTTCACAGCGATATCCATCTCAAATACCATGAGTTTATCGTCTGCTTCTTCACCACAAAGTTGCATATAATCGTCGGTAAAGGTAAGGTAGCACTGACCTTCTATATTGTATTCCACACGGTAGGGGAATACCATACATCCATAACCTTCGTAGTCCGGTCTTACCCAGTTCTTAGGGATAACTTTCCAGTCAGCCAAATATCTGGTGGTTAGACCATTAATAAACCACACATATTTGTCAGTGGTAATTTTCTCAATGGAAGTACCAATCTTGTGATTGAAGTTTTCGTCAATCAACCAATCCACATAGTCATTATTAATCTGCAAGGTGTACTTCATGTCACTGCCTTGCACATAGAGTGTTGCCATACCGGGCAAGCTGTCAGGCAATTCAATCACTACAGGATCGCCGGTGAAGCTGGTTGCCTCAATAGTGGGCACAGTATGGTTACCCAAATCTAAATTGATCTCATGCTCTAAGGTGTCAGAGTTGAAGGAGTTCAAAACTTCTCCGTTTACACGGATTTCCTTGATCATCCAATCGTCTCTAACGACTACATTCACTGCCAAATCCGCAAAGGTTCCGTCTGCGTTGGACACGCGAACCTTGGTGCTTCCCTCAGAAACCGGATACAATCTACCTTCGCTGTCCACCTCTACTATGGAACCGTCTATGGTTTCCCAGAAAAGTTCGTCGTTGGTAGCATTGAAAGGTTTCAATGCAGGAATGATTGCCTTTACGCCGGGCAGTTCGATAAATCTGCCCACCTCGGCAAAGATGCCCGCTGCCATATCTTTGGTTACTACTGCAGAAGCATTAAACACTTCTTCTTCAATGTCTACCATAATACGGTAGTTGGTCATCACGTCAGCATACTCTTTTGCCCAAGCAGGAATGGAAGCCTGATCGGACAAACGATAAGTAGCATTTCCTGAATTCCAAAGTCCATCCGGCACTTTCACCTTTAACGCTTTGGTAAGGATAGAAGCTAATTCTGCTCTGGTTACTTCATAATTAGGGTTGGCTGCAACATCCACATCTGCAAAAACATCTGCGATAACAGCCTCGTCGTTAAATCCGAACAGAGTGCTCACCATAGCCTTCATTTCTCCACGGGTCACTCCCTTTTCTGGATGGAAAAGGCCATCAGTTTCTGCTCCCATCACGCCCAAGTAAGACATCTGCTTAATGGCAGAAGCTTCTTTTGCGTCAGAAAGGTCCGTAAAGTTCAACGAAGGATCTACATTTACAATGATGGTATACTCATCTCTGTCAAATACGAAATCTTGCACCTTCTTCGTAGACGCATAATATACCTTGTCGGGACCCACCTGACCCATACCCTGATGAGGGATGTCGTGGTTGCCATGACACAGGTCTAAGTTGATCTCGTTGATGTATCCCTGGGATGCCGCTTCTGCACAGAATACCACATACATCTGAGAACTTTCCAACGCTACATAAGCAGAATTGGGATAATAGTCAAACACGCCATATTCAGGATCGTACATATTCGCCACAATTCTGTCTGCCAGTTTACATGCCAGAGTCAGATAATCTTCGTGGCCGGTGTATTTATACATCTTCAAAAGCGCCTGCACATACTCAGGTGCTGCTGCCGTAGAATTCATATTTAGGTTGACATTTTCACCCATGCGGGTACCGATGTCACCATGACCAATATTTCTTGCGAAAGCACGGACTGCTTCCCAGATTTCCATGTATTTATCTTCATCTTCGGGCTTTACGATGGACAATGCATCGATGGCGCCGGGATAAACACCGCCCCAGATGCTCTCATACTCGGGGAAGGGCTTGCCAACCGTCATATAATAACCGGTTCTGGTAGCAATCAATTGTTTGCCATCCTTTCCTTCATTCAGGTCGGTACCATCATTCAAGATGGGGGTGTTGTAGCGATGCAACACCGGGTCATAAATATATCTCGCCCAGGACAACAGGTTGTTCACACAGAAATCATACAATCTTTCATTGCCCAACGCACGATACGCCTCTGCATATACCTGAGGTCCATAAGCAGTGTTACACTTGGAAGATGTTCTGTTTACCAAACAGTTAGAACCTGCCACCTTGTAGTCCTGCATGGTAGCAGTCTTATAATCAAAACCGGAATTGGTGACGAAATCTGCACCCAATACAGAATACAGCAAACGGTCGCCACCGTAGTTCATATCATAAGGGGTACCATACTGTTCGCCCGGCAACAATGTGTCCGGATTACTTACACCGATATATTTATCCAACATTCTGTCGCCCCAAAGAGCATAGACAGGGTCGCCGGTCTTCGCGGTCATGAACCACGCCATTTCCATCATATCGTTACCGGTGGAAAGGAAAGGTGCGGTGTCTGCCTGAATCCAGGGATCCGGATTGGTATACTCGGTATACCATGCATCATTGGCAGGCTTACCCCACTCACCGTGACGGTTAAAAATGATACTGGACCAATCCTGAATATGAGACTGCCAGAAACCGGTCATGAAAGCAATCGCCCCATCCGGATCTGCCTTCCACAAAAGTTCCAAAGGAAGCTGATAGTCCTTGGTCTCATGATAGATCAAACCATATTTTCTACCATTCAAGATGTCCAGAAACGCGTGACCACCTGCATAGAATAGGCCATGCTCATCTCTGGTCTCAGGATTATCATAACGGAAACGAATCTGCTCCAATGCCGCCTCGGAATACTTGGGATCTCCAGTTAACAGGGTCAAACCATCCAGCACCTTCAAGAAACCAAACTGGGTATAGATATTGGACACAAATGCCGGGTCGTTACTGCCTCTGTTCCAGGTAGCCGGTTCGTGGGTATCTCTATTGTAAGCATCCACGAACAATGTGGGGTATTTGGCACCCTCTACGTTTCTTGCATATTTGAGAGCATTATCTGCATGACTAATCAACGCATCCAGTCTGGAGCTGGGTCCACGAACCACCACATCATGGCTCATCATGTACTCTCTGGACACCTTATCCGCCATATCCACATAGCCTGCCGCAGTACCTGCAGTCTTGCCCTCGTTGATACCATGGTTTACATAATGTGCGATGATAGCATTTGCATCATCACCAAACGCTTCTTTTACATCGGGATAGGCCTCTGCATACTCCCAGGGATCGAAAAGTTTACCCTCATCTCTACCTTCATACAAACCATAGGTCAGATAGTGGTCCACATATCCATCCCAGTTCTCGCCATACGCTGCCTGCAAATCGGGATATGCTTTTACATACTCTTCTACATTGAGAATCTTATGTACCCAATCGCGGCCGGAAGGTAAATCCACTGTACCCTTTACAGCAATATCTTTGTCTGCATCTGCGTTAGCATTTGCCTCCGCATCTACAGTCCCTTCTGCATTAGCGTCGCTTTCAGCACCTGCAGTATCACCCGCCTGTGCGTCATCGCCGGTCTGCGCATCGTCATCAGACACTGCATCCTCTGTCGCGTCGGTATCCAGGGAAATATCTTCTTCCTCTAAATAAGACTCCAATTGTTCCAGTTCTTCGCTGGTCAAGTCAGAGATGTCAGACGGGATGGATACTCCGGAAGGGATTTCCACGCCTTCCGGCACCTGACATGCAGAAAGAACCATGGACAAGCTCAGTGCCAATGCCAAAATGCTTGCCAGTCTTTTTGTCAATCTCATACTTTCACTCCTCCTCATTATTTATGTTTACAAACTTCATTTATGAAATAACGATAACCAAGGCAAACGAATCCATTCTTTCACCTTCGTGTACCATCATTTTATCATAAGCACCAACATCCGTCATACTCTTTTCACCTATCAAAATATATTTTTTATTACTTTTTTACAATACGACTTGTCACTTTTCACAAAAGCACCAATCAAAAACTGTGCATTATTACTACATAGTGTCCAAAATATATCCTATTTTCTGATACTTGCAGTTTTTCAAAATTAGTATTTCAAACCCTATATTTTTGCAGTATAATAGGAAATAACAAACACCCCGAGAAGGGATAAAATCATGGGAGGTCGTTATGAGAAAACTTGCATTTGGAACTACAAAGGACGGAAAAACCGCGTATAAGTACATATTGGAAAATCAAAAGGGCATAGAAGTGGTGTTGTCTGATATGGGTGCTCTCATCCAGGCATTGCTGGTGCCGGATAAAAATGGTAATAAAAAGGATATCATGCTCGGGTATGACACATTAGAGGAATATTATGACAACGGTTGCGGTTTCGGCGCTTATGTTGGAAGAATTGCCAACCGCATCGAAGGTGCCAATGTAACCATCGATGGAGTAAACTATCAATTAGAGGATAATTACAACGGTCACAACCTGCACAGCGGTAGCAAAAAATCTTTCTATGAATTGTACGATGCTGTGACCGGCACCTCCGAAGAAGGAGAATATGTGGAGTTCTCCCGTGTGAGCCCTCATTTGGAGCAGGGATTCCCCGGAAATCTGAGTCAGAAAATCCGTTACACCCTGACAGCCGCCGGAGAATTGCTGATTGACTACAACGCAATCAGCGACCAAAACACCATCTACAATCCCACCAATCACGCATATTTCAACTTAGAAGGTCATGAATATAAGGATGTTTTGGATCACAAGATGGAAGTATATACCGATTCCTTCCTAATTTCCGATCAGTTTATGATTCCCACCGGCGAAGTGGCATGTGTAGAAGGCACTCCCTACGATTTCCGTCAGAGAAAAGCCGTAGGCAAAGACATAAACGAAGATTTTATCATGCTGAAAAATGCCAAGGGATACGATGTGAACTTCAATTTCCCCAATGACAAAAAGATGCGCCTGATGAGCAAGATTTGGGCACCCGGCAGCGGTATCTTTATGGAAACCCATTCCGACTGTTGCGGTCTGCTGATTTACAGTGCCGGCGGACTGAAGGACAGAAAGGGCAAGGACGGCGTAGTATATCAGGGAAGTGCAGGTATTTGCTTTGAAACAGGATTCTACCCCAACTCCTGTAAGGAACCTTCCTTCCCCAGTTGCGCACTGCCGGCAAATACACCTTTTATTTCCAGAACAATGTATCGTTTCGGCGTAGAATAAGGCATTTATGGTGCACACCTGACAGTACATTAGAGATACACAGGAGGTGATGATAACGGACCGGATGATTTATAACCCGTTGGAAGACTACGAGAAGAAATTAAAGATAGCGCATACGGATAAAACCACCCGTTTTTTTGAAGAACTGGTTGGCAAATCCCGTATTGACATCGAAGAAAACCGTCACACGGTAAACGAACTGGCAAAATATCGGGAACAGTTGACTAAGTTGAAACGCAAACGGAACTGGCTTCGTTTTCTGCGGGTGCTACTGTGTATTACAATTCTATTGATTCCCCTGGTGATCCTGAAGCTGACACCTAGAATCAGAGAATTAAAAGCAGACATCGACGAATCAGAACATCGGACAGAGGAATTATTGCAACAAGCCAACAACCAGATGTTGCCTTTGAATAAACTATTCAACGCTTGGGACAGCATCAAATTAATCGAAGATGTCATGCCCCTGATTTCCTTCGATGATACATTTACCATCGAACAGGAACAGGACATGAAGCAAAATTATGACTTCCGAGAAACAAGAGAGGAAGAAATGTCCACCTTGGACACCCTGGCCGGAAATTTTAACGGCAACCCTTTCCTGTTTGAAAAGCGGTTGGTACACGAAATGGGCACGGAAACCTATCACGGCTACAGAACCATCACATGGACAGAAACCTATCGGGATTCCAACGGTAAGCTACAGACCCGCACCAGAAGCCAAACCCTTCACGCCACCGTCACCAAACCCAAACCCTTTTATCAGGAGCAGGTGGTGCTACACTACGGTGCGCAAGGCGGACCGGAGCTGTGCTTTTCCAGAGATGCTTCCCACTTAGAACAAAAAAGCGAGCAACAAATTGAACGCATCGTAAAGCGGGGCGAGAAAAAGCTCCAGCGCTTGAATGAAAAGGCCATCCGCGAAAACGACGACTTTATGAGTATGGCCAATTCCGACTTCGAAGTGCTCTTTGATGCCTTAGACCGTACCAACGAGGTGCAGTACCGCACCCTGTTCACCCCTTTGGCACAAACCAATATGGTGGATCTGATTTTATCCAAAATCGGATACGGCGACGATTTCCACTTTATCAAACGCAACCGTATGAACACCATACTTACCAAGCACAGTCAAAGCAGAGCTTTGCTTCTGCCCACAGAGAGCTACACCTCCTATTCCTATGATGTGATTCGGGATAATTTTATTTCAAAAAATGAGGAATATTTCAAAGCGGTATTTTTTGATCTGGCACCATTGCTTGCCATCCCCATGTATCAGGAACGTCCGGTGCACTCCTTGGATCCCATTCCCAAGACACCTCAGCTATTCTCCCTGCGGGAATGCGAAGTGCTGGCAAACAAGGTGAACCAATCCCACCTGGTACACCCGGATACCAAGACCCCGTACATATTGAAATCCGCCTATCTAAACTCCTTGGAGGGCTGTGACGAAACTCGCATTACCGCCTACTCCTACGACATGGAGGACCGTGTGGATATTGTCAGTGTCTACGGCGGAGACGGCCGCTATCACAATGTTTCGGTGGAATGGCAGGAATATCTGCCCCTGACCGCCGAAAATGATTTCTTTGTAACCTATTTGGATGTTGCGAAGAAGAAAAGCACCTTGGCAAGCAGAAACGGGCTGTGTATTTACAATTAAAAAAGTTTTGCTAGAATAAAAAGCAAGAGTAACACATAATTATTCGTGACAACAATAAACAAACACAAAGGAGAAGAAATATGGCGAATCAATTAGACGAAATGAACCCTCAGCTTTTAGATGAAGGACTTGATACCAATGTAATCGCAAAGAAACTTCCTGCAGAAGTAGGCTTTGGCTCCACTCTTTTTGAAATTGCACTTTGGGTATGCGGCATTCTGCCCGGCTTGATTTTCCTTTTTATGAAAATCAGTGCACAGAAGCATTTTGATCAACTACAGCAGCGCATTCAAAGAGATGCTTCCCAGATTGACAACTACTTGGAACAGAGAGTTATGGTGCTTCAGAACTGTGCCCGTCTGTTAGACAAGGCAATCGACTTGGACAAGAGCACTTTTGAAAACATTGCAAAGTACCGCTCCGGAAATGCAGGTGATGTGGATGCCGCCAGAAACGAACTGGGCACCTCCATCGACACCATTTCCAGAAGCATCAATGTGGCAGTGGAAAGTTATCCCGAATTGGCAGCCCATCAGGAAATTCAGGACGCCATGCAGCAGAATATGTACCTGCAGAGAGAAATCACTGCTGCCAGAGAGTTGTACAACGATACTGTAAATCAATGGAACAAAGACATCTTTGCATGGCCCACCAAGAAAATTGTAGCTGCAAAGAACGGATATACCACCAGAATTCCTTTTGTGGCTTCCAAGGAAATCAAGGAGCAGGCAAAGGGCGTGTTCTTCTAAAACAGCAACAACATTTCACTATTAAAATCAGATTTGCAAGCAAAAAGGACTGTGGTTCTAAAATCACAGCCCTTTTATTATGTGTAGTTTTATTCGTCTATTCCCTACTCCACCAGGTCCCAACGCATGGGCGTACCCAATTTAGCATCTTGGGTAATCTTTTTGCCCAAAATCTCTTCGTAATACTTGGTATGCAATCCGCAGGCAGGTCGTACGGAGCGCAAGTTTTCAGGGGTGAATACCTCTCCTGCTTTCATATCCTTGGCCACAAACAGGGAACGGGAATGTTCTCTGCTTTTTACTTGCTTAGGTGTCAATTCATAGGTCACTTCACCCAATGCTTTTTCAATGATTCTGATTTGATCCACCATTTCCTTAAATTCTTCCGGCTCCATAGAAAAGGCCGCGTCTGCACCGCCGTCGGCTCTGCGCAGAGTTAAATGTTTTTCAACAACTTTAGCGCCCAGCGCCACTGCTCCGGAAGCCACTGCTACGCCCATAGTGTGGTCAGACAACCCTGTGATGCAATCATACTTTACCTTCATGTCAGGAATGGTGCGCAGATTGCTGGCCTCATAAGGGGCAGGATAGGCAGAAGTGCATTTCAATAAAATAACATTTTCGTTGCCCTCCTCCCGACAGGTTTGCAGCGCCAGTTCGATATCTTCTTCGTATGCCACACCGGTAGCCATGATAATAGGCTTTCCGGTCTTCGCAATTTTTCTGATGAAAGGAATATCATTGATTTCAAAGGATGCCACCTTGTACACCGGCACGTCCATTTCCTCCAAGAAATCAATGGCAGTCAAATCAAAGGGGGAAGAGAAAAATACAAGTCCCATATCTTCTGCGATTTTTTGTAATTTCGGCTGCCATTCCCAGGGGGTATATGCCGTTTGATACAGTTTATGCAAGGTGGTACCGTCCCAAATGGTACCCTGGGTAATCTGGAAGCAGGGGTCATCACAATCCAAGGTAATGGTGTCCGGCAGATAGGTCTGCACCTTAATGGCGTCTGCGCCAGCCTCCTTTGCCGCCCGGATGATTTCCACTGCTCTATCAAAATCCATCAAATGATTGGCAGACATCTCCGCTATCACGAAGGTGGGGGACTGCTCGCTAATCACATGATTTCCAATTCTAATCTCTTTGTTCATATCTGTTCCTCTCTACGAAGGTCTCTTATTTGTTTTCTGCCTGTTGCGGCATTGATTTATCAGGCAAATTGAATGTTCTCGTATTTCTTACCTGTTTTTGCCTGTTTCCAGAGTTCATCGGTCATCCGCATAAAAGTCACATCGTACCATACTCCCTCTTTGCAGATATGGTTTTTCTTTTCTTCCACAATTTCGCATCCACAAAGCTTATGCAAGCCGATGACTCCTTGGTTTAAGGTAAACACATCACTAATGACTGCTTTTTTACCGAGCACCTCGAAGGCATAATCGTACATACTCATTTCTAAGGCAAGAGCAGTTTTGATGCTACGCAACTTCTTTTCGCCCATATAGTATGCCCAGCCCAATTCACCGGTTGGATTGTTCAGTCCGGTCAGGTTAATGACCCCGGCAGGAACGCCGTCCACCTCAATCACCCAATATCTCACATCGCTGTTTCCTTGGATGGAAGCCAGCCATTTCTTCTGCCCTTCCAATGTCAGCTTGGGGTTGGTATTCATATATTTTGTAATATCCTCATCCATACGCCAGAGCATGATTTGTTCCAAATCACTTTCTCTGATAGTGCGCAAAGTGATACTCATACTTTATTCTCCTGCATATTCCAAAATTTCTTTTACAGACGTGATTTCCACTGCCTCATCCAGAGGAATGGAAATACCAAACCGCTCCTCCAACATACCAATCAGCATCACATGGGCCAGGGAATCCCATTCTTCCACTTCATCCATAGTGGTTTCCGGTGTAATGATTCCCTCCGGTAACCCCAACACTTCCTCTATCAAAGCAATAATCTTATCTCTCATACTTGTTCTCCTTTCCATGCCACATGGTCTACTCTCTGCAAACCGTCTGTGATGTCTCGACGGTAAATATGTCCGTCCCTGCAGGGAATACTTCCACAACATTCAAACCCAAGGGCAGGATACAGTTCTGCCACCGGTGCGTTCTTTGACGTAGGGATATAACTTCCCTTTAAAGTATTGATGCCGCTCCGGCGCAATTCCTGCTCCACTGCATCCATAATGGCATGCTCAATATTTCTGCCCATCACCCGACAACTCATGGTGAATTCCTCAATGATGGCTTCTTGCCCCTGAAGTTTAACAATCAGTACCGCCACGATACCATTATCGCCGAATTTATCTTTCACCCGATACACATATACCTTGTGTGCATCGTCGGAAACCAGTTCCTGCAGTTCCTCTGCTGTATATCTCACTGTGGTCAGGTTAAACTGGTTGGTTTTATTTACCAACTGAAGCAAACGCTCCATATGGTCTTTTGCATCCACCCGCTCTGCCACAATTTCAAGGTCTTTCAGGTAAGATTCAAAATTCACCGCCGACTGTTGCAGTTCTAAGCGTTTCGCGTTTTCCACATACTGGCGAGTGCGTTCTGCATCCTCGCGGGTCACATAGGGCTTTTCAAAATAGGCCCGATAAATGGCTGTCATTGCTCGGGGCAAGTCCTCTGGTGCTTCCGGAAATTCCGGCACCGTTACTTGGGGCAACATCTCCTGCACCAAAGCCCGTTCTGCTGGATTATCATCAAAGAACACGAAACTGTCCAACCCCAGATTTAATTCCCCGGCAATTTCTAAAATATTTTCTGATTTTAAGTTCCAGTTGATTTTCTTGGCACTGAAATGTTCTGCCCGCAGTATCATTTCCGGATGTTTCTCTATGACTTCCATGGCATCCTGCACATTGTTTTTTGACACAATGCCCAGCACCACGCCCTGTTTTTGCATGTCCAAAATAATTTCCTGCATTTTGAGGTATGCCGCGCCCTGCCCCTCGCCGCCTAAAACGATGGGAGTACTCTCATGCTCTCCTGCCAAACCTCCCCAAAGGGTGTTATCCAAATCCAGCAAAAGCACTTTCTTCGGCACTCTGGTTTCCACATCTACCCGATGCAGAATTTCTTCTGCCAAAGCCTTCTGCATCACGCTACTGTGAGGGATTTTGCCCATACGCCATGTAAGCGCAGAAAATGCTTTTTCCTCTCCCAGTTGCTCTACGATTTTTTTGTAGGAAAAGATACGGGCATTGGGATGCTTCTCTACAAAGGTCTCCAAACGCTTTTGCCACAGATTCTCCCAGGCATTCTTCTTCGTCAGCCATAATTCGGTTGCTGTGTCCACCGCTCCGTGGGACTGACCACTTTCCCCCTGTTCTTCCGCACTCCATAGATAGGCATCAGACACATAACAGATTTCTTCACCCAGCCCGTCGGACAGGGTAGTAAACCACAGCTCTATTTTTTCTTCCGCTTCTCTGTCGTCTGCAACGCCATCCAACAACTGCATCAAATCCATCAGCAGGAAAAGAAATCGGGGCGCAAAGGCATGGTAAGAAGACCGGGGATTTAACAATGTCCCCAGTTCATTTCCATATCCTTCCGTCTCGAAAACATCCACCTGATTCTTCAGGCCACGGATGACGAAATTCATATTCACATTGGATAGAATGGCTATTTTTTCTGTCATACTCTCACCCATTTTTGAATATCTATCGTAAAACCATAAGATTTTTAGTCTGTCTTTTCTCTCATTAAGCGATACTTCATCTCGGCAATCTGCCAATCTGTCTCGTTGTCGATATCCTGTACCTCCAAGCCGGATACCTCTAAAGGTAAAATCTCGCCCACCAAAGCAGTGCGGTTCTTCTTAAATGCTTCCACCCGGAAGAAAAAGAACTGTCCCGCATCGTGATAATGGGGCTCCAAATCCTGGGACCTGCTGTTCATATACTGAGGGTTTTCAAATACCAAATTCCCCTCTCTGATGACCATAGCCCTCTGGGTGGGATAATCAAACGCTACCACCGGGAACAACGCGTCTGCTGTACTTGCAGAAAATTTTTCTGACGCTTCTGTCAGTTTTTTATCAGTCACAAAGGGAGCCGTGGGAAAGATACAACATCCCATGGTAAAAGATTGTCCCATCTTTTCATACTCTGCTAATACTTCCAACAGTACATCTGCCGTGGTAGCAAAGTCACCGGAAGCTTCTGCACTGCGCAGGAAGGGCACCTGTGCGCCATAGGCCCGTGCAATGTCCGCAATTTCCTCGTCGTCCGTGGACACCATCACCGCATCAAAAACACCGCTGGAAAGAGCCGCTTCTATGGAATATGCCAAAATCGGTTTGCCGCAAAATTCTTTGATATTCTTTCTGGGGATTCTTTTACTGCCACCGCGGGCAGGAATGATTGCTATGCTTCCCATAACCCCTCCTCTTATTCTCTCGTTTCGTTATGTTCTTTATTTCACCACTGCCATATAAATGCTTGCGCCTAAGGACGCTAAGATCAACAACAGTTCCACAAATTTCGCCTGGTCCTTTTCTGCCTTCCCAAAGGCTTCCACACCTGCACCACCCAAGATACAAAGGGGAAGTCCCGCAAAGCCAAAGAATACAGCAGGAGACACCAAAAGGCCCACCATACGGACAAAAGGCATCCCCAAACGCTGTACCAGGTCCCAAGGAAAACTCTTCAAAGACAGCACCATCATAACACCTGCCACCAGTGCAGGAAAAGTGCATTTTTTATCCCAATTGAAGTTCTCACCCACAAATGCAAGCCCCAACAACAATACAAGTGCGCCCATCAGGCCAAGACCCAGCCCAGGCAACCCTTCCTTGTACATGAAGGAAGTCAAAAACCTACCTACAGTATATCCATTGCCCATAATGGATCCCAAAGGCAACTGATATTCTTCCAAACCACCTGCCATAAAATACTGTAACAGATACTTGGCCTCCGGCAGATACAAGACAAAACCAGCAAGGGGAGTGAGAATACGCGCTTTGCGATACCACAAAGCAGCCACCAACACCACATCTGCCAGCAACACTCCAATCACCCAGTCACTGTATGCCACAATCGCTAATGTAACGCCTGCTGCCGCAATCCATTTCCAAACCTGTCGTTTCTCTACAGTATACACCGAAATCAACAATCTGACAAATAAAGGTACCAACATCAGCGCAATCCCACGGGCCAACTGACCACTGACATACAATAAATCATACCGGTAGGGCAAGGTCATATAAAAAAGCGTGGCAAAAAATGCCCCTTCTTTGCTCTCAAACACCTTTGCAAACAACAGTCCGGAAGTGAGCAAGGTGCCCAGTTGAATCAGTGCCACAAAAATCAGGCAAACTGCAGTACCTGCTCCGGCAATTCTGTCCACAATATAGGGGCCTGTCAACCAGGTGTTGGTCTCACCACAGGCCGGCAATTTGCCCATCGCCAAGGGAAGCACCGCCACAGCAAAAATCAAAAGATACCATAAAAACTTTGTATTCTTTTTCATCTTAACTCATCTCCTTTCCGTCGTAATTATCGTTCTTTATATCCTGTTCCTTGGGACTAAGTTTTTCCTTCAGCCCCCGTTTTTCTCTAAGGGGAACACTCAAAATACAAATATATCCAATCAAACTGATCCATTCTCCAATTCGCCAATACCATGGGGGCATAAATTTCACCATAAACTCTCCCTGATATCCGCCGGGGAGATTCACGCATACAGTATTGTTTTCTCCGTATCTCAGAGAAAGTACTTCTCCTGTAACGGTGTCCACCGCCCTATATCCCCGATAGAAAAGCAGAGGCAAATCTATATAGCCCTCTGTTATATCAGCGTTACTACAAGTCACAACAGCCTGCAAACCACCCTTTTCATAGGCTTCCAGAACAACACCCTCACTGGTGATAGGCGCACGATACAATAAGGTGTTTCCGTCTGTCCCCTCAATCAGATATTCGGCACCGGAGATATACCCCCGTCCCATACCCTCCACATTGTATAGAGTAAAGTTGGTCCTATATTTTGCAATGGCATCATTCAGGTGCAAGCCGCCGGCCACAATGGATGCCGCAGTGCCGGTCATCACCAGTAGAATAAGCCACTTTTTATCTTCTTTTTTCAAGTACCATAGAATGCATCCCACCGCGGTGACCCCAAACAAGGTACCCCAACCCAAGAATCGATTGGGAAACTGCAGGCTACTCACCAAACCGGAAAACAAAGGATGCATTTGCTGTATCCTATCCCAGGGAAATACTTTCAAGCTAAAGACCATCATCAAAAGACCCAACAGAGAGGAACATTTTCCTACACCTGCGATGTCTGCAGATTGCTTTTTCCAAAGACCTACTAGCCACATACCTACAAACACAAGCACCGCTAGCACTAAGAACAATCCCACTGCGGCAGGTGTGGTCTCCTGCAATTTCACACCACCCATGCCGGCCACATCTCCCTGATCGGCCCAGCCAAACAAAAGTTGCAGCGGTCGCAGTCCCATCATTTGTATGGTTCTTCCGGAAACATGTTTGATGTGCATATCCTGTGTCAAGAAATAATCCACAAAGGGAATCAAAAACCATAGGCTTAACATAAGTGCTGTTACCGCCCCCTTGAACAAGGGCAAGAAGCACTCTTTGGTAAACACTTTTTTGATCATCACAAGGCACAGCAAAATCGTCAAGAATGCTGTGATTTCACAGGTCAATACATGGGTTTGCAGCACCCCTGCAAAGCCAATGCCCAGCGGCAACCAAGCACACTTCTTCTGCTCTTTTGCCACCTGTGCGCCAAACACCAGGTAAAATCCATATAATATCAAAGGCAGGAACACCATGGCATTGTTCTCTCCCACCGCACCGGTAAGCACTGTCTTGAAGATGCGAATGCCGGACAGGGTGTACAATGCACTGCAGACCAAGCCCACCTGACGGCTCGTAAATATCTTTGAAAAACAAAAATATACAATAGACGCTGTAGCAAGGTTTATAAAAATGCAATACAAATTATAAGTAAAGGTAATGGGGAATCCCGCAATACGCAAAAGTCCCGGCAAATACAAGAGCAAATTACAGTAAAAAATACCGCTGGCATACCCATGCCCATGCACCCATTCAGGTTCAATACGCACAGGGAACTGTCCATCTAACAACCCATCCCGGATACCTTCAATTCTGTGCAGATGATATACTAAGTCTCCGGCATCCATGGATACACCCAGCAGGTAGGGAACAGAAGCCATCAAAGTGATTATCAGCACACCATATAAAGCCTTTTTGGTGCCCGGTGTAATCCCCTTCTCCGCGTCATAGCCTCGATATAATAACACACCCACAAACAAGGCCAGGGCAAACACACCGGTGGTAAAAATCATTCCACCCATACCTCTGGTTTCCCGAATGGTCAAATCCTTCGTCTGTAAGAAACCTTGGCCATCGTAACTAACCTTGATTTCCAAAGCATCCGTGTCCTCCAGCAACCACAGTTCAAAGCCTGTGACACCTTTTCCGCTATAGAGATTCTCCCCATTGGTAAGCATAGCATCGGGGCGCACGGTAGCATCCGTCGCTGTACAGTGATACCCTATGGGACGATCCGTTTCATAGGACAATTCCACCTGCCATACTCCGGGAGGCAACACAATTCCCGTATATACAGACTGATTTTCTACAACTGTTCCCGTCACAAATTCATGGCCACCTTCAAAAGTCACCTGTCGCATGGGCTTCACCAAGCCATAGATGCCTGTCAGCAAAATCGTCAAAATTATGGACAAGATCACAATATTTATTTTTTTTTTGCATTCATTCTTAAGATATTTTCTCATCATTTTTCGATTTCTCAATCCATATCCACAATCCGTATCCAAGCAGGGTTACCGCCTCACCCAGACGCCAATACCACAGAGGTCTATGCTGTACCAAAACCCATCCTTCAAATCCCGCTGGGATTTTTACGCGGACAGTGTTGTTTTCGCCATAAATCAATTCCAGTTTCCGGCCTGTGTACATCTCTTCTGCACGATATCCACGATACAAAAGTAAGGGCAAATCCACATACCCCTCCTCTGTTCCTGTATTTTTACAGGTAAATATGCCGCGCAGGCTGCCTTTGGTGTAATCCGAAACCTCTATATTCTCGCTATGTTTCACGTCGCGATAGGTCAGCTCTGTGTCCACAGTACCCTCAATCACATATTCTGCACCGGAAATATACCCTCTACCCATACCTTCCACGTTGTAAAGCACATAATTCCCCTGGTATTTGCTGATATATTCCAACTGATGAAGACTAAATGCCGCAATGCTCAAAGCCGCACCTGCAAGTAATATCCGATACATTGCTTCCTTGCCATGGTGCTTCATATACCACAGGCAAACGCCCACCAGCAAAACACAGAAGAGATTTGCCCATCCAAGGAAACGATAGGGAAATTGAATACTGCCAACCAAACTGGCCAAAACGGGATGAAGTTTTTGAATGGCATTCCAGGGAAAAACACGCAAACTCATGGCCATCATCAGTACGCTGATGCACAGCGCAATTTTACCCAAGGCCGCTATGGATGTTTCTTCTTTCTGCCACTTACCACAAATCCACATCACGCCAAACAATAGCAACACTGCTGCCATATAAAAGCCAATACCCGTAGGGGAAAGGCCCCAGCGCAGGAACAATTCTGCAGGTTTCAACCCCACTTCCTGAATAGTCCGCCCGGAAATATGCTTGACATGTACATTCTCGTTTACAAAGAAATCCAGCATGGGCACCAAAAACCAGGCGCACATTACCAAAGTGGCAAAAACACTCTTCAAAAGCATCCCAAAACGTTTCTTGGCAAATACCCGTTTCCAACAGACAAGGCACACCATAACACTCACAAAAGCCGTCAATTCACAGGTCAACACATGAGTCTGGATCAAGCCCGCAAAACCGATTGCCAATGGCAAATATGCTTTTTTAAATTCCCGACTATCGGTACTATAAGATAAAAGTGCATAAAACCCATACACCACCAGAGGCAAAAATACGAATGCCCCATTTTCTCCGGGGCCCCCCGTCATTACGGTCTTGAAGATACGCATGCCGGACAGCGTGTACAAGGCACAGCAGACAAGTCCAATGGTTCTGTCTTTGAATATTTTGCGAAACACTCCGTAGGAAACAATCGCCGTCGCAAGATTCAGCAACACGCAGAACACATTATAGCTAAAGGTGATTGGAAATCCTGCCAAGCGCAGAATCGCCGGAAAATAAAACAATATATTACAATAAAAAATACCGCAGGCATAGCCATGACCATGCACCCATTCCGGTTCAATACGCACGGGAAACTGGCCACTTCGCAGTCCATCTGCAATGCCCTCTATCCGGTGCAGATGAAAGGTCAAGTCGGCCCCATTCAAACTCACCCCCAGCAAGAAGGGAATGGATGCCATCAGGGCAATCACCACCACACCGAAGATGGCTTTTTTATTCTCTGTGGAAATTTGGCCTGCTTTGTGGTAACCTGCATACACCGACAGGCCCAAATACAGCAAAAATATCATCAGGGTGCCGACCGCTATCATACTGCCCAGGTAACCGGTTTCCCGAATCACCAAATCTCCCGTGGTAAGGGGAATCTCCCCTTCGTAACTCAAGCAGATATCCAAGTTGTCTGTGGGTTCCAGCAACCACATCAAATATCCCGTTTTCCCTTTGCCGCCGTACAGATTTTCCCCGTTGGTCAAAAGACCGCCGTGAAACACGGTGTCGTCCTTAGCAGTGCACAGGTAGCCCATAGGATTTTCCGTCTCGTAAGATAGTTCCACCCGATACACGCCGGGGCGCAGGGAAATATTCTGATAAATTGGCTCATCCCTAAGCACCATACCGGGTGTAGGAGAAAACTGCCCCTCAAACCGATATTCCCGGGCCGGGCGAAGCATCAGTATAAGGCCAACGGCAAGGACCAAGGCAAGCAGCGCAAACACCACAATATTCACTTTTCTTCTCAGAATTGGCTGCGCTTTCATTTGCCCTCCCGCATCATATCTGCTCGTTCTGTCTGTGAATCAACGGATCCTCATAGGCATCCATAAAATCTTCTCCTAAACGGACCACTTCATCGGCAAACTGAATTGCCTTAATCTCCGTCAATACAGCCACCACTTTCTTGAACCTAAGCCCCGGGAAGAAGTTCAACATCTCCATGGGAACAGTAGCATCAAACTGGGGATATTCCCCGAACAACTTCCGATAATCCAGCACATCTCTGGGATGGGGCTTGATAAAAATCGTCCCCTCTTTTTCATACATGGCAATGATATCCCGGAAGATTCTTTCTCTCACATCTAAACTGCACAAAGGGTCTGTCAAAATCAGAATCTTGTCCCCCATGGCTCCACACTGTGCAATCTGACGCTCCAGCCCTTCCTTGTCCCGGATAAAGGCCTGCAAAATCAGTTGCTTGTCCTCTTCGGTGAGACGGTCCACCAAAGCCTGTCTTGGCTCCTCTATATACGCAGGGCAGGGATACTTGATGGCGGAAATATCATTCACTTCCATATCGATACAATATTTTCCATAGCCATTCTGCACGAAAATCAAATTGCACTTCTTAGACAAAAATGCTTTCAGCCCAAAATGCCCTCTGTTGTCATATCTGGCTGCATCAAAGTTTTTCAGGCAGTTCAATCCATCTTCCATGGCATGGTAGTAAATTCTATTCTGATTGAGATAATATCCAATGGGATCAGAATCGCAGTACACATAAATATCCTGATACTTTCTAAAATCCACCGGCACAAAAGGAGCCTCCAATCTGGCATACTCCCTGGTAAATCGAATTCTCTGCAAAAGATTTTTAAAGATATTTCCCGATTCTTGCCGCCACTTAGCCAGTTCTGGGAAAAAATCCTCTCTCTTTTCGTCAAACTCGATGACTTCCTCGAACAAGCCCGTACTCTCCACCCGTTGCTTCAAAGTTTCGAAGTTATTGGACATCTTAGACAGCATCAATGTAGCTTGTCCGGCTTTTTCGGGACAATCTGCTTTCAATTTTAACTCTTTCAGAAAGGTCACATACACATGATAATAGGTGTGACACACATAAATTCTACTCTTCATAACAACTTCTTTCTTTCGGGATAATGACGCACCATAAGGGAGCCTGTCGGCTCCCTTATGCAAACTGGTTATTGTTTCATTAATTCTCTCAGGACTTCCTTTGCCTTCTCCAGCTGGTTGTCAGGATGTTCTTCACTAGCATAATAAGCCTCTCCATCAAATTCACACAGGATATCCGGCTCTATACCCACACCATGAATATCATTTCCCTGAGGCGTATAGTAGGAGCTCACCGTCAACTTGACCGCTGTCCCATCCGCAAAAGGAATAATCTGCTGTACAATGCCCTTGCCGAAGGTGGTAGTTCCCACCAGAGTTCCTATCTCATGTTCCTTGATGGCCGCAGCAAAAATCTCTGCTGCACTGGCAGAATTCATATCTACCAGCAGTACTACAGGGACTTCAATTTTTTCCCTACCGTCACAGGTATATACATGACCTTCCCCATATTTATTCTTGGTAGACACAATATCTCCGGCCGGCAAAATCTGACGCAACATCTTCACCACCGCATCCAAGCTTCCTCCGGGATTCGCGCGCACATCAAAAATGACACCCTGCATGCCTTCCTGTCTGGCCTGTTCCAACGCAGATTCAAACTGACTTACAGTCACCTCATCAAATTCACTGATTAAGATGTAGGCCATCTTATCGTCCAGCATTTTATATTCAATGGTAGGCGTCTCTACCTCCCGTCTCGTGGCATAAATATCCAAATAGTCATCTTCGCCTGTTCTCACAATGGTGAGATGCACTTCCGTACCCTCGTCGCCTTTGATCATAGACACCACTTCCGTCAAAGACATACCATAGGTGGATACGCCATCCACCTCGTAGATAATGTCATTGGCACGAAGTCCCACTTCCTCTGCGGGAGCTCCCTTGATGACGCCACTGATTTTCGGCAGACCCGAAGCGGGATCCAGACTGATATAGGCTCCCACACCGTAGAAAGTACCTTCTATTTGCTCCAATAAATCATTGATTTCTTCTTCGGTGTAATACTCAGAGTACACATCACCCAAGCCCTGCAACATTCCCTTGTAAACGCCGGTCTGGTAATCCTCTATCGAGACATCTCCCAGATAATAATATTCCTCTATGGTCTGTTCCAATGCCTGCAATTTTGCAATCATTTCTTCATTGACTGCGGAATCCTCCTGCAAACTTACGTTTTCCGGAAGGGGCACAGAATCAGTATACGCGCCATCTACCATTCTGGTGATGGCAACCACTACAATGCATATCAAAACGCCTATCAGCATCCCGCGGATAAAGGAGTTTTTTCTGATTTGCTTGATATCTTCCATATGAAAACCTCATTTCGTCGTTACTTTATTCTTACGCCGTAACATTCGGTTTATTTCTTATTTTTTGTCAATATAGTCCCAAGGGGACTTGTAATTACCATTCAAACGCACAGTAAAGTGCAGATGGTTACCCGTAGATCGACCTGTGGTACCCACCCCCGCAATGGTCTCTCCTTTCACCACCACATCTCCTGTTTTTACATAAAGCGCAGAAGCATGCATATATATGGTGTAAAGTTCGCTTCCGTGGTTGATCATCACGTAATTTCCCATGGTGCTACTGTAGGTAGCAGCCACCACAATACCATTGTAAGCCGCGTAGATGGGCGTGCCTTTGGGTGCTGCAAAATCCACGCCGTTATGGAACTGATTAACATTCAATATGGGATGAATTCTATTGCCGTAGTCGGAGGAAATTCTTGTATAAGACTTTAGAGGGAATACAAACTTGCCTCCGTCATACACCAATTCGCTGACACCAAGAATCTCTTTTAATACCGCCTTTTCCAATGCTTCAATCTCTGCGGTCTGGGCCTTGATCTCTTCCTCGTACTCACGGATTAATTTATCCTTATTTTTGATATCCAACTCATACTTGTTGATTTCTTTTGCTTTTTCGTCTATCAGTTCCTCTACGTTTTTCTGCTCGATTTCAACATTTTTCTTAGCAGTGTCCAGGAGTTCTTTCTGCAATTCCAGGTCCTGCTTACACAGTTCTACATACTCTCTGGTGGTCTTGTACTCCTGCCACATACGATGGTCGTACTCCACCACTTTTTCCGCATAATCTGCATTATTTAGAAAATCACCAAAATTTCTGGATTTCAAAAACAGGTGCAACACATCCGGGCGCCCCGATTCGTTGATCAGTTTGATGCAGGTTATCACCGATTTTTTCTGGTCGTTTTCCTTCTGCAGCGCTTCCTGAAGCTGCGCCTCAGTCACACGGATTTCTTCTTCCTTCTGCGTGATTTGCAGCTGCAGAGACTGGATTTTACCCTCGATTTGTGTCAAATTGGCGTCCAGCTGTTTTACATAGTTTTGAAGATTCTTTTTTTCTTTCTCCAAACCCTGTTTGATTTTCTTGACATCAGAAAGGCCGGATTGCATCTGCTCTTTTTCTTTTTTCTTTTGCGCAATCTCGTTCTCTTTCTGCTTGATGCTATCATTGGTAACAGCATGCACATCTAACGGAGCAGACGCGCTCATCGCACCTAGGGACACAGCAAAAGCAAGCGCCAGCATAAGTATGAAATGTTTGCCTTTTTTATACTTGTTCATACGCCTCCAACTATACTCTCAGATGCTTTCTTGCTGCAAGGATACTTCCGATAAAGCCGATGCCCATACCCACAATCAGAGAAGCGGGAAGAAGCACCTTAAACACTTCTCCAACGGTCATAAAATTAAGGAAATTACTTAAGATTTCAAATCTTTCCACCACATAGGACAACACGAAGCCATATAAGCCATAGATCAGTCCCAGGGACAGTCCGGCACCCACCAATCCGATGAGCATACCTTCCATCACAAAAGGAGAACGAACATAAAAGTCAGTTGCTCCGATATATTTCATAATATTAATCTCTTCCGAGCGAACCGAAATACCAATGGCCACGGTATTTCCAATCAGGAAGATACTTACCCCCAACAGGATAAGAATAAATGCAATAGAACCACCTACCAGCAATTTATTGAAACCACTTAAGGTGTCCACGGTAACTTCGGAATAATTCACCTTGCGGACTTCCTTGTAACCATTCAGCCACTCCACCACAGTTTCCTGCAATTCCACCTCGGTCACAAAGATTTCGTAACTATTGTCTCCTGCCAGCGGATTTTCGGGAAATGCCACTGCATAATCATCAAAGTCTTCACCAAAATAATTCTTTCCAAACTCTGCCCAAGCTTCCTCGTCGGAAATAAACACGGAGTTTAACACTTCAGGACGTGCATCGATTTCTTTTTGGAAATCAAGAATCCATTGCTCCTGAGGAATCTGGCCTTCCTGGTGGGACTCACATAAATCTCCTTCGCTGTGGAAAAATACGGTCAACGAAACACCTTCCTCTGCTGTCATTACCATATTTTGCACATTGGCAACGATGGCATAGCAGGCACCAAACACAAAAAGACAAAGAGAAATGGTGGCAACAGAAGCCAGAGAATACCATTTATTACGAAAAACATTTGCAAATCCCTGTCCCATCACATGGAGGAGTAATTTAATCTTCTTCATTGTAGTAGCCTCCCTCCTCATCACTTACCACAACGCCTCGATGCATGGTGATAACGCGCTTGCACATATTGTTTACAATCTCTTTGTTATGGGTCACCACCACTACGGTAGTACCCTGTTGGTTAATCTCCTCCAATAAATTCATAATCTCCCATGAATTTCTCGGGTCCAGATTACCCGTGGGTTCATCTGCCAAGAGAATCTCAGGGCGGTTAATGAGCGCTCTCGCCAACGCCACTCTTTGCTGCTCTCCACCGGAAAGCTGGTTGGTTTTCGCCTTATATTTGCCGGCCAATTCCATCGTCTTCAAAATGGAGGGTACATTGATCTTAATCTCCTCCTCAGGAACCCCGATAACCCTTTGGGCAAAGGCCACATTGTTATAAACATCTCTGTCATTCAACAATCTGAAATCCTGAAAAACCACACCAATTCTTCGACGGAATTTGGGCACGTTCCTATGGGTCAGTTTTCCCATATCGTAGCCCAAAACAGTCACATTTCCGCTGGTGGCTTTCAGTTCTCTCAACAATAGCTTAATCAAAGTGGATTTACCGGATCCGCTATCACCTACGATGAATACGAATTCACCGCGACCGATAGTGAGGGAAACCCCATTCAAGGCAGGTGCGCCTGCAGAATATACCTTGCTCACATTATCTAAAACGATAACTCCATTTTCATTTACAAATCGCTCTCTCTCGAGACTCATTTGTTCTTTTTTCGTCATTGTCCCCTCCGATTAAAAATCTGTCTTTTCCATATACTTCATATATTTCACTACCATCAATGCAATTTTAAAAGTAATAGCATCCTCAAACACCCTTAAATCCAGCCCCGTCAGCTTCTGCAGTTTGTCCAGGCGGTACACCAAAGTGTTTCTGTGTACAAACAACTGTCTGGAGGTTTCCGATACATTCAAACTGTTTTCAAAGAATTTATAAATCGTAGTCAGGGTTTCCTCATCAAAATCATCCGGACTTTTTTTGCCGAAAATTTCTCGGATATACATCTTACACAAGGGAATGGGTAACTGGTAAATCAAACGTCCGATGCCCAACTCACTGTAAGGAATAATTGCTCTTTCATCGAAGAAAATCTTACCCACTTCCAGTGCCATCTTTGCCTCTTTATAAGAACGGCTCACTTCCTTAATGTCGCCCATAGGGGTACCATAAGCCACACGAACCGCCTTAATACCCTCCTTGGACAGGTACTTTTCAAGGGCCTTGGCATATTTTTCAATCTCTTTTGTATTCTCAGGTGCGGACATCTCCTTGACCACAATCACATTGGTCTCATCCACCGCTGTGATAAAGTCGCTGTTGCTGTTGCCTCCAAAGCTGCGCACCATCTCCAACACATTGCTCTCTGTAGGTACATCAGGCTCCAAAATCATAACCACTCTGGTGGCATCGGCTTGAATATGTAATTTCTTTGCACGACTGTAGATGTCCACCAAAAGCAGGTTGTCCAAGAGAAGATTTTTGATGAAATTATCCTTGTCAAAGCGCTCTTTATAAGCCACCAACAGATTCTGAATCTGAAAGGCTGCCAGTTTGCCAATGGTGTATGCCTCTTCTGCTCCTGCGCATACAAGCACATACTCCAATTGTTGTTCATCGTAAATCTTAAAAAAGTGATGTCCCTGCAGTTCCTGGGAATCTGCCGGCGACTGGGCAAAATCTGCCACCGTCTTGGGGTGTATCTCCAGGGATGCAGTGGTAGCAATCTCTTTGCCTTCCACATCCATCACGCAAAAATCAGTCCTTGCAATATTTTTCAAACCATCGATGGTATTCTGCAGAATTTGATTCGAAATCATCTCAATTCTCCTTGTATCATTTCTCAACAGAAATGTCAGTTGCAATTACAAATTGTACAAAAAACGCGCCAAAAAAGCAAGGGTTTTCGACAAAAATTCACAAAAACCGCTCCTTTTTATTCTTTGTCTGCACACCAGGCAATATGGACGGGCAACACCATCATAATCGGCAACATATATCGGATGGATGCATTCAGGGGAGAAGCAAGAGCGACCAACAAAATCAACACAGATGGAATCAACAACAATACCTTTTTGTACTTTCTTTCGCTCAACAGGAATGCAATCATGGCAAGCAACAAGAAAGTGTGGGTGCCGGCTCTGTATAAGCCCCCAATAAGGGGCAAGTGGGAAGTGGCAAACAGCATCTCTTTGATCCGTTTTCTGCAGGTACCGTCTTCAATCGCAAAAGACGCTTCCATATTGTCCCTGTCCAAATACATGGCCGTGTCAAAACTGAAGCCAAAATAAGCCAACTCATCTCTGATATCCCGTCTGGGCGGATAGAAATATCCATACGTCTGGTTTATGGTTGCCTGCAGGTACGTGGCCGGGTGTTTCAATCCCTGTCTAAACCAGACCTTGAAGTACCCCTTCAATGCATCCTTCGATGGGTAATCCTCAAAAAATCCCTTCACACAGTCAGAGGTTTCCTTCACATATCCCACCTGGGACAATTCCGGCACAAAGACCGCTTCCAATGCCTCTCTTTCTTCCGGTGTGATTTCGTCCTGATGAAGCCAAATATATCGTCCCGTTTGCTGCAAAGGCAGGGAGAGCATCTCCTTTACCGGACCGTCTTTGATGCCATTCACAGGCATATATACACCTTCGATCAAAAACAAGGCGCCCGCACACGCTACCGCCGCAATACAAAAATCCTGCCAGTGCTTTCTTGCAATTGCCAAAAGCACTGCCAGCGCTACAAACACCAAATATTTTCCTTCCTTGCGGAACACCACAATCATCAGGGATGCCAGGGTCAGCAATATCGCACTGCCCTTATGCCTTTCCTGTCTGAAATAATCCAACATACTGAGGACGAACAGGGAGAATGCTACATAATAGATGGTATCCTTGATGACAGTGAATCCCCACATTTGAAATAAAGGAAAAACACCAAAATAACCCAAGGTAGCCCACCGAAGCAATATGGGTGCTTTCAATCGTTTCTGATAATGCACCATGTAAGCCATCACCATTAGTTGTACCAGCGTTTGCGTCCCTGTAAACAAGAATAATCCCATACTGTCGGAGCCAAAAATGACCCTTCCCAGTTCTACGAAACCACCCATAACCAATGTACTTCCGATGGGATGATGTCCATTCATCTCCCAGGGGGCAAAATAACTGTACAACTGTCCTCTGGCATCCGGTGCCACCGTCCCCGGGAAAAAGCAGATGACATAGGGCAAGGTGCACAACGCCAACACCATAAATGGAGCCAAAAATGAGTGCTTTTCAAAAAGGAATTCTTCCACACGGCCACGAACTGTTCTGCGCGTAATGCAAGGGATTCTCTCCACCAGGAACTGACCTGCTGCAAAAAGGATTAAATAAAACAGACTGTATGCCAGGCACACGAAAAAAGCCACCAAAGATGTCCCTAAGGTGCCGTCATACAATAGCACCCAAGATTCCGTGGTAAAATAACTGTAGCCCACCACTGTCCCAACAGCAAAGATAAGACTTAAGATAATGGCATATGGATTTTTAAACACACGAGTTATACTTGCTAATCTTATTTTTTCCATCATTCACCTTGCGCATCTGCGCCATACACTCTCCGGCCATACTTCTCATACAGCCGTACTACCTTTACACGCGGCGGATACTTCTCTCAGTTATCTGAATCTTTCCTGCCTTCAATAAATTACCAACCGCTCTCTTGAACTGATTCTTGCTCATCCCGGTCTCATGCCTGATGACCTCAGGGTCCGCTTTATCATTAAAGGGCAATGCCCCCTCAAAGCTATCTAAAACCGAAAGTAGTTTCTCCGCATCTTTTTCAATCTGTTCCAGTCCTCTGCTGCGAACTGCCAGATTGAGTTTCCCGTCCGGTCGAACTTCTGTGACATAGGCCTCCACATCTGCACCCAGCACTATTTCGCCATACTGCTCCTTCTTGGGAATTAAGCCCGAGTACTGACTGTCCACCGCCACAAAGGCACCAAAATTATCGCTCATTTCGTAGACTCTACCCACTACAGTATCACCCTTTTGATAGGGACTGTCTGTGCCCAGGGCAGGATAGACATTCATCGTAGCACACAAGCGATTACTTTTGTCTGTATAGAGCGTAACCAACACTTCATCCCCCACATCGATGCGGCCCCTTTGCTCCTTGAAGGGAAGGAACAAATCCTTCTCCAATCCCCAGTCCAAAAATGCACCGTATTTACTCATCTGCGCCACCGTAAGCTGCGCTACCCGTCCCATCTGAAGAAGGGGCTCTTTGGTGGTGGATATCAAGCGGTCTTGGGAATCACGATATACAAATACCTCGATTTCGTCGCCAACTTCCGTCCCATCAGGGACCTGCTTTATGGGAAGAAGAACCTTCTCTTCCTGTGTATCGACACTTTCCGACAGGTAAACGCCAAATTCTACCTTTTTCACAACCGTCAGTGTCTGTTTTTCTCCGAGTTTTATCATAATTACTTTAAAACCTCTCTTGTCTGAAGTTTTATATTTTCCCCTGTCACACAGGATTCTTTTGCTTTTAAGCAAAGAAGTGCGCTGTTGAGTCCCTCCTCCAAGTAGGATTCTTTGGATTCTCCTTTCAGCATTTGTATAAATAATTCTGCCAACTTCAAGTCGCCTCCAAAATGGGAACCACCATTATCCTCAAAATGATAGGTTTCCACACGCGGCGAATCATGCATATACACCTTGACCTCACTCTTATACCAATCAAACTCCAAGGTACCCTTGTATCCGGAAAAACGGGCACCTCGACGGGCTGCCTTGTGCCGAGCAAAGAAATTCTGTGCATAGCTGACAATTGCACCGGATTCACACTTCAGCAACGCCATGCCGCAGTCTTCATTACCGGTATCTGTAGCAAAACAGCACTGATCACCTATCACCTTATCCTGATACTTATGTTGAATCATATAGGGACCTTCCGGACATGTCATCCTTTTGTCGCAGGTGGTACAGGTGGATCCCGCAGGCATATCTCCTTTAAACAATTTCCTTACTTCCCGGGCAAATACCTCCTCCACCTTGTCTCCCAAAATATAATTCAGGTAGTCAAAATCATGGGTGGCCTTTTGCAACCACAGTCCTCCTGTTTCCTTTTCGTCTCTATACCATGCATGAAAATACACTCTGCCGTAAGATACATCATTGAAAGCATCCACATGAAGCACTTCTCCAATCTTTCCGGAATCAATGAGCTCTTTTGCGCAGACAGCCAATGCCGAAAAACGCAACGGAAAGGATACTACTACCTTAGGTTTGTATTTTTCATTTGCTTCAGACAACCTCTTGTAATCTTCCATCGTGGTGCAAACAGGCTTTTCCAAAAAAATCGGAACACCTTTTTCCATCGCTTTTATTGCCAATTGGGTATGCAAAGAGCACCTTGTTCCTATAATGATGCCATCTAGGTCTTCCTTCTTCAGCATATCATCTGCATTCTCATACAGCCTGATATCATCCGCGTAAAACTCCGGCTTCTCTTGAATCTTTTTTTGTACCTCTGTCGTTGCCGGGTCCGCCACCGCAGTAACACGAATCTCCTCACCGAGTTGAAAAAACGGTGGCAGTACGCCTTCGTGGATTCTCGTTCCCAATCCTATTACACCTATCCGAAACATAGTCCTTCCTCCTAGCGGTAATACTAAAATTATTATATCAAAGGAAATATTATAGGGCAACGGTTTCTCCGCAAATAAAAAGAATCCGCGTGCGGATTTTTCGCGCGCGAGCGGTGCCTACAAGGCAAACTTCCTATGAATAAAAAAAACGAGAACATTTCTGTTCTCGTTTGCCAAAACAGGGCTACAAGGATTCGAACCTTGAAATGACGGAGTCAGAGTCCGTTGCCTTACCGTTTGGCGATAGCCCTATGTCTTGACGACGTTATTTACTGTACACTAATTTGGATGATTTTGCAAGTGCTTTTTTTCTTTTTGCATTTGCTCTATCCACGAATATGCGCTCAGTACAATTGCCATGCACAATGCACCATAGCAGGCAAACATAAACAACAAATTTACCTTGGATGTGGACAGCGTATGATAAGTAAATCCCCACACCGGTTGACCGGCCTGCACCTTGTCGTTCACGGTTACATTGCGCAATTCATTCAGAGGCACTACTCCCTCATTGGTCAACAGAATATAAGTGGGCGCTGAAATTTCCTTGGGGCTGATTTCCAACACATATTTCTTCCCCGCCTTTAATTTCCAATCTACAGGAATGGAAGTAAATGTCTTTCCCTCATATTGTGCAATTTGGACTTCTTCGGTATAAAGCACCCGGTCGTTCTTTTTTAGACGAAACTCATAGATGCCCTCTTGTCCCTCGGAATACATACAAAGAATAACAGATCGCATCTTGGAAAAAGTAGGGGTGAAGTCCACCCTTGCCACCCCATTCTCCTCTAACTGCACCTTGCGATATTCCACACTGCCATCAAAGGCCACAACATCTTCTCTTGCCGTCGTGGTAAGTCCTGCCGCCATCAAGGCGGCTACACCTATGAAAATAATTTTCTTCTTCCAGCCACCGGTCTGCACCTGATTACTAACTGCTTGCAGACAAATCGCACCCACAGCCAATATTGCAATGCCCCAAATCCGATAAGCAAAGAAATGATGTCCGGTGGTATGCTCCGACATCACCAGATACCACACCACGGAAGATGCTGCCACCAAAAGTAACGCAACATTGTTTTTGTATAGGCGGATGCCATTTTTACACAACAAAACAAACAGATAAACCACCCAGACAACCAACAATACCATATAGACAGGATACCGATAATGGCTCCAGTTCATTCCCAATGCCACGAAACGGTCTCGCAAACTTGTGGTGACCTGTTCCCCAGTGGCAGACCACTGATTTACCTTGCCTGCCGCGTCCTCTATCACATTTCGTCCGGTAACCAAACTTGCCAAAACCCACTTAGCCAGCCAAATACCAAAATATCCGGCAATCCATGCCACGCCTGACAACACACACTTTTTCAAAGGTTGCCAGATGCTGTCCTCCTTGCTTGTAACCACCAGCCACCACACCAGAGGGATCCCCCAGGTGTACAACGGGTAGGTCAGCAAATCAAAGAAACAGGTAGCCATACCAATACCCGTAAACAGGTAGAGGTATCTGCCATTTTCATCCATCCTGCGGTCCATTTTCAAAAGAACCAGGCTTCCCACCATCGCCACATAGAAATTCCCCGAAAAATAAAGGGAATCCGCCACTGCGGGTGGCATAATCAAAGCATAGGAAGTCAGCCCAAGCAATGCGTACGCAATTCCTTTTTTCTTCCATACCACATGTGCCAGCAAAAACACCAGAAGCGCCTGCATCAAACCGTTCAGGATACGAATTTGACCATAGTCAAAGAAATACAGCAACGGGCGCAGAAGGCTCACGTACCCATGCCAATATCTGGCATAGCTCTTGCCCATATGCTCATTGTACATATCCATGGCGCGATACAAAGGATTTCCCGCACCACCATCCGTGGCAATAGAAACCATAATACTATCCGTATTGCTGTCTATCACATGGGGCAGATTGGAGTGAAAGTATTCTGCCTGTGCCTTTTTATGTACCGTAGCCAGAGGGTACCACCCCTCTTCGCTTAACATCTGCATGGACTGTGTCTTATTCTGCTCATTCACCGGCACTAAAAACACAAGAGTCAAAAGCAGGGTTGCCACCGCTGCGCCTGCCAGTACCATGAGTACGATTTTCAAAGCATGAACTACGCCTTGTTTCATCTTTATTTCTCCTATACTATCTTATGGAAACAAAAAAACGAGAACATCTCTGTTCTCGTTTTCTAAGCAGGGCTACAAGGATTCGAACCTTGAAATGACGGAGTCAGAGTCCGTTGCCTTACCGTTTGGCGATAGCCCTATGTCTTAGCGACTTTTGTAGTGTACATCATTTCACTCAAAAATGCAAGACTTTTCTTTATCAAACTTCGAACAACTTTATCAAACTTCAAACAACAAATCTGAATAGGTAGGGAAAGGCCAAAACTCCTTGTCTACCATTTTCTCCAACTCGTCTGCGGGCAATCGCAATTCGTTCATCGCAGTAACCACTTTATTCCTATAATAGAAGGCCTGTTCCTTGCCTCTTGCCATTTGAGCGCCTGCATCCTCCACCTTCTGCAAGCGTTCTGCCGCCTTCTTCATAGCAGTCAGTTTTGCAGTCACTTCTTTCAAAAGCGACTTGGACACGGATGCATCTCCGCCTGCCATCTTTACCGTCACAGTAGTGTCTGCCAATGCCTTGGCAAATTTCACTACTGCAGGAATCATCTGCTTGTTCGCCATATCCAACATGGTCAGCGCCTCTATATTGATGGTCTTCGCGTAAATCTCATATAAAATTTCTGCACGGGAATGCAATTCTGCCTCTGTAAAGATACCGAATTTCTCAAACAGGCGAATTGCTTTCTTGGTGGTCAGTGTCTCCACCGCTTCCACCATGGTAGGGATATTGGGCAAACCACGTCTTGCCGCTTCTTCCGTCCACTCTTTTGCATAGCCGTTACCATTGAAAATAATTCTCTGGTGCTTGCTCATATATTCCTTGATCAGATTATGTACTGCCTCGTCAAAATCTTCTGCAGCTTCCAATCTATCTGCCGCCTCACAGAATGCTTCTGCCACAATGGCATTCAAAGTGATATTAGGGCTTCCGATGGAATCCTCACTGCCCACCATACGGAATTCGAATTTATTACCGGTAAAAGCAAAAGGTGAAGTACGGTTTCTATCCGTAGCATCTTTCACAAAATCAGGTAAAGTGGATACGCCTGTTTTTAAGACTTCACCCTTCTTCAAGGAATCTGCGTGACCGGTTTCCACCAACTGTGCCACCACATCCTCCAGCTGTTCACCCAAGAACATGGAAATAATGGCGGGGGGTGCCTCATAGCCACCAAGACGCAAATCATTTCCCACATTGGAGGCACTCTGACGAAGCAAATCTGCGTGAGTGTCTACCGCCTTCATGATACATGCCAAAACCAACAGGAACTGTGTATTCTCGTTGGGCTTCTTTCCGGGCTCCAACAGATTCAGTCCGGTATCTGTGGTGATGGACCAGTTGTTATGCTTACCGGAACCATTCACACCCGCAAAAGGTTTCTCGTGCAACATACAGCGCAAGCTATGCTTACCTGCCACACGTTTCAAAGTCTCCATCACCAATTGATTATGGTCTACAGCCACGTTTGCTGTCTCATAGATAGGGGCCAATTCGTGCTGCGCAGGCGCCGCTTCATTGTGCTGTGTCTTGGCGGTAACGCCCAGTTTCCACAATTCCACATTCACATCGTGCATAAATCCGCCCACACGTTCTCTAATGACACCAAAATAATGGTCATCCATTTCCTGTCCCTTAGGGGCAGGTGCACCATACAGAGTTCTGCCTGCGAAAATAATATCTTCTCTCTTTAATGCTTTCTTTGCATCGATGATAAAGTATTCCTGTTCTGCACCAACGCAGGGGATTACTTTCTTTGCTTCTATATTGCCAAACAAGCGCAGGATACGAAGGGCCTGCTTGTCCAATGCTTCCATAGAGCGAAGCAGGGGCGTCTTTTTGTCCAAGGCTTCTCCTGTATAAGAACAAAACGCAGTAGGAATACACAGGGTCGGTCCTGTAGCGGTTTCCTTAATGAACGCGGGAGAAGTGATATCCCAAGTGGTGTAACCTCTCGCCTCAAAGGTAGCACGCAGACCACCGGAAGGGAAAGAAGACGCATCAGGCTCACCCTTGATCAACTCCTTGCCGGAAAACTCCATAAGCATCTTGCCTTCTTTATCAGGATGGGTCACAAACGCATCATGTTTTTCCGCTGTGATACCCGTCAAAGGCTGGAACCAATGGGTATAGTGGGTTGCCCCGTTTTCCATAGCCCAATCCTTCATGGCCTTTGCCACCACATTTGCTGCAGCACGGGTCAATTCACCACCGTGCTCCATAATGCTCACCAATTCGTTATACACTTCTTCCGGCAATCTCTCCTTCATTTTCCCAAGGGAAAATACCTTACTGCCGAAAATCTCTTCCACATTCAAAATTTCGCTCATTTTCTTCTGTCCTTACCGCTTTTTCAAGCTGTTTTCGTTGTGCACATTCTACCATAATGACACTCATGCGTCAATATTTCTGACACGAAGCAAATCGTACTGTCCGGGTGTCTCAGACAAGTGTAACCAAATCACTTGTTTGGAGTGAGGGCAACTTTCCACAGGCTCCAAATTTTCATCGTACATTCCCAAAACCTTGACCGGAATATTTTCTCCGTTTGGCTTCATGATTTCAATGTCATCTCCCACGCTGAATTTGTTGCGCTGTTCAATCCTAGCCAGCAGGAGGGGTTGCTTGTCATCACGCTCTTGCCCCGTCACCACATTCCGTTCTTTTGTCTCTTCCACAATTCCCAGGTAAATATACTCGTTTACATAGGTGTTGCTATCGTAAATCTGTGTTTCCTGGGTAGGCTTGTTAAAATAAAAACCGGTGGTAAACTGACGATATGTACATTTGGAGATTTCCTCCTTGTACCAATCCATATTGGAGCGATAGGTTTCCTCCGAGGTAAAGTAATCATCGATGGCCTTGCGGTAAGTCCTTGCCACCGTAGCCACATACAGCGCCGTCTTCATACGCCCCTCGATTTTCAGGCTATCAATACCTGCTGCCACAATCTCAGGAATGTATTCTATCATACATAAATCTTTGGAGTTGAAAATATAAGTTCCCCTCTCGTTTTCTTCCACAGGAAAGTACTCTCCCGGGCGCTTTTCTTCCATTACCGCATACTTCCAACGGCAGGGGTGAGTACATGCTCCCCGGTTGGCGTCTCTACCCGCCAGAAAACTGCTGAGCAGGCATCTGCCGGAATAGGAAATACACATCGCGCCGTGGATAAAGCTTTCAATTTCCATCTCCTCCGGAATGTGGTCTCTAATGGTGCGGATTTCCTGCAGGGACAACTCCCTGGCAGAAACCACTCTTTTGGCTCCCATGTTCCACCAAAATAAATAGGTCTGATAATTGGTGTTATTGGCCTGGGTGGAAATATGGATTTCTACCTCCGGCCACACCTCTTTGGCAATGGTAAACATACCGGGGTCAGAAATAATCAGGGCATCACAGGCTTCCGGCTGCATATCCCGCAATTCCTCAAAATAATTTTTCGCACCCTCCAAGTCATCGTTATGTGCCAGAATATTCGCTGTCACATAGACTTTCACCCCATGGGCATGGGCAAAAGCGATGCCCTCTGCCATTTCTTCTTTTGTAAAATTCTTTGCCTTCGCCCGAAGTCCAAACGCTTCGCCGCCGATATACACTGCATCGGCACCATAAATGACTGCTGTTTTCAACACTTCCAAACTGCTGGCGGGAATCAAAAGTTCCGGTTTCCTGTTTTTCATTCTATCTTCTATCCTTATATTCCGTTTCTCAATATCTGAAATCTTATCTGCTCTTTTCCGGGTCCTTTTTGACACTCAGGGTCACACCATCCCCCACCGGCAAAATGACTGTTTCCAGTTGCGGGTGATGTTTTAATTCGTAAAGATATTCCCGCATTCTTGCATGAATGGTGCGGTTTCTTCTGGTGACCGCAAATCTGGATTCCACCACATCCCCATCCTGCAACACATTATCCGATATGAGCAATCCTCCGGGTGATAACAGCCGCAAGATGTCCGGCATAAAATGAATGTACTGCCCCTTGGCAGCATCCATAAAAATCATATCAAAGCTGCCCTCTAATTCCTTTAATACCTCCAGGGCGTCCCCTTCTATTAAAGTAATTTTATCCTCCACCCCTGCATCCTTGAAATTTTGTCTTGCAAGGGGAATTCTCTTCTCATATTTTTCTATGGTCGTGATATGGCAATCCCGTGGTCCGTATTCACTCATCAACAACGCAGAAAAGCCGATAGCTGTTCCCACCTCCAGGATATGCTTCGGCTTTGCATAGGCCAACAAAAACTTCAGTAGGCTCTGCATGGATTTTCGTATGATAGGAACTTCCGTCTCCAGGGCGTATTTTTCGATTTCGTCCAGAAAAGGGGTATTCCCGGGATCTAGCGAATCGATAAACGTAACCATTCTTTCGTTTACTTCCATGTCTATTCCTCTGTTTCTAACTCATACCCTGCCATCACGCGCATCATTTCTTCTGCCGTCATGGAGGTAGAGAGTTCAAAAGTACCTGCTTTTACTTCTTTGACATACTCCGACAAACGATATTGCACGGCAAACAATCCTGCATCTCTGGCAAGACCCTTATCAACAAATAATTTGCCAATCTCCTTGGGCGTCATACCGGGCGCAACCTCCACTGTCACCACGCGTCCTTCCCCTTCCGTCATGGCCGGTTCCATAAACACACGATATCCGAAGTCATAGCATTTGGTTGCTCCGGAATAAATCAATAGTAATGCGATTAGCACTAACGCCACACGAATCAGTGAACTAAAGCCCGCGGGCACTCCCTTTATCTTTTTCATACTGTTTCCTTTCGACTATACCTCCATGATAATAGGCAAAATCATGGGACGTCTCTTTGTCTTTCTCCAAACATAATCACTAAGGCTGTCCTTGGTGGTATTCTTCAGTTTCCCCCAATCCGTAACGCCCCGGTCGATACATTTCTGCACTGCTTCATATACAATGGTTCTGGCCTCTTCTATGAGTTCATCCGATTCCTTCATATAGACAAAGCCTCTGGACATAATCTCCGGTCCCGACACCAACTGTCCCGCGTATTGATCCAGCCCCATCACCACGACCAGAATGCCATCTTCCGCCAGGTGCTGGCGGTCCCTGAGCACGATGTTGCCCACATCACCCACGCCAAGACCATCTACCAAAATGGTGCCCACAGGCACTCTTCCCACCAGTTTTGCTTCTTTTTCCTTCAATTCCAATACATCACCGGAGGACAAAATAAAGATGTTTTCTTTTTCTATGCCCAGGCTTTGGGCAATTTTGGCCTGCGCCTTCAAATGTTTAAACTCACCATGTACCGGAATCGCATATTGAGGCTTGATTAAGGTATACAACAACTTAATCTCTTCCTGACAGGCATGCCCGGAAACATGGGCATCCTGAAAGATCACATCGGCACCCTTGCGCAACAATTCGTTGATGACTTTGGTCACGGACTTTTCATTGCCCGGAATGGGACTGGATGAAAAAATCACAGTATCCCCGGCACCCACGGTAATTTTACGATGCATACCGCTGGCCATTCTGCTCAACGCAGCCATGCTTTCTCCCTGGCTTCCGGTTGTGATAATGACCTGCTGCTCATCAGGATAGTCCTTCATCTGATCAATTTCAATCAAGGTATTCTCAGGGATGCTGATGCAGTCCAAGTTTTTGGCTGTCTCTATGATATTCACCATGCTACGGCCTTCTACACATACTTTTCTTTTGAACTTGTAAGCCGTATTGATAATTTGTTGCACACGATCCACATTGGACGCAAAGGTTGCAACGAAAATTCTGGTATTCTTATGCTCTTCAAACAACGTGTCAAAGGTTTTGCCCACTGTTCTCTCGGAAGGAGTGAAGCCGGGGCGCTCTGCGTTGGTGGAATCACACATGAGGGCAAGCACGCCCTTTTTCCCTAACTCTGCAAATCTCTGCAAATCAATGGCGTCGCCGTATACGGGGGTATAATCCACCTTAAAATCGCCCGTGTGCACCACCACACCTGCCGGAGAATAAATTGCCAAAGCTGCCGCATCCACGATGCTGTGGTTAGTTTTGATAAATTCCACACGGAACTGTCCTAAATTGATGGACTGTCCGAATTTTACAACCTTGCGTTTCACACCCTTTAGCAGGTTATGCTCTTTTAGTTTGTTTTCAATGATACCCATAGTTAGGCGGGTAGCATAAATGGGCACGTTTAACTCCCGAAGCACATAGGGTAGCGCACCAATATGATCCTCATGTCCATGGGTGATGACAAATCCCTTTACCCTATCCACATTCTCCTTCAAATATGTGACATCCGGAATCACCAAATCGATTCCAAACATGTCATCTGCAGGGAAGGACAAACCACAGTCCACCACAATAATACTGTCTTCGTACTCGAAGGCAGTAATGTTCATACCAATTTGCTCCAGACCACCCAAGGGGATAACCTTCAGGCCGGAGACATTTTTATTCTCTTTTTTCTTCAATCAAATATCCTCCAATTTACTCACAGGAAAGAAGCTTCTTAGCACTACTGCTGAAGCTCTACATCCTCTAACATATTTTCGAACACACCAGCAACTGCGGCCAGCTCGTCGTCATCTGACACAATGACGAACACGCCTTCCTCTTCTCCATCCTCGGAAGTGTCTTTCATGATCAGGGCTTCTCCGTCGCCTGATTCCACATCTGTCACAAGGATATAGTTGATGCCACCAATTCTAGTCTGTTCCAACACATAAAAGTCCACGGATTCCTCACCGTCGGGACGAAATGTGATTTTTTCAAATTTAGCCATTTTTATTCTCCATTTTGGTGGAACGATAATCCAGATAGCTTTGCAAGATAAATGCCGCTGCTATCTTGTCCACATATTCTTTGCGGTGTTCTCTTCGAATCCCCGCCTCTATCATTGCATTGTCTGCTTCCACCGTGGTAAGTCGCTCGTCCCACATAATGACCGGCAGACCTGTTCTTCTACTAAGTTTCTCTTCAAATTCTCTGGTGAGAATGGCTCTCTCTCCCTCAGAATCGTCCATATTCAGCGGTAGTCCAAGTACAATTTCTCCCACTTCGTATTCCACCGCCAACTCTTCTATCCTAGCAAGCGTCTGGCGCAGTTTGTTCGCCTCTTTACGGCGTATAATCTCCAAGGGCTGGGCAATGATGAGCAAGCTGTCGCTGATAGCCACCCCCACCGTCTTGGAGCCAAAGTCAAGACCCATAATCCGCATAATGGGACCTCCTATTTCTGCCGTATTACCCGAATGTACTCTCTCAGAAGTTCTTCCACCAGTTCGTCTCTTTCCACTTTCATAATCAAGCTTCTGGCATTTTTGTGGCTGGTGATGTAGGTGGGATCTCCACTCATAATGTATCCTACAATCTGATTCTCCGGATTGTATCCTTTTTCTGTCAAAGCTTCATATACTGTTGACAACACTTCTTTGGCACTGGTTTTCGGTTCTACTGCCACCTGAAAATGCTGTGTGTCTCTGATGTCTGCCATAATTCCTCTCAATCTGCCGCCATGCGGCCGGTAACTCTGCTTCTTCTTAATAATACTCTAATTTTTTTGAAAATTCAACCCACGAAACCCAATATCCGGGGCAAATCACACAAGAATCTCCTCTGTAAGAAAAGCCGCGGGATGTATCACCACAAAAGAATTCTCCAAGTTATTCTCTGTGGTCTTAGGAACTGCCATTTTGACGTAATCCACAGTGTGACCCACATAGTACTCCTGCCCGTCTATCTCTTTGGCTTCCTCAATTAAAACTTCTGCTTCTTTTCCTATGTAGCGCGCCCTATACTCTTTGGACATGGCGCTCTCCATGGCCAACAGTTCGTTGCTTCGGATGGTTTTCTCCTTCTCCGGCACCTGCCCGGGCAAACCATCCGCCACCGTACCTGCCCGTTTGGAATATTTGAAGATATGCATTTCAAAGAATCCTACCTTCTCCAAAAAATCCTTGGTCTGTTGATACTCTTCTTGCGTCTCTCCGGGAAATCCCACGATCACATCGGTGGTGATGGCAGGATGCACAAAATACTTTCTCAAACACTGCACGCCGTTATAGTATTCGTCCGCAGTGTATTTTCTATTCATTCGTTTCAGGGTTGCGTCACATCCGCTTTGCAGGGAAAGATGAAAGTGGGGACACAATTTATCCAGTACAGACAGCCTCCTTGCCGCATCCTCTGTGACAATCCTAGGCTCCAGAGAACCCAGGCGCACACGGTGTAAACCATCTATCTGACAAATTTCTTCTGTCAGGTCAACCAATTTACTACGTCCTGTATATTTGGGCTGTCCATCCACGAATATTTTCTCGCAGATACCCTGTTGCCATGCCTGATCGTCGAAATCCACACCGTAGGAACTGATATGGATACCGGTCAGCACAACCTCTTTGTATCCTTTCTTCACCAATCCCCTGATTTCTTCCAAGATATTCTCTTTGGCACGGCTTCTCACCCTGCCTCTGGCATAAGGAATGGCACAATAAGAACAAAACTGGTTGCAACCATCCTGGATTTTGATATAAGCTCTGGTGTGCTCTGCGGTCTGCCCAAGCTGCATTTCCTCATATTCATAGGTGTGATTGATGTCACACAGGGATTTATCATGCACCGTTTTCTGCAAAAAGGATGCGGCCGAAAACTCCTCTTGTTCCCCTGCCTGTTCTCTAATCTGCAGGTACTCTTCCAGCAATTCTACAATATCCTTTTTACGATTGTTACCCACAGCCAAATCTATCGCTTCATCCTGCAACACAGCCGTGGTGCCTGTCTGCACATAGCACCCAACCGCTACTACCACCGCCTCCGGATTACGTTGCTTCGCTCTGTGAAGCATCTGGCGGCTTTTTCTGTCCGCCATGTTGGTCACCGTGCAGGTATTCACAATATAAATATCAGCCACTTCATCGAAATCTACAATTTGGAAGCCTCGTTCCTGCAATTTTTGTTGCATCACTTCCGTCTCATAGGAATTCACTTTGCAGCCCAAATTATGCAATGCTACTTTTTTCATATGATTCCTCTTGCAAATTCTATTTAAAAGGTTGTCGCTCTTTTACAAAAACCGCTTTCTTTGTATCTTGACTTTTGTTGACGAACCAACTAATATAATATCAAGTCATATAAAGGAAAGGAAGGTATCCAAGATGAAAACCGTACAAATTTCATTAAATTCCATTGACAAAGTAAAATCATTTGTAAATACAATTACCAAATATGATTGCGATTTCGATTTGGTTTCCGGCAGATATGTCATCGACGCCAAATCCATCATGGGAATCTTTAGCCTGGACTTGTCCAAACCCATCGATCTGAACATTCATGCTGATGACGGGTTGGATGAGATTCTTGCAATCCTTGCACCCTACATTGTATAAACAAAAGTTTGAAAGGTCTCAAGACGGAATGAACGTTTTGAGACCTTTTTATTGTCCTTTTCTCTATTCAACAATGATTAATTCATCTGTCTCAAGTGCAGTCTTCACCAATTCTTCGATTTTTTCATCCAAGTTTCTTTCATGGCGGCGAATCACATTGACATTGGGCTTAGTCACCGGATGTTTCGCCACAAAGATGGTGCAACAATCTTCGAAGGGCTGAATGGAAGTTTCGAAGGTACCAATCTTTTCGGACACTTCCACAATTTCCTGCTTATCAAAACCAATCAACGGACGATACACCGGCAACTCACAGACTTCATTGGTAGCAATCAGCGAGTTCATTGTCTGGGAAGCCACCTGTCCGATACTTTCTCCGGTAATCAATCCCAAGCATTCTGTTTCCTTCGCAATGTGCTCTGCAATTCTCATCATATATCTGCGCATGATGATGGTCAGTTCTTCGTGAGGACATTTTTCGTAGATATATAACTGGATATCCGTAAAATTAATGACATGCAAATAAATGGGCCCTGTATATTTCGACACGATTCGCGCCAAGTCTACCACCTTTTGTTTTGCTCTCTCACTGGTATAGGGCGGAGCATGGAAATACACCGCATCGATTTTTACACCACGCTTGGCAATCATATAACCTGCCACAGGGGAATCGATTCCGCCGGAAAGCAAAAGCATTGCCTTGCCGCCGGTTCCTACCGGCATACCGCCGGGACCGGGAATGATTTCCGAATAGATATAGATTTTTTCTCTGATTTCAATGTTCAGCATAATGTCCGGTTTGTGCACATCCACGCGCATTTCCGGATACGCATCCAAAATCACTCCTCCCATATCCGCATTGATTTCCATGGACTCCTTGGGATAGTTCTTTCTGGCTCTTCTGGCATTTACCTTAAAGGTCTTATTTTTCTCAGGGTAAACATCATCAATATATTTCACTACGGTTTCACAGAGACGTTCAAACCCCTCATCTTCTACCACAACCACGGGGCAGATGCCGGAGATACCAAACACCCTGCTCAAGCGTTCTACCGCGCCGTCATAGTCAAACTCTCCCTCCGCATCTACGAAAATACGGCCTTGGGATTTGTGAATTAAGAATTTGCCCTCACATTTTTTCAGAGCAAATTTCATCTGGTGCACCAGGGCATCTTCGAACAGATAACGGTTCTTTCCCTTCACACCAATTTCTGCGTATTTTATCAAAAATGAAGTAAACATGTTTTTTCTCCTATCACTTCTGTATCGCGTACATGCAGCCGCCTATGACTATCGGCGCGTGTATTTTCGCAACATAGGAATTCTATCATACATTTCCTGCAAAGTATAGTCTATTTCTTCCCTGGTTGTATAAACCGAAAAGCTAAATCGCAGGGTGGACTCCAGCATTTCCTTGCTGACACCAATCGCCTTTAGTGTTGCGGAAGGTGCCGGTTTATGAGAAGAGCAGGCACTTCCTGCCGACACATAAATTCCTTTGTCCTCCAACGCATGCAATAACACTTCGCTGCGGACACCTTCTACAGACACGCTCACGATATGAGGTGCCGTTCCCTCTCCATAGGGCATATCAGGTAATAATCCGTTGATGTGGATGCCTTCCAGTTTTTCCAATCCCTTGATAAAATATCTTTTCAGTTCCTGTAGTCTGGCCACATCTTCGTCGTAATGGCTGTGCAAAAGGTCTGCCGCCTTGGCCATGCCTGCCACACCGGGCACATTATCTGTACCGGAGCGATATCCTCTCTGCTGACCACCACCGAAAATGATGGGCTGGAGTTTCACTTTCTCGTCCACATATAATACACCTACGCCCTTGGGACCATGAATTTTATGACTGCTGATACTCACCATATCAATGCCCATTTTCTTAGGGAAAATCTTCGCCTTACCAAAGCCCTGCACTGCATCCACATGGAACAGTGTATAAGGATTCACTTTCTTTACATAAGCTGCCGCTTCTGCAATGGGCTGTAACGAACCGATTTCATTGTTGGTGTGCATCATGGATACAAGAATCGTATCCGGCGACATAGCTCTACGCAACTCCTCCAAGGATACCCTACCGCAGGAATCCACCGGAAGATATGTCACTCTATAGCCAAGACCTTCCAGATACTGCATGGTTTTTAATACCGCCGGGTGTTCTATCATGGTGGTAATCAGGTGCTTCCCCCTTCTGGCATTGGCCATAGCCGCACCGATGATTGCCATGTTATCCGCTTCCGTACCTCCGGAGGTAAAAAAGATTTCCTTCTCATTTACCTTCAACAGTTTGGCAAATACCTCTTTTGCATAACGCAGGTATTGCTCCGCCTCCACGCCCTTCATATGCATGCTGGAAGGATTTCCGTAATCCTCACACATGATTTTTGTCATAAATTCTGCCACTTCCGGGAACACCCTCGTTGTGGCGGAATTGTCCAAATATGCTTCCATATTATGCTCCCTTGTCGTCACTTTCTTGTAATATCTTATGCGGGGTAGTGGATTATTGCTTTATGTTTCTCTACTTCTCCAGCAAATAACCCAGCCAAGAAAGGACAGTCATTCCCGCAGTTTCCGTCCGTAAAATCCGGCGCCCCAAAGTGATGGGGTTTACGCCTGCCTTTGATGCCGAATCAATTTCTGCCTGTTCAAATCCGCCTTCCGGGCCAATGAAAACAGCCACCCTGTCTCCGGGCTTGATATCGGATAGCAAGGTTCTGGTGCGCTCCATATCTTCCGCCATTTCATAGGGAATCAATTTCACTTCCATCTCCCGGGCAATGGCAATGGCTTGAGAAAAGGTCACCACATCATGCACCTTAGGAATGATGCCTCTTTTGCTCTGCTTTGCCGCCGCCTCTGCGATTGACTGCCATCTGGCAATTTTTGACGCCGCCTTTTTATCATCCAGCTTTACCACGCAACGCTTGGTGGCAACAGGGATAATCTGATACACCCCCAATTCCACTGCCTTCTGGATAATCAACTCCATCTTATCGGATTTGGGCAGCCCTTGAAATAGATAAATCTGCGCAGGAAGTTCCACATTGTCTTCTTTCACAAAATAAATTTCACATCGGACAACATGCTCCTCCAGGGCCGCAATACCGCATCTGTATTCCTTGCCGTCCACGCCATTGCTGACTGCAATTTCTTCGCCCTCTTTCATACGTAGAACATTCTTTATATGATTTACGTCAGGCCCTTCAATTATGACACTCTTGTCATTTATATTGATTTGTGTGGGCTTTACAAAAAACTGAAACATTACTTTTCTCCTTAGAAAATCCTATTTCCGGGCGGTGACACTCACCCACTCTCCCTGATAGGTTACTTCCAATACCGAAAGTCCGGCTGCCTTCACTGCGTCCACTACGGTCTGTTCCTTATCATTGATGATACCGGAGGTAATATAGATTGCTCCGGGCTTCATCTGATTGACAATCACCGGGGTCAAAGGCACCAGCACATCCGCCAAAATATTTGCCACCACAATATCGTAACATTCATAACCCACGGTATCCTGAATGGCCTTATCATTGATAATGTTTCCAATCATCATCTCAAACTGTGCGGGATCAATGCCATTGGCCGCACAGTTTTGCGCCACAGCCTCTATGGCACAGACATCCAAGTCCGTACCCACTGCATGTTTTGCCCCAAACATCAGGGAAAGTATGGCCAAAATTCCACTACCCGTTCCCACATCCAAAAGTTCCGTTTCCGGAGTAATGTATTTTCGCAACTGACGGATACACAGCTGGGTGGTCTCATGCATGCCCGTACCAAACGCAGTGCCGGGATCAATATGGAGAACCATTCTGCCTTCATCCTCCACCTTAATATCCTCCCAAGAAGGAATCACCAGAATATCATCTATATAGAATTGATGGAAGTACTGTTTCCAGTTGTTGATCCAGTCAATATCCTCAGTCTCATCTACGGTGATGGTACCCTCGCCAATCTCACAAAACAGGCGCAAATCTTCCAGCTCGGTTTCTAACATCTCTACAATTTCAGAAACTGTTTTTTGCTCATCTGCCACTGTGAGACTGCCGTCTTCTCCGATTTCCACAAAGAAACTCAAATAGGCAATCCCGTCATCCTCCGGTCCCTCCGGTAGGATATCCACAAACATCTGCTCTTTTTCCATAGCAGTCAAGGGAATCTTGTCCTCAATCTGCGCCCCCTCAAATCCCAAATCATAGAGGCTGCTGATGATAATATCCTCCGCCTCAGTCACTGTTTTAATGCGAAACTTCATCCACTTCATAACGATACCTTCCTCGTATAATTTTTATACTTCCTATTTCTATTCATCGCTCAGCGTAATTTTTTCTTTTCCGTAATACTCTGCCATTGCTTTGTTGACCCAATCCTCCGGATCCTTTTGCAGGTCCCCAAAATAGAGCAGATAGGGCTTGATGCGGAAGGGCTCTAATTCCACTTCCGAAAGAGTCTCATCCTCTAAAACTGCCAATCTTTCTTGGAACTCCATCTGATACTGTTTGGCATTGCCATAATGCAAATCCATCACCGCACTGACAGTGGTAATCTTATCTCCGCCCCAAAAATACAAGGTTATGAGTAGAAATACGCCACCCACCAGCCAACCGGCCAAAACAAAGGACTTCTTTCCTTCCGCAGGCAATGTTTCCGTGGACATTTTCTTTTCTGCCCATTTTCTGTGCAACCAGCCAAGCAAATATAACTCATTGGCATACAGCCAAATATAATAATTAAATCTGTAGATGTTCTGAATACGACCCGCTCCGGTAATCTGTAATGCGTACAGTGTGGGCGCAAACTGGGCTGCAAACACGCCGAAAGAAAGCAACAATACCAACAAAGGATAGGGATATTTGAAATTCTTCTTTTTGATGATGCCCCAGAATATTGGCACCAACATACCACCCAAAATAATGCAGGGCGGAATGGCATTGTTCCAAACATATCGGGATGCCTCTGCCAGTGCCTTCAAAATCGCGCCAAAAAATGACATATGTGTCACACCCGAGGCTGCTTGTCTCACTTGATTGCCGGGCGCCGCCACATTTACCAGGAATGCCACCAGATACCATAATATATTGGCAAGAGAAAGATATCTCTGGGGATGTTTTGTCACAAACATCCACACATTGTAAAATAGCAAAAACAGCAAAATGGTGAGGGCCACCACATAGTTTCCACCACCCACTGCAAAGAGTAGTAACGCAATGCCAATCTCCAAGAGAACCGACTTCCACAGAGGGCGTTCTCTCTTACTTGCCAAGAGCAATAACAGGGCCACCAACAACCATGCCAAAGCATAGAGAAATGTGTATAGCATGGCACCACAGAACCAGAAAAAACCTTCTACCGGCACCGGTGTTAACAGCACTTGCAACAACACACAGCTAATAGATGCAATTCCTGCCCGTACCTTGTCTGCACCTAGAATTTTTACAAAAATCACCATGAGTCCAAACAGTTCCGTCAACACCATACCGCCCAGGGTGATATAAGTAACCATATAGTAGGCATCTTCCGCAAAAATTCCCATGGCCGAGGTAAATGCCCAGACACCAAAATAAGTGCCTTGCCATTCATAATAAAAATCCTTGGTGTATGCAATCTGCCCAAGTAACACCTTCCACACGGATCCCGTCTCTTTCCAGATACTGCCGGAATGTAAGGTGAAGGTGAAATCGTCCACACTGATAAAATTATAGTGTGCGATGGCAAACAGGGGAATCAAGGCAACTGCAAGCAGTAAAATCAGACCCACCAACAACGTCTTTAGTTGTACATTTTCTGTCAACTTCTTCATCCATTTCTCCCAATCATAAACCTCTTCCGATGCACTTCTTCATCTTGGTCTATGATTCTTTTTAATACTGTGCATCTCCGGTGTATGCCATCAAAAGTGCATTCTGCACACCCTCGATCTGTGTAAATTCAGGCAAAACATCCTCACCCTTCAGACGAACGGTGCAGGTGATTTCTGTGGACTCTCCATCAGAGGACTTTGTTTTTATTTTCTTGTGCAGCGCTGCCAGTTTTTCTTCTACCGCTGCCTCTGCCTTATTTTCATAACGAACAATTAAAAGGTAGGTACTTCTGCTTTTTCCCATGGACATCATCACTACAAATATAATGTTGATGAGGATGGTGCCACAGATGGCCACAAAGAACAGACCCGCACCGGCTGTCAATCCCGCGCCAATGGCCAAAAACAGAAATCCCACATCCAACGGATCCTTTACCGCCGTTCTGAAACGAACAATAGAAAGCGCACCCACCATACCCAAGGAAAGCACCACGTTAGAGGATATGGTCACAATAATAAATGCCACTGTCAGAGTGGACATAATAATCAGTAAACCAAAATTTTCGGAATACACTGCGCCACGGTAGAAAAACTTATACACCAGATAAATAATCATCGCGCATACAAACGCCGTTCCCAGCACAAGTAGCAAATAGGGCAACGAAATATTCTCCACCAATCCCATCTCTACAATGCTGTCTCTTAAAATATCCTTGATTGAATTCATACAATCTGTCCCTCCAATTTCTTTTTCATGCACATACCAAACTTGGATGCCGCCACCTGTGTAAGACCCACGCCGGATAAAATCTCGCTGATGTGGGCAGGCAGGTAATCATCGTATTTCACTTCCAATATCATATCGCCGGGAGCGAGTATATTGGGAAGATATCGTTTCCGCTTCAAACAATCCTTTACATTTCCCCCGGCCAGTTCCTTGTCGAAGGTAATTCTTACATTGGAAATATCATACACATAAGCTTCTCTCAGATAATCCACTACCACACCAGGCGCAAAACCCTTGGTCTTCATCAGTACCACCAGTTCCTCCAACACACTTCCCTTGCAGATGTCCGCTGTTGGAGATGCGCCCGCCAAAAGCATATCCCTTTCCTCTTCCGATAAAGGGTACGTTGTTTTGGAAATTCTGGTACCTTTTTTACTCTTGCATTCCAAAACACATGCTTTCGGCTGATTCTCATAATACCGGATTCTATATTTTTTTCGGTTGTCCACGCCATTTTCTTTCTCTGCTAATGTATCTGCTCCCGGGGACTCAAAATAGACGCTTCGGATGAAATAATTTCCATCCTCCCCCGCATGGGAATCCCTTTTCATAAAGGCTTGCAGACGACCTTTCAGCAGCTGATATTGAATCGGCGTGATCACATACTTTAATTCGTGTCTCACTAACTTCTCCTATCGGCTCCCTATATAACTTCCTACTCTGCGATTTCTTCCTGGTAAGTACCTGTAATATGGTTCTTCACATATATTCCCCGGGGTGTCAGTTGGGGGACCATCAAAGAATCTATCAGCTCCTCACCCTTATGAAGGCGCAAAGTTTCCCCCTGTCGCAAATTAAAATTCATCCCCCAGTTTCCCAAAGCCTCTGATGTAGTGGCATCTTTGCCGTAAAAGCGGATGGTTTCTCCGGGACGCAGTACCACGGTGGGCAGGGCATATTGATATACATCCTCACCATCTGTCAAATGGTATCCTTGTGTACTGACCGTGCAATCCGAGTAATTGATTAATTCCACATAATCATTGGTGCCTCTGGCTTTCACTGCGTGAATTTCCAACTCCGCATCTTCTGCCGGTTCCGTCACAAGTTCCACCTGAATAACTGCTTCTTTGATGTCATCAGAAGTCAAAGTAAGAACCTCTTGTGTTCTGATTTCTCCATTGACAATCCAATGGGCAAAAATTTCATTGAGGGACAGTCTCGGAGAAAGACTCACCGGCACATTACCAAAATACACACCGTCAAAGTCCGGGCTATCCACCACCATAGTGTTTACCTGCACACCGGACAGGCTTTGATTTGTCAGATGTAGCGTGTATGCGTTAACGGCATCAAAATCAAAAGAAGCAATGATGTCATTGAGCATCACAGCCCGACGCCTCCTGGCAAAGCGGACAATACTATTGTAATTGTCCTGCACAGTACTATCATTCACATCCAGGGCTTCCCAATTCCAAAGGGAATCCTCCATTAAGTCTGTTTCCTCCACCATATGATGAAGTTCCTGCTGTCTGCTTCCGTGTTTCTCCGATAGTTTCGCTTCCACATTTTCTGCTGACATAGGTCCATTCATCAGGTCGCAAAGGTAATTCACAAAGTATGCTCTGCAGTCCTCTCTCTTCATCAACTGATTTAAAAGGAGTAGTTCCGACTGCAAGTCCATTTCCAAAGTACGGTGATTCTCGTCCACACCACCGCCCAGCAAAAGCAGGCCAAAGCCAAAATCCAGATCATATAAAAGATTGCGGTATCTGCCGTCAAAAACCGTCCCCGCCTGATATTCTCCCGTAGGGGATACATAACGGTACACCTTCACATTGTTTCCCGGCCAGTCCACATTGCCGATATATATCTGGATGGCGCAATACTGCAAATAATTCTCTACATCGAACATTTCCTGCAACGCTTCGTATGTAGCAGTTTCCGTCAAATCTTTTTCTACATAGGTCCGGAACAAATCATTGTACTGGTCCACATAAGTCTGAACGGCCGGATCTTCATCCTCCACCTTGACTCCACCGGTACCCTCCAGAACAACAAACTGTCCTGTGTGTGTCCCGTATTTTTCTTCAAAATAACCGGCATCAAAATTATTGCCCATCCAGTAAATGCCCATGTACTGTCCATTCATATAGACAGCCACAGCCTCCGAAAGAGTCACATCCGGGAAACCGGCATCTGCAGCCAAATCACAGCAAAGCTCGCTTCGGATAAATCCAAAGCCATTGTCGTTGCCCGCATTACGCACCAACAGTCTCTTATATCTGTCATACAGTGTGCCGTCGGCATTTTTCAATGCCTCCACCACAGGGTATTCAAATTCATTCTTAGCATCATATTCTTTTCTGGCATACAAACGAAAAGATTTTTGGTTCTTCATTCTGGACAGAGCGCCATGCACTCGCACGCCACCATCCAAAGCAAAAAGGCTTTCACCTGTACTATCAAAACACTCTATATGCACCGGTCTTTCGAACTCGGATCCTCGCCACTGAAAATTGGCATCTATCCCGCCACCATAAAACGCATCAGGATTGGCCGCCTTCCACTCATCAAACACTTTGCCTTTTACAAAAATACCATTCTCATATCCAAACAATCCGTCCGGATCACCCACTACACTGAGCACACGGGTAGTAAATCTCTCAGGGAGATTCTCTCCTAAGATATAGGTTCTGGTGATAACCTCCGAGGCTTGACCGGAGGAATCGTATGCCCTAAAACGATAGGTATAAACAGTCTCCTCCTCTGCCGCAGATAAGGTAAGGGGCGTGTCATAGAGCACACCACTTTCCGCAGTAGGCTCACTGCCATCTGTGGTATAGTACACCTTCACCCCATAGGGGGCCTTCACTTCTACCGATAAATCGTTTTGAAAAAATCCGCTCTCCGTGATGGTCAACTGGGCAGGCATGGAAACAGCCTCCCGCCTTTCAACCAAATACCACAGTAGCACCGTCACCAAAAATCCCACCAAAAGCAATCCCAACGCAAGACACGCTTTTCTTTTTCTGTCTGCCGTCATATCTGCTCTCCGCGTCTAGATATAATATTTCAACTTATAATTATACCTTACACTTACGTGATTTACAAATCATTTCTTTCACCTTGATTTTCATGTTTTGAGAATCACAACAAATATGACACAGTTGTCAGATTTATAATAAATTCTATGTATGTACTCATAAATAAAAGGATTGTAGCCGTCTCCGGTCACAATCCTTTTTCTTCTGTCTTATTTCTTCCCAAAGAACCCGTCCTTGGACTTTTTCTTTTTGTCTTCCTTGGTTTCTGCACCCTTATTATCGGATGCTTCCTTGGTCGCATTTAAACTGTTATCGTTTGCTGCGTCAAATTGTTTCAACAGTTCCTTGGCCTCATGACTTAATTTGTCAGGCACCTGAACCACCAATGTCACATAGTGGTCGCCTCGATAGTCCTTGTTTCTCCAGGAAGGTACACCCTTGCCCTTCAGACGCACTCTGGTGTCTGTCTGGGTACCGGGCTTCACCTCATAAATGACTTTGCCGTCCACGGTATCAATCATGATTTCACCGCCCAATGTAGCCACTGCGAAGGACATGGGAACGGTAGAATAGATATTGAAATCCTGTCTCTGGAAAATAGGATGACGTCCTACAATCACTTCTACCAACACATCGCCTCTGGGGCCGCCATTGGTACCGGGTTCACCCAAACCGGGCATACGGGTGGACTGTCCATTGTCAATACCGGCAGGAATATCCACAGAATAGCGTTTCCGCATGGGAATATACGCAGAACCATGACAATCCGGACATTTTTCTTTGACTACTTTACCGCTTCCCTGACACTCAGGACAGGTCTGTACATTTCTTACCATGCCAAATAAGGACTGCTGGGTAAACACCACCTGGCCCTTGCCGCCACATTTGGAACAAGTTTCCGGACTGGTGCCGGGTTTTGCTCCTGAGCCGTGACAGGTCTTACATGCTTCTTTCACGGTAAGTTCAATTTCTTTCTTACATCCAAATACCGCTTCTTCAAAAGTAATCCGCACACTGGTACGGAGGTTTGCTCCCTTCATGGGGCCATTGTTATAAGAACTTCTCCTGCTTCCACCACCGAAGAAATCACCAAAAATATCGCCAAAAATGTCGCTAAAATCAGCACCGCTAAAATCAAATCCACCGGCGCCGCCAGCGCCACCATCAAAAGCAGCGTGACCAAACTGATCGTACTGACGCTTCTTGTCCGGATCGCTCAACACAGCATATGCTTCGGACGCCTCTTTGAATTTTTTCTCTGCTTCAGCATCACCCGGATTCACATCCGGATGATACTTTTTAGCAAGTGCACGATATGCTTTTTTAATTGCGGCATCATCAGCATTCTTATCTACGCCGAGGACCTCATAATAGTCTCTCTTTTGCTCTGCCATGTTAGCACCTCATTACAATAGTTACTTTTTATACTTCGCGGAAGTCTCCGTCGATGACATCATCTTCGGGAGCTGCGCCTGCCGCACCACCCATGTCAGGGCCTGCACCCTGCTGTGCCTGCTGCATATTCTCATACATCTTGGTGAAGAGTGCCTGCGCACTGTTGGTCAGTTTTTCTTTTGCCGCCTTCAACTCATCGATGTCGCTGTCGCTCATTTCCTGATCCTTGGTTCTCTCAAGGATTGCTTTCAAAGCATCCAAATCTGCCTGCACTGCGGACTTGTCGGCATCTGCCAGCTTGTCGCCCACTTCGTTCAAAGCATTTTCTGTCTGGAATACGAAAGAGTCTGCCTCGTTTCTCGCTTCCACTGCTTCTTTTCTCTTCTTATCCTGTGCCTCGAACTCAGCAGCTTCCTTGACTGCTCTTTCGATTTCATCATCGGACATGTTGGAACCTGCGGTGATGGTGATATGCTGTTCCTTACCGGTGCCCAAATCCTTTGCAGATACATTTACGATACCGTTTGCGTCAATATCGAAGGTTACTTCGATCTGAGGCATACCTCTTCTTGCGGGAGGGATACCATCCAAACGGAACTGTCCAAGGGACTTGTTGTCCTTTGCAAACTGTCTCTCACCCTGTACCACATTGATATCTACTGCAGTCTGATTGTCTGCTGCAGTGGAGAAAATCTGGCTCTTCTTAGTAGGGATGGTTGTATTTCTTTCAATCAATCTGGTAGCCACACCACCCATGGTCTCGATGGACAGAGACAAAGGAGTTACATCCAAAAGGAGGATGTCGCCTGCTCCGGCATCACCTGCCAATTTACCACCCTGTACGGAAGCACCAATTGCCACACACTCATCAGGGTTCAAAGTCTTGCTGGGCTCTTTGCCTGTGATCTGTCTTACCTTATCCTGTACTGCAGGAATTCTGGTGGAACCACCTACCAAAAGCACCTGACCTAAGTCAGCATTGGTAAGGCCTGCATCCTTCATAGCGTTCTGTACAGGGATTGCAGTTCTTTCTACCAGATCTCTGGTCAATTCATCAAACTGAGCACGGCTCAAATTCATATCAAAATGCTTAGGGCCTTCTGCAGTAGCAGTGATGAAAGGAAGGTTGATATTTGTGGTCATTGCACTGGACAATTCCTTCTTTGCCTTCTCTGCTGCTTCTTTCAATCTCTGCATTGCCATCTTATCGCCGGAAAGGTCTACGCCTTCAGCCTTCTTGAACTCAGCAAGCATCCAGTCGATAATCTTGTTGTCAAAGTCGTCACCACCCAAACGGGTATCACCGTTGGTAGAAAGAACTTCGATAACGCCTTCGCCGATTTCGATGATGGATACGTCGAAGGTACCACCACCCAAGTCATAAACCATAATTTTCTGCTCTTTTTCGTTATCCAAACCATAAGCCAAGGCTGCTGCCGTAGGCTCGTTGATGATACGCTTTACTTCCAAGCCTGCAATCTTACCTGCATCCTTGGTTGCCTGACGCTGTGCATCATTAAAATATGCAGGAACAGTGATTACTGCCTCTGTTACCTTTTCGCCCAAGTAGCTCTCTGCGTCTGCTTTCAGCTTCTGCAAAATCATTGCGGAAATCTGCTGAGGAGAGTATTTCTTGTCGTCGATGGTACGACCGTTGTCTGTACCCATATCTCTCTTGATAGATGCGATGGTCTTATCTGCGTTAGTTACTGCCTGACGCTTTGCAGGCTCACCTACCAGTCTTTCACCGGTTTTTGTAAATGCTACGATGGAAGGTGTGGTTCTTGCACCTTCTGCGTTTGCGATAACAGTGGGCTTACCACCCTCCATAACTGCCACGCAACTGTTTGTTGTACCCAAGTCAATACCAATAATTTTTCCCATTTTTATGTCCTCCTGTTTTGTTTTTATTGTTATTCAACTACTGCGACCATGGTATGTCTTACCACGCTGTCGCGATAGGTATAGCCTTTTAATAATTCCTGTGCCACCTGACCGCTTTCGTATTCTTCACTGGCCACCTGCATGACCGCATTATGAAGGTTGGGGTCAAATTCCTGACCAAGTGCTTCTATCTGCTTCACGCCGATTGCTTCCAGTTCGGTAAGCAGCTGCTTGTAAATACGATTCATTCCATCCACAAAAGGATCTTCCTTTTTGTCTTCCGGAACGGTCTGAAGTCCCCGCTCAAAATTATCCACCACCGGCAGCATCTTTTCGATGACACTCTTGGCTCCCATTTCAAACATGGACTGTTTTTCTTTTTCTGTTCTGTTGCGGAAGTTTTCGAATTCTGCCAACTGGCGCTTTACCTTATCTTCCAGCTGTTCGATTTGTTCTTTGTATTGCTTTTCTTTTTTATCTGTCTTACATTGCTTCTTTGCCGTTTTTTTCTCACAGCCGGCAGTTTCTGCCTTGGATTCACATCCTTCTGTGCATCCGCACGTTTCCTCGGCTTTTGCCTTTTCCTCTGTTGCTTCTGTTTCCGCCGGATTCACATCCACAGCCTCTTCCTGCTGCAACTGTTTTTCCTTCTCTGTCATGGTTCTATCCTTTCCGATACTACTTTATTCTTTGTCATCCCGATACATTTCGTCTAACTGACTCTGTATGGTACGAAGCGTTCCAACTACTTTTTCGTAGTCCATTCGTTTCGGTCCCACGATACCGATGGTTCCCTTCATGCCACCGCCCAACTCATAGGTGGCGGTAACAATACTGCAATCTCTCATACTCTGTACCGAGGATTCTTCACCGATGTACACCTGAATACCGGTGCCACCACTTCCCTGCCCGGGATCCTGTAAAAGTTCGGTAAGAAGTTGCTTTTCCTCAAAAGTATTAATCAACTCACTTGCTTTTCTGTGGTCGGCCAACTCAGGATATCGGAAGATGTTATTGGTACCGCTGGTGTAAATCTCTAAATCTTCCTCTTCGTGTATGGAGGTTGCCACCGCGTCCAAAACTTCTCCAATGATGTCTCCATGAATACCGGCCTGCTGCTTCATATAAGCAATCATTGCCAGGTTGATTTCTCCAATGGTCAGTCCGGTCAAGTGTGTGTTCAGCAGAATGTTCAACTTCAGCAATGTCTCATCATTCAGTTCTTCTTCTACACGGATAATGTTATTTTTAATCACATTACCTTCCGTTACGACCACCGCCAATAACTGGCGCGCGTCCACTCTGGACAACTGGATGAACTTCAATTTCGCCCCGCGGTTTTGAGGAACAGATATCATGGAGGCATATTGTGTGTTCTGTGCCAGCACCTTGGCCACCTGCTTGAGCAGTGTCTCCATCTTATCCTGGCGTTTGAGAAGCATCTCCTCCATCTCCTCAACCTTGCGCTCTTTTTCCTCCATCATGGTATCCACATATAATCGGTAACCTTTATCCGAAGGAATTCGCCCGGCGGAAGTATGGGGCTGTAAAATATATCCCATTTCCTCCAGATCTGCCATCTCATTTCGTATGGTGGCAGAGCTTAAATTCAGGTCGGTATACTTGGATATGGTTCTACTGCCCACCGGCTCGCCGGTCTCCAGATAGTTACGAATGACCGCTTGCAGAATCTTCTTTTTTCTCTCGTCTAACTCCATCCAAGTACCTCCCTTCTTATGTTGTTAGCACTCAATAAAAGGGAGTGCTAACATCTACTAAAGATAAGTTAGCACTTCCCTTTCTTATTGTCAACCAATTTCATTAAAAATAATTCTAAAATAAATCTAAAGTGTTTGTAGCGTGTTTTTTATAGTGCAGAAATCATTTTTAAATACAGTTCCATGGATGCCAACCGCCTCTGCACCCCTGATGTTATATTCCATATCGTCAATGAACAGGCACTCCTCCGGCCGGAGATGAAACTTCTGCAAAACGTACTCATAAATTTCTGCAGACGGTTTTATCATCTTCACATCCGCAGACACCACCACGCCCTCAAACCATTCCAGTGGGAACTGTTTTGGGAAATAGGTATGGAACAAACCACAGGCATTGGAGAGAACAAACAACCGATACCCCTGTTCCTTCGCCCACTGACAAAAGTCCTTTGCTCCGGGAATGGGCAGCATGAAATCAATCCAGTGGTCTACGCAAGCCTGCAACTCCTTATGATACTTCTCCGGCACCCTTTTAGATGCTCCATCAAATCTTTGGTGATTTAGAATCACACCTCTGTCACCTAAAATCCATTCTTCTCCCTGAAAGAGTTCCTTATATATAATATCCTTACATTCCTGCGTAGTGCAGATAGCATCCAGTATCTTCTTCGGGTTGTACTCCAAAAGCACATTACCCATGTCCACGATTATATTCTTTATCATACGGTGTCCTCATTCCTTGTCTTATAAAAAGGCAATAAGGCTTTCGGCCCCATTGCCTTTTGTCACAAACTCGTTTTATCTTGCCGGCATAATGTTCGTCGCTACCAATAGCAACACCAACAGGCCCAATGCGATTCGATACCAGCCAAACACCTTGAAGTCATGCTTCTTAATGTATCCCAACAAGAATTTCAATACAAAGATGGATACCACGAAAGATACTGCCGTGCCCACCAGCAAAACAATCAATTCCATAGAGGTAAAGTCAAATCCAAACTTCATCACCTTTAGGAGACTTGCCCCAAACATCACCGGTATCGCCAGGAAGAAAGTATACTCTGCAGCCACCGTTCTGCACACACCCAAGAGCAGGGCGCCTACGATAGTCGCACCGGAACGACTTGTACCGGGAAAAATTGCAGCCAATACTTGAAATACGCCAATCATAAATGCGGTTTGATATGTGATTTCTGACAGATGTGTCACTTTATATTCTTTTCCCCGGTTCTGATTTTCAATTAGGATAAATGCCACACCAAACACAATCAGCGCAATTGCGATACAAGGAGGATTATAAAATAACTCCTCAAACTTCTCATCAAACAACGCGCCAATAATCGCCGCTGGTACAGTGGAAACCAAAATCTTAAACCAAAGGGTCCAAATATCTTTCTTTAGATAGGAAGAAAGACCTGTCCCCTGCCGTTCCTTTTGGCTTAAGGCAAAGGGCCAAATTTGCTTCCAAAACAAAAGCACAACCGCCAAAATTGCACCCAGCTGAATCACTACGTCAAACATGCCGAAGAAATTTTCGCTGGTTTCCTGAAAGGGCAAAAATTTCTCTACCAAAATCAAATGTCCGGTACTGCTGATGGGCAACCACTCTGTGATACCCTCCACAACACCATAAACTACAGCTTTAATAATTTCTAACATCTTAAACTCTCTATTCTTTCTTATTTATTTTGCACAAAAAATCCTTTATTTTAGGCACTTTGTGCAATTGGTTTAAAAGTTACAACAATAACTCTGCACTAAATAATGGGCGAAAACTGTATCTTTTCTGGTTCAAAGTACTCAT
>JAEIGA010000103.1_pt1 | contig 114429 bp, 173 predicted proteins | sample 9270691 | NCBI WGS metagenome assembly JAEIGA01 (sample SAMN17057246, study PRJNA624740) | gut metagenome | biome: biome; isolation source: fecal sample | host: Bos grunniens | place: China: Xizang | collected 2019 | reverse complement strand
TCTAACAAGCTAGTTTTTTCCATTTTGTAGCCACTCATAATTTCAACTTCTACTTCTCTAGCCGTTGCGTAGTATCCACGTGGGCGATTATATCCACCCAAATCGTAGCTCACTTCCATTTTTAACATTTTGTTTGAATTTTCAATTTTACGATATTCTACCAAGTTCTCGAACCCCATATATATGCAACCTCCCCAATATATTCTTCCACTACATTACAAATATTTCTAATATGCTTTTGAATACCAGTTGTAGTGCGACTGTATTCTCTAATATTCAATTTTACGCCGTTTTCAACTCTCGTTGCAATAACTGTATCAAAATTTATCAAATTGTTGCCGTCAATTTTCAAGTTGCAATATCTTCCACTTGTAGCACCATTTTTAAATCTTTTAATAAAATCTACGTTAGTCATTTTGAAAACCCCCTTTTATATTTTACGCAAACATTACGTCCACGCTTTTAACTACTTCTACTGCTATGCTCTCTTGATTTAGTGCAACTTTTAAGTCTTCACACAACGCCATTACGTTTGTAAGTTCGACTTCATATAAAATCACTTCTATTGATTTTTCCAATTCGCCCATATACACGCCCACGTTGCCCATTTTTAGTGTTGCCCCAACTATATTATTTTTTGCTAAATTGCCTACAATCGTATCCATTGCACGCTCTTCTGTTATAACTTGCGTGTGCAAGTCTTTATCGTTTAAACCTATTGATAAAACCACCTTTTTTTCCATAAAAAGTCCCCCTTTATAAAATACATATTCCATTTTCATTATATAAAGTATAGTAATAGTACTCTTCAAAATCTAAATTTGTTTTTTTATCTTCTACGTCCTTCTCCCATTGTCTATAAACAAAATCCCTAAAGTCCATATCAAAACCCCCTTGCTTGTATTAATTATATCAAATTTTTTAAAACTTGTCAATACTTTTTTTTAACATTTTTCAACTTTTTACTATATAGTGCTATTATAAATCTAGGATTTATAAAATTTTGCTATATCATTTTTAGTATGCTTTAATTATATCATTTTATACAAAACTTGTCAATACTTTTTTATAAAATATTTTGCTTTTTTATTTTTAAAAAAATCATATAGTTTTTTTGTGCAGTTCCTTAACTCACTTATAAAAAACTTAATAAAAAAGCGATATTTTTAAAAGTTTGTTGTCTGTTTGTATGTTTACATTATAACATACATTTAAAAAGTTGTCAATACTTTTTTTTAAAATGTTTCAATATTTTTTTATCAATGTACTTTTTGCGTTTCCGTTGTTGTTTGTTTGTATGTTTACATTATAACATACATTTAAAAACTTGTCAACAACTTTTTTATATTTTTTTAAGTTTTTTTATTGTCTTTTTTTGTTGTTGCCTTGTTTGTTTATGCCTTTATTATATCATTATTTTTTTATATTGTCAACAACTTTTTTATATTTTTTTATTTTTTTATTTCCAGGAAATACGCAACAAGCATTGAAACGTCAAAATGCCACAAATTCGCACAAAAAGGCGTCAAAAATCGATTTTGTGCCGTTATCCATAAACTTATACCAATAAGCCCATAAAAGCCGTTAAAACCGATCCTGGTGCCAAATTAAGCAACTGGAAAGATCTGCCATTTTTCCTGGACGTAAAAAAAAGAGCCAACAAAAAACGCCGTTTTTTTTGTTAACTCTTAAATTTTATTATTATTTTTTTATTGCGTGGAAAAATTGCCGACTTTTTGCACGGTTGCAAGTTACCACGCCGACAATTTTTTTGTTGTATAGTTACCATAGTATAATTTTTTTGTTATATAGTTATAACTTCCAGATTTTACCAGTCAACGCCGTTAACTGTAAAATCTTACCATTTTATGGTAAATTATGGAAGCCGTTCGCCTTGGCACTTGCTGCAATGTTCCACGTTGCCAACGGTTCGCCGTGGCGTTGTGTTATTCGCCACTATATCCATATAACAAGCCACAAAATAAAATAATGCTAGTGTTGATATTATTATTGCTATTTTTTCCGTTATTATACCGATTTTTTTTATTTTCTTTTTTCTCATAGGTTCACCGCCTTTTTGCTTGTTTTTCTTTAGTACGCAATTATTATATAACAAGTTGCGACAATATGCAAGCATTTTCTACATTTTATATTGTTACATTTATATTACAGAAAACGCCTGATCTAGAACGTTTGTTCGCATAAATCGCCGTTAAAAAACGCCGTTTTGTTGTCGACTTGCCACGCATTGCCACGCTATGCCGTCAAAAATCGCCGTTATTTTCAGGCGTATTATATCATTGCTAGCATAAAAAAAATCGATTTAAAACGAACCTGGAAGGCGTACACCTGTTCGCATTTGGTAATTTTTACCATTTGCAGCTTGTTTGTATTTGTTGCTTGTTGTTGTTTGTGTGTTGTTTGTTTGGTGCTTTTTGTAAAGTGTTATATTTTTTGTTGTATGTTACCATATAAAAAAATATAATAGTTTGTATATTAATTTTAAAATCAACACGTAAATATATGTTGCTTGTATGTAAAAATGGCAATATATGGAAGTTGTATCATTATATAATGATATTATTACAATATACATTAAAAAAGTAACAAACGTACGCCCCTATTATCAAATTTACGAAAAAAGCGAACAAATGTTCGCCCGTCAGCTCATTCACTCTCCCCGCAGGATCGATTTTCCAGAAAACCACTTTTGCCTATTGAAACAGAAACACCAGGGAAAAATCCATAGATTGAAATAGAAAACGCAAGCTTTCCCAATCAAAAAAGGGAAAGCGCTAGTGTTTTCGTCTATAGATTTCAAGATATGGAGCTTTTCAGACCAGTGGCAAAAGTAGCGCGCGCTCCGAAGGTACATATTCTACTATTGTTATACCAATGTAAGCTTAGCTCTAAGGCACTTTGTACGAACAAAGATGCACAAAATCGTTGTTTACGTGAATTGTCCCCGTATTAACCGGTAACAATTCACTCAACAAATACTATTTTAATAATCATTAATAGAACAATAATAAAAAGACTACTTAATATAATATATAACGCAAGTATTATCTGGTCTACATTTCTGGTCTACACTCTCCCAAGGGTTTCGAGCCTCGAAAAAATGAAAATTTCCAAAAAAGGGGGTAAAAAATGACCATTTTAAAAATTATCTGGTCTACATTTGGGCAAAAAAAAAGACACCTTAGCGGGCGTCTTTAACAATCCATCTTCGTTTTTTAGTTTGTCTATCCACATAATAGCGTTCGGACACTATTTCGTACGGTATCAAATTTCTCTTTAAGAAGTTATTATATGTGCATATGCGAGCATTTTCTTTTATTGGCATTATACATCTAAATTCTTTTTCTAGTTCTTCCTTCTGGACTTCTTGATTAGCGTGTTGTTGCAAGAACTCTCTAAGTTGTGCATAAGTAGTGCGACATTCTATTTTTTCTTCTGGTATATTAAAATAGTTCATCCAATAATACATAAAGCCCATTTTATCGATAGTTTTATAATAGTCGGACAAAAACCTTCTATAAACTAACGCGGCCTGACTTTTGCCTGTTGGTTTAGCGAAACGCCCCTGACTGATTTCTTTTTGTGTTGGTCTTTTAATATAAAGCGTGATTTTTTCTTCTGGTTGTATTCTTTTTCTGCCAAGTGGTTGGATAATATTTATCTGGTCGTGAAAATCTATAACGACATTTTTTACTTCTCGGTCGACTATATTTATTCCATTATCTATAACGGTTGTAGCCATTAATATTTTAGCGTCGAATTTAGAAGTTTCTATTAGTTTTCTGGCGGCCTCTTGATCGGATATGCGCCAAAGTGTATTGCTCTTGGAACAAATAAAGCTCGCTAACGCGCGATGACTAAGTGCATACTTACAAGCCTCTCCGTGTATTAGATAGGAAGCAAAGCGATTTAGCGGGATTGGTTTCTATCTCTTTCATAATATCTGACATATCGTCATAAAAGATTATTTTTTCCACAAAATTATAATCGTGTGGCACATGGTATTCGTGATCAAATTTTATATTGGCATAATAAAGTGGCTCTGGTGTTGCAGAAGCAAAAATTTTTATTTGGCTTCTTGAGCTTTTGGCATAGTCGAGTATTTTATCGGTATTATCATTGAAGCTAGAATCTTTAAAAAAGTAGTGACACTCATCAAAAAATATAATATTATATTGTAGTAAAAACCCTTTAATGTTTTCTGGTGACATTTTTTCTATATACTGATAGTTGTAGCAGTCAATATTTTTTGGCGCCAGTTTTTTATTTTGTTTTTTTAGTAAATCTCTGTTAGAAAATAGTAGCGCGTTTAGTTTGTGTTCTTTACAATATTTTGCAAAATCATTTAGCATAAACGAGCTTTTACCAGAGCCGGTTTGTGCTTCTATTAGAATGTTTTCTCCGAGCTTCCAGGTTTCAATCATATGTCTGGTTATTATCTCTGATATATACATATATTACTCCTTTCGAACCTAAAAATAGTATTATCTGGTCTATATTTATTATAGTATGATTGTTTTTGGTTGTCAATAAGAACTTGACAAATTTGATATTTTATGATATAATCTGATTAAACTTAATAAAGGAGGTTTTATAATGAAAATTAGAGTGATTGGTTCTACTTGTGATAGCCAGGACGAGGCGTTGAAGTTTTGTGGTCGTGCAGCCGGTATCTGCTATATGCCTAACGACTTTGATGCTATACTCGCAGAACCCGAAGAAAAGACTTTAGCGCGAGCTAAGAACACGTTACTTTCTGGTCATCATAGTGTTTATGACCATGTCACTTATAACTTGTTAATCGAAGACATTCCTAAAATTTTAGCGATGATTTTGAATAACGAGGGTTGGTATACTACTTCTGAGAAGTCGGCGCGCTACACTCAAATGAAGGGCGACGAACAAGAGATGAAGCTTTATAGGAAATGGCAAATCAAGCTTTATGATCTAATCGAAGAAAAATATGGAGAAGAATTTTTAAATTATTATGGTAGCGAAAAAAAGACCATAAAAGCTATTGAGAAGTTGGCTATGGAAAATGCGCGTTATATGCTTAGTATATTTACGCCTACGACTATGCTTTACTCTGTGAGCTTGCGTCAGATCAACTATATTCTTGGTTATTTTCAGAAGTTTTCAGACGAGATGCCTAAAATGGAACTGTTTTATGACGTTATTAGATTGGCTATGTTGGAGTTTAAGTCTGCTTTGCCTAGCGAGTTAATCATACCGGAGTTAAATGCTAGCGTCAAAAACAAAGGGTTTTCTTTTTTCCGTGAAAACAAGGAATGCGAAGAGTATTTTGGCGAGGTTTATTGTACTTCATATCTTGGTAGCTGGGCTGAGCTTGCTCAGGCGCAAAGACACAGGACGCTTAGCTATCAAATGAGTTTGTACGAAGATTTTGTGCCGGTTATTCCTCCGATTATCCCGGAAGATATGGTGGATGAATGGGTAGAAGATATGCGTTCGGTTGCTCATTTGTATCCTCAAGGAATGGCAATTAGGATTTATGAACGTGGCACTTATGACAAGTTTTTGCTTAAATGCTACGAACGTATGTGTGGTTGTGCTCAACTTGAGATTGCGAAGCAAACAAGTCAGACGCTGAAAAGATACCATAATGCAAGACCGGATTTAATTCCTAGTGATTATATGAAGGGTGCGCGTTGTACGTTTCCTTGCTTTAAGTGTACTAATCGTTGTGTCTGGGGAGCGAAAAACGCTCTTGATAGGCTGGTTTAACCTAGAGGGCTAACTAGCCCTCTCATTAATAAGATTATCTTTTTAGAGGTGATTTAATGAAAATAAAGAGTGTTTTAACAGAAATCAAAGAAAATATAATTGATGGATTTTGTAGCGGCGAGCATTTGTCTTGTAGCGAACAAAAATGTAATTATAAAGATTGTCAATATATAAAAGCAATAGACGGCGCGCTATCGGTTTTCGATCAGATACAAGAGTTAATACAAACACTTGAAAAGGAAAATGCGTGGAACAGAGAATGCGTGGTTGATTTTGAGGCTATGCGAAGAAAGACTGAGAGTGCGTTTTACAAAAAGAGTTATCAAAGAACAATACACCAGTTAAATGCAAAAAGAGAAACTTATGGGTTGATTATTGCAAGATTAAAAAAGATATTGGAGGAATAAGTAATGATAGATAAAGAAGTTGAGAGCGCAATTAGCGCGGAATTACAAAGACAAAAAGAAAAGATTGAGTTAATAGCTTCTGAAAATTTTGTTAGCGACGATGTTTTAGAAGCTATGGGAAGTATAATGACGAATAAATATGCAGAAGGGTATCCAGGCAAAAGATATTATGGTGGTTGCCAAAATGTTGATGTTGTGGAAACCTTAGCGATTGAGAGAGCTAAAGAACTATTTAAGGCAGAGCACGCTAATGTTCAACCTCATTCTGGTTCGCAAGCGAATATGGCGGTTTATATGAGCGTACTAAAGCCAGGCGATACGATACTTAGTATGAGTTTAGAATGTGGTGGTCATTTAACACACGGCTCTCCGGTTAGTTTTTCTGGTAAACTTTATAATATTGTGCATTATGGAGTAAACGAAGAAGGCTATATAGATTATGATGAAGTTGAGAGATTGGCTAAAGAGCACGAACCTAAAATGATTGTAGCTGGTGCAAGTGCGTATCCAAGAACAATTGACTTTGCTAGATTTAAAGATATAGCGGAAGAAGTGGGCGCGTTCTTTATGGTTGATATGGCTCATATTGCAGGATTAGTAGCTGCTGGTTTACACCCTAGTCCAGTTCCGTTTGCCGACTTTGTTACTGCTACCACACACAAAACACTTCGCGGCCCAAGGGGTGGATTAATTCTTTGCAAAGAGAAATATGCAAAAGCCATTGATAAGACTGTTTTCCCTGGCGTTCAAGGCGGCCCATTGGAGCATATTATTGCCGCTAAAGCCGTTTGTTTTGGGGAAGCATTACAGCCAGACTTTTACGAATATCAAAAGCAAGTAATCGCGAATGCTAAAATACTAGCAGAAAGATTAGTAGATAGAGGTTTTGATTTAGTTTCTGGAGGTACTGATAATCATTTAGTTTTAATTGATTTAAGGAGTAAAAATATTACTGGTAAAGACGCAGAGCTTTTGCTTGATAATGTTGGTGTTACCGTAAACAAAAACGCAATTCCTAGAGATCCTCAGAAACCAAACATAGCGAGTGGTATCAGAATAGGAACTCCTGCTATGACAACGCGTGGAATGAAGGAAGAAGAAATGAAGAAAATTGCGGCTATAATCGATGTAACTTTACGTGGAGAAGATAGCAATAAAATTAAAGAATATGTTAAAGATTTCACATCAAAATTTCCATTATTTTACAAAAAAGACTTGACATAATTGGAAAAATATGGTATAATTACGATGTAAGGAGAAGGGCAACCCTTCGCGCCCAACTCTGGATTAGCGATGGCGAAATAGGTAGACGCTAAAGACCATAAATCATCTTTATATGGAGAGTTTAGTCTAATAGGTTCGATTCCTATGACACGATTAGGTGGTGTGAACTATGCTGGTAGATAGGTAGACTAAATATGCTAGGTGCAAATCCTAGCTCGCTAGAATTATGAAAGGAAGTGATTGGTTTATTGGAACCAGACAGATGTAAAAATTGCATCTGGTACGCAGACTGTAAGGCTTCTGATGATTTGACTGAAGATTGTGAATATTTAGATCCAGTTGAAGAAGATGAAGATTACTGGGAAGAAATGAGTTATCGAAGATTTGAAAGGAGTGAGTAATAGTTGTTTGCTCCAAAGTTATATGTGGTAAGAAAGTTTTCGTTTAGCGATATTTTAGCGCATAGTTTTAATTGGAACCTTTCAGGGGAAGAAGAAAAGAGATACCACATAAAGCAGCAAGACAATATGCTTTTTAGGCAAGTTAGGTTAATTACTGGCGAAGAAACTGATTTTAACCCTTACGTTATTTTTGTTGACTGTAAAGGCGCTAAAACGAGGGAAGATTCGTTAGCTCAAATAGTTATAGAAGGGTTTTATATTAACGGCGAACATTTTGTATTGAGTGAACGTTCGGCAAGTATGACAAGAAATTTTATTTTAAGTTTCGTGAACGCAAAGATAGCTTCTGCTCTTAACGAGCGAGTTACGATGGATATACAGATAGATAAAACAGTTTTATCTAAATATTATGCGTATCGTGGGCTTATGTTTAGTTCGTGTCATTGTTTAGAGAATTGGTATCCTAAAATTATTGTGGTGCCGGATTATTTCGCTACAATACCAAACCAAAAGATAAAATATGTATATGATAAAACATCTACCTTTAAAGGTAAAGACGGAGCAGATGTTGAATGGACGCAAAAAGATATAGCGGAAACTGTGCAGGATATAAAGATTAACGTTTTTGATGGCTGTGGCATTCACCACCCAGAAATAACGCGCTATGTACAAGAAGCGCTTGATAGCCGAACAAGTCCCACAAGTATACTTTGGCGTATGCCTTATATAAAGGGAGTAACGCACGAAGTGAATTATAGTGAATTTTACCACGAACGTGGAATTAGTGAGATTACGGATATTTGGGGAGTTAAGCATAGCGTCGATGATGTTATGATAATAATGGGCGAGAGTATGTATAAAGGCGTAAAATATTTTAAGGTACACGGCGATGAAAGAGATTGGGCTTCTTATTGGGAGAGATTTAAAAAATATAATCATTGTATTGGTGTCGCTAAATGGAACTTTAGCAAGGATGAAGAGCCGTCATATACGCGTGGAAATTATCAGATTTTTCAGGATTTAGAGTTGTCTTATTTTGACTTTTCTAGTTTAGCGCGAAAAAGTTTTGATTGGATAACGAAAATTATAGAAGGAGAAGATGTTCATACATTTTGCTTTTTAGGGGCGCTAGCAGATAGTTGCGAACCGCTAAACGATTATGTTCGTGCGATATTAAAGAACCCAGAAGTTTTAAAAGAGTATACTGTACGTAACTATATGATTTCGCTAATGGAAAAGTATATTGACGAGATGAAATGTGGTAAACTTTGGATTAATGCGTGTTTTAAATTTTTAGTACCAGACTTAATAATGTTTATGGAGGCAGTGGCTGGGTTGCCAGCAAAAGGGTTTTTGGCTTATGATGAGTTTTATTCAACAAACCGTGACGGTTGTTTGATTGGAGAATATCTGATAGAAAGAAATCCTCATATATGTAGTTCAGAGCATGTTGTTTTAAGCGGTGTGTCTGATAAGGTTGGGGATAAATATTTTGGTCATTTGGATAACATATGTATGATAAATGGTAAAAGCATTACGCCACAAAGGCTTAATGGAGCGGATTATGATGGGGATTTAGTTCTTGTTATAAATGAGCCTCTTATGAAAAAAGGTGTAAACCCAAACAAACCAATTGTTATGGATATAGATGATAAAATTACGTCTTTAGCCGAAGAGGATACGCCAGAAAATAGACTTGCGCTTGTTAAAAGGACTATGAACTCCTTAATAGGCGAAACAAGTAACTGTGCGACTGGGTATCTTAACAAAGTGGCGAAAAATGAAAAGCAAAAGGAACAATATGAACATTATGTGGATTTATTAAGTGTAATTAATGGTAAAGCCATAGATTTTGCTAAGACCGGAGTATTATTTAATATTCCGCGTAATATTGCAAAATATAGCAAACCACTTCCATATTTTATGAAATATGCAAGCCCTTATTACGCGAAACAATCTAAGTTTAATACTTCGCCTAGCAATATGAATAGGTTGTGTAGACAGATCGAAAAATGGGAGCGTGGCTTTAAATGGATGCGCACGTATAGGGATTTCGATTGGCATATTATGATAGACGAAGATATTGGAATTGATTTTAACACATTTTGCAGAATAGAGCAAGTCTTTTTAGAATTTTGTGATGAAATGAAAGATTTGTTTGAACTTCAACGAGAAGTAAGAAGCCGAGAAACTTATAAAGAAGATTATTCGGAAATTATGAGTTACTCAGATGCTAAAGAGTTTACGATTGATTGGGGTTATTATTATGATTTATATAGGAACAAATGTTTAAGTATTTGTCCTAATAGACAAATGTTGGCGAACATCGCAGTAACTTTATGTTATCAAAAGTATCCTAATAAGAATAAAAAGTTTATGTGGCGTGTAGCTGGCGATGGAATTGTAGAAAACATTAAGGCAATAGATATTGATTTGCCTATAAAAGATAATAACGGAGCTTTTACTTATTTGGGTAAAAGGTATAGGAAGGAAAAGTGGAACTATGATCAACGAGCTCCAAGAGGTTGAGGCTTATTTAAGGGGTGAAAATATATTAAAACATGAGTGCACTTTTAGAATGTGTTTTTTACTGGCAAAATATTTTCATCTTCAAGGTGTTGAGCCTATAGAAATAAGACAAAATATTTTTAATTGGGCTAATGCGAATGGTATATATATAAAGCATAATGTTAATGACATTATTAGAATGGTAATGGAGGATGTTACTCCTTTACACAATGAAGATGTTTATGTTAGCACAGAAGACGTATATGAGATTACACGAAGATTTGATACGAAGAACACAAGAATGTGTGCGTTGGGAATGTTGCTATATGCCAAAGCTTATTCTGACGAAGAGGGAAAGTTTACGTTTAATCAAGCGGACTTTGCTAAATGGGTTGGTATTCAGCAACCTCATGTAAGCGAATATTTCGAAGAGCTTGAAATGTTTGAATATATAGAGAAAATATATGCCAGTGGAGATCAAACATTCGCATGGAATGGAAGAATTATTGGTAAGAAAATAAAATATAGATTAAAAGTTCCATACGAAAATGTTGGTGAATATAAAATTGTTAATAATAACTTGCAAGAATTATATCATAAGGTTTTCTCATAGAGTTAATAAAGCAGCACCAAATATCCATCTTGGCAAATCCATAATATTGGCTAGTTCTGGGATTTTTTGGTACTGATAAATATATATACTATGTATATATTAAATCAAACTTTTCAGACTAATAGAATTTAGTGCCAATGTATAGTGAGTACTATGATAGAATACTGCATGAGTATACTAATGTTTTATACTTATATTTTATACGTTGTAGAAAGGGTTGTTATGAATGGCAGATAAAAGAAAATATACCAAGCTTTTGGGCAAAAAAAAATTTGCACAACGTCTAAGCGAGAATATAAGAAATCGTAGCCATTTATTAACTTGTCCTGGTGGGAACGTAATGATGGCTAACATCAATACTGATTTCGCTTATGAGTTAGTTGAAATTTTTAATGATACCCTAACCGATCTTTTATTAGAAAGTGGCGGAGTAACTTTTGATAATTTTGGTAAATACGAAGTTAAAACTCAAGGGAGTAAAACAATACGAAATATTTTTACTGATAACCAAGATATGGTTTTACCAGAAATACAAATACTTAGATTTTATCCTGCCGATAAACTAAAAAAGAGAATTAGGGGAGAACCCTGTGATAGAATTCATAGGAAGACTAAGGGTAATTTTAAATTTAGTTCAGAAGGAGTAGAGAAGGTTTCTCGAGAGGCGGTCAAAAAAGTTATAGAAGGCGAGGAAACTGATAGTGGAGATTAGAAGAGAAGAATTTGAATTATTAAAAAAGCACAATATTTTAGAGTCAGGAGAATATTACATTACTTGTAAACATAAAAAATCAAAAAGAAAAAAATATCATATAGCGCTTGACACAGTAAGATATAAAATTGCGAAGCTTATGAGAAATAGGGAGGCTCCAAAAGAAATTGTGAATTGGTTCTATTCTCGTTTTAATAGTAAAAAGAAAGCTGGGGTATAGAATATGATAAACCCAGATTATAAAAGACGTGAGAAGGAAAAAGATTTAGACTATGCTATGAGGTTGGTTGGCATAAAGAAAGAGTTAAAGCCTGGTGACTTAGATTGGTGTGACATAGTTGACTTGTTGGGATTAGAATATAATCCAGATAGTTTAAGAAAATCTCAAGATTCTCCTTATGGAGGTTTGGCTGTATACAGAGAAATGCAGAAGAGAATTTCTGAACAAGGAAAAGATAATTTAACAAAAGGGTTAAAGTCCGAGTTGCAAGAATTACAGAGATTAAAATGTAATATTGCCGATGAGAGAGCTGGATTGAATAAACTATTAAGGGAACAATCTAGGGTTGAGCATATTCAGGAGTTGGCGACAAAATGTGTTGAAAAAATGGAGCCACTAGATATGCAATATACACCGTTAGAGCGTTTTTATGGTAACAACACTTTAGTAATAGCTTTGTCTGATTTTCATTACGGATTAGAAATTAACGAATTTAATAATAAATATGATAGAGAAGTCTTTGAGATGCGACTTGAGTACTTGCTTAGTAGGGCAATAGATATAATTATTGAGAATGAAAATATTAGAGATATTATAGTTTTAGGGTTAGGAGATTTTATTGCCGGACTAATACACAATGTGATACGAGTGCAATCAAGGGAGAATGTGATTGAGCAGGTAATTGGCGTGTCTGACGCGCTAATTCAGTTTATATATAAGTTATCTACTTATCTGCCAGTAAAATATTATGACTGTGTGGGTAATCACTCAAGATTATACGCCGATAAGGATAACTGTTTATCGAAGGAATCTTTTGACATATTAATTCATGAACTTTTAGTAAAAAGGTTTATGAGCGACAAAGATGTGTCGATAATGAATTATACTATAAATGAAAAAATAGGCGAGTTTGAAGCCTTTGGTAAGAAGTATGCTTTTTGTCACGGAGATGGATTTAACGTTGCAACAATAGCTAAAGATTTATCTGCAATGACAAAGAACTTCTATGAAGCGATTTTTATTGGGCATATTCATCATGTTTTTATTGAAGAGCAAAATGGGACAATGGTTATTGCTAATGGTTCTTTTGCAGGTAATGACGAATACTCTAATAAAATAAGAAAAACAAGTGTGCCTTCCCAGAATATGTTTATGATTTCTGAGAATGGTATTGAGGCAGTTAAAACAATAAAACTTGATGTTTTTCATTGAAAGGAATGATTTTTCTGGGGCTCTCCAGCAAACTTTTGAGTTATATACTTTGTGGAACAATGTGTCTTGGTGGTGCTATAACATATAGCGAAACGGTTAAAACAATTGAATATGCAGGTGCAGAATATGTAGTTATTGAAACAGTTGAGCCGGTGCAAGAAGAAGTTGTTGAAGAAGAAATTATAATTACAGAAGAAGAGATAATAGAAGAAGAATTTACTTTTATGAAACCAGTAGACGCAGGTGTTATAACCTCGAGGTATGGTATGCGTAGAGGTAAACTTCATACTGGTATAGACATAGCTGATAAACTAAATAGCAATATTTATGCTTCGCAAAGCGGAGAGGTTATATGCGCCAAGTATAGTGGCAACTATGGAAATCTAGTGAGAATAAGGCATGAGAATGGTTATGAAACCTATTATGCTCATTGTAATAAATTATTAGTAAAAGCAGGAGATGTAGTAGAGAAAGGGCAGTTAATTGCTAAAATGGGTATGACTGGCAACGCTACTGGATCTCATATACACTTTGAGATTAGATTAAATGGAAACATATTAAATCCTTATGAATTTATATATTAATATTGTCCCCTAGAAACTTTCGAAGCCTAGGGGCTTTTTTTAGAATGGAAGTGATAGAATGGCGAAGGTTAGTGCGAACATTGAAAATCCTATTTGTGTGGAATGCTCTACTCTTTTTGACGAGGATGATTTTTTTTGTTTTAAAGGTGGAGAATATATTCCTTATTGTAAATCGTGTTGTGAGAACTTGGTTACAAATGATTTTGGAGAATTGGATATAAATCTTTTTAATGCTTTATTAAAAAAAATTAACAAGGCATTTTTTTATGATATATGGAAAGAAGTTCAAAGCGAAACAGATTCCCCTTTTGAGGATTATTTAAAATTGTTAGATAAAACAAAAAGAGCTAGCAAAAAGTTTAAAGATAGTGACACGATTGAAAATAATGAGAATTTAAAGGTAGATACTGAGCTTCTTGAGAAGTGGGGCGTCGCTAGTATGGACGATGTCGAACTATTAGAGAAAGAGTATCACGAGTGGGAAACTTCGTATGAAATTGACAGTAAAGCAATGATTGATTCCGTTAAACAGTTATGTTTGGTGGAATTAGATATTCGAAAAGCCAGAGCAAAAAGTGATGTGCAAGCACTTGATAAGTTACTTAGAATTAAATCGCAAATACTTGGAGATGCCAATTTAAAACCGGTACAAGAAACTGGTAATGCTGCAAATGAGCAGGTTAGTATTGGTATGTTAATTAAGAAATTTGAGCAAGAAGAACCTATTCCAGAAATTAACGAACCGGACTGGATAGACGAGATGAAAATGTGGATTGTGGGACAACTTGCCAGAATGGAAGGTTTACAAAGCGATGTAACCGATGATTTTAATAAGGAACTGTCAAAATATGGTATTGATATGGAAATTAACGAAGAACAGGGTGATATATAATGGGTGGCTACAAGAATTTTCAGGTTAACAGAAACAAGGCTACAAAATCATATATCTCTGATATGCAAGGAAATAATAGAAATAAAACAACTGACAACTTAACTAAATCTCAAAAACTAATGCGTGGTGTTGGTCAATGGGCTGCATTTTGGCGCAAACGACCAGATAGGTTTGTTGAGGAAGTTTATGGAATAAGATTAAAGAAATTCCAGAAATTTTTATTATGTTTAATGATGCGCGATGTTTATTTTATGTTCCTTGCGAGCCGTGGACTGGGTAAAACATGGTTAACGGCATTATATTGTATCGTTCGTTGTATTTTATATCCTGGCACAAAAATTATTGTTGCTGCTGGGCAAAAGTCGCAATCAATGAAGATTGTTACTGAAAAGATACCAGAAATTATAGATGGACGACCGTTGTTAAAGAGAGAGATAGCGGCGATTAAGACAAATATGAACGATGATGAACCAAACGTTAGTTTTAAAAATGGTTCTTGGATTAAAGTTGTTGCCGCGACGGAGGGAGCTCGTTCTGCCAGAGCAAACATTTTAATTTTAGACGAATTTCGTATGATTAAACCAGAAGTTTATAAAGCAGTTCTAAGACCTTTCTTAGCTGTAAACAGACAACCTGGGTATCGTAATAAACCAGAATATTCGGAATATCCTTTAGAAAGAAACCAAGAGATTTTCTTAAGCTCTTGCTATTTCAAAAGCAACTGGTCTTACGATAGATATAAGGTTTTTAGAAACGCAATGCGTGGAGGAAAGGGGTATGGAGTTTATCCGTTTCCGTATCAAATGGCAATTAAAGCAGGATTAAAAGATAAGCGACAAGTTATGGACGAGTTAGAAGAGGAAGATTTCGATCCTATTTCTTGGAGTATGGAACAAGATTGTATGTTCTATGGGCAAGCTGCTAACGCGTGGTTTGATTATGAAAAGATAGATAAGGTTAGAAATGTTAATTATCCTATATACCCAAGTAGCTATTATGATTTATTAAAAGACAAGAAATTTGTACAGCCAGAGAAAAAAGCTGTTTCAATTAATGGTAAAATAATGCACGAAATTAGACTGTTGTGTATAGACATTGCCACAATGTCTGGAAAACAGAACGACGCTAGTGCTTATTTATTATTGTCTTTAATCCCAGATGCTCGTGGATATATTAGAAAATTGAGTTACATAGAAAATCTTGAAGGCGGCCATACGGTTTTGCAGACATTAAGAATTAGGCAATTGTTTGAAGAGTTAAATTGTGATTACATAGTGCTTGATAGAGAGCATGCCGGTATAGCTATTTATGATAATTTGAGTTTGCCTTTTTATGACAAAGAAACTGGCAAAGAGTACCCACCTATGGTTAGTATGAACGAGGAAGATATTAGAGCTCGTTGTCAATACGATGATGCCCTAGAGGTTATATATACTATACACGGTACAGAATCTTTTAATGATGAGATTGCAAGAAATTTAAGGGATATGATTATGCGTAGAAGGTTGTATATGCTTGGTGATAACGAAGATATGATGTCATATCTTAATCAATTTACCGAATATATTACTGCTTCTCCACAAACTAAGGCGTTGTTAGAAACACCTTATGTGGAAACACGTTTATTGATAAACGAGATGATTTTATTAGAGGGAGAGTTCTCTGATAAAGGCACATTGAAATTAAAGACTGTTGGTCGAAACAGAAAAGACCGATATTCTGCTTTGGCGTATGGAAACTATTTTGCAAAAGTTTTAGAAGATGAGGCTTTAAAACCTTCAAGGGAAAAAACTTTGGCAGAAGAAATTATTGCGCTTAATAGACCTATTGGTACTCAAGGCAGAAATGATTTATTAAGAAAATTATTTAGATAGGCGGTGAAAAAATGGCTAAAAAGAAAACTAAACTTGCTACTCCGGAGCAGTTGGCGGAAATTAACGCTGGTATAAAAAAATTAGGAATAGGGGAAAGTCTAGAAGATTTTGCTTCTAAATTTAGTAAAGAAGAATATAGGGCTCAATTTGCTAAAAGTTTAAGCAAAAGCCTAAAAGCTTTAAGCAAAATATCACAAATGGATGCACATAATGGTTCTTATCAAGCTATACTAAGCGAAAGTATGTTTCAGGATATAAACATTAATCCTGCTGTAGCTTCTGCGTCAGATGTAGAGAAATGGTTAATGCAGCCATCTAAATATGATGATAATTTACGTAGTTTAAGTCAATATTTAAACTATGCAGTTGGTCAATATAATTCATTAGTTTGGATAACAAATACATCGAAAGCTTTTAATTATGTGTTGTTACCAAATCAAAATGACATTGGTGAAGAGGTTAAAACCAAAGAATACAAAGAAAACTATAAAAAGGCTTGTGACGTATTAAAGAAATTAAACATAAAGACACAATTTGCAAAAGTTGATTTACAAGTTATTTTTGATGGCGCTGCCTTTTATTATATCGACAAAACCACGGAAGAGATAACATTATATCAACTTCCTTCTGAATATTGTTATATTGTTGCTCCTTGGGCATTTGGATATAGATTTGCTTTTGATTTAACATATTTTACTGATTATGTTTCTATTGGTGGCATTGCTTTTCCAGAACTTAAGGCTGCATATGAAAAATTGGTTCAAGCCAGAAAAGACGGTCTTGAAGGGAAAGAATTAGCTGCGGTTCAATATTATATTTTTGAGCCAGATAAAGGTTGGTGTTTTACTTTTGATCCGGTACATCCAGACAAGGTTCCGCCTTTTGCTAGTTCAATGATTTCTGCCCTTGATATTTTATCATATAGACAACTAATTAAAGATAAGGCAGTATTTGAACTTTATAAGGTTTTGGCTTTAAAAATTCCACTACAAAAAGATAATCAAAAAATGGCTATAACATATGAAGAAGCTGCGGCAATTAGAAATGTTATTCAAGCCCAATTGCCAGACAATATCACTTGTTATGCAAGCCCATTTGAATCTGAGCCAATTGACACAAGTCAAATTGATAATTTAGAGGACTTAATTAGTTTGGGCAGTAATAGTTTTTCTGCAAGTAGCGGTTTAAACGAGGCGCTATTTGGTGGCGGAGATATGAAACAAGCGACTGCTTTACAATTCTGTTATAATGTATTTTTCCAAAAAACCTCGAGGAATATGTATAGACAGTTTGAGAATTTTGTTAACTGGTTATTAAGAAAAGAATGTGGAAACAAATTTCAAATACAAATGTTTGGAAGTACTGCTAGACCGCAAGATGATATAAATATGTACTCAAATATTGTTAAGAGTAATAACTGTGGTGTGCAATTTTTATTTGCCGCTATGGGATTAGAGCCTTTCCAAACGTTGTCAATGTTACAATTAGATGAAGAGTTTGGTTATAAAGATTTAATGATACCGATTCAGTCGATGTTCCAGTCTACTGGTGACAACCCTGGCAGACCAAGGAAAAATGATGGAGATTTAGCAGAGTCTGGAGAACGTTCTCGAGATTATGAGTCTACTATTAATACATAAGATTGGAGGCATTTAAATGTTTGTATCACAAACAACTATAGATAATATTAATGATTTAATAAAAAGATTTTTTCAACATAACAGAGCCTGGGATAATTTCCTAGGTTTTTCTAATATAGAATGGGCTTTGCACAACTTTAATGTTGTTTTTCACAGTGGGCTAGCTCATTTATATCCTTTGCTTGCCGATGTTTGTTCTGATATGTTATTGGACTTCAATGTTGTTCCTAAATATGGAACAACGGAGGCAGACTTTAGAACTTATGAAGATATTGAAGATTTTTTCTTAATCAATATTGAAGAACATAAGGCGACTTATGAGGCAATTTGTAAGGCTCGCAAAGAGGCTATTGATAATGGCGATATAAATATTGCTATGGAAATAGATAGATTATTGAGAATGTTTAACAAGTTTATAGCACAGGCAATATTATTAAAGGATAAAGCCGAAGTTTACGGTGACAACTTATGGGCTTTTGATGCTTACGCACAACAGTTTTACATTTTAGAAGATGTTAAGGAGGAATTAGACAATGATTAGTAATGCAGAAGAAGTGGCTAAAAAAAACAGAACAAAGTTATATCCTTGCTTTTCACCAAACTTGCGTAAGTTTTTAGAAGAACATGGAATTGCTCCGGTAAAAACTGTGACGCACGAAAACCAAAAAACTATTTGGATGTTTATTGTTACAGATGAAGTTTCTGCGCTATTGACTGAATGGACTAATAACAAGCCAAGTAAGGCGGTGAAATAGTAATGAAGATAGACTTTTCGGTTGATTATATGAAAATTTTGGAATCCGATGCAGATACAACATTAGTTGAATTAGACCTTTTGCATACTGGCAAAAATAGGAATCAATATGTGATTAATCGAGATGCTGTAGAAAAGGCTATCCCAACTATTTATAACAAGCCAATAATATATAGACTAAATAATGAGTTTATGCCAGAGCTAGCTACCGATGTTGTCGAACATGGGACGCTAGAAGATAGGACTATGCGTATTGCTGGTACAATTCCCGAATCTGCTCCTATGGAATTTATAGAGAGAGATGGTAGGGAGTATTTAAGAACAAAAGGTGTTATATATAAAATTTATCAACCTTCTTTAATGAATATATTACAAAATAGAAATGGCAATGTCAAGGTTTCTATTGAAATTTATGTTACAGATAAAGAAGAAGATGAAGATGGAAGTTGGATTGTTAATGATTTTAAATTTGAAGGGGTTGCTTTGTTAGGTGCCGATATTTTAGAAGGCATAGAGGGTTCTCAAATGAATGTAATTAAATTTTCAGCTAAGGATTTTAATGAGCATTATTTGAAATTTGCTACAAAGGAAATTCCGCTATCAGTTAAAGAGTGCGTAAACAACGCACTAAAAATTAGAGAAGCCAGAGGTAAGGGTGGCTCAAGTGCTGCCGTTAGTATGGCAAAATATTTAGCCGGCAATGATTACATAGACTATGCACGACTTAACTGTATAAAAGAATATTTTAATAAAAGTGTAACTAGTAATAGTTTATCGTTCTCTCTTTATGGTGGAGAAGCCGCAAAAAGTTGGCTGGCTGAAATTTCAGAAGGAAAGAAGGTAAACAATACTATGAAAAAAATCAGTGCAGATTTCATAAGAGAGTCAATATATGACGCTATTAGAAGAATGGAAAGCGACAATGAAAAATATCGTTATTGGATTAGTTCTTTATATATAGAACCTAAACAAGTAATGATAATGGATGATTTTGATAATAAATGTTATTTAGTCGACTATTCTTTAGACGACGAGAATAATGTTGTTATTGCTTGGGAAACAAAGGTTGAGATGGTTAGATGTTATCTTCCAGTAGACGAAGTCAAAGAAGATACTATGCTATTTAAAGCTAAAGAAGTACTAAGTATAGATGAAAATGGTCAACTTATATCTAACACACATAGATTGAGCTCGGTCGATTCAGCCGTTGCTAGAAAAGCTGAAACTCTATTAAACAGCTTAGAAAAGGAGGACGAAGAGATGGAAGATAAAGAAGAGTTCAAAAAGAAAGAAGAAGAAGTTAAAGAAGAAGAAAAGAAAGAAGAAGTAGTTGAAAACGCTCTTGAGGACACTAAATTAAATGCGGAAGAAGAAAAAGCAGAAGAAGTTGAAGAAGAAGAAAAAGAAGAAGACAAAGAAGAAGACAAAAAAGAAGAAGACGACGAAGATGAAGGAGAAGACGAAGACTTCGCTGCTAGATGTAACGCTTTAATGAAAGAAAATGAAGAGTTAAAAGCTTCTCTTGAAACTTACAAGAAAAAAGAAGAACTTGAAAAAATGAATGCTTTAATCGACGAATTTTCTTACTGTTTTAAGGCTGATGAGAAGGAAGAGCTTGTGAAAGATTTAGGCACTAAAACTTTCGCAGAAGTTGAGAACATTGTTAATGAAAAGGTTAAAGTGTTCGCAAAGGCAAATAAACCTACAGAGAAAGAGGAAGAAAAGGCTAAATTCTCTATAGGATTGCTTGCAAATACTTTCTCATATAAGAAAGATGATCAAAAAGAAAATAATAGCCTAAAAGATATTAAGGCTAAATATTCAAAATAATTTTAAAGGAGTGAATTGATAATGGCACATAGAATTTGTTATCCAATGACAGATGTTCCAGAATATTTAATTGGAACAGTTACAGCTCCAGATGGCGGATTAAGACCAGGAGATGTTGTAATTGTTAACACTATTGACAATACAATAAGCAACAATTTTACACAATATATTGCTGGGGTACCAACACCAGAATTATTACCTACAGAAGCATTAGCAATTGTAATTTCAGGTGGTAACTTTGAGGAGTTAGCCGATGGCAGAATGCCAGATGGACAACCAGATTATACTCAATATGTTTATAATGCTGGTAAAACAGCTCCAGTTCTATTCTTAGAACCAAGAGTTGTTTTCTACATATCTGATGATTGTCTTGGACAAATAGGATGGGTAGATGGATACCTTGCAGGTGGAGAATATACATATACATTAGGCATATATGGAGATGTTCCAGCAGGGCGTTTAACTGTTGCTAAAATACAAGCAAAACATAACTTTAGACTTGGCGGAATGTTTGGTGGAGAATTTACAACTGGTAACGTATGTAGAGTTCTTCCATATAACAGAGCGTAATTAGGGAAGGGGGAAATAAATAATGTTTGAACACGAAAACTATGCAATGTTCGCTTCTGAGAATAGCGACGTTGAAGTAATCAAAAATTCTCTAGTAGAGGTTACTATGGCAGCTCTTTACAAAAACTATGGTAAAACTGGTTTAGTTGCTGAATTCAAAATGGATAACTATGAACAAACTGCAAAAGATGTAAAAGATGCTATGTTCGCATTTGCTGCTAATAAGGCAGGAGTAAGAGTTCCATCTAAGAAAAACGAAGTATTAGCATTTTTTGCTAATCCAGTGGCTGAAAACATCTTTAATTCTATTATAGCTGAAACAATCGCTGATGTAAGAATTAGAGTAACTTCTCCACAATTAATGGCTATGGCTGAAATCGTTTCTGTTGAACCAGGAGATTCTTATACTTGGGAAATTGAAACAAAAGCTTTACCAGTAGTTCAAAAAGCTTCTTTAGCTTCAAATGTAGTATATCTACAATCTTGGACTAAAACAGGCTTAACAATTTCACCAGAAGAATATGGATTAGGATCAACAATTGATTTTATGAGAGTTCTTGCTAATGATTTTGATTTAGGTAAAGAAGTAGCTAGAATGGTTTATGCTACATTAATGGCAGAATATGCTGCAGTTGCAAATATTATATTTGCTACAACTGGTGCATTAGCTACAAAAACTCCATTCTATAAATCTACTTGGGTTGCTTCTGACTATGTAAAAATGGCTGAATATATCTCTGCTTTAAATGGTGGAATGGGTGTAACAGCTTATGGTACATTAGTTGCATTCAACGCAATTTCTGCATTAGCTACAAATAACTTTGGTTATGCTATGCAAGATAGATTTATCGAAAATGGTTTCTTAGGTAAAATCTATGGTATAGATTCTGTTATCTTAGATCAAGTTGTAAACTACAACGCTCCTTTAGGAACAGATTTAGCTGGATTAACAGGTATTATACCAGACAACCTAATCGTGCTATTATCTGCAGTTGCAGACAAACCAGTTAAATTAGTAAGAAGCACATATGTAAGAGTTAAGAAAGATGATCCACAAGATGGAGCATTAAACAGAGTTGCTTACAGATACTTCTTCGGATTTAACGCAGCATTAGCTACACAAGCACACTTTGGTCTACAAGCTACACAAGCTTAATCATAGACTATTTTTGAGCCCACCTTTGGGTGGGCTTTTATAAAAGGAGAATATAGAATATGGCTACAACAAAAAAAACAAAAAAAAGCATTACACAGACTGCTGTTGAGGAACAAACAGAGAATGTTAATTCTGCGAATTTAGCGGAAGAAAATGCTATGTTAAAAGAACAATTAAGTGACGTTATGAAAAATTATAAGGATATGCAAATTGAAATGCAAAAAATGTTAATTGCTATGCAATCTCAACAGCTATTAAATAACACTGCCGGAGAGGGTAGCGCAACAGTTGGTTGTAATATATTCAACGGAGCCACTTTAAGCTCTCAAAGTGGCGATATTAGCATTCCTATACAATATAGAGAAGAAATAGAGATTTCTCATACAGAGCTTAGAGAAGTTTTTAAGAACCCTTTTGGATATAAAACTATGTTTAAAAAGGGGTTGTTATATTTTACTGAAGAAGAAAATTATAAAAAATTTGGCATTAAACAAGAAATAGATATTAGCGATGACGCTTTAAAAACAATGCTAAAAGGAAATATTAATAATATTATAGAGAGAGCCAAAGAGATAACAAAAGACAAAAAAGATTTTATGGAAGTTTTTGCTTTTATATATCAAATTGCTTATTTAATAGACAAGAAAGAAGTAGATTTGGATTATGAAGTTAGAAGTGGCTTAGAAAAATATTTTGAAGTTGACTTTAAAGCGCTAATTAATAATCTTCATCAATAAATTCCATTCTAATTAGAAAGGAGAGCTTCTTATGTCTAAAGAGATGCGCAATGTCAAAGAACGGTTGTATCAGAAATACGGAACGTATTGTGAGGTATGTGGTAAAAAGTTTAAAAAGACGGAACTTACTGGGCATCATATCGTTATGAGATGTAAAGGAGGCAAGATTACAGAGGGAAATATCTTAATTGCTTGCTGGCACTGTCATTTTGATGTGATTAATCATCTTAAATATGATAGTAAAGAGTACTGGGATCTTATGCGAAAATCTTTAGAACATAGAAAACTTTCTAGCAAAAAGGAATAGTTTCCTTTTTGAAATTGCTATGATAGTCAAATTTTGTCAGACGGAAAAAGAAATATCTTTTGCGAGGCTGGGCATAATCATTTTTATGCGCGGCCTTATTTTTCTAAAAAAGGTAAAGAAAGGGGTGTGTTAATTGACTGATTTTAATGAGATTTATTGCTTAAATTTGGTTATGAAGAACGATCCGCGTTTAGCCGAAATTCCACTAAATATATATTATAGTTTGTGTTGGAAGTATCTACAAGTTGCAATATCCAGATTTGAATACGAAAGTATTCCGGATATTACAGATAATGTGCCGTTCTTGGAAGTCGATTATGAATACGAATGCGATGGCACTGATTCAGAGTTTCAATTAGGGACGACTGAGTTTGCCGAAACCCCTAATTTTAATATAACATTGCTTTTAGGTGATAATAAAAAGATTATTACGGATTACGTGTATAATGCCGAAACAAACTCTATTAAAATAAATGAGGTGCTAGAAGCGTCTTCTACATTACAAATAGCGCAATACCAAATTGGGCATTTTAATGTTGAGCTTGGCTATCGTGAAAAGGAAATATTGGCGCAAGCTATGTTAATACCTTATTTAGAGGAAAACCAAAATAGAGAAAGTTTATTAAATCAATTTGTTTATGGTGGTAGCGTTAAGATACATTCGCAAGCAGAGCATTTGAAAACAATTACTGCTGCCTTAAAAGAACAAAGAAATATGGTTAATAATTTAATAATTGATTATACATATAGAGCAAACACAGAGAATTATATTGGTTTAGGGACAAGGCAGGCTAGTCCTAGAAACTATCCGATTAGAAAGAGTGGTGTTGGCAATGTTAACACCAATTAAAACGTCTTCTGTGAATTGTTATGATAGGCTTAATTATATTAGAACGTTTGATGGGAATTATGCTAGTGGAATTACTGAGCAATTAAAATCTAGTTTTGAAGAAAGCCCAGATTATGTTCAAGTATATAAGAATTATGATTTTGAAAAGTTGTATAAAACAAGAATATTTGAAGGTAACGAAAAGGACAAGAAACTGGGGTATAAATTTTTACAATCTTATCCTTATGATTTGCCACAATTTAAAATTGGCGACTATGTACATTGGAAATATGACCATATTAATTTATCTACATGGCTAATGATTTCTTTAGACACTCAACATTTATATGATGTCAGAGGAAGAATAATGTTGTGTAACAACTATTTAAGATGGATAGACAATACTGGTAAGGTCATATCTTATGAGTGTGTTTTTGAAGACACTTTAACGTATGCTAGTTTTAAATATGGAGATGCTGGTGTTGTGCAGCCGAATGGAACAATTGTTGTTTTAGTTCCTCAAAACGATGACACTAGGTCTGTTTATAAAAATCAAAGGTTTCTATTTAATGGTGTTCCATATGTTGTGAACAACTTCATTCGTTCTGTTAATACCAACTTTTTGGAAATATATATGTTTGAAACACAACTTTTAGATAAAGATGACGTAAAAAATAATATTGCATATAACGGCGTTGAACAAGAGATTAACCTTGACACTTCGGCTATTATTATCTCCCCAAATGTTAAAGATATATTAGAGGGAGATATGCAAGTTTTCACTATTGACAGATATGTTAATGGTATTGCTCAGAATGACGTTTATAATATAAGCGCTAGTGGTGTTCCTAATGAACATTATACGTTAGAAGTTTTAGATGGAAACTCTTTTAGTATAAAAAACAATAAAGAGTATACCAAAGGTTCTTTAACAATTAGCTGTTCGGACGAGATTACTGGCGAGCTGACAACTATTGATATTTGGTTAGTGGGAGGTTGGTAATATGTCTACAATGCAAAACGCATATAACAGTTATCTTGAAGCCAGAACATTGCCTAAAAAGATAGTTGATTATTTATTTAACAATGTGCCAAATTTTTGGAAATTGTTATTTTATGAAAACAATCCCGACTCAAACCCAGATTTGAGCAGTGCGCAAAAGGCGTCTATGATTTGTAAAACCTCTTCTGGAGATACAAGTAAATATAATGTTTTATTCCAACATTATTCTAATGAAGCGTTAAAAGATGCAACAACACAAGTGAGAATAGAAATAATGAAAATAGATAGCTTAAACAGAAGCGATGCTCAGGTTAGGGTTTTATTTCAAGTTATAGTTAACAATAAACTAATGGTAATTAATACCGATGTGTCTAATGTTGATAATAGAGCCACTGCTATTATGCAGTGTTTAGTTGAGGCATTAAACGGTTTAAATCTAGAGGGGCTTAAAACGCCACTTAATATTGATTTTAGCCAAGATAGATATAGTGGTGTTACATCTATGTTTTTTAACACAGAATTTAGTGGATATGAAGTAGTTATGAGTTGTATTGTGTAAGGAATATTATGGAACTTTATGAAATTGCCAATCAGGCTATGTTTGACGAGCCTGTTGAGTATAAAGGTATTAAAATATATCCAATTACTGTGAGGTATTATCAAATTGTAAAAGCCGCTTCTTCTGCTTTTGCTATAAATACTGTCGCAGATACAGATATAGAGTTAATTGGTTTGCCGTATATGGAGTACTTAATGAAAAAAGCAACGAAAGAACCAGACTTTATTCATATATGGGATATTTTTAATAGTATTTTAAAGCTATCTTTTCAAGAACAAATACATTCCTTTAAATATGAAGGTAATTTTTTAAAATTGATTGTGGCTGTCCCAACTGATCAATATAATGAAGAAACTATGTGTGTTTATAGAGAAAAGTTGAATAAATATAATGAGTTAGCCAAAGACAGTTTTCATATGTTAATTAACGAACGTCAAATAAAAAAGTTGAGAGAAGAAATAGATTCTTTAACTGATACTATGTTTGTTTTTCATACTTTTGACGACAACGATTTTGCAGAAATTAAAAAAATTATTTGTTTTTTGAATGATATAGATGACACAATTTTAGATCCTAGGTGGGAGGCAGAGTTAAAAAAGGCGTCAGAAATTATGGCGAAAATTAATAGCAGCAAAAATCCACCGGATTTAGAAGATTTAATAGACGCAGTAGCTTTTCACTTGCATAAATTACCAAGTGAAATAAAAGACATGACAATACGAAGATTTGACAGATATTTAGATTTAGAAATAAACAAAGAGAATTATAGGTTGTGTAGAACTGCCGAGCTTAATGGGACAGAATTCAAACAACCGTTAAATCATTGGCTTCAAAAATATAAGCCAAAAACAAGATATTCTGACGCTCAAAATGTTGGCGGAGGAATACAAGAAGTTTTCAAAGAATAAAAAGGAGTGATACTGAATGGATAAAATAGGACAAGCATTGGTTTCTGTTGCTGAAGTTAAATTTTTTGATCCAATCACAGATTATGAACTAGGGTCTGCTTTTGCTTTAACTGATTCTGGTATTAGTTCAGATATGCAAAGTGCCGAAGTTAGAGGTGGTTTTATGAACCAATTATTATTCGACATTAAACATACTCGTTCATTTTCTATTAATTTTACTTCTGCTACATTTAAACCAGTTTATTTAGCTTTCCAAACTGGTACAGATATTGTAGTTGGAGCTAAAAATGTTTATATATTTGATGATTGCGTAACTGCAACAAACGGAACTATTACATTATCAAGAACTCCAGTTGGACCGGTTAATGTACAATTGCCAAATGGTACAATGATAGATATTGCTACTCCAGCAGGAGCTACAATTAACGTTGGTGCTGGTATTGATGGGGAATGTATATGTTCTTATGCTTATAGTAACGCAAAAGTTTCTAATATTTCTATTAATGCTGATACTCAACCAAAAACAGTTAAAGCTGTAATGCACGTTAGAGCTCAAGAACAAAACGGAACAATTGGTACTTATGAAGTTGTAATCCCAAGATTAAAATTTACTGGTACAATTGATTTCTCTTTCACAGCCGATGGTGTTTCTTCTACTAATATTTCTGGTACAGCGTTATCTTACGCTGACACTGGAGCTTGTGGACAACAAAAATATGCAGACTGGACATTTATTCCTGATACTGCTTCTGTTGTTGAACCAATCGCAATTGCTTCTGTACCAAGTAAAATTAGTTTAGCTGTTGATGGAAATATTACACCAACAATTTATGCTATTAGAGGTGGATTATATAGTAACGAACTATTAACTACTGGCTTAGAATTTGCTAGCGATGCTACTGGAATAGCTACTGTAGACGCAGCAACTGGTGTAATTACTGGTGTTGCTGCTGGTAATGCAAACATTACAGTAACATATGATGCTGAAGGATTAAACTTAGGAACAACAATCGCTGTTACAGTTGTTGAATAGTAATGGCTTGTATAGAGTACCCACTTTGCAAATATGCGCATTATGATGGAGATGGAGCTTTGGTTTGTGTAACTGGAGCTCCATGTGCCTTTCAAAGGTATTGTTCCACTTTATTGAAGGTTATTCATACAAGCGCATATAAAACTTGCAAGGAGGCAAAAGATATGGCTAAAAAAAGAAAAACAAAGCAAATCATTGGGCAAGACCCTATTGGGGTTGAGCTAGTGTTAGAGCACACCAATGAAATTATCGAAAAGAAGGAAGTATGTAAGGTCAAATACTCAAATGGTCTTATGTACATAAATTTTAAAGGATACGGCTTAACGTTGCCTAATGTTGATGGGCACACAGAACCAGAAGTAGAGGTTTTTTACGAAGGGGAAATTGGGAAAGCCAACTTTAAGTTTAGGGTTTAATTAATATGGTCTTACCTATTTTCGATAGTGTAAGACCATTTTTTTAGAAAACTCGAAAGGAAAAACAATGAGATTATTAAGTTTAGATATGAGCACTAAAAAAACTGGCTGGGCTGTTTTCGACGACAATAAACTTGAGGTTTATAATCTAATTGAAGTTAACGATAAAGATATTTCTGAAAGGATAGTAAAAATGTTCGTTCACATTCAAGAATTGATTAAATCTAATAAAATAGATTGTGTTGTTTGTGAAGATGTGCCGGTTTCTACGCATTCTAATCTAAAAGTTGGTAAAGATTTATGTATTTTACAAGGGTGTTTAGTGGCACTGGCGTATTTACACGGAGTCAAGCTTTATCGTTTAACTCCGACAGAATGGCGTGCTAGTATAGGTTTAAATCATACAACATATACGTGTAACACTTGTAAACATAAATTTGAAGATGTTTCCGCTTTGGAAATTATTACATGTCCTAAATGTAAAAAAGTTTCCAAAAAGGATTTTAAAAAGACTGCCATCAATGATAGAGAATCATTAAAGCGTAGAGCGGTGGAGTACGCGAATAAAAAGTTTAATTTAGACCTAAAGTATATTAAAAAAGATAACAAGCAAAACGATGATGATATAGCCGAAGCGCTTTTAATAGGATATAGTTTCTTGAAAGGAAATGGTGTTAATGGAAAATAAAATTAAAATAGATTTAAAAAAGAAGTCTGATTCTACGTTTAAAATTGGAGATAGCACAGTTAAGATTAAAACTTGGCTAAACACAGAAGAAGTTGCTTATATAGTCGATGAGAGTTGTGCATATTTCAAAGAGCTAATTGGAGAAGATGATAGTGATGCTGTTATTTTGGTGTCTACTCTTTTAAAAATGGAGATGCTTATAGTTCTTTTAGCCACTAATTTAGACATAGAAGATTTAGACGCCAACCAAATTGGCGAAACCGGATTATTTGATGCTATTCACAGTAAATTATTTAATTATGATTTAATTAAAGATAGTGTAATGGCTGGTATGAATATGATAGGTAATGGTTTAATAATAAATCAAATGAGCCAAATTGCTTCTATTGAAGATTTATCGAACGCCGAGAATCAGATTAAAGGATATATGGAAGGCGAAAACTCTGACAAGATAAAAGAGTTAATAGAGGTTATGCTCGCCAACAATCCTACGCTTGCAAATGCACTAGACAAATCTATAAAAACAGAGGAATAGTATGAGAGAGATTAGTAGCGAAGCAGAGCTTAAAAATATATTCGAGGCGCAATTGAAGCAGGTTATAGACTCTATTAGTGAAAGAATTTTAAATGTTTTGTTGGATTATATTAGAAAAGACATATATGATAACGACGAACCAACTAAATATGAAAGAACTTGGCAATTTTTGAATAGTTGGATAAATAATGTTGAGGCGAGTGGAGCAACAGGAGAAATTGTTTCTGAAATATTTAGTGACCCTAGTCGAATGGACTATATTCCAGAAAAGGGTATACATGGTAGCAAACAGTACGGAGATATTAGAGAGCAATTAAGCTATGCTATTGAAACTGGTACTATGTACGCATACAGAAAAATAAGAAAAGACCGTTCTTGGAACCCAGCAGCAAAGAAGAGAAGATTTTTTCAAGATACTGTACATGAATTAGATAAAAGCGGTCACATTTGGAAGTGGTTCGAGGAAGAAATGAAAGGTAGAGGAATTGCTGTAGAAAAAGGTGGTTCTACACATTTGACGCCATCTGGAGGATTTTAAGTGAGGTGATATAGTTGGCGAATACAAGCGCAAATTATAGAATCAAGCTAGCGGCTGTGCTAGATACTAAAACGGTTAATCAACAAATTAGCCAATTAAACAAAAATAATACTTTAAAAGAATTAAAAATAAAGGTAACGATTAGTGATGCCTCTCTTAAAAAAATAAAAGAGTTAAACAATTTATTGAATAAAACAGAGGCGTTGAACAAATATACAAGTGGATTAAAAAATATCCAAGAAACAATGAAAAGCTATGAAAAAATAGCTTCTAAAGTTGTGACTGCGAGTAACAATGTAGTAAAAGCGACTAGTGATATTGGGAATGCGGCAAAAAAGACGGAGCCGAAACTTCATAGTTTTGGAGAAAGAGCCGTTGATGCTTTTCAAAAATTCTCATTATGGTCTGCCGTTTCTACTATATTTTATAAAGCGGTGCAGTCTATACAGGAATTAATTAATGTAGCAACGGAGTTAGATTCTGCTTTTACTGAGTTACAAAAAGTAACAGATTTAACAATGGATGATTTTGATAACATTACAAATAAGGCTTACAACCTAGGTTCTGAGGTTGCAAAAACAACAACCGAAGTAGTAAACGCAATGACCGAATTTGCCAAGGCAGGCTATAGTGTTGACGAAAGCACTGATATTTTGGCGAGAAATGCGCTTATGTGGACAAATATAGCAGATGGAACGGTTAGCGCTAGCGAATCTGCGAATATGATTATATCTGTTATGAAGGCGTTTAATGTAGAAGCCGAAAACACGACGCATATTATTGATTCTTTGAATGAAGTTTCAAACAATTTTGCAGTTAGTTCTGGAGATTTGTCTAACAGCTTAACAAAATCTTCTGCGGTATTGGCGAACGCTGGTGTTACATTTGAGGAACAAATTGGTTTAATTACGGCTGGTACTGAAATATTAAGAAACGCAAACACTGTAAGTAATGGGTTAAAAACAATTTCTTTAAGGCTTCAGGGTATGGAAGAGGATGGAGAAGCCGTCGATGGATTAAGTGCTAAACTTGAAGCGGACTTTAAGAAGTTAGGAATAACTTTATATGATACGAGTGGAAGCATTAAAAGCACATATGAAATTATGAAAGAGTTAGCGGAAGTATATCCTTCGTTGACAGAAGCGGAAAAGGCTTATTTTACAGAATTAATTGCTGGAAAAAATAGAGCACAAGTAGCGGCCGCAATTTTAAACAATTTTAACACGGCGATAAACGCGACCGAGACCGCAATGAACTCAGCAGGCTCTGCCATTGCCGAAAATGAGAAATATTTAAATTCTATAGAGGGCAAGCTTCAAGCTGTTAGATCAGAGTTCGAAAAACTTGCTACCGGTAGTGATTTGAATAATTTGATCAAAACTGTTTTAGACTTAACAACTGGCGTTTTACAACTTGTTAATGCTTTAGGTGGTTTAAAGGGGGCTTTGATATTAACAATAGCTCTTATTGGTATTTTGAATACACAGCTTTTAATTACTGTGGGTATGAAAATTGGTGCGTTCTTTGCGGCGTTTATTGGTGGAATTAAAAGCTTTCTATATATTATACCTAACGCCATTGCTGCCTTGAAAGCATATAATGCTGGCATTATCACAACACAAACATTAATGGGTGGGTTGATTCCGGTTATCGGTTTAGTTGTTTTAGCTATTACTGGTATAATAGCTATTGTAAATGCCGCCACTGTTTCTTTTGAGGAACAGCAAGAAAAGGTTAAGGAACTTTCAGACGAGTTACGTGAGTATGAAGATGAACTTGAAAGTGTTAACAAAAAAATAGAAGAGAATAACAAGTTAATTGCGGAGATTAATTCAAAACCTTTAGATATTATTGATGAAAATACTTTAAACACGTTATTACTAGAGAACGCCCAATTGGAAATACAAAGGGATTATTTAGAAGAAATTAATGATTTAAAGAATGCTGAGTTGGGTAAAGAAACTAAAAAGCTTTTAGAAAAAGACACTAGTAGAACTTTACTATGGATGCAGTCTGTTGGTGGAAAGGTTGATGGAGATGCTTTGGCGTATTCTCCGACAGCTAGGCTAGGATTTAACTCTTTAGAAGAAATGGAATATCTTCTTAGCGCCAGGGAAGACTTAAAAAAAGCAATCGCGACAATAGGCACAGACGATTTTAATATTAATAAAATAAATGAACGCTTTAACTTAAATGTCAAGACAGAAAGTGCGGCTTTGGCTCAACTAAATAATATGTTAGATACAAACACGAAATATCTTTCTGAAAGGGCGAATATTTTAGCCGAAAATAAAGATAATTTATCTCAAAATAATGAGGAACAGAAAAAATACTATGATTTAATCGTTGAATACCAAAATAGATTATTGGCTCAAAAAACTTATGAAAGTGATTTTAATGAGTTTCAAGAAATATATGACAAGGCGAGTAATGAACAAAAAATACTTCTTAAGGAGTTAGAGGAACAAGGGAAACTAACGGCAGACAATTTTAGAAAATATTTTCCAGATTTAACAATTTATTTTGAAGCGATAGGATTGAGTATAGACGATGTTGTTGAAAAAATTAAGAATTTAGCAACACATCAAGGCATACACGTAGATACTTTTGAGAAGAATTTGAGCGACCTTGGTGGCTTTATTGGAGAAGCGACGACAAAGTACGATACTTTAAAAAAAGCAATTGAAGAGTATAGGGAAAATGGAGAATTATCGTCGCAAACAATTAGTACTTTAATAGAAAAGTATCCTAAATATTTGGAATTGTTATATCAAGAAAATTTTAGCCTAGACGCTGTTAAAGAAGCTTTAAAGAAGGAGAGCGAAGGATATATAGCTGCGGCAGAAGCAGCAAATCTTTCTAATCTACAACATGTATTTGGCGCCGAAGCCACGCTAGAGTCTGCAAAAGCCACACTCGATCAGGCTAAGGCAAATTATATAGAGGCGACATCGTGGGAGGATTTAAAGACGGACATCGCTGGGTATCAACAAGCTTTATTAGATTTACAAAAGATTCGTCTTCAAGAGGCAACGATAGAAAATTACGAGGCAAGACTTAAAATTATTAACGATTTAAAAGATCAACTTTTAAAAGGGTTAACGACTGGGAGTGGAACGAAGAAAAGTTCAGATCCTTGGCTTGAAGCGTTTAATAAGGCTTACAACGAGTTAAAGAATCTCAGAGATAGAGATATTATTGATACGGCTACTTATTATTCAGAGTTGGATAAATTAAATAACAAATATTTCAAAGATAGAGTTAAATATGAGGAGCAGTTTGTAAAATACAAGTTAGAGCTTTATAAGGGTATGCAAGAGCAATTCGATGAGGAGATAGCTAAATTTGATCACCAGATTGCAATGATGGAATATAACGAGGTCGATGCTGAAATTCTTATTGCCAAACATAAAGAAACGCAACAAAGGATACATGAACAAGCAGAGTATTATAGAAAATTAGACTTAGAAGGAAATAAAGACCTAATTGACGAATTAGAAGAGCTTTGGTGGAAATATGAAATAGAAATTGACAAAATTCGAGAAGAAGAAGAAGAAAAAGTTAAAGAAAGGTTCGAAGAAATCAGAGATGTTGCAATTGAAGCTATTGAGGTCGAAATAGACGAGTTAGAAAAAGCTCTTGAAAAAGAAAATGCGTTATTAGACGAGAAAATTGATCGTTACAAAACCGAAAATGACGAGCTAGAAGATCAAGCCGAAATTCAGGAAAAGCTTCTTGCAATAGAAGAGGCTCGTAAAAAGTTAGCCGAAGCCAAAAACAACAAAGTTCGTGTATATCGTGAAGGAAGAGGTTTTGTCTATGAAACTGATTTTGACGCGGTGGCAGAAGCTCAAAGTGAGCTAGACGCATTGTTAGAGGAATGGGATTTATTCCAAGAGAAGGCAAAAATTGCAGACATTATTGCGCAGTTGGAAGCAGAAAAAGAAGCTAACGAAAAGCGTGTCGAAAAGGAAATTGAAGATTTAAACAAATTAAAAGACGAATGGGATAAGAGTTTAGACCTAACAGAAGAAATAGAAGAATATAAAAATTATTTAAAGAAGTTGGGAGAAGAAGAAAACAATAGTTTTGAAGAACGCTTACAGGCTGTTAGAGATTTTACGAAAGCATATAGAGCAGAAATGTCAACGCTAAGTTCTTCGCCTACAAATTCTTCATATAGTCAGACGGCTTATGATAATGGTGTTAGGGGCAGTGGTAAGGGTAGTTATAATGTTAATACAGATTACCAAAAATTAATAAACGAAGCTGTTGCTGCTGGCGCCCCAGCCGACCACTTGGCATATTTGGAACAAAAAAGAAATAATAAGATAGACGGCGAAGGATTAGATTATGAAAAAACGTACAACTATCAGTACGTGCCAGGCAAGTCTACTAGTAGTTCGTCAAGCTCTAGCAAAAAATCTTCTAGTTCAAGTTCTAGTTCTTCAAGTAGTAGTAAAAGTTCTAGCTCTTCAAGTAGCAGCAAAAGTAGCGGTGGTAGTTTGTTGTCTACTGTAACTTCTGTAATTAAGGGTGTTGCTAGCGCAATTAAATCTGCTACTGGTTTGGCTACTGGTACAGACAATGCAGATGGGTTGCCACATTTTGTAGGGGAAGCTGGACCGGAACTATATGTTCCGCCTAAGGGATCCGGCATTATACCTAACCCAGCCACAACTAATCTAATGGCTTGGGGAGAAATAAATCCTATGGATTGGGTAAGCAAATTTGCCACTGGCGATGGCAATACAAACATTGACATTGGTAACATTACGCTACCTAATGTAAAAGACGCAAACTCTTTTGTTGAAGAGCTAAAGAACTTTAAAGGTTTTGCTATTCAAAAACAAAGTGTGAGAAGGTAAGGAGTGGTGTTAATGAGTGTACAAAATCATGAGGCTATGGAAGCCCTACTTGCTGGTGTACAATATATTATAGAACAAAGCGTAGACGCCGCTCCTTTTGATAAGGTTAAAAACGGTCAGATATTGGCTTTAAATCTGGATGGGACTTATAGAGTTGCCGTAGAGGGGAAGACTTATAATATTCCCACTCTTGGTGGCTCCGGATTGGCTATTAATAGCATAGTTAAAGTTTTAATTCCGCAGAATGATTACAGTAGTATGTTTATCTTGAATGTTGGTACTGGTAGTAGTGGTTCTAGTGGGGTTGTGACTGATTATTGGGCTGGCACGCTTGCGGAATATAGCGCTTTATTGGAGAAGAATAGCTCTACTTTATATTTAATAAAGCCGGGGTAGATTATGTCTGTAAAAGTATATACATTAAAGAACTTAATAACTGCTTCTAGCGCAACCTTAACTAATGCCACGAGAAATGGCTACGAATTTACTTATCAACCAGATGGGCTATCTATGGTTGAAGAGGTTTTAGTTTCCCCAATAGCAAATCATAAATATTATGGGCGTTGTTATCAAAAGGCGCCATCTGGTTACACTTGGGCGGATTCTCGTTTTGAGTATTATACGGCAGACGCAGACCAATCTTTAATGGTTTTTGGTTTTATGGAAGGCACTGGGGATCAGTGGAGAATTTTGTCTGCAATTCAGAGCCTAAGTGCTCCGGTAAACTCTACCTGGAAGTTAAGAACATTTACTGTAAATGGAAGTTCTGTTGCATATAGGAAAGAACACATAATAGTTGATTTAACAGAAGCGTTTGGTGCTGGGAATGAGCCTAGTAAGGATTGGTGCGATAAACATATACCGTTTTTTGAAGGAAGTCTGTCTTTAAACTTTGGAATAGCTTTGGGAGATACATTTTTAGACAACTTTGCGTTAGGAGATACATTTTTAGAGTCAATTTATTTGGGCGAAGTTCCAATATGGGATAAGTCTGTTTAATTATACACTATCTGTGTAATTTTACGCAGTGTCAATTATATATTAAAATTATTATAGATTGATAATTGGGTAGAAAGGAATGATTTATTATGGAGCTTGCTACCATAATACAGCTTTTGTCTGAGCTTGGTATATTGGTAATATGTGCGGCTGTTGTAATTTGGCAGGTCGTAAATGATAGAATTAAACAACAAAAAAGTCAAGATTCTTTTCAAGAAATTTCAGAAAGTATTATTAAGAATTTAAAGGATCAAAATGACTTTATGTTGGAACAAATTATGAAAAAAGTTGATATGGGACATATGATTAGTCCGGAAGAAGATAGTAGTATTTCAAAAATCGAGAGAGAGCTGGAAATGTATTTGGGCGAAATTTTAAGAGAAACTGGCGCCAATAGAGCTTCTTTGTTTAGATACCATAATGGTGGAAAGGACTATAATGGGCGTTCTTTTCTTCGTATGAGTATGACAAATGAAGTAGTAAAGGGCGGCACGGCATTAATACAACATCAATCTCAGAATTTGTTTCGTAGTATGTTTTATGGTTTAATTCGCTCTTTAGAAGATAATGGATACGATTTTGTAGATGATATAGAGAATATTAAAGATAGCGATACTGGTTTTTATCGTTATTTGAGAGATTTTGATATTGTGGCTAAGTATAGTGTAGCTCTCTATGGGTTCACGGGTAAAATAGTTGGTTTTATAAATATTGATTTTGCTAACAAGAGCGATGTTGATTTAGAGAGAATAAAAAAATGTTTAGATGGTAAAAAGATAAAAATAGAAACGTTGTTAAATTTGTAGGTGATGTGCAAATGATAATTAATAAATTATTGACGCAAATTAATTATACTAAATGTGGCTATAATCGCGATATTAAATACATAGTTATTCATTACGTTGGTGGGCTTGGTGGGGCTAAAAATAATTGTGTTTATTTTCAAAACGCTTATCGTGGCTCTTCTGCGCACTATTTTATTGGTCATGCTAAAGAAAACGCAGAGATTTGGCAATGTGTTGAAGATGAAGACATTGCTTGGCATTGCGGCTTAACTACTGGAAAATACAAACATCCGTATTGTAGAAATAAAAACTCAATAGGGATTGAGTTGTGTTGCCACAAAGATAAAAATGGTAATTGGTACTTTGATAAAGAAACAGAAAATGTTGCTCTTGCTTTGGTGCGTGCGAAAATGAGGGAATATAATATTCCGATTGAGAACGTCATTCTCCATTATAATGTTACTGGCAAACGTTGTCCAGAACCTTATGTGGCAAATAATGATTTATGGTTAAGATTTAAGGAGGCGCTAATGAAAGAATTTACAAACGCAAACGATGCTTTTAATTATTTAGTAGAACGTGGTAGATTGAGCGACAAGGATTATTGGCTTAAAACATTAGATGTTGTTAGACAACAAGAATGGGTTTTTATAAAGTGGGCTAATGATTTAGCTAAACTTGTGGAATAGTTTTGGAGGCGTAAAATGAACTATAGAGAGCAAAAAGAAAAAATGTTATTGAAGTATAAATATGCCATTTATGCGCTATCTATTGCAAATGAAGTTGATATAGATACCGCATTCGAAATGTTAAAGGCTAATATTATGCGTGGTGGTTTAAACGACTATGTTAACATAAAAGATTTTAAAGAAGATTACAATAAATTAGTTGATTTAGCCATAAAATAAGAAAAGAAGTGATAAGAATGTTGAATGAAAAAGAATTTGACTTTCTTGGTATTACACAATGGCACAATGCCGGCTATAAAGGTAGAGGTGTTGTGATAGCGTCTAAAGAAGATGCCATTGAAGGAATTTTTAATGATATAGAGGCTATTAAGTTTGAAGATAGCCGTAGTAGATTTGATTTGCATGGCACAAATGTTATTGATTATATTAGGCAGGTAGTGCCAGAAGCGAGAAAAATTACAGCTGAAACAAGCGGAACAACATCTAAGGGTGTTTTATATAGCGATGGAATGGATTATTTGCAAAAAGTTGTACCAGATATATTAACTACGTCTATATTCTTTACCTCTGATTATCGTGAGCCTAAGTTTTCGTTATACAAAACCCTTTACGATAATGGATGTTTCTTGTGTGCTGCCGCTGGTAATAGTGGCGAAGATGGGGTAAATAAGATAGGTAATGGAGATATGTGGAAGATGATTGGTGCTTGTCGTTATAATTACGGCAAACCAAAAAAGGCAACATATTCGTCTGTTGGTGAAGAACTTGATTTTATGAGTTTTGATAATCTTCGTGCAGTTTGGGACAATAAAAAGCATACTGGAACATCTTTCGCTAGCCCATTGTTTGCCTCTATGCTTGCATTGGTTCAGTGCTTTTTTATAGAGAAAACTGGACAAAAACTTACTCATAATAAATTAATAGAGTTTGTTAAGGACAACTGTATTGATTTAGGAGATGAGGGCGTTGAAGAAGAGTATGGGCATGGTTTATTTATTTTGCCAAGTCCAGAAACAATAGACATTAATAAATATGCGACTATGGTTTCTATTGATGAAACCTTTGACTATTTAATTAAAGAGGGAGAACTTTTAGAGCCAGAATACTGGAAAGAAAAAATAAAAGAAGAAGACAAGATTAAGTGGTTATTTATTAAATGGGCAAACGCTGTTAGAGCTGCAAGAGAACGTGAAGAAAAAGATTTTGATATAATCAACACGTATGATATTGAAAATGTTTTAACAGAATTAAGCGACAACCGTTATCTTTTGGAGCCTGATTATTGGAGAAAAAAAATAGCAGAAGAGGATAAATTAAAATGGTTGTTTTATAAATGGTATTATGCTACAAAAAGGGTGATGTAAAATGTGGGAAATTTTAGTACCTATCTTAGCGATAGCGCTAACAGGAATATTTTCATATATTGGGTTACGAGTAAAAACCGTTTATGAGAAACATATAAATACCAAAGAAAAAGAAGCTGTAATAAAAAACACGGTTAGATATGTTGAACAAGTTTTTAACGCTTTAAAAGGTGAAGAGAAATTAGAAAAGGCGAAGATGACGGCGTTAGACTGGTTACAAGAGAAAGGCATAGATATTAGCGATGCCGAATTATCTATTTTAATTGAAAGTTCTGTTAAAGGATTAAAAGATGGTTTTTATGGTTCAGATGAAAAAGGGGAATAGACTTCCCCTTTCTTTATTACATGAAAGGAGGAGATAAATATGGCGTTACAAAAACCGATTGCAAGTATGATACCTGCGTTTGACGCTGATTTTGATCATACTATAAGTTTTGTTGTTAATGGTGGCGACCAGGTGGTTGGAAATAGAGCCGTAATTAAATTAGGTTCTACAAATGAAACGGTGTATGATGAAACGCAGACTACTTTTGCATTGCAACACAATATACCTGCCCAAACCTTAGCTAATGGCAGATATTATACAATTCAGATACAAACTTTTAATTCAGAAGGCGGAGCTAGTGCTTTTAGTTCTCCTATAACTTTTTATTGTTATAATCAGCCAGAATTTGCTTTCACGAACCTTCCTTCTGGTAATGTAATAATTAACGCAGGTTATAATTTTGAATTATCGTATGACCAGGCAGAAGGAGAGGCTTTAAACTCTTGGGTTGTAAATCTATATAACGCTTCTCAAACTTTGATTTGGACGAGTGATACTAATTATGCAGGAGCTAGTGGTTTACCACCAACAAAATTTGGAGTGGATATTTCTGGTTTTGAAGATGGTTCTTTATATTATATTCGTGCCATTGGTCAAACAGAGCAATTTACGGTTTTGGATACTGGATATATTTTATTGACTGCTGCTTTTAACACATCGAGCATTTATACGCAGTTTGTTTTGTCTAACAAAAATTGCGAAGGATATATTATAATAACTTCTAACGTTGTCAGTCTAGATGGTACATCTAATCCGGATCCACCTATCTATATTAATGATGCTGAAATAGATTTGCGTGGCAAAGAAGACTATGTAAATTGGGAGCAATCTTTTGGTATATATGACAAATCTACGGTTAGAATTTGGCTTAGAAGTATGAACAAGGATTCAATTATAGCCACATTTTACAACGCAGATGCTCCAGATCAGAGTATGACATTATGCGAAAGAGAATATACGGAAAATGGCGTAACATACATTTATATAGAGGGGTATTATGTTGGTCTTATTGGTATAGAGGGTTATATATATAGCAATATAATCCAAAAACCAGGAGATGAGCAGCAATTAATGATTTGGTTACAAAAAAATGGTGGTATGTATGATATTTCGATAGCAGAGGTGACTGGATAATGTATTTAATGAATTATAATTTTATGACAGATGATAGCGTTATAGATCCGGCTCCTGCGAGAGTTCCGGTTATTAATGGTGTTCAACTATCTAATGCTATATTTGATCATTTAAATATTTTAAATAGTGGGACAGAAGAGTATAGTACAGAAATACCATTAGAGTGGACTAACGACACTATTATTAATGCCAATTTCAATGGCAATATTAACGCCGGAAACTTAGATTACTCAACTGAGGAATTAGCCGGTGTTTATATAAAAAGAAGGATTAAGGGCACATTCGCTTGGTTAACATTGTATGATATTGCAATGGAAACAGCCGAGGATTTATCATTAACACGCTATGATTTATTAAACCAACATGGTGTAACATACGAATATGCTTTTGTTCCTTATTTAAAAGATTATACAGAATGCGCATATATTGTTAAAGAAGTTGACAGTTCTTTAGATGGTGTTTTTGTTTGCTCACCGACTGCGATTGTTAAATTCTATGGTGGCTTGTCTTATGGTGCGGCTAGTGTTGCTAATAGAACTGGCGTGTTTGAGCCTTTGGGGACGAAATATCCAATAGTTGTGTCTAACGCCAACACACAATATTATAAGGGTTCTTTGCAAAGTACAGCATTAAGTTTCACTCAGTTAATGGATAACACTTTCAATAGAGTTTCTAATACGGACTATTTAAACGCACTAACCAATTTCCTTACAGATAAAACCACCAAGATTATAAAAGACTGGAATGGGAATATTTGGCTTGTAGCAGTATTGGACGATGCTAGTATTTCTTATAATAACAACGTAGGTATGGGACTTGGAGATGTTGGTTTTAGTTTTGTTGAAATAGGTAGTGCCAAAGATCAAAATGCCTTACAAACAAATGGGTTTATTAATATTGGCTTTACACCAATAAATAACACTTTTAAACCAGAAAATAATCCAAGACCAGAAAACGATCCTGTTGTATTACCAGGGGGGATGTAATGCTTTCGGATACAATATATCAATTAAGTAAATCTGGTCATAGAAGGCTTAAAGTCAGAGTGGATTTATTAAGCTTCTCAATGAGAATAGTGGGGAGCCTTGAGGGTGTTGTTGTTTCTGGTTCTATAAAAATAGATGCTAACGCGGATATTCGAAGAACTGCGGATATTACAATGGTTGTGGCAGATTCTAGTTTTGATGTTGGTGAAGATAAAAAAATATGGTTAGATAAATATATACAAATATATGTTGGTTTAATTACTCCGGACAGCAACACAGAATGGATTAATATGGGTATATATTTAATTAATAATCCTACCAAATCTTATGATGCGGTCAATCATACGTTATCTTTTCAGGCTTATGATTTAATGAGTAAAATGACTGGTTTAAGAAATGGTCAGCTTCCTGGAGTTCCAACGTTAATTCCTGCTGGCGCCTCTATTAGGGGTTCAATGGCATCTGCCGTTTCTCAGCTTGGAGGCTTTAATAACTTTATTATACAAGACAACCCACAAGATGTTCCTTATGACATACAAATTGAAACTGGTGGATATGTTTACGACATTATTTCTAGGCTTAGAGATATTAGTGCCAACTGGGAAACTTTTTTTGATGTAGATGGTGTTTTTCATTATCAACCAATTAGTGCTTATAATACTGATGATATTATTGCGGATAATGATATTTTTGATTATGCTATCACAGATATTTCACAGAGTTTTGATTTTGAAAATGTTAAAAACGTAATAGAAGTATTTGGCAAATCTCTAGATCCAATGCGATATGGGGGTGTTGCTACTTTATCGGGTTCAACCTACTCAATTACAATTTCTGAACTCGATGTTTTGACTCCAAGTTTAACTATTGGTTTTACAACACCTTCTTCTAATGGTGTGGTGCAAAATGCTAAATTAAAAATTAATAATTTTAGTGAATTACCGTTGTTAAACGAGGACGGTAGCGCTGTAACATTATCAGAAAGCGATGAATACTTTGTTGTAATGAATCAATCTAAGTTCTTAGATGCAACGAATGAGAGCGCGGCTGCGGATTATAGTGCTACTGCTACTGTAGATGGGAATATGTATAACTTGAATTTACCATCTTTTACATCGTGGGTACAAGGGGCGTTAATTAATCTGACCGTTCCTAGTATGAAGCTTGTTTTAAATGAAAAACAAACATATACAATAAGTGGTTCGGATGTGAGAATACCGACTGCTGGAGAAATCTGTTATATAAAAATTTTAAGTTCAAGTACTGCTCAATTTGTTTCTCCTACCAAAGTAACATACGATGTCGATACGGTAATAGCAAATGGTTTAACATATGATATTAGACTTCCAGATGTTACTCGTTTTAAAAATGGTAACGTTATTAGGTTTGAAGCTCCATATATAGAACAATCTCCGAATGTTCAGATTAACAACCACTTAGCGTGCCAAATATATGATGCTAATGGGGACAATAAAATGAATTTAATACAGTTGTCTAACCACACATATAAGATTAAAATACCTACGAATAGTGGTTTATTATACTTAGGGCATCAACAAATTCACGCAACTGTGTCAGATACAAACCCTGAAAGTCCATTTTTTATAGAGAAGGATATTGGAGAAATCCGTTTAGTTTTAAAAGATGGCGAATATAATAACATTTACACAGATCAATTAGCCTTAGAGAGGGCACGATATGAATTGTATTTGCATTGTAGAATGCAGGACACAATAGATTTGACGGTTGTCCCATTATATTGGTTAGATGTAAATAAAAAAATATACATAAACAAGGCAGGCATAAACGCTGCTTATGTTACAAAAAATATACAGATAGATTTAAGTCCTACTGGTTTAATGAAAATTAATGCCATTCGTTTCTATCCAGATATGTTAGATTAGAGGTGTAAAATATGAGTATATCTTATCCAGATCTTAATTTGACCACTTTCCCTGAATCGGTGGACGTTTTTATACAAATGTTGGATGTTGTAGCTTCTGACGCAGCCGCATTAGCAGCGTATCAGGAAGCAATGAATGCTGGAAATATTATTAGAGCTAACACTGCTTTAGGCACTATGGTTAATTCTGCGCAAAAGCTTTTAACTGCCGAGAAGATTAACAAAATCTTTGATTCGGTAGAAGCGTTAGAGCGTTTCTTGGCAACAGATATAGTGCCTTATGTTGCGCAATTGCAAAGTGATTGGCAAATAGAGATTGATAAATTTCTATATAAAGGGACATATGATTCATCTAAGGCTTATCAAAAGAATAATATTGTAAGCTACACTGTTGGAGCTTATACGTTCCTTTATTTGTGTACTAGCAACGTCGCGGCTGGTGTAGTGCCAACAAATACTTTATATTGGCAAAGATTTACTGTAGTTGGGTTACAGGGTCTAAGCGGAGAGGGAATGTCTTTTTTATGGGAATGGAATGATACTACAGTATATTCTGTTCAGGACACTGTTTTATATCATAATAAGCTATGGGGCTGTGTTGTGTCTAATGACAATAGTGTTCCTAGTGAATCAAATTCTAATTGGCAACTTTTAGTTGATATTTCTGCGGCTATATACCCAGTACAAGCAGAGCAACCTGCTGGTCAAGATGCCGGAGAGTTTTGGTTCCAAGTAGTGGGGAGTGAGTTTTAGTGAAAAGATTTCAAAACTTACATTTAGCAGATAGAGCTTTGTTTACGCAATATAGGACACTTTTTAAAACGGATATACCGGCGGCGCAAGAAATTCTTGAAAACTCGCAACTACAAACAAAACTGTTTAGAGCGCAAGAGTTTAACGATACAACTGGCAGAATTAATAATATAGAACAGTACTATTACCAAAATGTTCCGACAAAACTATATAATTTACAAGAGCAAATGACAACAGATGCTCAAAATATTAAATATATTGGAGAATACAAATCAGATGAGGTTTATTATCGTGGAAATGTGGTTAGTTTAGATAGCCAATTATATTATTGTAAAGATGTTAATAACGATGGTGTAGCCCCAGTGTATACTCCTAATATATTTATACCCACACAATATAGTAACAAATCTCATATAGGTGTCACATATTCTTGTGATGTGAACACCCAAGAATACACTTTAAATGGGACAACAACTAGCACTGGAGATCTTTTGTTAGAGAGCTCAATGTTGTTGGCGTGGGAACCAGGAGAAGCATATACTATGACTATTATTCCTACTGGTGGTAGCGCTACGTTAGGAGATGGTACTGGTATTACGTTTTCGTTTTCAATTTTTTCTATGGATAATACCAAATATATGCGTGGCGATTTGAATAATGATAGTTTTGCTAATAATATTAGCTTTACTGGCAAAGCCATTCCAGAGTCTGGCGGCGCAGGCTTTAAGTTTTACTTACAATTATGGCGCATAGGAACCACATTTAATAATTATAGGTTTAAAGTTCAAATAGAAAAAGGGAAAAGTTTTACTGGATATAAACCGTATATATATCCTAGTGAAACACCATGGCTTTATTTGGGGCTTAGAGGCGATCAGGGGTATCCTGGATTGGGAATTACTTTGAAAGGCGTCTACGATACTAACGTTTTATATAATGAAAAAGATGTGGTGTCTTATAATAATAAACTTTGGATAGCTACTCAAAGTTTTATGGGTAATCCACCAGGGGATGATAGTATTTATTGGTCTTCGTTTTTAAATCAAGAAATACGAAAAATAAATATGCAAGACACCAATCTTAAAGTTGGTGACATTTTATGGATAGAAGTTTAACCTTACGGTATACTGAATTAAGGAGTGATTTTATGGCTCAAAAGAATGTGTTAAACCAAGTGAAAACGGCTAATGGTTATGATGTTTTGTATCCTTTAACACCATATCAAGTTCATCAGGCTAAAAGCGTTACAGGAGATGGCTCTCATTATTCTATTACAATTGATTTGCCTGCAGAATATATAACCACGCCAATTATTGTATCTTTTAAACCAAATGTGACCAATATAGAAAGTTGTACAATTTCTGTAAACAATTTGGCTACAAAAACATTATATATTGGCGAATCTCTTACGATTGCTGGCGTTTTAACGCCTTTTGACATTTGCCTGGTTCAGTACGATGTTAATTCGGATGTGGCAAACATTGTTGCGGCAGGCGGGCAAATGGCTTCGATATTCGAAAGAGAATTATACCCAACACATTCATTTATTCAAGACTATAGAATAATAGATCACGGTGTCATTTATTATTTAGCTTCTGCTAATATTAAACCTCAAGAATATCTTTCTTTTTCATATACAAAACCTGCGATTGTTTATAAATTCACATTGAACGCAAAAAGTTATGCTAGAAACTTTGGTTTGTATGGCGCCAATGATCCAAATGCCGCGGATGCAGATTGGGTTAAATTGGGAAACACAAATAATGGCACAACTTGTCTTTGTGAAATTCCAAACAATACTTTAGCATTTCAATATTATAGATTAAAAAACGAAACAGATTTGACATCTTATGGTCAAACAGAAATTAATGTATATGGTAAGTGCAATGATTTAGTCAACGTTGCAAACAATTTAATTTTTGATGGTGTGAGATTGGATTTGGTCAACCCAAAAACGTTGGTTGTTCAAACTCCGCCAGGGATTGTAAATGGCGGAACAATAGAATGGACGCAGGCGACATTTGTTAATAAGACTGTTCGTTTACAGGAGCAGGTTAAATCGGATTATCTTTATGATATGTATTATGATAAAAATAATGATAAAATGAGGGTGCGTAGTCTGCATGGAGATGGAACGCCTTCTGGCATTATAACTATGTTTTCTGGTGCAATTTCAGACATACCTTTTGGTTGGTTTTTATGTAATGGTAGCAATGGAACCCCAGACTTAAGGGATAGGTTTGTTGTTGGTGTTGGGAATAGTTATAATGTTGGCGATACTGGTGGTGCTAATACTGTAATATTAACTGTAGATCAAATGCCGGCGCATACACATACGGTTAGAGATAATTACAATGACGGTGGTATTGGTTCCTCAGGAGGAAGTGGCGACTCAGGAAGCTCCTATACTACAAGAACGACGTCTTCTGTGGGTGGTGGACAATCTCACGAAAATAGACCGCCTTATTATGCTTTGGCATATATAATGAAAGGATAATTTAATTCAAGGGGTGTTTTATGGCTCAAAAAAATATAATAAATCAAGTTAAAACGGCAGATGGATATGACACTTTGTACCCATTAACGCCGTATCAGGTTCATCAAGCCCAATCTGTTACTGGTGATGGTTCTAGCTATGTTATCACAATTGATCTTCCTGCGAAATACATAACCATTCCAATATTAATTTCTTTTACACCTAATATTGCCAACAAGGCTAATTGCACTGTTTCGGTTAATGGATTGGCGACAAAGCCACTTTATGTGAACAATGTTCCTACTCTTGCCAATTCTTTTGGGATTAAAGACGTTTGTTTGGTTCAATACGATGTCAACAAGGATGTGGCTAATGTGATTGGTCAAAGTGGAGCTCCTTTAACTGGTGACAGAGAAAGTGGAACTACTGTGTTTGATGGGGATGTTATTACTTTTACCGATATTAACGGTGACACGCATATGACCGTTTTTAACGAAGATGGTAGTATAACTGAAACCCTAACTAGGGGTACATCGATTTCGATAATTAACACGTATTTTAATACGGATGGAAGTATAACGGAGGTGATTAGTTAATGAGTTGGGCTGAGGTAATGAAAATCAATGATAATATGAGTATGCCTTTAAATGAGTTTTTTTGTCAGTTTTTAGCTGGTGGATATAGGCAATACTTTTATGAAACCCAAATGTATACGATTCCTTTTTCTGGTACATATACTATTCGTGCTTATTGTGGCACTTATGGTAGTTATGGCAAAATCGTAGGTAAGTTTACTCAAGGAGAGGTTTTGACAATTACAATCACAGGGACAACTTCTATTACTGTCACAAGTGATTTACAAGGAACGTCTGTTTTTCATATTAATTTGGGTAAAAATGCAAATGTTAATGGCAATAGCCCATCTTATATAAAAGCTCTCGCAATTGGTGGCGCACAAATTAATACTGCTGGTGGGCATGCCTATGTAAGATGTAACAACGGCATCGCTGTTGGCGGCGGTGGTTCTGGTGGAGATGGTGCGCGTAACAACGCAACTACAAACGGTTATGCCGGGGGAAATGCGTATAGTTGGGGTATTAACACGTTTTCTTTAGGCGGCGGCGGTGGTGGTGCCGGATTTAACTCTACTTATGATGTTGCAGGAGTTGGTGGTGTAGGAGGTTCGGCTTATATAAATGACGCCGCTTTAACTGGTTATTGTTCTCCTACGACTTTACAAAGTGGGAAAGGTTATAATGGCGTAAATGCCACATATAATGCTAACAATGGCTGTAGATGCTTCGCTGGTCCGGGTGGCAACGGAGGCTGTGGCGGTGGTATGGGAAACCATAGAGGCAATACAAGTTCTATGGGTGGTAGTTACATACCGTATAAATATGGTTCTGCAAATTCTATGCCGATAGGTGGTAAAGGGTATTTTTCAGATGGAGGATATATTAATGGCGCATCGGCTAAGGCTGGAGATATTGGAACAATGATTTCCACTGAAAACGCTTCGAATTTGGTGGCAAAAGTTAACCATAGCTATTGTTCTCCTAGAGGTTACTTTGTGGGTGGCAAACCTTTATCTACATCTTCTTTTCGAGGTGGCACTGGTGGTTTCTTAGGAGCGGCTGGCTATAGTTGTACTAGTGATAACGGTAGTGGTAGTGCTGGTGGTTATAGCCCATATGGATTTGGCGGAACGGGTGGCTCTGGATTCTCTTATTACGGCAACTATGCTGCATATGGCGGTAAGGGTGGCGACGGAAAAATTTTTGGTGGTAATGGAGGAAGCGTTAATATTAGATATACGTCTAATGTTAGATATACTTCCGTTGGCGGAGCTGGTGGAAATGGATATTACCCAGGGTTTGGTGGTCAACCTACCACTACCGATAATGGAGCCGGAGCTGCTGGTGCTAACGGAAGGGCTTTAACCGCGAACATATTTCTTACTGGTACCACGCCATTGAGAGGAATGACTCCAACAACTTCTATTGTTATCATAGAATACGGTAATAGTATTGAAGATTTTTAATTTATAAAAGGAGATTTATATGAAAAAAATTGATTTGGTTATACCTTGTTATAACACACATAAAACTTTACATAGGTTGTTTGGTTCTATTATGAGCCAAAATTGCAAAGATGAAATTCATGTTATTATGGTTGATGATTGTTCGGATGTTGGGTATGAAGAGGTAATAAGTCCTTTTCGTGATATATTGGATATTGAAATCATTAGGTTAGAGAAAAATAGCGGCCCAGGAACTGCTCGTCGCGTAGGTATGCAAGCTGGCACTTCGAAATATATTATGTTTATAGATAGCGACGATACTTTTTATAATGCTTTTTCTGTGGAACGTTTATTGTACGAGATAGAATCTCGCCAATGCGACATTGTATATAGTGACTTTTTAGAAGATTTAGAAAATAATCAATTTTTATTGCACGAAAACGACCATATATGGGTGTTTGGGAAAATATTTAAACGCAACTTTTTAGAGAGTATGAATATTTACTTTAATGATACTCGTAGCAATGAAGATAATGGATTTAACACTTTAACTCGTTGTTTTACGGAGCCACAATACGTAAATGAGATTACTTATATATGGCATTCTAATCCTAGGTCTATTACAAGGATTAATAATGCGTTATATAGTTTTACATGTTTAGAAGGGCAAGTGTATAACAAAATTTGGGCTTTCAAAGAGGCTTATAAAAAAGGTTGGAAAAGGGAATATTATATTAGACAAATTATAGACCAATTTTTATATTATTATTTTGACTATTTTCATATTAAAGCACAGACTAGAGAGGAAATTAAGCCTGAGTTATATATAAAATGGGTTAGTAGCTTTTACAATGAGTTTAAAGATGAAATAAAAGAAGCTATTGAACATAGTGCTTTTGAAGAAGAATATAAAGTTGGTTTTATTAATTATTATAACAATTTTGATAATATCCATATACAAGATTTGACATTAGATGAATTCATAAACCTATTAAAGTAAAATAAGGAGGCAATTATGTCTACTATATTAGAAAAGTGTAATTTGATTAACGAAGAAAAAGACGCTAAGATTCTTCCAGAAAATATCAAAGCTGGCGTGCAAATTTTTGACGTGGTTGGCGCCCTTGAAGGTGGGATTAATACAGAAGATGCCAATGCAACTGCGCAAGATTTAGCAATGGGGAGCAGTGCTTATGTAAAAGGGATAAAAATAGATGGAAATCTTCCAGTTTATAATATGCACGAAAGGATTGACACTGGAAGCGCGACTTATGATGACATGTTTGGCATAATAAGTTTATGCGCTCCTATGGATGCTATATTGAGATATGATGCTGGGTTATCCATAAGTCAAAATAGTATAGCTCTGTTAACCGGTATTACTCCAGAAAAAATTGTGGCTGGTAATACGGTTTTAGGCGTAGAAGGAATTGGTGGCGCCAACGAAGGTAATATGGCTACTATAATATATAGCTTAGCAGACTTCCCTGCAAATGCACAAACTGGAGATATATGTTTATATGTAAACCAAGATGTTACGGAGTTTTATGGAATTTATCGTTGCATTAATGCTGGCAGTTGGCAAAAACTAGATTTAATTAATGTTGTTGCTGGCGATGAATATACCAACGCTTTAAATACTACACAAGATATTTTAGGTGACAATTAGGAAGTGGGAGGGGTTGGTAAATGAGTAACCAATTACAACAAAATTTAAACGCTATTTTAGAAGATAAAATTTCTAATCTGCTTCCAGAAAATCTAAAGGCAGGGGTAACCTGCCTTGGGGTTACTGGCAACCTCGAGGTTGGTGGGCTTTCTGACGTTAAAAAGTTTGACACAATAGATGAAATGAATGCAGACGCCGAAGCGAAAGAAGGGGAACTTGCGATTGTTTATGGCAGAAGAATGGAACCATTTACAGAAGATACTGTGGCATCGGTTTTTACATTACCAAAAACAGTGCAGGTTGGAAGTAGTGTAGATTATGGCAATATGCACTTTACTTGTGGTTTGGGCTCTGGAGAACTAGCCTTTGATCCTAACTATTGTAGCTTCACTATTTACGAGGAAGCGTTTGACCCCGAAACTGGGGAAAGCAGTTATGTTACTAAAATATCGGTGCAGTGGAATAGTTCGGATAGAATAACTTATATTATGACCAATTTTAGAGATGAATCTAAGACTTTATCAGGCGATGAAATTGTAGGCGACCAGGTTGTAAATTTGGTTAGTCCAATTACCAATATAAGTCTGGGGAATGTATATGCCACACTTGATGGGAAGGATCGTTTCCTTTTAGTAGATGCCGGTATGTATTTTGAGGGATTATACCAATATAATAGCAATACTGGATACGAGGTTGCAGACAATCAATTTACGGCGAATAGTTCTAGTGTAGCCATTGGAGAGTCTTTCTTAGGTGGCAATGGTGTTCAAACTGGTGCTTTAGGAATCGATGCAGTTAGTTTATTATTAAACGATGCTGCAGCAACTACATACATAGCGCTTCAAAAGAAATATGATGAAATACAAATTATAGGTACAGATGCGAATCCAACAGCAGGGATAAATAATGAATTAACTATTATTCCTAATAAGAGTGATGGAACTTGCGTTTTAAATACGTCTGGTGTTACCAATATGGATGGTGCTTTTGAGGATTGGAAATTATTAGAAAAGGGACCGCTAATTGATACATCTAATGTTACAAGTATGAAGAATATGTTTGACAGCACTTTTGCCCTAACAGAAGTACCTTTATATGATACTTCTAAAGTAAAGAATATGTATAGTATGTTTGGTCATAGCGGAATTAAGAGTGTTCCTTTATTTAATACTTCTAATGTTACTAATATGAGCTATATGTTCTCAAATACTAACATCGTGACTGCTCCGGCTTTTGATATGTCTAAAGTCACAAATATTTCACGTATGTTTAGTAGCTGTTATTCTTTACAAACAGTTCCTTTATACGATTGGTCTAGTGTTACAAATGTATCTTACGTGTTCCAGTTTGCTACGAACCTATCAGATGAGAGTTTGAATAATATTATGGGCTCACTTCTTACTTGTTCCGTAGTGAGCACGCTTAAGAGTTTGGGATTGTCTGCCGCTTTGGCAACCAAATGTCAGTCGCTAAGCAATTATCAGGCTTTAATTGATAAAGGCTGGACAACTGGTTATTAATATGGAGGTGTAATAAATGAGCAATCAATTACAAGAAAATTTGAATATTATTTTAGAAGAAAAGAACACTAAAATAATACCTCAAAACATTAAAGCCGGAGTTGAGGTTTTGGGCGTTACTGGAGAATTAGAATCTGGCATAAAAAGGTTTAATAGTGAAAATGAAATGTTAAATAGCGAAGCGGCTCAATATGGGGATTTGGCAATTGTGTATAACAATGAAATGCGTGCAATTACACAAGATGCAGAATTTAGCTATATGTTTTTCCCAGAAGTAGTTGTTTTAGATGAGCCCCTTGATGAATATGATAGCATTTGGGTAGATTTCCGACCAGTAGATACTGAAAAGTATGGAGTAATGGATTCTTGGAACGAAATTACGGGTAGGAGAGCAAGTTTTTCCGTAAGTTTTATTGGCGCTGGGAATTGGGAAGATACAATTGGAAGCTTTGGGGTATCATATACATCGGATGACGGTCAAACTTATATTAGAACGAATGTTTCTGGCTCAAAAGTTAAAAATGGAGAAATCGCTTTGCCTTGCAAGGTAAAATATTCTGGCACGTGGCGTGATCTTGTAGGTAAGTTCGTTAAAATAACGAACGATGAATTTAATGGCTTATATTCTTACACAGAAGAGGGCATTACAACAACAGATATTTATCTTTATGATTATTCTAAAATTAGTGTATATAACAACGAAAGAGTAAATGGGGTTGAACTATCTTCTAAGACAATTTCTATTGCAGAGATTGAGGATATTTTAAACCATACGCCATTTTATTCTACAAATTATGTGAGCGCTATGGTAGCTTATGCAGACAATATGTATTATATTGTCCCTACAAGGTCGACTTATAATTACGATGCTGGTGTGGTTTTCGCTTATAATATAACTGCGAATAAGCTATATGTGGCTGCAAATCAGGTAAATAATTCTATGATTAATCAACCTTATGCTGATATATACATATATAATCCAAATACTGGGGAAACTGTTCAAACAACTCTTGCAGATTATCAAGAATACCCATTAGACACATTCTCTTATTATCCTAGCTATGAAAAAATAACAGAGATAGTTGATAGAGAAAGTGCGTATATTGTATTTTACAAGAGTGACGCTACATTTGGCTTTACTAGACTTGGATATTTTACTTTGGACGAGGCTACGAATACTGGGGAAGTAAGCACATATACATTAACACAGAAATATTACAAATACGATGCTTACACTCCTGCTTTTACTCAGCTTACTGCGAAGCCAGGTTTTGTATATAGAGATGACGTATTTTATGGATTAGATGGCGTTGAAACTGGTACATTGTTGTCTTCATATTCAAACAATTTTGATGACGCTGCGACCGATGTGTTTATGGAGATACAAAACGCCTACGATAGTATGGAACCGTTTATGTGCACAGATTCAAACAAGCCTAATAAAGATATTAAAATTTTTCCTGGTAAGACAGACGGAACTCCTTTAATAAATGTAAGCCAAGTTACTGATTTTGAGTCGTATTTTTTAGGTTATGAAAAGCTAGAAAAAATTACAAGCATAGATTTTTCAAATGTTAGAGGCGCCGACAGATTGCTTTGTGGTTGTCCTAATCTAACATATGTTTGCGACTTAGATTTTAGTGGGGCAACTTCTTCTATAACAGGTTTATTTATAAATGATTGGAATCTACGAAAGGCTCCTTTTATTAAGATTAGCGATCAAGTAGCAAGCATTCAGCAAATGTTTGATGGTTGCACTGTTATGGCAGAAATTCCTGAAGGAATGGACTTTTCACATGTTACAGTTGCAGATTGGTTTTGCTCAGAATGTAAAACTCTTAAATTTATTCCAGATTTTAACTTTAATAGTTTGGTTTCTACAAGATATATGTTTAAACAATGTGATATTTTAAGAGATGTTCCACAGTTCAATTTTGATAAAGTTACGCAAGCCGATGGAATGTTCTTAGATTGTCCTGCTCTTTCAGATAATACTTTAAACAATATCTTGGCTATGTGCGGAACAAATACTGTGCTTGGAACAAAAACATTGGCATATATTGGTTTAACACAAGAGCAAGCCGAAAGATGTATGGCTTTAAGCAATTTTGAAGCTTTTACAAATGCTGGCTGGACGACAGGTTATTAATTAAATTTATTAAGTGCGAGGTGTAAATCTCGCACTATTTTGTAATAAGAGGTAATAAAATGAACAGAATTTGTTATCCAATGACAGATGTCCCAGAATATTTGGTTGGGACTGCTACTGCTCCATATGGTGGAGTGTATGCGGGGGATGTTCTTATGTGTGAAAATTTAGATAATTCTATTATGTTAAATTTTACACAATATAGAGGAGAAATCCCTACTCCTGAGTTATTACCAAACAGAGCATTGGCAATTGTAATTTCAGGTGGTAACTTTGATAGAACTCCTGATGGAAGAATGCCAAAAGGGCAACCAGATTATACAAAATACTATTATAGGGAAGGAGAAACTGTTCCAGTTATCTTCCTTGAAGCGAAACAATTAAAGCTTTTTATTTCGGATGATTGTTTAAATGGCTACGCAAATGTAGGACAATATTTGACTGGACTTGCTTATAATAAAAATTTATATGTGGCAAACGAGGCTTCTGACGCTTCTTTAACTAATCTAAAGGTGGTTGCTAAACATAACTTCAGATTGGGAGGTATTTTTGGTGGTGACTTTGCTAACGGTAATATTTGTGTTGTATCTAATTTTGGTCGGAGCTAATGTTAGCCCAAAAGAAGAGGGAGAAATTATTATGGATGTTTTGAACTCAATAGATGGAACACACGACACATATGACGGATATGGTGGTACAGAAGAAGAAATTAATGCGGTGCTGGACGATATATTAGGAAATAACTAGGAGGTAAGATATGTCTACAATATTAGAAAAGTGTAACCAAATTAAATATGAAAAAGACGCTGAAATCTTGCCACAAAATATAAGAACTGGAGTACAAATATTTGATATAAGAGGGGAATATGAAGGGCTAGACACTTCTAATGCGACCGCAACCCCATCTGATATTTTGTCTGGTAAAACTGCTTATGTAAATGGGGAGATGATTACTGGAGATATAGCTTCGTACGCAGGTATAGATGTAGATGCTATTAGTGCAAGCTATTGGGATAACGAGCAAATTTTCTACGCATATGGCAACTTTGGTTCAACCGCTATGTTCGAAGGTGGTGGTATGTTAGGTTTAAGATGCCCATTTAGCTTAATAGCAAACACTGCTGGGCTTTATCCTTGGGATCTTAGAGCCGGAGTTACATGTCTTGGTGTTACTGGCACGCTAGAAGAAGGCATAAACACATCGGACGCCACAGCTACAGCTAATGATATTGCAGAGGGCAGAACTGCTTATGTAAATGGAGAGAGAATTGAGGGAACCGTTTCTACAGTACATAACGATATGGCTATGGAGGCTTCTGATGTTATTTATGTTAACGATGTGCTAGATGGTAAAGGTGGGGAACCTATAATAGTAAACTATTTCTCTGCTTACGCTAATTTAAATAACACTTTATTTAGAGAAGGTTCGAGTTTAAATCTTTCTTTCTCTCCAAATAAAATAGCCGAATTAATAAATCTTTCTCCTGAACAAATAGTGTCTGGTAATACTATATTAGGAGTGGATGGGACTGCCCAAGCAGGCAACTCTGAAAATGGCATATTGCAATTCTCTAGTAAAGAAGAGTTAGATAATTATATACCTGATAATCCAGATACATTGGCATTAGTATATCAACTTGGCGACTTAAGAAATGTAACCAAAGGTGATACATTTAAGATTTTATATTTTCCAGATGAGGTTATTACGCCAGAACCTTACCCACATAGAAACCAATGTCATTGGAACCTTCCTCACGTGGGGGGAGATGATAACTGGTCAACACCGCATGGTTCTGTGTCTTATATAGAAAGTTTGTTTACTTTTACGGCATATCACTATTCTGAATTAGAAGAAGATGGCATTGGTGTAATCAAGATAGTTTATAAATCATCAGACCAGCAAACATATAGGTTAGATAGAGATGCATGTCAATTTACAGAACGTTGTTATGGTAACGTAGTGGTATTACCTCAAGAATTCTTATGTCCTGAAACTGGTCAAACATGGGGAGATGAGATAAGCTTATTCTTAAGAGCTATGGAGTTACCAAATAACGTATTAGATTTTGGACTATATAGATATAGCGCAATATCTGGTTGTTGGGTTCCGATGCCTACTATGAGCGAGGCTACTCCAGAAAACGCTGATGCGGGGACAATATTTGGAAGTATTACAGGATTGCAAAAAGGACTAAGAGGTAATTTAGAGTTGTCAGATAGTGTTAATGCTTTGTATGCAGAATTATCTTTGAACAATGACAGACCTGATATAACATATACTGCATCAACTAGTACTTATGGCGACCTATCATTCAAGCAGCTAGCTAGTTGTTTAGAAGTGTTTGATAGGTATCAAGACACGAATATGACGATTACTATAACCGGCGGAGAAGAATGGGATCTTAGATATATTGTGTTAGAATATGCAGATGGTGTTGCATCATTGAGGTTTAATTACACATATGATGAAAGTTGCGTAAAAGTATATTTCCATAGACCTATGAACAAGGCTACTGATTTCCCATTATATAAATGGCTTACAGTGGACGATTCTGGAAATTGGACTACTGGAATAAATGAAGATACATATATGGAATTAGAAATGACTCTTGATAGATTTAATCCTTGTACCAAAGAAGTTATTGGGTACGTAGAGTCTGAAAACGATGAGGTTTTACGAGCCCTTTGTTACTTGGCTAATAAATATATGAAATTATCGCTATCAAGATAGTTCTCAACCGATAAAAGCATATAGGGGGTTATTTATAACCCCCCTATCATAATATATTAAGAAAGGAGAGATAAAAATGGCAACATTATTAGAAAAATGTGAACAAATAAGATTCGAAAAAGATACTAAGCTATTACCAGAGAATCTTAGATTTGGTGTTACAGTTTTTGGAATAGATGGTATGGCTAATTTTGGGATAGATACATTTGACGCTACAGCAACACCTAACGATGTGGTTTTAGGCAGAACTGCATATGCTCGTGGAGAAAAAATAGAGGGTGTTGTGCCTGAAGTTTTTGATGATTATTATCTTCCATTAGGTGAGTTCCAAAATGTTCCAACAGAAGATGTAATGGGCATCATATGGCATACAGGCGTTTATTCAGATGTTTTATTAAGAAACGGAACTTATGTAGGGGCAACATTTCCTTACTCGCACATTGCCGATGCAATTGGTTTAACATCTGATCAAATTGTATCAGGAAATACAGTGTTAGGTGTAAATGGTACTGGTGGTGCTGGCGGAGCGAAATATGCGCCAGGGCATTTAAGTTTTGCAGGTAGTAAAAAAAGCACAATAGTGCTAGATGGTAATGCTTTAGGAATAGACTTCTCACACATAACAGACGCGAGTTATATGTTTGCTAATTGCCCAAATTTAACTTCTGTTGATTTGCTACAAAACATTCCTTCTGCGAATATTACAGATATGGAAGGTATGTTTATGAACTGTCCAAGTTTGACACAGCTAGACCTTCATCTTCTTAACTGGAATTCTGTAACTAATACTGCGCATATGTTTGATGGATGTAAAAACCTAAGCTGGATTAACATGTATGATTTCGACGGTTCTCACATCGTGAACAGCGAAGGTATGTTCGACAATTGTCCTAGCCTACAAGGAATAAATGTAGGAACTCAAGAAGCAATGGATCAATTATTAGCTATTAATCCTAACTTAAATGTTTATGTAGGGGCTTAAATATTATTGAGTTTAACTAACAAAAATGGGTATCAAACAAGATACCCATTTTTTTGCATTTTATTTAGTTATTGGCTACTCTTTTATATTCTTTCATAATTTTTCTAATTTTTTCTGTGTCTTCGAAAATAAATATTGTTTTGTTTTCGTTTTTCAAATCTTTTTTTTCTTTTAATTTATGAAAACCATTATACATTAACCATCCTGCCATTCTTTCTTCAAAAATAATTATCGTTTTATCCATGAATTATTTCCCCCCAATCTGGGCATTCGAATTTATGTGTGGCGAAACCAAGTTCAATGGCTTCATCTGGATATATATAATAATCTAATTTCTTTTCTTTAATTTCTTTAAGCTTTTTTGCTTTTAAATTAGTTCTGGCTCTAACAAATTTCTCTACCTTTGCTTGTTCCTTTTCTAAATAGTCTTGCCATTCGGTCACATTTTGTAGTTTTCCACTATTACCAGCAGATAATTCGTGATACATCAACACGCTATTTGGTAATACAAATCTTACTGCTCCTGCTAAAAATATCTTTAACGCCGCGCTTGCTGTTAGTCCTACTGCGTATGTGTAAATAGGCACTGGGCTTGACATCATTAAGTCTATTAACGCCCACATATCGTGAATTGAACCACCTTGGCTTTGAATAAATATATTGATATGACCAACTTCATAATCTCTGATAAGTCTGGCTTGATTTGTTATGTTTGTAATTGTTGCCATTAATTTCGTGATTACTTCGCTTGTGCTTTTAGTGTTTATCTCTCCTGATAAGTAAATATTTCTATCTCCTATCGTATATACATTTGTATTTTCTTCCATCTCGAACTCCTCTCTTATAATAAGAAAGATAGCGACTTTTGTCTGTTTGTGCAAATAATTCCTTTACTAGGTACATTAGCGAGTTTGGATTGTACGCTATAATTCTCTTTAGTTTTTTCGTTTATTATTTTCTTTACGTCTAGTACTGGTACTAGCCCTATATTGTGTCTTCTAAGCCAGTAAGCCATATCGTCTATGTCTTGTTCTATACCATCTATGTATAAACAAAAGGCTAAAACTTTTGGCGCTAAATTGTAATAATTGTCTTTTTCTAAAACTTTTGCTTGCAAAACTACTTCGTTTGCGTTATAATGTCGTCGTATGTCGACTAACGTTTTATAAACCTCCGGGAATTGCAATGCAATGCTCTTACTATTAAAAGGTATTTGCTCTTTTCTGTCATTGTATATAACAAAGTTGCCAACACAACCCCTTTTTATAAGCCCATAAGTTATCGTTAGTCCGCATACATTTTCTGTTATATTAAAATATAAGTCTTTGGGTGGTGGATTTTTCGCGTTAAATGGTTGAGGAACACGCAGTTCTGGAATCCACCAAGGTAGCTCTTTTTTTGGGGGGAATAAGTCGTCTTCCACCCCACATAAAGCAGCTATTTTTTTATTAATAATCATCTTTCCACCCCACTTGCTCTCCATATTTTAGGTAAATGCGTTTGGGGAAAAATGGCATATCTGCAATCCAGGTAGAACCAAATTTCGTTTGTTTGTATTTTAAAAGAGATTTAAATTTTTCCACATCAAAAATCTTTAAAAACTCTTCTTCTGAGAGTGTTTTAGAAGATTGAAATGGTTTGTTGGAATCTAATTCTCCGGATTGAAAAAACCCAGTTATGGTTTTTTGTTTTGTTACAAAATTTCAAAAATTTTTCTTCGCTAAAAAGCAGTTCTTTGCCTTGTATTCTTACTAAAAAAAGCTTACTCATAGTTTTCCCAATAATCCTTTCTTTGTATTTTTGAATTACTTATTTGAGAATCGCCTATTAGTTCTTCTAGTATCTCTTTTTTTTGTTGTAACATTTGTTGAGTTTTCTTTGGTAAAAATTCGTTCATACATTTCTTTGTTACTTCTTCATAAGTCTTAATTAGGTTAAACGTTGGTTTTTTATATATAGACAATATTTCCACATATTGAATTAGCCTATTAATTTGTCTAACAAGTTCTCCGGTATTAAGTTGCCCTATCGTCTGTTTATTAATAATAATATTCTCAAGATATTCAATAGTTTCCTTTATATCGTCTGTCATTTCTGGAGTGTCGCCGATAATTTGTATACTAGAAACCGATTTTTTCGATTTTGTATTTTTCAAGCCACCATTCAAGTTCATTTGATGGAATCCACTCCTCTCCCACTTTTTTCATCTTTCGTTTTTGTGTTAATTTGCATTCACTTATAATATCACCTTTTAAACATTTGGCTTTGTTATATACTTTTGCCCAAGTCTTAACAACAGTAGTTTTGCCATTGCCTAAACCATATAATGTTATCTTTGGGGAGTGTTTCATATTTACGTCTATAACGTAAGCGTATCCACGCAGATTAGGTTTAACCAATGTTGGGCTTCCAAAGTATTCTGTTTGTACTTCGATTTGTTGTTTAATTGGCATATCCACATTTTCAAACTCAAGATTTAAAAGTTCTGTTATTCTTTTTTGTTTGGTTTTTTCGCAATAAGTTTTTTTGTATTTAAACTGTCCCTCTGTAAATTCGTTATACATATTTAGCAACATTCCTGCTTTACCAAACTCTTCAAAGAAGTCAAGTTGTATTAGAATTTTAATTTGTTTTGAGTTAATAGAAGAATTTTCTTCTAGGTCTACCAATAATTCCATAAAATTATTATATACATTATCTTTACGTGTGTAAAGTTCTTTTGCACAATTTTCATTTAAAAATTTTATTGATGCTATACCCTTATAAATTGCATTATTTGTCTTGTCAATAAAATATGTATCAATAGAATGTCTAAACTTTGGGTTTTTAATTTCAATACCCTTTTGTTTCGCAAGCTCCGTGCCCATTACTATATCATCTTGTGTTTTAGCATTATTTAAGTAGGCACAAATAAATTCGTGAGGGTAGTAATAACGGAAGTATGCGCATAAATATCCAATCATAGAATATCCACAGGAATGATTATATCCAAATTGGTAGTTTGAGCTATCTTCAATAATTTGCAAAAACTCTTTTGCTTCTTGTTCTGCGACTTCTTTCGGTTGGTCTGATTTGCCACAATACCCTTCCAAAATTTGAGGTAGGGCTTTTTCTAGTCTGTCTTTTTGTTTACGACCAATGGCACGACGCACGTTGTCGGCTTCTGAGCCAGTTAGTCCACATATTTTTTGAAGAAAGGCTATAGTGTCTTCTTGATACACCAAGAAACCATAGTTATCTTTTAATAAGTCATCTATAATATCCGATGGATTTTTATGTGTATTATGAGCTAGCAAATCATCTCTGTAACTTGCTCCAGAAGGACGTAGGGCCGCGTTGACTAATGACATATCGTTTATTTTTTTTGGTTTAAATTTCTTTAAATTTTCAAATGCGTAGTCGCCTTCCATTTGGAATATCCCAACTGGAGATGTTATCATATCTTTCCATACTTCTTGATCTTCCCAATTAATTGTGTGACTTTCTGGGTAAGGGACGCCTGCTATTTTGCAACAATCTCGAATTATGCCTATATTTTTCAACCCCAAAATATCATATTTAACAAGTCCACATTCATGAACCTCTTCCATATCAATATCCAACACAGTTAAACCATCTTTTGTATGGAAAACCCCATAGTTATCTGGTAATGTTATTGGACTTGCTACTATCCCTGCTGGATGTACTCCTTGTGAAACGGTTGTGTTTAGCATTCCATCGAAATAGTAAAACAATTCTTTCCATTTTTCTCTTGCTTTTTCTGGCTCGCTTTCGTAGGTTTGTTTAATAATTTTAACTTCGTCTAATGGAATATCTAATGCTCTCCCAATTTCATCGATTGTAGCTTTATCTGTAATAGTACCAAATGCAACTATATAAGCCGTTTTGTCCTCTCCAAATCTATCAATAATATACTTATACACTTTTTCTCTGTCATCCGGCGCCCAGTCTGTATCAATATCTCCCACTTCTGTTCTAAATTCATTGCAAAAACGACTAAATATTGTGTTCCATTTAATTGGATTAACATCTATAATGTCTGTTATGTATGCAACAGTGGAGCCACCAACAGAACCCCTACATGGACCGAAAGGAATGTTATTTTCTTTAGCCCATGTGCATAGCTGGCTCATAAATAGCATAAACCCTGACATATTAACCTTATCAAAAACTCTTAGCTCTTCTTGGATATTTTCTGCATATCTTGGATCATTATCAATAATACCAGCATCTAGTTTTTCTTTGTATTTTTTGCGCGTCCAATTAAGTAAATCTTCTTTATCATTATTGCTAATTATTGGATATTTAATAGTAATGTCTAGTGGGGAATATTCACATCGGTTAGCCATTTCTATTGTATTGTCTAAGGCTAATAGAAACACGTCCTCATTCAAAGTGTTTTGTGCTTTAAAAGCTTCGATAAGCTCATTATATGTTTTCATCGTTAGGTCAACTTCATCTTCATTTGTGTACTCTATTCTTTTTGCTTTCATTAATATTTTTCTGCATTCCGCCTTGTATTTATTGATGCTATGCGTGTCTGTTGCGGCTATAAGAGGTTTATTATAAGCTTTACTTAGACTATATAGGTATTTGTTATATTGTTTTTGGTCTTCTACATTATGGTATTGTATCTCATAATAGTCATATGTTTTGCACAATTTATCATAAGTTTCATCGTTGATTTCATCTTTGTGTTGTAAGGGAGATTGTAGGCAAGCGGATATTTTTATGACATTATCTGATAAATTAAAAAACTCTTCAAATGTAACTCTAGGCTTATAATATATGTGGTCTGGTCTTGTTGAAACCTCTATTAGTGAATTAATTTCTTTTATGCCTTCATCATTTTTGGCAATTAAAATCGTGTGATAATTATCTCTTATTTTAGGTTCTAGTTGTTGTGTTAAGTAGCATTCTACTCCGTGTATATATTTAATGCCCTTTTCTTCACAATACATTCGTTTCGCTATATGTTGGTATATATTACCATGTTCACTAAAACAGATAGCTGGTATTTCATTCTCTACACAAAAATCAACATATTCACGATAATTGGTACAGCTATCTAATAAGCTTAGCTCGGTATGTAAGTGATAGGGAATATAATATTTATTCATCTTTTTTCCTCCCTTAATTTTATAAAATGACCCGCCAAAAAGTCAGAATAATCATATTTCTCTTCGCTATCTTCTCTTTCTTTTGTCGCATTCTCTGTGTTTTTATATTGAAAAATTTTCTCTATTATTTCTCCATTAGACGACAAATACAAGAAGGCTTCAATTTTACTTCGATATAAAAAATATTCCAATTCATATTTACGTGTAAACCTTAAATAAACTTTATCTCTTGGCATATCTTTGTAATAAGCATAATAATACTTGCCAATATGTTCTGCATAAGGCTCCACTTCACACTTTATTTCTGTAAATCTTTTTTTATCTCTTTCATATTCGCGTTGGTTATATTCGTTCATTTGCGATTTCCTCAATTCTTTGTTTGGCTATATCAAAATATTTATCATCAATTTCTATTCCTATAAAATTTCTTTTTAATTTAACAGCTACAATACCAGTACTTCCACTTCCCATACAACAATCTATAACAGTATCTCCCTCATTTGTATTGTCTAAAATTAAATCTTCTAAAAGTTTGTGGTTTTTCTCCGTTGGATGGAATTTGCTACTCCCAGTTGGAAATATAAAATAATTCTTTTTGCATTTACAATTTAGTTTTCCAGTTCCACTTTTCTTAAACCAAACTGCATTCTCTGTTCCGCTTAAATATATGTATTCTCCATTCATTGGGCTCGGATTTGACTTTGCCCATATGATTTGTCTAACAGTTCCTTTATGTTGCTTTTGTTTATCTGCAAAATATTTGTAAATTGTAGAATATTGCTCGTTTCCACAAAAGATTATAAATATATCTGCTTTATTATATATTGTATCTAAAAAAATATTTAAGTCAAATGTTTTAACATCGGCTTTATCTTTGTTAAGGTTTCTCAACCCATTATCTTTTCTATTTACTTCTTCATAGGGTATATCTGTTAATAGCAATCTAGCTTGTGGAATTTCTGGTAAAACTTTAATGCAATCACCACATTTTAAATCTATCATCTTATCCACCCATCCTTTGGCTTGCGAAAATATTTTTCCATTTCTTCTAGAAGTTCGTTTTCTTCATAAAAAAACGGATCTCTTTCAAGTTGCCCTAAAAAATTTACCATTAATTGCCCAAAACGCCAGTCCGGAACTTTTTTCCAATATTCCCCTAATTTTGCTAAGAAAGGGTCTATCCTGTTTGTATCTCTCATATTCACAATCTCCTTTTTTTTGTTGAAAGCCACATCTTCTATAATCCACATTGCTCTATCAAAGGCGCTTGCCTCTGCGGCATGAAGCTGCGCGGCATTTATATTCCCTTTGTCTAGTGCTTGATTGGAACATTCGTTGTAATGTCTTTCTAGTTCCTCAATTTTTTTTAAAATTTCTTCAATAGTATCTTCCATATATACCCCCTAACGATATGTGACATCGATAACTGGTACTGCATCTAAAGATGAACTAAAATCAATATTAGTAAAACAATATTCAAAGCGCCCATCATTCCAGAACATTACGTTGTTATCTTTTTTACAGACAAATATGCCGTATTTGAATTGTCTACTCCATTCTTCGTCGATAATAGCTATTAATCTATGGTTTTCATCGCATACTTCATCCCTGCTCTTTTCAATCATACGTATTGTATTTTCTAAACTTTCTATACGCTTAAGAAGCTCCATTCTTCTCTCTTTAAGCGCATCGTTAAGCTCTGTCAATTCTTTAATTTTCTGTCTATTAGTCTTCATTTATAATCACCTCAATAGAAATAAAAAAATGTAATTCTTTATTTGGCAAATCATCTATTATTGGAATTTTTTCCATCCACTCTTGATACATTAAGGCATCTCACCAACTTCATTTTTAATGATTATTATTATATTCTCATCTTTCCAGAAAGAATTATAGCCATACTTCTCATTCCAGTTTTTCATATAATTTCTAAGTTCTTTTAGTCCGTTTTCATCAAAATAAGAATCGTCCATATCCTCTTCGGCATTTTCGATAGCCCAATCAATATCTATTGTAATTTTATCTTTGATAGTTCCATAACAAAATACTGGTTCGTCATAACAGTCATCTAACAAAGATTCCAAGTCTTCATAATATTTTTCATTATAATATAACATATGGCTTGGATTAGTTTTAAGATAATCTTCATACGTCATTTTTTTTGCTTTATCGTAAACTTGTTTATCATAACAACTTTCACACAAACCAGAGTAATTGTGTAACTCTTTGTTGCATTTTTCACAACGTCTTGTTTGGCAGCATTTATCGGCGCTTTCTCTGTTCCAATAATATCTGTGGCACTTTTCACATTGATATATGGTTGTGTTTTTAATCTCCTTCGCCATTGTTTTCCTCCTTATATTCGTTATATAAATCAATTGCTTGGTCGTACCACTCCCAGTTATCTACACCGCTATTAATTAAAGCTTGTAGGAGTATACTATCATCTTCTAACGCGTGTAAATATTCTAACATTTCATCTTGTTCACCAACATCATAATCAGAAAAACAAATTAAACTTGATATTCTATCGTATATTCTGTTTGGCATATTTATTCCCCCTTGTAATCCTTTTTAAAAACAATCTCTGCTATAGCCTTATTACGAGCATACACCATTATTTGTAAAACAATAATATCTTCGTAATGTGTATATGGTATAATCTTATGCGTGTCTTCCTTGCACTTCCATAATGGATGCTCGCTTAAATAATTGTTTGCATCGTATTCGTCCAAATTAAATCTTACAAACCAACTTTTTTTATGAGTTTTAACTAATTTATGGATACAATCTGTATCATCTTCTATTTTTTGTTTTCTTTTCTTGCGTCTTTGTTCGTATTCTTTTATTTCTTCCGGAGTTACGCTTAAATCAAAATTTCTCATCCATTCTGCGTACATTCATATCATCTCCTTTTACACAAACGAAATTGGCGTATTTAGGTTATATTCTCTTTGGGCATCGCCAGTATCTCTATATGCCGGAGCAATAAAATGATTTTGTCTTTCTTTTAATGCTTCATATTTCCCTTTTGTAATTAATAATTCTTTGTATTCTTCCATTGATATTGTAATAGTTGCTTCTCTGCAACATTCATCTGAGCTTTTTATATACTCTGTGCTCACACCATAAAATTCTGCCAGTTTTTCTAATATTTCTTGAACTGGTAACTTAGGGTTGTTTATATTTTCATAATTTCTTAATGCGCTTATGCTAAGCTCAAATGGTAATTTTTCTACAAGTTGTTCTTGTGTTAAACCTAATTCTCTTCTTAACTTTCTTAATTTTTCTGCGCTATTCATTTGTATTTCCTCCTTTATAAGGGCGCTTATGCGCCCTATATTTCTTCAAACTCCCAAATACTTGGTTCATCTACTCCGTTATAATAACAGTAGTCTACAAAGCGAAGTTCATCCAACGCAAGAGTATGACCGTCATTATCGTAAATATAATCTCCAAACTTTTCTTTAAATATTTTCATATACTTCTCGTTCTCTGCTTCATTAAGCTCGCGAACGAAACTAAAATCGCCGGCGCAATCCCCATATTGATAACCCAGTAGATAATCAATATAGTATTCACTGTTTCTTATTTTATCATTATATCCAGAACCTATAACGAAGCAATTTTTACGCTCTCCTTCTATATCGTATACATAGCCTGGTATATCATAATTTTTACCAATAACTTCACAATCTATATCTCCATATTCATCTGGTGGGCACGCATTTACTTCGTCTGGTTTTAGCTTATATCTAATTGCTTTTCTTCTTACATAATCGCTCATTTATATCACCTTTATTCTATATATTGAATTTTTTGTTTTAATAATTATTTCTTTTACTTCGCTAGTATGAAAAAATTTACCGACCATCGTTTTCTGCAATCATATTAAATGTTTTGTCGCCCAACGAAATAATCCCATTGTATCCTATGTATTTTTTTCTAGCGTCGTTGTTTGTATCAATTATTGTTCCCTTCATTCCTAACATTCTCCTTTAATAATTCTCTAAAAATTTCAACCAAAACGTTAACCACAATAGAGTTTCCGTGCTTGCTTATAAAGTTGAGTGTTAGAATTCAATTTTGCTGCCTTATCAAATTCTTCGTCTTTAAAACCCATTAATCTCCAACACTCTTTTGGTGTTAGTTTTCTTATTTTATAATCTATATTAGTCGCCGTCACGGTTCCGTGATTTTCTTTTACTGTTGGCGCCAATCCTTCGCTATTTACAACCCTGCTTGCATCGTGACTACTAGGGCTATAGTTTCCTATTACATCAATTTTAGGTTCTATTTGTTCTATACAAGGTTGCCTCCAGCCACCCTCGCACGTATCTATTGTTGGGCTTAGCCCATTTTTATCCCATACGCTTCCTGCTTGGTGCTTACTTGTTTCTGTATCAAAAATTCCACCTATTCTAACACATTTGGGATCTTTCCAATCCCTTGCTAACAATGTATCGCAGAAGTCTTTTTCTTGTACTCTTGTTTTTTCTTGCATAAAACTACTGTTTCTTATTCTAGCCACTTGTTCTTCTTTTAAATAATATTTATTGTCTACAACTGGTTCTAATATGTCTTTTAATCTTAATTTAAGCTCTTGTTTTTGTGGAAATTTGAAATCTACGACAACCTTAGGTATATTACCGCTTCCTTCTCCTGCTTTAACTGCTCTAGTTATACCATTGGCGTCATATACTTGTTGTTCAAAATGCCAACCATAACCGCTTTTATCTTTTAAAGGGTTTATTACTTTGTTTTCGCACGTTTCGGGTTTTGGGAACTCAAATTCATTGTCACTTAAAATACTAATTGTAAAAACTCTCTCTCTGTTTTGTGGCACGCCATAATCTTTAGAATTTAAGACTTGATAATAATTTGTATATCCTAATTCTGACATAGTATTTAGATAGTTGTCAAAATTATGTTTATGTTTTTTGCTTAACACATTTTTTACGTTTTCCCATATAACATAAGTTGGCTTAAGTTTTTTTACTATTCTAATTGTTTCATACATTAAACTACTTCTTGTTCCGCTATTTTCGTCGCCACCAGCTTGCTTCCCTGCCACAGAAAAATCTTGGCAAGGACTTCCGTGCATAATTAAGTCCACCTCGAGGTCTTTATCCCATTCACATATATTTTGCACTGGGAAGTTTGTATTATGTATCGCATTAAAGCTCGATATTGCATATTTATCTATCTCAACTGCATCTACTATCTCGTGTTTTATATTAAGCCTTGTTAGCGCGCTACTACACGCGCCAATTCCAGCAAACAGTTCTAAAACTTTAAGAGGTTTATTCTCTTTTGTGTTTTCCATTATTTCCTCCTTAACAATCAAATATATTACTTTTTACTCTGATACTTTCTGTAATAATGCTTTTAGGTGTTAATCTCTTAAACTCTCCTGCCATCCACGCATTCTCTCTTTTAGAAAAAATTACCTCTTCGATTGTAGTGTAGGATATGTTGTCACGCCTCATTATGCGTGATACTTGATCGTGTTGATAAATTGGCACTCCATCAATATCACATAGCCCAGAAAACGAACATATTGTATTTTGGTCGATATTACGAGAGCAAGTGTAGCCAGTTTCATCTATGCAGACCATTACAAACTCTTCGTCGTTTGGTGGCATTATGTAGCCATAAATCCATTCTCCGGTTTTTAAGTCTTTGGCGCGACATTTCGCTATATCTTTTGAATGTAATTGTTCCATTTTTATCTCCTATTTTGTTTTTTCTAATTTCTTTTGACGTATATCCAAAAACATATCATTAATAGTATTTAGGAAATTAAATCTTTCTACACTTGTTGAACTTTGACCATAATTGCCTTCTACCATATCAATATACATTGTGTATCCACCATCGTCGCCCATATAAAATTCAGCCCATTCTTCTTCACTCATTAACGATTTTACATTTAATTGGTCAATCGCAAGATTATCAAAGCTTAGTACTTCGAAAAACGATTTAATGTCAGACATATTGTCGCGTAAATCTTCTATGTTTTTTTGTATATTTTCATTGTAGAAGTTTTCGCCTCTTCCAAAAGTTTTATATCCAAGAATGAGAACTTTTTTAATTCCAAGTTCTTTCATTTTCTTTAACTCATCTACGCTTGTAATACCGGCAATAACGTGAATTACTGCTCCAGAAATTTTAGATGCTTTGTCTGCTAAATCTTGTGTTATATTTATAGCTGAAATTCCTAAGCCATAAAGCAGTTTGTTGTTGTATAGTTGAATAATTCTGTCATACTCTTCTATAAAATGTTTTTGGTTTACCGTTATACTAGGGAAACATTTTAAAGCTTTTAGATGTTTTAAGAAATCCTCTAGCTGTGGGTGGCATAAAGGATTTCCACCCCCAATAGCAATCTCTGTATAAGGTAAGAATGTGTCTATTATTGGGCTGTTTAAATCTGCGTGTTTTCCTTCTGGAGTAGATTTCTCGTGACAAAATGGGCAACCAATATCGCACTTATTGGTAATTTTCATATCCACGCTCTCCAATCTGTTTGGAATAAAATCTTCCTCCTCTGTTTCCCTAATTTTAGTACCATTGTCAAAAATTATTACTTTATAATTTCCATTTTTGTATGCCCCTACTACCTTCATATATATCCTCCTTAATTTTCGTAATTTCTCCAACCGTGTTTAGCGCCACAACATCTCTCACAATTAAAGTTGGAGTCTGTAATATGTATACATTTCATACAGTTTGGCTCTTCATATAGTATTTCGCTGTTAATCACGTCCATAGTAGCATAACGCAACAACAGTATCTCCATTTCTTGTTGTGTACTCTGTAAATTCATTTTCAAACTCAAAGTTCTGCCACCTTTCATATGTAATATATCCATATTCGTTCATATACATTTCTCTTAGCTCTTTATCTTCAAAGTATTCATCTGTTTCTTTGTCGACCTGATTTTCTTTGATATATTCTGACAAACCCTCTTCAAACTCCTCTGCAGTAATAAATCCATTATCCCACTTATCTAAATATAGTTCGCCATTAATCCATTTCTCATAGTCGTCTATTTCGCACATTGTTATTGAATGCACGGTGCTACTATTAGTTTCAAAGGTTCCCCTTCTAATTTGTCTTTTCATTTGTTGCCTCCATATACTTATCCATCAAAACCGAATTTGCCAAAGCATACAATAGATTCTCCTTCTGGAGTTATATGGTTTTCTATATATGTTTGTAAATATTCGCTTTCGTACCATTCATCAAATGATTGGTAGCCTTCTTCCATATATTGTTTAAGAGTATATGTTTCTAACCATTCCTTATTGGTGCATTTTTTTTTGGAACTCTTCAAAATTCTCTTCAATTTGTTCTATAGTGAACAATCTACCAAAATTAATTCCATAAAATAATCTTCCGGCTCTCCAATCATCAAGTTGAGATTGGTTACAAATAGCAAGACTATGAGTAGAGCTGCTATTTGTTTCCCATGTTTCCAATCTAATTACCTTTGCCAAAGAAATACCAACCATCCTTATTTGCATATTTTTCATATGCTTTATCATAATATTCCATTTCGGAATTATCGTTATCTGTAACTAATACGCTTTCAGAGTTAAAAAGCCATTCAATTAATAGCTCTGGATTTTTTAATAAATCAGACACAAAATCGTCTAACTCCATAGAATGATCTATATAATAATTGTAATCCGACATAGTTTCTACTTCTTTCCATTCTGCTTTAATCCCATAAGAAGCTAATGTATCCGAGATTTCTTGTTTAAATGTTTTATACATTGTTCTGTCTTCGTAGCACATATCATAAATCGCAGTATGCAAATATGCGGCCTTCGTACTATAATCATTCCATACTTCTTGCTCCCAACCAAATTCGCCTAAGCTAAAATATATTTCAGTAGGAAGTTTGTCAGGCATTGTTTTTTTTATACACAAAGCGTGTGTAGAAGATGAATTTGTTTCCCAGGTTCCTCTTCTAATACTAATCTTCGTAGGTTTCATATAAATATTCATACTCCTCTCCTTCCGGATGTTTTTGTTTTTCAGACTGTAAACGTTCATCAAACATATCATCGTAACCAATAATAATTTCAGAATTTGTTCCAAATAAGTACTGTAGCAACAGTTTATCATTGGGTATTATTTTTTTAATAATTACAGTTGCACAAGTATCTTTTACTTCATAATAGTCACTGCTATTACCGTCTGGAGCCCACTTAACTTTTGCCCATTCTGTGGCAATATTATAATTTTTTAATGTAGTATTAATTTGAGCTTTTAAATTACAATATTCAGTCCTACTACAAACCATACTAATAATAGTATGCAAATAATTTGCTCTTTTTTGAATCGTGTCAAGGTAGTAATCTTCTATATCCTCTAACCCAAAAAATATGTAGCGTGGCAAATTTATTGTTTCTTCTTTATGTATGCAAATAGCGTGCGTAGAAGATGAATTTGTTTCCCAAGTGTTTTGTCTGATTTTTTTCATATCATCACCTCCTCTATAGTAAAAATATAATCTATTAGCCAAATAGCCCCATAATAACCAATTAAAAAGGCTATAATACTAATCACTAATAATATTATCATCTTTTTCATTTAATATCACCATACATTTTTCAAAATCTTCTTCTGAAAACCCAAGTTTCCCATCTACATTTACAAAATGAGATTTCTGACTTTCCAACATATCGGTGTCATCATCTAATATAACATAATTCGTAATCTCTTTATGATTATCCAAATATTCTTGAATTTCCTTGCCTCGAGCATAACTTAGTCCTAAATTCGGCGTTTTACCATATAGTTTGGTTTCTATGTATTCTTCAACAGTTTTCATACTGTGTTTTGACATACGCCACGTACTAGATAACACAACCACAGAATTAGTTTTCTCTATAAGTCTTTTAAGGCGCGCACAACTTCTATGGTTAAATGGAGTTTCGCCTATTGTATTTGCCAACAAATGGAACTGTTTATGTCCTAAGACTTCATATATAGTTTCTATTGAGTTTATATCGTTTAAAACACCATCTATGTCAAGAAAAATTGCATTCATTTATAACTCCTCCAATCCATCTGCCATTTCTTCTTCATATTCTTCTGTTTTTACATATTCCTTAAACTCTTCATATTCTTCCATTATCGCTTTATAATATTCATGTGTAATGTTTTCTGTAACTAGATTTTTAATATACTCGTTTTTTGAAGCCTCAGCCCAAATTAACCATACATTTGGAAATGCTTTATATTCGTTATAGTTAATATACGCATCGTCGTATTGATATGCTTTTTCCATCTTATCTACATACCAGTCAATATATGCTTCTCTAATATCTCCGTTTGTAACGTTTTCGTTATCCAAGAAGTCTTCTGCTATTTGTGTTAATTTCTCTTTTTCCTCTTCTTTAACCGCAAGGATTTCTTTATACTCATCTGTATTCCTTAATATTCTTCTTTCTAAACTTCTCATAACATATTCAATGCCAGAGTTAATAGATTTTTTTAAGGTTTCAATATTGTCTACTTTTAAGCTATATGTAACGGTTGTATAGTCAGAGTTATCATAGAACAAACCAGATTTACCATATCTTTCTTCATTTAAACCATCTACAATCTTAACCTTGAATGAGATTTTTTCATCTCCACACGAAATGTACATTAAACTTATTGAAATCTTAAAGCTTTTATATTCAAATAAAGTCCATTCTTTTTGCCACATTTTAGGATCTAAGTAATTTTTTATAATAAAACTATAATCCACATCAAAAACTTTTATAACAGGAAGCACTACCACCACAACCTTTCCAAATTTTCGCAAAACATTTTCAATCCTTTTTTTAATTGTTCTTGTCTATATTGTTCAATTTCTAATTCCCTAGCCATCCACTTATCACGCGTTTCTTTTTCTTCTTCTTTTGGTGGCTCATTTATTGTGTCCCAGTTCCAAAACATTTTACTATCATATTTATTTTTTTCTTTCGTTGGTTCTTTGCCTTCTCTTAAATGTTCTGCCATTGTTCTAAGCATACTACGCCAACTGGTTTCTGCAATTAAACTAACCTCGTCGTCTGATAGGTCTTTATTTTCTTCTTTAACCTTATTCCATTCCCATATAGGAACGCCCAATCGTTCAACACTGGCTAATTCTTCCAACATTTGTGGCATTATCTCTAAAAACCAATCATCAATACTATATATATCTCTATAAGAGTATCCTTTTTGTATTCTTTGTTTAGCGTGTTTTAACCAACTAAAAAATTTCAATTTAAAAACTTCCTTTCATTGTATAATTCTTTAAAAACTTCTATCCCTTTGTCTATTGGAGCATCTTTCGCTCCAAGATAACCAATATCATCTTCTATTATATAACACTTATTATATTTAGCAAGATTTATTAGGTTTTTATCTTGTATTGCTTTTTTATCTCGGTCTAAAGCTACCACAATATCAACTCTTAGTTTAAGCAAAATTCGCATTTGTTCTTTGCTTATATGAGATGTGCCAAGAGCCACTGCGTTATTAACGCCATAACTCTCTAATTTCATAACGGACTTTTCTCCTTCAACCAATATTATCTCGTTTTTTTCTAATATATCATTAATATGCCAGTGATACCCCCATAAAAGATCGTTTTTCCCTAACGGATAATAATATATATACTTAGCCATTCCAAATTCTTTCCATTGAGAATGGGCTGCTCTACCTTTAATATTAACCAGCTTGCCGTCAATATCCCATACTGGGAAAACTATTCTGCAACGTTCACTATCATAACGAACTTGGTATTTTTTTAATATTTCTCTTGATATTCCTTCGTTAATCCAACTAGTAATATCAACATCCATATATTGTTCCATAATATCTTTTTCAAGTTCCTCGCGAACTGGCAAAACTTCTTCCTCTCTTTTCTTGTATCGGCGAATAATTTTCATAATAGTTTCTTCCCCGTCCAAATTTATATGACCATAAGACGCCAACATTTTAACTGCTTGCTCATAATTAACTTTGTGATATTTTTGTACAAACTTAATCACTGAGCCCCCTTCACCACACGAGAAACAATACCAACATTTTTTGTCTGGATGCACAAAAAAAGAAGGTGTTTTCTCGTTTGTAAAAGGACTTAATCCGACATATTCCTCTCCCTTAGGATTTAGCTTTACATATTGACCTATATACGCTAATATGTCTATTTTATCAATTAAATCTTCCACAAACGAACACCTCCTCTTTATATCGGTAAGTCAAAATTAACATGTTGCTTTGCTTCTTGCATTGTCATTATCTCGCCGAAAAAATTTATATCTATATAATCAGAATCAATTTCGCTATGGCTCTTACCGTTTCTATTTAAAGAAACAAACAGTTTATATTTTCCACATTCTATACCATCTCTACATATTTCATCTGATGTCTTTTCTACTATTTTAACTAAAGTACTACAATATTGTTCAATTCTATAAGATTCTCCAGTATCTCCACCCCTATTACTTTGAGCGGCCGCAATAACACTTAAGTCCATACCTCCGGCAACCTTGTTCTTTAAGAAGTTTGTAATTTTACCAAGTTCAACATATGCGTCGTCTGTATCTGGAGCTTTAATATAATCCATAATGACCAAATCAATTCCGATTTTAGAGTCCCACTTCTTTATTGTTGCTTCCATAGTGTCTATAGTCCACGCAGGATTGTTAACGTGTATAATTGGTAATTGTTTTAATGTCTGAATTGCTCCCAGAACTTTATCCTCTTCTTCTTGCGAATCAAACTTTTGCGATTTAATTTTTCTTATGCTTACTTGGCTTAGCATTGCTAAAACTCTTTCAGTCCACCCTAAAGTAGACATCTCGCTATCTAAATATAAAACATTAACGCCACATCGTGCTTTATGTATCGCTTCGTTTGCCAATAAGACCGACTTACCAACTTTTCTTTTTGCAGAGAAAATAACTAGCTCCCCTTTTTCATATGTAACAAATTCATTTAGCGTTGGGAACTTAGACGGAATTCCTCCCCCATTTTGCGCTCTTTTGATAATTTCTGCATAAATTTCATCTATTTTATCTCCTATTACAGCCTCATTCTCGCCGGTTAAAAACTCATCGCTAATGTGATTCAGCTTATCATAAATAGTATTTTGTAGTGTGCCTATATCTATATCTTCTCTTCCGCATTGATTTTCAAAGCTTCTTAATTGTTGCAACAATTTACGCTTAAAAGCAAATTGCATAACATCGGTAGATAGCGTTTTGTATTCGTTAGGAGTATCACGAGCTACATACTGACTGTCGGAAACTAAATCTGTTAAATTGATATTCTGCATTATCATTGTATCATCTGCAGAGTTCTCGATTTTCGAAGCCAAATTAAATTCATCAATGTTTGTTACTCCACTATTATACAATTCTTTAATAATTCTAAATAAAACTTTATTAGCTGGTATTGCAAAGTATTCTGGTTTAAGTTTTTCATTTACGACCACAAACTCTGGATGCACAATAAGGGTTGAAATCAATCCTGTTTCTGCTTGTGTATTTTGTAAATTAGACAATTAAATCTCGCCACCCTCCCTTAAACTCTTTTTTATAAATATAATCAATATTTTCTGGTTGAATTTTAACATCGCTATATTTAATAATGAGTTCGTTGTAGGCTTTAATAATTCGTTGTTGTTTCATTACAATACCCAAACCAAAGATGCTTCTCAATGGAATACTATTCTTTATTATATAAAACATAGTGAAATATACGTAGTTTGGGTTAATATTGTCTTTATCAATGTAATCACTAATCTTCTTTTTAATAAGGACACCACTTTCTTCATTGGTAACATACTCGCAAAAGGCTAAGAAAATTTTTTGCTTTATATGCTTTTTTTCATAGCACTGAAAGTGGTAATGTTTTCCATTCTCTATAATACTTTCATCTACATTAACAACTCCACCCTCTTTGCAGTGCTGGTATTGACATTTTCTTGTTCTCACCATTCTCACCACCTTTTAACAATTCTGATTTTATCATATTTATCAGACATTGTCAAGAATTAAATCTTTGTTTTTTGCATATTTTTTCAAAAACTCTCTTTGTTCTGGCGTTATTACGGTATTACAAGATTGATATGCTTGCTTGATATGCCCTTCTTTAACTTCAACAGTAACCAAACTATTCTCGGTATCGCTACGCTCTCTCATTAATACAACACGAGTTCTTCCTTCTATAATTCTATCTATGTAACTGGCAACACAGTTGTGCATTTGTTGTGCCTCTTTTATAATATCAGCTATTGCTTTTGGTTCTATAATACAATATCTCCCATAAGCATATTCTAGTGAGCCATTATATCGCTGTGCAAAAAGTTTTTCTTCCATATGTTTTTTTACTGCGTTATAATTTGTGCTAACAATTTTATGCCTAGAAGCTAAAAAGTGTGGATATTTCTCAAACTTGCCTTTTCTGTCACAGATTATAGATAGTTGATCTGATATTCTTACATAATCCATAAAATCATTCATAATGTCCCCATAATAATCATATCCCTCATAATCTTGTAAAAAACACAAATATTTAAGCAATGACTTATATTCATAATTATGATTTTCTACTAATGTTTTAAATTCATTCCATCTACCAAAGAAAAAACTAAAATTTTGTGCAAATTCTTTATCGTCGCTAATTTGAGAACAGTACCTTATGCAGTTAAAAAATAAATCAGAATCTTTTTTAAGCAATCTTGTAATTTTTTCCGGCAATGCGTATCTAGGACGCCAAGAATCTATACAGCTTTGTCGTAATACCCCACTTAAAGAGATTGCTCTTTGCAATGTTTTTAAAACATCTTTTGGGAAATAAGTTAAAGGGAACGTAACGTCTGCTGACACGGGAATCCCCAGCACCAAATACTGTTCCCAACATAAATGCCTACTCAAATACTTTAGTACCGTTCCCATATTGCTTAGGTAATAACCCTCATCTGCGGCCATATCTATCATTTGTGAATAAACCGGAAATTCTTCATAATTAATAATTTGCCTATAATACACGTTTGCAAAAAAGTGATTTATGCTTTTAACAGTTTTTACGCCTTTATCTGAAATTTTTTGATATTCTCCAGTGTTTAAATTAAAAGAAATTTTATATGGAAGGTTTTTATTGGTAAATATCAAAAGCTCTTTTTCTTTTTTCATAGTTATACTACATATCTTCTCCATCGCCCTTTTGCTCCTCGCTTTTCGCTTTTAAAACAAGTTCAACTAAATCTATGTAGTTACAAATCACTTGTTTGGTAGCGAATAATCCTTTGTTTTTTCTTCTTGTTTCTCTATTTGCATTTATAATTTGGTTTTTCATAGATGTTCTATCCTGGTTAAGTTTGACAAGAATTTTAATTGCTCCTAAAACTGCTTTCTCTCTATTTTCGTCGCTCTCATTTGCATAATCTTGAAATATTTTTATAATTTCTTCCATAATAATGCCGCCTCTCTAACTTCTATAATTTTATTTTTTAGTTCTTTTTTTATCTTCTCTGCGTCTTCACTACTCTCACAATACGTTGGGAAGGTTGACCACAAATCTATATTCTTTTCAACATCGAGTGTTAGCTCGTTAGCAAATCTTTCAACATCTCCGTATATAGGAATGAAATCATCGTTGTCTTCGTGTTTTACATAAACCGGAGAGCCAATGTATAATGTATAAAAATATCCCTCCGCATCAAATTCTAATTCTTGGCATTCTTCTGTGCGAAAAAACACTATTAATTTGTCAAATAAATCAAATGGAAAATCATTTAAATATGATATTCTTTCTTTAAGGTTAGGGAGCTCCCAATTTACCCAGCCAAACTTAGGTTTGCTTAACATTTCTATTCCTCCTTATCATATGTAAATTCAAAATATTTTTTACCAACTATAATATCTATTTCGTCTTGATATTGTAAGCCAACAACAACAGTATCTCCGCTACCTAAATGTGTAAATCCTGCGTCTGGATTTCTGATTAGATATTCCAAAGCTTCTCGAGTCCATTTTTCTGTATTTGCATCGTCTATTTCGACACCATTACCAAACTTAAAAAAATGTTTTGGGAACTCTAAATTAGTTGCATCTATTTTTAAACCTTCTTCGTCCTCGAGGTATATTTCTTCGTTACAATAGCAACAATTAATATAGGGAAGCCCTAGCTCTCCATATTTTCTTTCGGTGCAATTATTTATATAAAACTTTTTATTACACATCCAGCAAATCACTTCTTTATCGTTATTTTCTTGTTTATTTACATTTGGTTCGTCTGAGAATTTGATTTTTTTTACACTTACAATCTTTATTCGATCATTCATAGAATGTACCAAATCATTGTCATACGCCTTACAATAATATTCTAATTTGTTTTTTATACTATCATTTAGATTTATAATAAACTCCGTGTCTTGTTGTCCTGGAATTGTAATTTCAACACAAATATCCTTACCCTCTTCAAGCGCTTGATTGCATATTGAAATCAATTCTTTTCTAGTCAATATTTTCATCCTCCTCTTCAATATCTATAAGTTTTGACCTTAATTCATCGGCATCAAACTTTATATTCACTGGAGATGCCATAATTAAAATTAAACCAAGAGCAAATCCTTTAATAAAACTCCATGTGTATGGGATTTCAAAAGCCCAAACGAATAAAGACCCTAGTCCCCACCATATAAAACCATTGCTAATTAACACAATTGCAAGAATTCCTATCATTATTATAATCATTTTAATAATATTACGCATTTTTATCGTCCTCCTTAAACGTACTAGTTAAAACCTTTTTTTTCTCATATAACCCACAGTGACACACTCCTGCGTTTCTACAACCAAAACATGGGCATTTTGTTGCATCTACCTTTTTTATGGCGCAAGGGCAATACCCATCATTATCTCTAATTCTCTTTAACATTTCTTTAAACGTGTATGTGTCTTCGGTTAATTCCATATCATTCAGTTTAAAATAACCTAATAAAAAAGCATACTTTGAAGGGATAAACGCTTTAAAGTTATGCTTTTTACAAAATTTTAAATATTTAATATAAAGTTTAGTCATGTTTTTTTCCTCCTTTCGTTAATATTTTATCAAGAATTATTTTATCTTCAATATCAATCACCAACTTTCTCTCTAAGTGTTGCGTGGCACGTCGGGGCTGTGCCACGCTAGGAGGTAGGTAGGTTGGTTTTTATAACCTTATACTTCCAAACCAAAAAGTTTTTATGTGCCAAAATTATAAACTTTTTAACATATGTTTGTCCTAATCGTTAACCATTAAACCATAATCCATAAAAAATAAAAATCATAACCCTTTAATCATAACGATATACAATCACCACTGTAAACATTTCCCAAGGTTTTAACCTGATATAAAACCAGATTGTTATCTATAAAAGGCACAAAGGAAAAATATTAATATTCTATAATAGTTGTTAGGTTAGCCCTATCTATACCTATTTGAATTTTTGCTAGCAATTCTCTGGCATCGGCAACATATTGTCTGCATAACTTAGGATCATATAGTAGTTCGGTAAAAATTACGCTATCGTTTCTCATATCTACTTGACTAGTGAATTGCTCTTTTCTTCCCATTGAATCTAAATGATACTGAACTTCCTTATTAATCAAAGCCATAATAACTAACCCATCTGATATAGTATAATCAGCGACATTTATTAGCGTTTCATTATTAGCCTTATTAATTGCTTTTTTTAAACGTAATAATTCAGAACGTAATTCGCGCATTTTCTCTCTTGTTAAACTAAAATCATAGTCGTAAGTTATTTTTTCATCTTGTGTTCTATAAATTGTTTGACATTTGCCACGTTCCTCTGTCATTAATTCACTCATTTCTGTATCAATTGCCTTTACTCTTTTTAATGCTTCTGCTAAACAAATCTCCATAATCATAACTCCTTATTAATAAAATTTAATGGTGTTTGCTCGTGGAATCGAACCACGGACACAAGGATTTTCAGTCCTTTGCTCTACCAACTGAGCTAAGCAAACGTGTCGCTTTGGCGGGACTCGAACCCACAACTCTCTCTCCCTGTTCACTTGCCGTCGCAAGAGGTGTGCACACGAAGCTTTTCCTATTAAGCTACAAAGCGATATTTAATGAATATGGGTTGGGATTTGCACCCAACATAAAACGAAATTTGTTTTCTGTACAAGAATTATTTCTCCTCGGAGATTATAATCCCTCGTTTCTTACATCTTAGCGTCTACCTATTCCGCCACCATATTCAAATCAACTAATCTTTATTCCGAATTGTTCAATATTGGCAAGGTTAACTCCTAAAACCTCATCATAATGTCGTTCTTGACCAATTCTAAATCTACCACATTTTAAATAAATATTCTTAAATCTCTTTAACTTATTTATTTTATCCTGAATTTCTTCTGGATAATATCCTGTGTAGATTACTATATCATCTTCAAGTAATGCGTTATTTCTTATAAAACTAATAAAACTCCAAACATCGTCAAAACTATCTAACGGTTCTAATCCCCCAAGAACAAACGCCTCTGTAATTGGATTACTTCTATAAATTTCGCACAATTCAGAAAGGTAATATTCCTTTGTTTGCTCTTTAATATTAAAATAGTTTTGACATATATCTTCTGGATTTAATCCTTGCTCTGTCGCACATTTAAACGAGCATTTGGGAAAAGCTAAAAACATACTCGCCTTTTTATAATCCTGCAAGTTTTCCTCCAGATAGCCGTGTAGCCTAATAGCTTCTGGTTTATTGGTCATTTCCAGCCTGGATAAAGTCAATTTGCTTTTCCATACTGTTAAAGTACCTTTTTTCAAACTCTTCTTGTCTAGCAGCAGACCATTGTTTTACTGGTTTATAATAACCAATAACTCTAAGTATTTTTTCTACGATTGGTTTGCCACAGTATTGGCATTTGTCTACGTTTGACAACGTTAAGTGTCCATCTTCACAATAAGAGCTTGTTTTGTTAAAAGCAAAATGTTCAACGTGAGGATATTGCGTAACTATTTTGTTTAACAATTTCATTTTTAAATCAATTGGCATTTCTCCTTCGGTTCCAATATGTAATATTCCGCCGGCAGATGTTGCGCCACCCAATTCATTTTCTATTTCTAGTCTTCTTGCTAGTGTTGTCTTAATTGGAAGCGGTAAAAGTTGATTTGAAACAAAAGTGTTTCTCTTATTATATTTAATATCAATCCTTCTACCCAATCTTTTTGCTCCACTCTCTAGTGGTGTTAAAAACTCTACATTTAACTTAATAAAATCATTTGAGTTATCATCTGCAAACTTTTCCATATACGCCGGAACTCTTTTTGCCCACTCTAACTCTTCGTGTGTGTAATCTTCTTTTAGACTTCCGTTAAAAATGACTTTTGCTGCCTCGTGCAAACCACCAGCACCGTATGTAGAAAAATAGTCTTCTAGTTTAATCCAGCCAATATTATGAAAAATATTGAAACCTTCTTTTAGTCTTTTGTCAACAATATGACGTTGCGAAATTAAAGCATCTCGCGCTAGTGCCATTTTTTCGCCTAATAACTCAAAATACTTTTCTGCATAATCAGAATCGTATTTGCTAATAGTTTCTAATGCAATATCATATAAATTCATCGAAATAACACGGCTAGAACCAGTGATTTGTTCTCCAATTGCGCCAGCCCCAAATGAATTAATTGAGTTCTTTTTAGAAACATCGTTTATTAATCTACAACAACTAGCAAACTTATCGGCTTCTCCGATATAAAAGTTCACATTATCAAACTTATTAAACGCTTCTACTAGTTGCAAAACATAATCATAATCTTTTTCTAAACTATCTTTAATTATATTTATTGTCACTACTGGGAAAGCTACTGGCTTCTTTATGCTATTTTCGTCTTCAATCCCTTGCCCAAAATATTTGGCAAAGATTAGTTGGTTTTTAAGAATCTCATCAAGGTAATCGAAAATCGTGCTTCCGTCTGGATATTCATAACCACCAAAAGCGGCCACTAAACCGGTTTTCGTAAACAAAGACATATTAAAGAAAGGAGATTGGGCTCCACTTCTATATGGGTTGTTAACTAAATGGGTTAATCTTTGATATAGTTGTTTAATTTGCATATCTGACAATTTCTCTTTTTTAGTATAATATGCAAAAGCAACATTAATATCTGGTATGGCTAGTGCGCCTGCATATCTCGAACTAGCATCAATAACTAACTCGATAATCTGTCCCATAAAGCTATCAGCGTATCTTGGTGGTTTAGAGTGTACATCGTTGTACGGTCTACCTTCCAACATAATATGTTTAGCTGTTAGCGTCGTGCAGTACAGACAATCTATACCATTGTTTGTCATATCATGAACCATATAAGAACCTTCAATAGACTCTTTAATAATTTGGTTTGCTCTTTCTAAACCATAAAGCTCCTTGCATTTTCTCCACAATAATTGGTAATTTAATAATTTTTCAAAAGATTTATAAACTTCGCCATGTCGTGATAAATAGTTTTTAGAACCAGTTGCGTTTGAGTTCCCCTCTATTGAAAAAGTATCAAGTCCCTCATTACTATATTCATCATATCTTTTTGATATATCTAAATAATCTCTAGTTAAACCTTCTATTGCTAAAAAATCGCTATCAATAGAATTTAGTAAATCTCCAAACTCTTCATCTATTGACATTGGCACAGCATAACTGCCAAAGCTCTTTACTACTGTTTTTGCCATATCTAGCCCCCTATCTTACATATTAGCATATTCCATAATTTCTAAAGAAGAAACCAATATATTCCCATCTGATGTAATCGCAAATGGAACATTGTCAATTTGTAACTTATCAGCAATAGCAAATATTTCATTTTCATCTGTAATTTCTTCATATTTAATATTTTTATCCTCCAGCATTTTTTTTATAGCTTTGCAGGTAGGACAACCTGTTGAGTATAATTTTAACATATTCTTCCCCTTTAGGGCGACGAAGCTTCTCACTTCTGCAACTGCGCTGCAAGGTTCAAAAGTATTATATAACTGCAATACTCGATTACCCTCCGTACGGCGCCACATTATTTTCTTAAGCGGCTTTATCTTTGCCTACGCCCTATTATTATTGTTTATATTCGCAACTATTTCTATAATCACACAAATAGCCACAATAAAATTTATCATTATTGTTTGGATCAAAATCCATACAAGCCTCTATAGCCTCAATTGTATCTAACGCCCACTGAATTGTGTCTTCATAAAACGCCTTATCAAACTCCATCTTCTCTCTATAGTCATTTTTAAAATGATTAAACCATAATTCTTTTGGGAATTTACCGTATTTATCATAAATTGCTTTTGAGTATAAATATAGTTGTTTTGATTTAGATTTTAAATCTTTTTTTGAAAATTTAGAACTCGACTTGTGGTCTATAATGATAATATTACCCTTATCATCTTCTGCCACAAGGTCAATAATACCAACAAAAGTATTATTCCCTAGTTCTATTTCAAACTTATATTCAGACTCTAATGGTTTAAGTCCCCAAAATCCATTAAAATTAGAGAAAAAAGTAACTCCTTTATCAAAATAAGAATCGGTTAAATCCTTACCAAACATTATAATAGGTTCATTGATACTCATCTCAAAGCTACTTGTAAATTCATCTACAAGGTCTTCTAAATTGAGTTCCCCTTTAGCATAACGCTCCAAAATTGAATGAACCAAAATTCCATAGCTTGCAAAAAGATTGCTTTCTCCACGTTCGTGTTTCTGATAATTACGATAAAATGCGTATGGGCATTCATAGAAGCTTGTTAATTTTGAGTATGAATATTGCAAAATTCATCCTCTCCGTTTAACAATATATCAGCCAATTAAAATGGAAGATCATCATCTGTCACTTTTCCAGAATTATCTGATTTATTTTCACTAGCATCTTCAAAATCAAAAATAGTAACGCTCAAATAACTTGTTGCAGGCTTATCTCCTTGTGGAGCCAAATAAACATTTTCTATTGTGCTATCTCCTGCTTTAACTTTTATTCTTGATTTTTCAGTTAAAGTTTTTGCTTTTTCTAAAGCATTACCTACAAATCTTACATTCCAGTTAGAATTAACATAAGTATCGTTTTGCTTGTTTTTTCTTGATGTACTAACTCTTCCGGAAATTTTACCATCTTTTTCTGCTATAGACCAAACTGTCATATAAGTATCTCTTCCTGTGCTAATCATTAATTTATACCTCCGTTTAATATTTTACTAAGAAAAATCTCGACTTCTTCTGGTAGATTACCATTAAAAGTCCAGCCTAAAACCCCTTTGTTAAAAGTAATGTAATATTCACCACTATCATCTCTTAAGGTTAAAGGATATTCTGATATTTCTTTGCACTCATCATTTTCTTCGTCTGATTGTTCATCACACCAGTCTAGCCACCAGTCATCTGCATCATCATCGTCGTCGTCTTCTGGTATATTCCATAGTTCTTCTATTATGTCAAAACTAGGATACGCTTCGCATTTGCCTTCTTTATCATAAAAACGAGCAGGAACACTAATTCCCTCATCTGTAATTATGAGATCTCCTATTTCTTCATAAGTAGCCTTCATATTATTTCTTAACTTATATGTAGCGCCATTTTTCAGAATAACATTCTTCTTCTTTTCTATATAATCTTCTAATTCTATTTCTGGTATGTAATCTAAAACTATACCACATTCATCTTCTAAATCATAAAAAATATCAACTGTTGCCTCAACTTTATTGTCCTTGCCATATGTCACAGCCGAATCTTCGTGGCAACCAATAACAAGACATTTTTCTCCTTCATACTCAACATAGCTCCCAATTTTATATTTCATATATATTCTCCTTTATTCTAAAATTCATTGTTCAGCGCATCTAAAATTCTCTTGGCGTCCTCTACATTTTGACAATTTCTATAATTTGCAGAAGGTTTTCCGCCATCTGAATATACACTCTTAATCGTTTTTGCTATGTCAACATCTTTAACTTTAGCGTTTCTTAAAGCATCTACTTTAATTTGTATTTCACCAACTATATCAGCTACCTTACTATCTTTTGAAACAGGTTTCGTTTTAGACTTATTCGCCATTTCATCACTATCTAAATCTAGTTTATTATCGCTAATATTAAATGCTTCCATATAAAGATAACGTTTTGCATAAGTTCTTACGCCACCCACGTTTTGCATTTTGTTGGCACCTTTAATATCTACCTTCTCGATAGGTATTTGGTAAACGACTGGTTTATCTTTACCAAAAACGTCTATAAGTTCTAATTTAGCAATATCTTTAATTTCTTTTTTTGTGACATATTTTATACCGCGAACATCGTCTAAAAATTCACAAACTTCTACATCAAAAGTTTCTTGGCAAGTATAAAAATGTGGAAAAACTTTATATTTTTCTAACCAAGGTGTAATTTTTAAATTTAATTCCTCCGGTTTAAAATAATCATATTGAGAAAACGTGTTTCTTCCTGTTTTTGTTATTTTTATTTCGTTCATAATACGTAAAATTCTCTCATAAAGACACATAGAGCTTATATCAACATTTTTATTGGCTTCTAAATTTTCATCTACAATAATTTCTTCATTCTCAATAACTTTAGCCATTATTTCTCACCACCCTTCGCCTCGGTGATGTATGTTGACATTAAATCTGCCATATGTAAGTAAACTGCCAACGGATATTTTTCAAAAGCAGCAGATAAATAATTATATTGGTCTTTATTCTCAAATCCACCCATATGCCAACGAATTGCATACAATTCTTCTTTTGTTAACTTAATAAATTCTGATATAATAAAACAAGATTTTTCTCCGTGTCCTAAAGGCATCTCATCTTTAATCGCATAAAAAGGCTCTTTAACCCATACTCCATCTTCGTTTTTCTTGTTTCTCATTTCTACTGTATAAAAATATGTCTTACACAAGTCGTGCAATATAGAACATATAATTATAGATTCATCACTAAAATCTTCATCTTTTGTAAGTTTCTTAAGGGCAGTATAAACATTTAAGCTATGTTCTGCTAAACCGCCCTCATAATTGCCGTGAAATCTAGTGCTAGCTGGCGCCGTGAAAAAATCGCTATTCTCTAAATACTCAATTAACATAGCCATTCCTTCTCTTTTCACGGATCTTAAAAGCTCTAAAATCTTTTCCTTTGCTCCCATTTTATCTCCATTCTTGTTACTAGAATTGAACTCCGGCTTTTACAACTTGATCTCTTCTTTTTTCATCTGCTTTTTGTACATAATGTAATGTCATTTGTATGTTCGTATGCCCTAATGTTTCTTGAATAGATTTAATATCGGCTCCGTTTATATACTGAATTGTAGCGAAACTATCTCTAAGTCTATGAGCAGTAATATTCTTATCAATATGTGCGCTTCCAACAATTCTATCCAAGTCACGATTGATTATAGAGTTCGTAAGCCTATTACCATATCTGTTTACAAATAGATAAGGACTTCTACTTCTTCTTTCATACTTAATATACAAATCTATTGCCTCTTTAACGGATGGGTGTAAAGGAATTGTTCTAAACTTCCTTCCTTTACCCTTTTTTATTATAATCCATTCATCTTTAATGTCTTCCAACTCTAAATTAGCAAGTTCACTAGCTCTCATTCCTGCGTTTACAAACATAACAAACATTGCCTTTTTTCTTAACTTGTTTTGTACTTCATAATCACAAGCTCTTGAAACCATAAGGGCTTCTTTTGTGCCCAAATATTCCATATCTTTTAATTCTGCTTGTGGCATTTTGAACGATTTAGTTATATCTTTTTCTAGTTTATCTTGTTGGTATAAAAACTTAAAATAAGAAATAACCGCTATCATATAAGCTCTTTTAGAGTTTAATTTTAAATGTTGAAGGTTTTCGTTATAATAAATTAGCAAATCTTCATACTTCACATCTTTTTCTGCCTTCTTACATTCAGAAAAAAATCTTTTTATATTCTTTTCGTAATCTCTAGCAGTATTTTCACTGCCCTTTGCCCTAATGTGCATTAAAAATAAGTTTAAGTTATCGTTATTCATTTCCTTTACCCCTCCTTTCATATTATGATTATATCATATTTTGTCTAAAAAGTCAAGATTTATTCATATTTTTTTGTAAAAAAATCAAAAATTCATCCCATTTGCCAGATTTATGGATAAAATTACAAAACGTTAATCCAGATTTTCTAAATTCTGATAATTCTACATTACATACCGTCTTAATAAACTTTCTTGATAAATCTGCCATCTTAAATCCACCCTGACTATTTATCTTGGATATGATTTCTTCTGATTTATTCAAATCTTTTTTTGGTATTTTATATTGTACTGGCAAATTTTTTATGTCAAACGGATCCCTACTTTTATTTTTGACACTTGGGGTTATAAATGGCAAATACTTTGGCAAGTCTTTTGCGTTTATATGTATAAATCCTTCCCCATCTCCTTTGGAATCGTGTATGCCATATTCTTTTGCTTTTTTTACTGGGTTTTTCTTTTGTACGCCTTTTAGTTTGCGATACAAATCACTATCCCCAACAATATATAGAATTAAAATATTATCATAATAGTACAATATTCTCCCTTTATTGTTTTCTAGGGGAATATAGTAATCTTCAAACGATTCGTCAAGATTACCATATTCATCTCTAACCCAATCATTAGTGCTCCTATCGTATTCTGCCAAAACGCTATATGTACCAACGTATTTGCAGAAAGGATGGCTCATTTATTTTGCCTCCTTAGCTTCTGCTTGCATTTTAGCAACTTGCTCTTCGTTTCTTTTTTTGATTTCAAGAGTTTGTTCTAATTGCCCAATTGAAGCTGTAAGATTAACTAAAAGCCCAACCATAATTTGGTATTCTTCCGCTGTTTTAAAAGCACAAGATTCACCATAACATTCATTCTCATTATTTGCTCCTAGTTTTGATAGAATTTTTTTCTTTTCTATCTTTAATACTTCTAATGTTTCTTCCATAGCGAAACCTCCTTCTATAATTTTTTTGATAGGCACAAGAAGCCGAAGAACAACCTATCTATTCTTTTGTTGGGCTAATTTTAGCTTTAAAGCTTCGCGCTTAAGATATATATTCACGCGATTATGGCGATTACAATTATTTGTAACAGTAATATATCTACTTCCCCAACCTTGTTTTTCAGAACGCCGTTCAGCAAAATATTTATGTTCCCCACATTGCTATTGCATTTGTGAAAACATCTTTATCTTCTATAACCAAACCCATATTTTCACACTCGGAAATTATACCACCTAAATAGTGTGAAAACTCTTCTCTATTATAATTAGAGCTTCCAATAAATATCTGTAGTTGTGTTCCGTTTTTACCGTTAATACTTACGTCCCCTAGTATTCTACCGTGCCCTAATAAATCCAACATTCTTTGAGCCTCGCTAGGCTTGACAATTAAATATGTAGCAACGCCATAGCGCTCTAACATTAAATTATACACTTCATCTCGAGAAGATTTAATTGATTTGGCAATTCTATCTATCAAAGCCCAGGATAACGCATTAGCATCCTGTCCTCTTTTATTTGTTTGTTTTTGCACATAAACATCATACTCTCTAAAATCACTAGAAAGAACACTATCTAGCTCTACCATAATATTTGTGTTATCTATGCTAACTATTTTTCCTTTAATCTTCTTCTTGCTCATCTTCTAAAGCATCATCTTCTTCCAGTGGACGAAACGGGTTTACTTCCTCGAGGTTGGCAGCATCTTTTCCCCAAGGAGTATTTACACCCATTTGGTATCCTTTTATTTCTAACTTTTCTAAAGCAACCGACTTGAAATAGTTTTTAATCATAGCCTCTTGCTGCCTTTTTTCTGTAGAAAAATTTAATATACCATTTTCTACAATAAAGTTTATCATTTCTTTTACCATCTGTCTTAAAAACATATTATCTTGTGCTATATGCACTGCGGCTGTTATAAATTTTTTATCACCTTTAACACCCAATAGCTTCACCTCTCTGACAATTATGATTATACCATAATTATCAGAAACTGTCAAGACTTTTTACACATTCAACAAACATTTTTTTTGCTTTTTTGGGAGATATTTTCTGATTAATTGTTGTATCTCTTCCTAAATATTTATACCAAGATATTTCTACATCCTCCCATTTAAAATTATACGGCTGTTCGTAATCGTCGTTCCAACTATACGCTTCTACTTTAAATATTGGATTTTCAAAGCTCGATGCTGTGTTAGCAAACGGCGAGTCTACCTTCTTTTTGTATTTATCCATATAATATACTTTTAGCATAGCCTCTATTCCTTCCAAAAGACTAACTACATAATCAGGACATTCAAATATTTGATTTTTATTTGTGTTAAAAGCTATATTCCCTAATTCCATTATTCATCAATCCCCAATCTATGCTTTAAACATATAATATCGTGTTCAATAATTTTAATTTTTTCTTTGCAATAACTTTTTGATAAACTAGGTTGCATTGCTTCATAATATAAAGCGCCTGCGTTATCATAAATTGTATAAACGCAATCCTTTATTCCGTTGTTATTCTCCACCATTTTCATCTTCCTCCTTATTATAGTTCCAACGCTCCGGATCGTTTTCTAGCTCTACCATTTTTTCAGCTATTCCCTTAATTGAATCAATATCAAAAAAGAAATCAGAATAATCATAACAATAATGATTTTGTTTATCATATAATAAGGCATAAGGATACATATTTAATTGCTTTTTGTCAAAAAATAAAGTAACAACACGATAATATTTACCAACTGCCAACATTTCTTTTCTTTCAAACACCGTAAAAAATCTATTGTTTTCTTTTTTTTCATATCCGGCAACCAATAAAGCTTTGTCAGCCTTGGTTTTCACTGTATTATCCATATATTTGGCTACCCAACGAGTTAATTCTTTGTATGGTTCTATACCATATGTTTCACAATGCTTGCTCATATCTTTATGAAATCTTATATATTCTCTACAACGCAAACAAATACAATAATTGTCATAACGAGATTCTTCATTTTGGTTTTTTTCATATTTTGCGTCTGTCAGTATGGGATCGCCACAAACTGCGCAATCGTGCATACTCCTAGCTTTTGTTAAGGTTTTAATCCACCCCATTATATTCTCCTTTCTAGCCAAAATATTTTTTGCAGCTCACTTCTATATTCCATTGTCATTAAACAGTCATTACACAGTGTGTCGTTATAATAAGGATATATGTCACGACCACAACAATCACAACAAATCCCATCGGAAAAACTGTCTGCAAATTTTTTTGATCTTCTTTCATTTTTATTTCCTTGATATATGGCTCCTTTATCGGATAAGTACGGTTCTATAGTACTTTGATGTCTACTTATCAAATCATTGGAAAATTTATCATAAGAGAAGTCGTTTAAAACTTCTCTCATTTTCTTTTTTCTTAAATTCCTTGTGTTGAAATCTCTATTTTCAGTCAAATCTATGCTATTCTTCAATGCCAATCCACCTCTTTAAGGTATGTAATATGTTTATTTTTTTCTTTTCGACTTTTATTGGTTGTTTTTTCTCTCTAAAGTCCTTACACAACTCTTCTAATTGTGTTAAAATTTCATCTTTATTCATTGGTGTTTCGGCAGTGTGGATTTTTTCTCTTCCTGCTTCTTTTAGAAATTTATCTAATGTCAAATCACAGTATTCATCTTCCCAATCGCCCAAATAATAAAATCTATCGTTGACTAAAGACGTCAAGCCTAATCCATTCCTAATTTCTTGAAACGTACCAAATAATATTGGGTCTTTTCTTCTGCGTTCAGATTCAACCTGTCTTTCAATTTTACCAGTATAGTCCGTAAAAACAATATACATTCTATCAAATATATTTTTGGTTTTACTAATAACCTCAACTATTTCGTCTGGAATATCTCTTGGATAATTTTCAAGCTCAATAATTTTAACCACATATTTTGATATGTTATCTATGTAATCTTCTATGTCATCTCTATACACATATTTATTAATTCCCATACTAATTAGTTGTTTTTCTTTTTCTACACAATCAACCAGGAATTTGATTTTATCTAAAATTTTTGTTTGTCCGGTTACTTGATATTTTCCAACTAATGCTAAACAACCATCATAAAAATTATTCAATTCTGAATCGCTAATAGTTTTTATTTTGTCTTTGACATAGTCAAAATATTCTTGCGGATCAAGTTCAGCTAACAACACTTTTTCTTCTTCCATTATTTAGAACCCCTTTCTACCATTTGTCGATAATCATTCATTAATTTTTGATGTGTTTTGTAGAACTTACATTCTTCATTATAACAATATAATTCTTTTAATGCCGCACATTCTCTTTTTTCTTCGTTATAAGCAAAACAATCTTTTTTTATTTCCATATATTTATTCCTCCTTTAGATAAAAATCTCTAAATTCTGAGTAATCTTTAAATCTTATATGCTCTCCTGTAGAAACATTAATACAGTCTTGATTTTCACAAAACTCATAATTATTTGCAGACAGAATAATATAGCACTCTGTGTTATTCCTATCACAATCGTTTAAAATTAAACTAAACAAATCCTCTTTAAGGGTTTTTATATAGTCAATGGAAATACCACTATCTAATCCATCAAGCATAATTATAACTCTTTTTTTATTTTCAATACACTCACGAACATAATTACCAATAAGAGAAACCGAATCCTCAAAATTATTTCTAATATTCTGACCTTCTGAAGAGCCAATATTACGAAACATTTTATCCATTTCTCCATAAAAATTAAATCTGCTTAACGCGTTTCGTTCGCTTTCTTCATTGTCATAGAAAAAAATATTTTTTTCCCCAAGAGCTTCTTTCATTTCCGCTAATAATGTAGATTTTCCTGCGCCATTCTTACCAATCAAGCAAGTAAGTCCCTGATTAAAATAAAACATTGTTGTATTATGCAATTTATACCAGTCATCTACTTTTACATCTAGTCTACTATTCATTTGAACACCTTCTCTTTTTATTTTTTTAACCACTCTTTATACGTCTTTTGTGCTAATATCGCTGCGCTTAATGCGTCTTTATATGTATAATATATATTTGTCTTAGATAATGGGCAAATTGCATCTTCGCATTCGTCAAAATGCACGATACCTAAAAACATTTTATCATTTATTTCTTGTACAATATGTGCAGTACGGATTCTTAACTTACCATTTTTAAATGCGCCACTAATACAATATACTTTTTTCATATTTAATCTCTCCCTACTCCTCTTATATTCCACTCTGCTATATTCCATTTCTTCTTCTTGTCATATATATCATCTAGCTTTTCTTGATGTGAAATCATATCATAAGCAAATTTATCTGGATTTTCTGGCATCTCTCTAATTAAAATATCTAAAATCTGAATTTTACACTTTACTTCTCTTCTGACAGTTATAAGCTTTAATCTCTCTAGCCCATTTTCTTCTAACGTCTTTTTGCTAACTTCTTTATGACTTTCTAGTTGATGGTCTAATAATACTTTCTTTTTTTCGATTTCTCCAAGTTGTGTTCTTAATTTTTTAAGTTCCTCAACAATCTGAAATCTTACTGCCCCAAGTGACTTTGCAAGCTCTCGTACAGTAGTAACATCTCCGGTTTTAACGTCAGCTTTCCTAAATATTATATCCCCGGGTTGTTCCGTTTTCGGAATAATAGTTGAATTTTCTTTTTTATTTTCTTTGTATTTTTCTACTAATCTCTTGTGTCCTTCTTTTTTGCAATCCTCCGAACAATATTTAGAGCGCACCGTGTATCCAATAAACTCTGTGCCACAAATGTCACAAATCCTTTTGACGTTTCTCCCACATTTTTCCGTTAATTTTACACTACCTACATCACATTTTTCCATATTTATACCCCCGTACTACCGAAACCACCAGAACGTTTGCCAATAGCCTCATCATCATCGGTAACTAAAAATTTTTCAAACACACCTTGCCCTATTTTTTCTCCCTTTTCGATTGTTATATCAAAAGGAAATAAGTTATAAAAAGAAAACATAATTTCTCCATCGTTATCTGGATTATTGTAATAATCGCTATCCACAACTCCAACTCCGTTTGCTAAAATTAAACCTCTTTTTATTGGATTAGAACTTCTATTATAAAGTTTCAAAACTTCATCCTTTTCGAAACAAGCCTTAATTCCGGTTTTTATTAATGTTGGTTTTATTTTAGTGTCAGTATCAGCCACTAGCATTCCACCAATAAACAGTTTTGCGATTTGTTTCCATATCGATGGTATTGTTATTGTTTCTTCAGAACAAAAGTCATAGCCAGCACTGGCACTTGTACTTCTACTAGGTTTTTTTATTGCTGTAAGATCACTAATTCTATTTACTATTTCAAATCTTCTCATTAGTCTTCCTCCTTGAAATTTTTAAAATTTTGTAACAAATGTAAGGCTAGTTGCATATAATCATCTACTTGCGAATCAGTAGGGAGCTCATTGTCGCTCCAGTCTGAAATTGCCATTAAAGTATCGCAGCCAGAACAAGAACCATAAAAGTTATGTGTATAGTAATAGTCATCAACGTTTGGCTGATATGTGTCCTTATGAAAAATAAAAATCTGTGTGCCTTGCCAATCTCCGTCGTCTATTACACGCATATCGTCCAAAACCAACTCATCCCATAATCCATCTTGATACTTAGTTTCTCTAAGATAAGGATTAATAACAATTCTTACAAGTTGTTGAACGATTTTTTCATAACGATCATATTCCTTTTGGCTAGTAGTTTTAAAATATTCTCTTAAATTTTCTTTTCCTATGTCCCAAGCTTTTACGAATTTATCTATCATATATTATTTTCCTTTCAATGAATTTTTAACAATATCAAACATTTTTTTAGCCAAAAATTCTTGTAGCTCTCCAAAATCTACATCATATATAAATTCACAATCAGTCAAACATTGTGTATATGCTTCTCCTAGAGCTTTTTCATCTATGTTATCAATACCTTTTTTAATTTTATCAAATATTAATTGAGTAATTTCTCTTTTTTGTTCTTTTGTTAATAATTCAAATAATTCTTCTATATCCATCATATTTATTCTCCTTTCCCTATAACAAAACATAGCCACTTATAAATTGGTCTATGAACTTTAACTGTTAAACGTCTTGGTAATATATAGCGCCACCATAATGTCTTCTGGAAACATAAATGCCAATCATCGTTTTTAAAAACACTTTCCAACCCTTTAATGTCTAACTTTTTTAGCCTTTGCCTTTTTGTGTCATATACCTGGTTCCAAAATGTAGTAAGTCTATATTTTTTTAATGGTTCGCACGATGGGAACTCTATACATAAAACCATTAAGTCTTCATCTCGTGTTCGATATTTTTTCTGGTCTATTATTTTTATAAAATACTCTTTGCCTTTGAAAAGTGTGCGTTCAAATCCAAAATTTTCAAGTTCTCTTCTGCTAACATTATCTCTTAATATATACCTCAATAGTAAACCTCCTTAAATCCATCTTATAATCGGATCCCCCTGCCAGCCTTTCTCCCAAATGTACCAACAATAGCAAGTCGCACTACTCATTTTTTTACTTGTATCTCCATTTAAATAACATATTTGTCTGGCAGAATTTACGTAAACATATTTTGGTGGAAACTTATCAAACAACTTCCTACGTTCTTTCCCCTCGAGGAATTGAATTTTCAAAAACATAATTACATAACTGCCATTATTAACCAAACTAATTGCGTGTTCTACAAATTCCTGAGCATACTTATAAGGCGGATTCGTTAGAATATCCCACTTTATATTGTCAAATTCACCAAAAGGCAACTTATCGCAAGTTAAAAAATTATAATCTGGAAGTCCATAGCCTCTATCTACTAAATCTGTCGACCAAACATCATAGCCATAATTTATTAACACATCACTTAAAGCTCCGCTCCCACACGCACATTCCCAAATATAATGATTAAGCTCTATGCCATCTTTTTTTAATTTATCTAAAAATATCTCCAAAGCTTTAGGATCGGTAGAATAAAAGTCATTTTCTGCCCTATCATGGTCGCAATGATTGCTTGCTCCTAAAGTAACAAAAGTAGATTTTTTATTTCCAGTCCAATCCCTATCTTTCATATATTCTTCCGAGCCACCAAACTTACAATCCCAACACATACCATCCATATATTTATTATCAGAATTAAGTGTAGCTCCACATACTTCACAATTACTCATTTGTATATCCTCCAAAATATGTATTATCGATGCTTGTATATTGCGTGTAGTTTTCCCAATTAAAGTGATAAGATGCTCTAAAAAACAACACCCATTTCGGAAGCGTACCTCCATTTGTAACCACATAATCTACAACATCGTATTGATTTCGTGAAGGTTTTGCGTTTTTTAACAAACCAAGTTGCACCGGTTCAAATTGCCCTTGTGCATATATAACTTCTTCTATAGAATTTCCCCAAATGCCACTATCTAAGCGATTAAAAACAACACTAATTATTGCTCGTTGACATTCTACGCTTTCGCCTCTACCTTCACAATACAAAAGTTTCGCCAATAGTTCTTTTTCTTCACTAGTAACATTATATACTTTTTTATTTTTCGTTGCAATATTTTCAACAACTTTTTTTTCGTTGTCGTTTTGGTTCTCAACTTCCAAAAATTTTGTTATAACAATTGGCTCTCTGCTTTGTAGCTCTACAATTGTTCTATTAAGATCAGAAATCTGATTCAGTAAGTACAATACGGATACCAGAGAAATAAACATACCGATTAGTGCAGTAATAATTATTTCCTTAAAGGTACTTTTTTTAATTTTCCAATATTCCATAATCTAATCTGCTCCTTTCGTATTCACGTATTAGCGAATTTTCTTCTTCTGTTCGCGCCTTAATATACTCTTCCTGGTTTTGTTCTAACCACTCTGAGCACAATTTTATCACATCTAACAGATAATCTTCACAGTAATATTTCTCGCTAAAGTCTGGAACATCACTAAAAAAACCTTTTACACTCTCCATAAATTCCAAGACCTCTTCATATGTATCAATTAAATTCTCCAATTCTCAATAAACTCCTCGACCTCTTGTGGTAGTTTTTCAATTTCACCACTTAATATGATTTCCGGTATTATGAAATCATTAAGCGCAGTTTCTGACAAATGTTTTTGTGCATTCTGCGTCAAATTTGATTTAAAATTTTTTCTATTTATTTTAAACGCAAATGTTTCAAAATTAGAAATTAACCCTTGTATTTCGTTTGGGAAACGAGCGTCTGTGATTATAGCATAATCAAACATCTCTGCACTCGAAAAAACTTTTAGCAATGTTACAACTTCTTTTACCCAATAATCTGAATCGTAATTTCTAAAAATTTCTGTCCCTATATATTGCAATAAATGTCGACCGCTCTCATCTTTGTTGCCATCCCAGTTAAAATATCTTGTGCATATATCTTTAACTCTATCTGCAAAAGCTAAATGAACACACTTAAATCCTTTTTGTTCTAGTTGTTTCATTAACTCTAACCCAAAAGTGTCTTTCCCTACACCTGCTTTTCCACACAACTCAATTACTTTCATTTAAAACCTCCCTCATAGCCTTATACTCTTCTTTTATTGTCGCTAATATTTCTTTTTTTTCCTTATCTTTAAATATTACCTTAAAGCAAAAATTGTCTAACAAATCCTGCACAAAGAAGTTATCAAATAGCCAAATTCTGTCTTCTTCATTACATACTAACCATTTAAAATCTTTTTCTTGAACGGCATAGTAGTCTACAAAATCTTTATCGGTTTTATGATATACCACTAAAATATCTCCGTTTCTAATTTTTCTTTCTTTTATCATTCTGAATAAATCATAAAAACTATTCATTCTAATTACCCCTCCTCAAACTTTATATATGCTGGATTTTTGTACTCTATAGTTTCTCCATATTCATTTATAAAAACCAGCTTCATTGGCTGCGCTTCTTGATATATTTGTTCGCATAAACCAATAGCTTGTTGAATCGCAATTATAATCGGCAATACCAACTCTTGTCTGCTAGATAAGGCGTTACCAACATAGACTTCTAATAAAAACTGCGTAATTCCCACACTCAATCACTCTCGTATTCCTTAATATAATAGAACTTTCGCTCTTATCTTTTGTTTTTGTTATGTATCCAACGCTTAACAAACTTTTTTCTTTTACAACTTTTCCCTTTTAAATTAAAGTTTAATTCTTGAAATTGAAAAATTTTGATAATTTGTTTTCTTATTTTTCTATCTGACAAAACACTACCGATTTGCGGTATTTCCTGTTTTATATCTTTAATGATTTGTTTATCAGATACTTTATTATAATATACTTTATCAAAACATCCTCCCAAAAAAACTCTACAATAAAAACTACCATCAAAGTTTTGGATTTCCTTCTCAATTTCAGTCCATCTAACTAACTCTTTTATCATACAATCATATTTTCTTTGTACTAAAATTTTATTTTTTTTGTTTCTTTTTATATCTGTTTTATAAAACTTATCATAATCACTATAAAATTTAATCCTAATTTTTTCCCTTAGGATACGAGCCCACCAATCTTTGTCAAAATCACACCACAATAATGAGCCCACAACACTCTCTTTAAAATACAACAGATATTTTTCTTCATAATTTGGCAAGTTAATCCTATGTCCCTCTGGTAAAATCCTAATCCCCCAATCTCCAATTTTAACCATTTATAACTCCTCCTCAATAATTACGCAAGAGTTCCATAAATCTTTATTTTCTAAGTTATAATTAGAAATATTAATTTTAAGTTCTGCGACTAATAGGATTTCTTCTAAAGTATTATCTTCCATAATGCTCTCCTTAAATTTATCTTTGACCACCTAAGTCGTGAACTCCTCATTGGTTTTTCTTTGCTCTGGGTTTATATGTACGATTTTCTAAATACTCTTCGGCTTTCCTAACTTTTCCAAGCACTTGTTTTAGCTGCGCAATCGTGGATTTAAACTCTTTAGAGTTACTCATAAGCTCGTGTAGTGGAGCAAACTCATCTACTTTATTTTTCCAGTATCTACGTTCTCTCCTATTATGCTGCAGTTCTGTCATTAGCTTGGCTTTTTCGCTTTGCTTTAGACTATTTAATTCGGCTTTATGTGTAATATCTGTTAGCTCTTTATCTTTTTCGCTAACAAATCCATAAGCCGTTTCATATTCTTTTTGGATGGCATCCACCAACTTTAAAAAGGTGGAAATAATTTCACTTTGTTTTGCCTTTTTCAATTACTTCCACCCTATTATATCCTACTATTATAAAACCTACAAAAATTTTCCATCCAAAATTCAAGTTCGTCGCTCCAAAACCCATTCGCTTCCATTTGTCTTTTTAGCTCATCATAATCCCCAATGACACAATATTGATTTTTATACAAATCTTCTTCCAATTCTCTATATTCTTCTTCTAGCATTTCATTTAACTTACCCAAACGAGAGATTTCATTGTCCTGTTTTTCAATAATATCTTCGACTTTGTGTGCAAAACTATTTATAGCAAATTTTAAATTTCCAATCAAGCCATTTAATTCTCTCTCGTCTGAGCATAATTCAATATTATTAATAATACCTATTATTTCTTCCGAAGAATATTCTCTTAATTTAAATTCTCCGTTATTCTTCATTTGTTTCACCAACCTTTACAATTTTTAAGTAAATATCTCTGTAATGATTTTCTTTTCTCCAAATGTAACGATTTATTCCAGTTTCTTTTACCCAGGATTTTAATTCTTGTCCTATGGCTACACTACGTGATTTTAAGTAATCAATTGCACTATTTTTGTCTTGCCCAAAAAATTCACAAAGAAATTGGTTTGTGTCATCTTTTTCATAAACTGCATATGCTACATCTCCCACTGTCTTTTCCCCCCTTTTTTCTCTTTTTTTATAAATGATTTATCATTATCTTTTGCTCTTTTTTTTGCAAATAATTTCTCATTATCTCTTAAGCTAACAAGGTATTTATCAAAATCTCTAGTTGTTCTTGCCCCCTCAAGTGCCAATCTTACAAAATCTCTTGCACTTCTTATAGGCATATTCTCTATAAATTCATTATATATTTGTCGCCTAATTTTTGTTCTTCTTCTATCAACCCTATCCGATGTCACAGGTTCTCTAAGACTAGCCCAACGTTCTGCGGACACATCTTCAAATTCAAGCATATGCAAAAGCATGTCGCCAGTTTTGTTATACCCCTTTTCTTTTGCTACTTCTTTTTGTATTAGTTTAATGCCTGCGTATCTTAACTCATCATACTTTTTTGCAAATTCTAGTATATCAGCTATATACATACTATCTACTGCTTCTGTTGACACTTTTCTTTCGGTAACTTTTTTTGCAACAACTGGCTGAATATCTATTTTTGGTATATTTGGAGCAATTCTAATGTTATTATCGTTGGCAACATTTTCAACATTAACTTCGCTTATATTAATTCTAGACTTTGATATATTTTTGTTATAACAATTTTTCGAGGCTTCGTTGTGTGCCAAAAGTCTACAATCTTCTTTATCACAATAATCATTTTTCCTTAGAGTCGTTACTGTTGCAGGTTCTTTACAATATTTACAAATAATATTTTTATATCTCAATTTTCTCACTTCCTCCCTTATAGCTTCCCTACCCTTAGCCGTCTTTTAAATCTTGTACTACTATTTTCTCCTTTTCTCTTTTTTCTTTTCTTTTTGCATTTATTTTATCTTGATTTGTAGTATAATATTCATCGTTGTATTCTTTAAATTTTTCCTTATTTTGTATATAATATTTTTGTTTATTTTCTTTAACTTTATTCTTATTTTGTGTCGCATAGGTAGTCGCATTCTCAATTCTCATCTCTCGATAATCTTTATCGGTTGCATACTTTTCTCTTTGCTTCTCTAAAATTTTTTGTTTATGCTTATGGTAATATTCACGAGCATACTCTCTCTTCTCTTCTTTTGTCATATTTTCCTCCTTTCTCATAATTAGTTTATCATTTTTCAAATTATTTGTCAAGATTTATGATAAACTCTTCTGAATTTATCTGAAAAATTTTATTTTGATATTTAAAATAATCAATTTCTGCTATTTTTAAATCATCTGTGCGTGGTTTAGAATAATATGACATACTATAACAAACCTCGTTTTGATTATTTATATAAATTTTGTTATTCCAGGTTAAATCATCCTTAATCGTCATTCCGTTTTTCAAAACCACATTAACGCTTTTTTTATCCTGGAAAAACTTAGTTAGTTCTACGCATTTAGCGGCAACTGTCGCAGCGGTTCCCAATTCAATTTGCCTTTTCAACAATGGAACATATTTTTCTGTGGTTAATATTGCTCTTTCAAAAATCTCTTTATCGCTTAAATTAAAGCTCATTGTCTTAAAGTCAAATGATAAATCTTTTATTCCCGAATCATAATTCTCTGTTGTGTAATCGTTTTTAACAACGAAGTATGATGCGTTTTGATATTCAAAATTTTCATAGCGACCGTATTCTTTAATAATTGTATTCAACCATGTTTCATTAGTGCTATTTATTTTTTCAAAAATAAAATCCGAATTATTAAGATTTTCTATAATGTAATCTTGTAATTCCCTATCAACAATTTCCTTAATTTTATTGCCTATAAATCCAGTAATATATACCAACTCATACCCATTTGCTATTAGTTCATCTCTAATATCTCTATCTACTCCAAAAACGTACTCTTGGTTAAAATCCATATCCGTGTAAATAATGTTAGAGTTTGGTTTGGCGAACCCAAAAACTTGATTACTATATGGTCTATACCCTTTAGAATTAATTAAAGTATTCCCCTTGTAATCTCCTGCCAAATTAACAAAAATTTTATAATCGTCTTTTGTTACAATGCCAGTATATTTCAAAGGTGCAATTTCTTTGCTTGCATTTTCCATTCTTTTAATTATTTCGTCTACGTCTTCGTATATGTCTATATCTTCTAGTTTTATTTTATACATTAATCTACAAGGATAATAGCCATATTTATCTTTTTCACACCCATATCTATTGCTAGGATCGGGAGTTTCTTGAAATCCTTGGAAATATTCTAACTCAAGTGTGTCTAAATTGATAATATATGCGTGTTCGCAAGACAAACTGTCTTTAATAAATTCTTCGTCTTTAATCATATGTTCCAAATCTTCTCCATATGGTTCTAAATCGCCCTGGCATCCTCTTAATAAACAATACCAATCTTTATAACTTTTATTACTCACGCTCAAATCCGCATACTTTTCATATTTTGCAATATCTTCTTGAGATGGTTCATCTGTAGAATCTACCATTATTATTTTATCATAAATATTTTCTAACTCTTCAACTGTATGTCCTTTTATAAAGTTCAATACATTTTTTCCTAACCAAGCTGGATAACTGTCCCAATGATTATACGTTGTTTTATCCACTCCATTTTTTCTAAATCCATATAAACCTCTTGTTCCCATTATAACACCTCCAAAATTAAACTATTTTCATTCTCTATAATTTTAAAATCAAAACTATTTTCAAATCTATCGTTATCTAAATCTTCTTCCGTTATCAACTTTGCGTCGCAGTCCATAATTCTCGACATAGAACTTCTATAAACATTATCTTGCCAGCATTCATCTTCTGCTTCGCATTCTAAATAATATAATAACGAAGAACTATTCATACCATCTTTTTTTTCTGTCATTTCCAAGTAAAACGTTTCGTCCATTATATAGAAATTGTCAATACTAAATTCTTTATTATCCTTTAATACAACAATACTTTTTCTTATCTTTTGTGAATTTAATTTTTCTAAAATTTTTATTAATTCAAACATTTTTATTCCCCCAATACTAAATATTTATTTCCTACTACATTTACAAATTCATTCTCTAAAATATCTTCATCTTTGATATATTCATTTTCAACCCCAATTAGTTCTCTTACACTATCAATACTTTCTGTGATAAGCTCAAAATCTTCATATCTTAAAATACAAAAAATTGTTTCTAAAGCATCATTTTCACATTTTTGGAAATCTTCAATTATTGACAACAATTCTTCCTTGTCTTCCACTACAATATTTGTAATAAAACCACCACGACTGTCTAAAAGCGGATAATATCCGTCTTCTCCATTAAAAACTATTGATATATATTTATTTTTATAAACCACATTTTCCATATTTTATATCTCCTTTTCTATTTATAATATTTTCTGTTAATATAATTTTTACTTCTCTCAAACAATTACCCATACTTTCAGGAAAATCCTGTAATAAGATATAATCATCTGTGCTATCTTCTGATACTATATAATCTTTATTTATTTTCATAAATCTATTTTTTAACCCCTCGCAACATTCTAAAGCTTTTTCTAAACTTTGAAAAACATCTACAAGACAATATCCATCTAGCTCATAATCGCTATATTTTTCAACAAATACACAGTAAACCATTTTAACCTCCTTTACCAACTCGAATGGTACATTATATCCCAATTATCATCTACTTGATACATAACCTTATCGCAAATTCTCACAGTTTCCCTTAAATCTTCCAAATAATACTTTGTATAATGTGAATCCCCAAAGAAAAATCCGTCCGTTGTTGGTAAAAGCTTTTTCGCTGTCGATATATTTATAAACTCTTCAATAGAGTAAACACCATCTCTGTCTTGTACCATATGTGTTGGACTATTTTCCAGGCTTTCAATAACTTCTTTGCATAAATCTCTTAATTGACTTAATTGTGCTTTACTAACTACATACTCATCGCAATCATCTACGCCATCTTGTACATTATCAACAAACCATTTGTGTATGGCGTTCGCCTTTCTCCAATAACCAAGCTCTAAATATGTTGATAAATATACATACTTACTATAAGTACATTGTACAGGGAACAAACAATTACGCATTATTAAATCAAAAACTTTATCTTTTCCTTGTTCTTCTATAAATTGTTCTTCATCCTTTAATTCTCTATATTCTAAATATTTCTTTGGTATAAGTTTTTCTGTTTTCTTATTTCTTGCTCTTAAATACATATCTAATCCCATTTTAAATCCTCCTTTTTTTATTTTAATTCTCTCTCAATAATTTTACCTACCATAACCAACTGTTCGTCCTCATTTTCACACGAAATAGAAAAACTATTATTTGATATTGTGGCTTCATAGGTATCTCCAACAGCCTTTTGTTCATAAAGTTCTGTGTTGTAAATTTTTAGTAACTCCCTTTTTGCATCTTCTTTGTTTTGGAAAACCTCTTCTATATATTCTTCGGAAACTTCATTGTTATACGAATTAGTTATAGTAACAATATAAACTGTCATTACTATCCCTCCAGTTCTTCATATTCTTCTTGAGTAATATTTCCATTTATTAAGTTTAATTGATTACGTAAATGTTCAACTAAACAATCTACTTCATCCCCATCTAATGGCTCGTTATTTTCGTGCCAATCTGGGGCGTATATGTCTAATATCTCTATTAATTGTTTTTCAAACTCCGTATTGATTGTTTTCTTTTTATTATCAATAAAATTTTCTATATCTTTTAATAGGCTTTTCAAGGTCTTATATTTCCATTCAGCATCTTCTAACAATGTTCTTATACTGCCAGGAACTCCGTGTGTTCCACGCATCAAAATTAAAGCTTCAGCTTCGTAGTCTATATCAAAACCATTAACATACTCTCTTAATGAATCTACTAAAACATTTGCATCATTATTAACTTCTAACTCAACAATCCAGTCTTCTCCAGCAGGCGTATGTTGACGTAATTCCCAATAAGGTTCGTTTGTACCATATACTGCAAACCCATATTCAACTACTATAATATCTTCTAATTTTTCTAACATTTTAATCCCCCTTATTATTTATATTACTATATATTACTTCACAATCATTTTCAATCCAATCACTATCTTCAAATTCTTTAATCCACTCTTTAACGTAGTATTGCTCAACATCATCTTTATAAAGCTCAAAAACGTTGTCTGCTTCTTCCTTGTCTTCGTGGATAAATTCTCCGTTATATCGTTTATGCCCATCTGTGTTATCTTTAAATATAACTGAGTATTCCCAAAGTTGTTGTGTTGTATCTTCACAATTATATCCTATAATATAATCTGTATAAAAAACAATGTCAAACTCTTGTGTTTCTTCGTTATACTCAATATCGGCAACTCTTTCATCTTTTCTTATAATATCGTAAATCTCTTTAGAATGTTGATTTAAATTTTTTACATCAACCCAATAAGATAATATTTCTAATAAACCTTTATCATTTAAGCTAATCGTAAAACTCCCATCCCAAGTGTCATCAAGTCCTATTTCAATAATCTTATATGCACAAAATTTTATATCTTCTTTTTTGTTCATTGTTTTTTACACCTCCTACGCCGTTCTTACTAACCCACCAAATTGTGGTCTTATTCCAATGCTGCCAAATTCGCTACAAAAGTCATCGTCTTTATTGTAAACATATGCAAATGTGTACCCATTTTCCAAACCTTGTCTATCTTCTCTCCATAACGTTTCGTCGCTATTTACATATAAGTAACAATAACATTCCCCAAACTCTGCAAAATGATGTATTACGTGATACACGATAAAACCATATTCTTCTTCGAACTCTTTAACCTTTTGTTCCTCGCTTTCATCTAGCCAATAAAGTATTCCACCATTTTCTGACTTATTTAACTTTCTACTTTTACCACCAAACTCCCTTATAGTATTTCCGTGAAGCCTTAAAAATCTCATTCTCTCCATAGCTTCTTTTTTCATTTCTTCAATACCTACCATATTATACCTCCTATATTTTTTTTACATATACAAACGTTAGTAATATTTCTATTGCTTTGTTTGTAATTATATAATATCATAATTTTTATAAATTATCAATACTTTTTTTTAAGATTTTTTAAAATATCCATATACACATCTTGTTTCTCCACGGCTACAATCATAAGTATCATTAATCACACCATCTTTAACGCAAACTAAATGTCTTGATAGTTTACATATTATAACACCTCGAGGAAGTTCGTTCTCGCATAAGTGTGTTGTACAGCCAGTTCCTATTTGCATACACGGATACCATTTCCAACCTAAACTCTCTAAATACTTTTTATAAGTATCTTTATATACCCCAGTACGTGCATTTGATTTTTTATTTTTTCTTTTGGTAATTTTTTCTTTTTTTGCAAGCTGGTTAATTACGTTATAAACCTCCAAATAATCTTTCCCAGTTGCTATTGCTATTGCTCTTGTTACACAATCTCCAGTCTTGCCCTTAAAATATTTTGCTCTGCCACCATCGTTATAGTTAAACTCCATATTTATACCTCCTTGTTTTTTTTTATTATATCACAGTTTTATAAACTTGTCAATACTTTTTTATAAACTTACTTCAATAATTTTTGTTTCTGTTATATAAAATTGATTTAAATTGTCAATGATATAATAAATTTGAAAATCCACATAGTCATCATTCCCGAGGTCAATATACCCAATCATATAATCATCGGCTACAATATCTCCGCTGCCATTATGCAATGTTACAAATTCACAGTAAATATTTCGTTTTAATAATAAAGATTCTATCTTTGCAACAATTTCGCTTGTGGTACTAAATCTCTTGTGTAATAACGGAGATAAATTAAATATTTCTTCTGCGTTTCTCATTAGCAACCTCTTATTCTTTTTTCTGTGTATTTTTATCCATTGATAGAATTCATTCACAATATCAAAATCAGTATCTCTAACTAGTGTATAGTTTTTTACACAATACTCTGCGTAATCTCGGAATTCGTATCTGCTGCCATAGGCTGTGATTAAGATCCTGATTATATCTGCAATTTCATCTACAACATCATAATAATACTTAACATAATCTATGCTTTGATATGTTTTTTTGTCCAATTCTACCTCACTATCAATATCTTCCATCCAAAATTCAATTCGTGTATATAAGTAGAATCTAGTTATCATATTTTCATAATTGTCTGCACCATCTTTAAACTTTAAATACTCCTCCATCATTTTTCATCACTCCTATTTTTTAAACAAATTCTCTTCCCATTTATCGCAAGCTTCGTCGCTAAATAAATAAACCAATATAAGTCCAAATATAATCGCACAAATTATATAAACAATTAGCATTATAAATCCACTTCCTTTAAAAACCTAAACTCATCTTCCGTTATCATTTTACAATCATACATATCTTCTAAAGTTCTAAACCTTGCATTGGCTCTTTTGGAAGAATATCCAAACCCATCGAATTCTCCAATTTTATAATCTTCATTCTCTGTTAGTTGTTTGCTAATTTTTTCTGCAAGATTACAAGTTCCTTGAAACAACGCCTTATAATATGCTGCTTTTAGTCTATAATTTTCTTTTTCTTTTTTATAATATCTTTTTTCTATTATAGCTTGCGACAAGTTTTGCAAACTTTCTATCATTTTTAGTTCTTCCATTTCTCCCATCATAACACCCCTTTTTTAATTTTTATTTAATTTATCCATAATTGAATTTAGAACTTCAAAAATTTTAGTACTTTGTGCATCGCATTTAATTTGTGTATTACCCCAACAAGCCTTTAAATTCTTGTTTATCCAACCTTTTACTCTTGGCATAACATAAATACCCAAACTATCTGCCATATACGAAATTAGACTAATCTCTTTTGTTTTAACATCGCTTGCTCCCTCACTATAAATCTTTAGCGTGATATTCTCCAGGTATTCCCCTTTTTTGAATTTCTCAATCGCCTCGTTTAAAGTTTTCTGAATTAGTCCGTTTTCTCGTTCAACAATATCCCTTATCATTTGTGTATTAACTGTAACGGCACATTGTGTTTTCTTTGTGCTTTTGTATTTTTCTAATTTTTTATCTGAAACCTTACTTGACACCAGTTGGATTTCAACGCCACTAATATACTTACCCTTTTCAAATCTATCGTCAAGAATTTTAATATAATTCTCAATCGTATCTTTTTTTATCTTTTTCATTTTGTTTTCAAAATTAATATAGTGCATTTGAGTGTAGTAATTTCTATTAGTTTCAATAATAATTCCTGTATCTACTTCAGGATAATACCAAAAAATATAGTTGTTGTCGACATAAAGATTATCGGTTATTCTTCTTACTTCTATATCCTTTTCTACAATTCTTTTACCCTCAAAACACAAAACTTTCATACTATTCCTCCGTTTCCATATCTGCAATATCAAAATAATCGCTATTCATTCTATCAAAATATGTCCCTTTTACCTTGTACTTTTCATTAACTTCGTCGATAATTTCTGCTAATTCCATTCTGTCTTTTCTACATTTTTTTATAAAATTTTCAATGTCTGTTAAGTCTTCCACAAAATACCCATCGCAATCGAAAATAAAACCACAATGCTCTTCGCTATCTACAACCAAAATTTTCATTATATTTCCTCCTCGTAATCTTCGTACTCTTCAAGTGCTGCTGCTAAACCTTTTTTTAAAATCAAATTGCTATTCACTTCTTCAATAGTCAATCCACAAGCTTCAAGCGTAGGCTCTAGGTCAAGTGTGTATCCATACTCGTGGTTAGCCAACTCGTATTTAAACATATCTACTACATATTTTGGATTTCCAAACATTTGTGTATGCTCTTTATCGAATTTTTCTAACATATCATAAAAAGCTTGTTTGTCGGATTCTCTAATAAATCCACCACCACCAATACCGATTGCCTCATCGGCACTTGCTAATCCCAATTCTTCTAATCCTTTTTCCTCTTGTTCTCTGCTAAATGCAAACTTAATTGGAAAATTATTAAATTCTGCTTGTTGTTTGTTCTTTAATTCTACATATAAATTACTCATATCTTCATTATACCTCCTCACACATTGGTTCATCGCTCATTGGCTCATCGCTACTAACTTTTAAATAAGAAACATTTTTGCATCTGTCAGTTGCTTTATACAATCTACACTTATCAAAATGTAAACACTCTCCCCAATCTAAAAATTTACTATACTTATTAATTACTCTTAACATATCATAATAATCCATTTCCATATTTTCCATAATGGTTGTAAACCTTGGAACATCTTTGAAGTCGCTTGATAAAGCCTCTTTTATTCCATCGCTTGTTAATAATTCAATTTTTCTCATATCTTTACCACCTCTCTGTAATGTCAACTACTAAAGTTTTTAAAACACCATCGATTTTCATTACTTCCTTTTCAATTTTAGTTGCCATTTCAAAACTATCGGCTTCAAAATGGTGGCTATTGTAAAATGCTCTAGTATACAGAATATTATCTTTAACCATATTGTATGCTAATTTTTTTGCTCCCCATTCTTCGCTCTTGCCAACACTAACATTGTTTGCTTTTAAAACATTTGTTATATCTTCTCCCAATCTTAAATCTTCTTTTGTCATTGTTAATAAATCAAATTTTTTCATATCACAATCCCCCTTTGTTATTTATATAATATCATAAATTTAAAAAAATGTCAATACTTTTTTACAATGTTTTTAATATTTCTTTTATTGCTTGCAATTCGTCTGTAACAATATACTTTATCATTTTTAAGTTAGAATAATCTAATCCACTATACTCTCCTATCTCTGCCAATTTTAAAACTGTACGAACCTTGTTTCGTAAATCTAAATTATATGTAAAGTTTGCAACCCTTAAAATTTCCACTAAACTTTTTCTGTCAATTTCAACAACGCCATTTGCAATATCTTTCATTGTTTGTAATCCTTTTAAAATCAATGTTACGTTATTTTTACGATACCAATTCTCATAATCCTTTTTCTTTGTTTTATCTTCTATATGTCTAATATCATTTTTGTTAATCCAGGAAATCACTTCTCCATCGTGCCTTTTCAAAACAACACCATATTGGTTCGCATTACAATCCACTATTTTACAAATTTCTCCAGTAAGGTATTCTACTATATCTCCAACTTTAAAATCCATTTTACACCCCTTAAAACTCCAATTCCATTTCGTCTAAACTACAAACCCAAATTCTCAAAAATCTTTGTCCCTTTTTATTTATAATCTTTGTATTTGTATATCTTAATCCAGTTTCTTCTTTTTTCTTTTCAACTGCTTTTTTATCAACTTTGTTTTTTAAATCTTCTTCGCTAAAATCTCCAACTAAAACCATTATTGTTTCCTCCTTTTTAATTTACAAAATGCTCTTCTACCCTATACAAATAATCAACATATTGTATATCAATTTCAAATGCACACTTGTCTTCTTGAATGACTTTTCTTTTTATGTCTGTTGTGTATGTATCCACAAACTCGTTATATATTTTCTCCATTGCTTTTTGTGCTTTTTCTTCGCTATTATATACGCCTTTAATCGTTTTTTCAACCAAATAATATGCGTCATTTTCGGCATATTCAAAATTATGTTCCCAACGTTCGCACATTATAACATATACTTTATTTACAATTTTCAACATATATAGTCAACCCCTTAATCAAAATTTATATAAGTAAATCCAATTTTATCATTTATTTCTTCTATTTCATTCTTAAAAAACTCGCTAATCTTTTCGCCGATGTATTGGTCGCCCATCCAAATCAAATGCGTATCCAAACAATTTGTATAAATATCAAAATCTTCTTGTACTTTAATATTACATTTTAAATAATATTTAAATTTTTCGTCGCTACAATTTTCAAACATTTCCTCAATATCTTCTAACGCCATTTCTAAAATCTCACGATATAATGCGTTAATATCAATATCTCTAAAACTATATCCATATTTATCTTTTAGTCTATCAAAAATTTCTCCCCAATCATAATTTGTTTGTGTAATATCTTCCCAATCTAAAGTTCCACCACCAAATAATGCCATTAAAATCTTTTCCATTTTTCAAAATCCTCCTTTAACAATAATAATGAACAATAATTTTTTCTTCTTTTTTGTTTGTACTTATCCAGTTTCCAATAAAAATCTTATTCGCATATTTTCTTATATAATAAAAATTGTTTTTGTAACTTTTTAAAAGTTCTGTTTTAAACTTCTCTGCTTGTTGCATAGTATCAAAAAACTTAAAAGTGTATCTATATTTCCCCATATAAATCCTCCTTAATCATTTTCGTGCATTGCCCACAACATATCATCAAGTAAAGAATAAACATATTCTTCGTTATCCTTAACCCATTCGGCAAACATATCGTGCCATTTATTTTCAGGAATATCAACTCCCTTTTCTTTCGTTTCAAATTCAAAACTTTCTCCAATAAATTCTTGTGCATCCCACTCGTTTATAAGTTCTTTTTTATATTCAATTTGCGGATCACTCCAAGAACCATTCCAAATAGCTTTTACTTTTTTTAAACCACACCAATTCGCCATTTTTAATCCTCCTTTATAACTTCAACTAATGTATCTAAATAGCTTGTAATTTCAAATATTTTTTCACTCAAATCTTTTTCAAATGGGAAGTCAACTCCTTTTGCTATAACTTTTTCATTTAATTCATTAAAATCAATATCTTCGGTAGCCTTATCAAAATCAAGAAGTGCTTTTTTTAACGCTATAACTTTTTCTTTATACTCGTACATATTTTCATTCAAAACTTTATTAACAAAATTTTCGTTATGTTCTAACCAATATCCTAATGCGTCATATACTCCACATTTAAGATTTAGATATTCTTCACTTTCCATAAAACTATCAATTATCTTTTCGCATTTTTCAAATGCCAAATCACACTCCAGGTTGTTAAGTTTCGCATTTAAAAAATCATATCCCAATACAAATATTAAATATTGTTTTTCGTTCTCCATTTTAACCTCCTACCATTTTCTACCATTCTTTACTGCTTTTAGTTCATTTTTTGCGAACTCAATATAATGTTGAAATCTCCAATCTCCTTGAAATTGTTGCTTTACCTTTTCTAAATTTTCTTCATAGTGTTTTATTAGTTTTTCTCTATTCATTTTCAACACCCCTTTTAATATTTACCAATCCATTGTTCAAAAATGTAATCATAGTCAACTTCCATAATTTCGGCTAACTTTTCAAAAAGTCGTTCTCTTATAACTGAATCGGCTACGCCAATTAAATCATAAATATCATTATGTCTATCTAGTGCATAATATAAATCATAAAAACTTACATTATCTTTTAATTCTTCTCCCAAATCGTCGCTTGGATATTCTTTTGTATACCACTCTTTAATTTTTATATTTTCCATATAAATTCCTCCCTTACTATGATTATATAATATCATACTTTTTATAAATTGTCAATACTTTTTTTTAAATTATTTTCATAAATTTGATAACCATTATCAACTAACATTTCGACTTTATAAATTGCATTTTCAAATATTAAATAAATCGTACATTCATTTTTAATATTCTATATTTAATTTTTCAAATTGTCCCACATAAAGTTTTGTTAATTTCCAATTACTTATAAATCTAAATCCACAAGAATGGCTGTATTGCGTTAAAAGTTCGCTAATTGGTAATATATCATACCCACGCTTTACAGCGTCTTTTAAATCGTTTTCGTCTTCTATAACGTATATTTTATGACAACCATCATATGCAAATTCTTTTCCAACAACTTTTATTCCATTTAATTTCATTTCCTATTCCACCTCTTCAATCATATTGTCCTCAATTACAATTAAATCTCCTTGCTCATTATATAAATTATGCCCTACAAATTCCAATTTATACCACTCTTCTCCTTGTGCCGAACAATCTTCACACTTCCAGGGATAATATACATAGTCCCCGTCCCCATAATCTATATGTTCGTGCATTATATTATGTCCGTTACATATTGGGCATTCCCCTTGTCTGTTACTTTTTATTTTCATTTTTTTACTCTCCTTTATCAAATTCAATTTTACAAATTTCATAATTTTCATTTACTAACATTTCAACATTATATATTGTGTCTTCATAAACCAAATCAAATTTATGTTTATTCCCTTGTGTTTTTAACAATACACTATTTTGTTTGAATAAGTTTTTTAGCAATATTTCAAATTCTTTATATATATCAATCTTGTCTTGTGTATCTTCTTTTAAATTGTATACCATATTTCTAATATTTATACCCACTAAACTATATATTCTATTCTCAAATTGTTTTTGTAGTGATAAATCGTTATAGTCAAATATAAAATCAATCGCATTGCTAATATTTTGATTGCTAAATTGTAAATCATTTTCAATACAAAATAAAGTGTGTAATAGTTTTTCTCTTGTTTCTTGACTTAATCTCATAAGTTCATTTTGGTTTATTTCTAACATTTTATTCAACCCCTTTTATACTTTTATATATCCAATTTTCAATCCTTTTTCTTCTTCTTCATTCCATAAAATAACTTCTTCATAATTATCATTATCACTATAATATCTTCCGTCATTATGGCTTTCGATTATAACGCCATTTTCCAACTCTATACAACCATAATAATTTTTCAATTCTCTCCCTTGTAAAATATCTTTTAATTTTAAATGCTCTAAATTTTCAGTCCCACTATAACTTAAAACAAGCTTTATCATTTATAAATCCCCCTTAATCTTTTTTAACAATTCGTCGCTTAATTTAAATTGTGTCATAAAATCAACATTTCTTTTTGTAAGCATTATATACGTTTCCGTTATACCTTGTAAATCGGAATTATCAATCTCGTTACAATTTTTTTGCATTCTTTTGATAAATTCTTTTTCGTTTACAATTTCTTGTTTTATTTCTTCTGTATTTATATCTATTGACGTATTAAAAATACAAGTATAACAATATATTTTATTGTCTTTAATTTCTAAAGTACCTTTATCAAAACATTCTTGCACTTCTGTATCTGTAAAATCGCCAAATGTAATTTTTCTTGCTAAATCATAATATTTTTTCATTTCCAAAACTCCTTTACAATGTTAAAAGTTGGTTGCAATTTAATCCGTTTTCAAAAATCATTACTCGTTCTGTTGGATATTTTGACTTTATAAGATATTCTATATCTTCATAAAACCATTCTTGATTTTTTTCTTTTTTATAATTAGACACGCTTTCTTCTAATTCTTTTATGTTTATTTTATCACTAAACATAAACAACATATGAAAATTCTCGCTATCGTCCAACATTAAATACTTGTTATCCATATAAATCTTATTTACAAACATTTTTGCACCCCTATTCTTTTATACCTAAATACTCAAATATATAACTATCATTAAACCACAACTCGTCGTTAACTTCTGTTTCAGTTGGTATTCTATCATTAAGTACACCACATAATTCTATTTTTAAATACTCCATAAGTTCTTCTTCTTTTCCGTTTTCTTCAACTGTGTTTAAAGTGTCTATCGCTCCCTCCCAACACATTTCTTTTAAATCTTCAAAACCAATCTCTTTTTTAACTTCCATTTTTAAATCCCCCTTTTAAATCTTGAATTTATTTTTTTTCAAAATTGCATTTAGAATTTTATAGTATTTACAATTTCGTTATATAATTCGCTATCTTCTTCGTAGCTTGTAATAATATTTACGTCAAACCAATTATCAATATCAATGTTTTCACTATTCTCGCTACACATAATTTCGTGTGCATTAGATTTTAAAATATTTAATCCATTTTCATTTCCACAAAAGTATAATCCATTATTAAATTCTCCAAAAAATGCCATTGTGTTTCCACCCATATTTTCTATTTTATACCATTTTATATCCATAATTAATTCTCCCTTCCGTGGGAGAGTTGTTCTCTCCCAACTACATATATATATTATCATAATTATCAATAATTGTCAATACTTTTTTATTCCAAAACTTGAATTTCCTTTATTTCGTAGCTAAAATTTTTACTATAATATTCAGTATCAGGTTGTAATTTGCGTCTTTTCGCAATCTCGCTACTTTTCAATTCTTCGCTATTTAATTGACTTTCAACAAATTCGATTGCCTTTTTTTTCGTGCTATATCCTTGTTTTAAAACTTCCACATAATAAGTTGTATTGCTTATTTTTTGTATTATATACATATTCAACTCTCCTTTATTTACTTATAATAATAACTTCATTTTCTTCTTCTATTGCAATATCTCCATAGTGCAATGTTAAATCTCTTATTAGCCTAGCAAGTGAAACTTGCGATTTTAGTGTATGTTTTACTTTATCAATAGTGTCTATAACTTCAAACATTTTCAAATCCCCCTTATTAACTTTCCAACCAAATTACCAAATCCACATTATCCGTAAACCCTTGATTTTCAATAACTCTATTCCATTCTTCCATTTCTTCGCTAGTAAAATTTTCAATTTGACTTAACAATCTTCCATAAAAGCCTTGCGAATATGATAACATTCTAATAACTTCTATTGCTTGTTCTCCAGTCATTTTCAAAACCCCCCTTTAATTTTCTTCGTTCAATTCCACGATTTCAATTTTTTCATAGTAGTATGCACCCATAGGATTATATTTTACAATTATCAAATCCATACTTCCACACTCGTTTTCAATTTGTCCGATAATTTCCAACAACATATCCACATTTGTTTGCAACTCTTCGGCGTCTAGCTCGTCAATGTAGTTTGTAACTTCTGTTACAACTTGCGACTTTAAAGCCTTGATTACGTCATTTTTGTATCCAACAATATGCTCATTTTCATACATAATTACATTTTCCATTTTCAACACTCCTATTCCTTAGGTGGCTACATTGCCACCTTTTCCAACACTTTTACACCATTGGCATTTTCAAAATTTTCAATTATTATGTTTTTGTTTTGCTCGAATATTTGCGTAGCATTTTCAAAACTTTTCTTGCTTTTTCTTGCACACTCTACAAGTATATATTTTTTAAAATCTAACAAGCTAGTTTTTTCCATTTTGTAGCCACTCATAATTTCAACTTCTACTTCTCTAGCCGTTGCGTAGTATCCACGTGGGCGATTATATCCACCCAAATCGTAGCTCACTTCCATTTTTAACATTTTGTTTGAATTT